>OWID01000114.1_pt1 | contig 41242 bp, 40 predicted proteins | sample 1732661 | NCBI WGS metagenome assembly OWID01 (sample SAMN05065739, study PRJEB22554) | human gut metagenome | biome: ENVO:2100002; feature: ENVO:00000062; material: ENVO:00002003 | host: Homo sapiens | place: USA
AGATAGGCTCCGGTCTCGTGGGCTCGGAGATGTGTATAAGAGACAGGTATATATTTTTTCAATATATTTGGTAACTTGACACTAATTTTGTTTAAGTATATAGTAAAAAGGCAGCTTCATGAATTGTTGACTGTATACTGTCTTAAAAAAGGGGTAACGATATGAAATTTAACTGGGAGTACTTTTTTCAAACCCTGCCCTATGTTGCAAGCAAGCTGAATATCACATTGTCCCTGACGATCATCAGTGCGATTTTCTCGCTGATTATCGGTATGGTCTTTGCACTGATCAGCTATTACAAAGTGGTGGGATTAAGCCAGCTGCTGAAAGTTTGGGTTTCATTCATCCGAGGAACACCGGTAGCGACACAGTTGTTTTTCTTCTACTATGGTCTTGCCAATTTGAGTTCCTGGATTTTGAACATGTCTCCGACCGTTGCAGTAGCAGTTATCATGAGCTTGAACATGGGTGCGTTCGTTTCCGAAACTATCCGCGGCTCGCTGATCTCGGTAGACGAGGGTCAGAGAGAAGCAGCCATGTCGCTGGGCATGTCCGGCTGGCAGATGACCAGCAGAATTGTCATTCCGCAGGCCATCCGTGTTGCGCTGCCGCCGTTGTTTAACGATCTGATCAACCTGTTTAAAATGTCCTCTCTGGCATTTCTGGTCGGTGTCCGTGACGTCATGGGTGCTGCAAAGATCGAAGGTGCAAACACCTTCCAGTTCTTCGAGTGTTATGCCTGCGTTATGCTGATTTACTGGGTCATCACACTGATTCTGACTGCATTCCAGAAGGTGCTGGAAAAACGCTGCGACTCGATCTACGCATAATTTTGGAGATTGAAAGGCAGGTTGGAAATCTGTCTTACAAGAATATAAAACTTCAATATGGAGGAAATACAAATGAAACTGAAAAAAATTCTTGCTTTTGTTCTGGCAGCAATGATGACCATGTCGATGGCCGCTTGCTCTGGTTCTGAGACACAGGAAACATCGACCGAGTCCACCACTGAGGAACAGTCTGCGGAAGGCACTGCCACCGAGGAAAGCACCGAAGCAGAGGGTGAGACCAACACCGAGTCCCGCACCGTTATCGTTGGTACCACCGGCACCGGCGAACCATACTCCAAAGTAGCAGACGACGGCACATGGACCGGTGTTGAAGCAGAACTGTGGGCAGAAATTGCAGAGCGTACCGGTTGGACCATCGAGATGAAACAGGTTGCAGATATGGCATCTCTGTTTGGCGAGCTGGACACTGGTCGTGTAGAGGTTGCTGCAAACTGCTTTGCAATCACCGAAGCTCGTCTGGAAAACTATGTTGCTTCCGATCCGCTCTACGCTGATGCACAGGTTATCATTGTACAGCCGGACAGCGAGTATCAGACCTTTGAGGACCTTCGCGGCTGCACCATCGGTGTAACAGCTGGACAGGCATCTCAGTCCACCGTTGAGGCAATGGCTCCGGAATATGACTGGGAAGTTATCACTTATGAAGATTCCAACGCAGGATTCCAGGATTGCTCTCTGGGCAGAATCGACGCTTATGCAAACACCGTTACCAACATCGAAAAAGCTGAAAAAGCACAGGGCCTGGAGTTCCGTGAGCTGGATGAAAAACTGTTCGGCAACAACGTTGGCTGGTGGTTTGCAGATACCGAGGAAGGTATTGCTCTGCGTGACGATGTCAATGAAGTTCTGGCAGAAATGCAGGCAGACGGCACTGTATCCGAAATCGTTACCAAATGGTTCTATCAGGATCTGACCCAGCTGGTAAGCGACGAGTGGCTGACCGCAACCCACTAAGAAAATACATTAAGATACTAAATCTATTCTGAACAAAGGAAGCGTGCTGATGGTCGAAGTAACAGGCTTGTCCAAAACTTTTGGAAAAGATACCGAAGTGCTCAAGGACATCAATCTTAAAATCAAAAAAAATGAAGTTGTAGCGATTCTCGGCCCATCGGGCACAGGAAAATCCACCTTGCTTCGCTGCCTCAACTACCTGTGCGAACCGACAACAGGAACTGTTCGGGTGGGAAATGTAACCGTGGATGCTGCACACCATACCAGACAGGAGGTGCGCAATCTGCGCCGCCAGTCTGCCATGGTTTTTCAGGGATACAATCTGTTTAAAAATAAAACAGCAAAAGAAAATGTGATGGAAGCCCTGGTCACCGTCCAGAAAAAGCCGAAGGCAGAGGCGGAGCAGATCGCTCTGAAGCTGCTGGAAAAGGTTGGAATGTTGGAAAGAAAGGATTTTTATCCTGCAAAAATGTCCGGTGGACAGCAGCAGCGTGTCGGCATTGCCAGAGCGCTGGCAGTCAATCCGGATGTGCTCCTTTTTGACGAGCCAACCTCCGCATTGGACCCAGAGCTGGTTGGAGAGGTGCTCAACACCATCAAACAGCTGGCTGAGGAAGATACGACGATGATTCTGGTCACCCACGAAATCCGCTTTGCAAGAAATGTTGCTACCCGCATCATCTTTATGGACGGCGGACAGATTGTGGTGGATGGTACACCGGAAGAGGTCATCGATCATCCGGAGAATCCAAGACTTCGTCAATTCTTAAACTTTGTTACCAAGTAAGATAAAATCAGGCAGAACTACCACAGTTCTGCCTGATTTTGGTATGCTCAAGGAGGAACAGCATGATTACTGAACTGATTAAACAAAAGGCAGAACAGTATACACCGGAACTGATCGCCTTTCGCAGAGATTTACACCAGCATCCGGAGCTTTCGATGCAGGAGCATCGCACTGCACAGAAGATTGCCGAACAGCTTTCCAAGCTGGAGGGAATGCAGGTGATTCCACAGGTTGCTGGCGGAACAGGCGTCATTGGTATTCTGCACGGCAAAAAAGGAGAGGGAAAAACGGTTCTGCTGCGTGCTGACATTGACGCGCTGCCGATTGAGGAAAACACAGGCTTGGCATGTACTTCGCAGGAGGCAGGCGTGATGCATGCCTGCGGACATGATGGACACACCTCCTGGTTATTGGGAAGTGCAAAAATTCTGGCAGACCTGCAGAATGAATTTGCGGGAACCATTAAATTTGTCTTTCAGCCAGGAGAAGAAGGCGGCGGTGGCGGCCGCAAGATGGTTTTGGAGGACAAGGTCCTGGAAAATCCGACCGTCGATGCTGTCTTTGCAGCACATGCCTGGCCGGATGTAGAGGCTGGAAAGGTTGCCATCGCCCGCAAGAGCGCCTTTGGCCATCCAGGCAGCTTTTCCATCAAGGTCATCGGCAAAGGAGGCCATGGCTCGTGGCCGCATCAGTGCATCGATCCGATTGCAGTGGCAAACCAGATTTATGGGGGTTTGCAGCAGATTGTTTCCCGCCGTCTGCCCGAAACAACGGCGAGAGTCCTGTCGGTCTGCACCATTCATTCCGGTCCGCAGGATAAAGGAAATATCATTCCGGACTGCTGCACCATGACAGGAACCATCCGCGCAGACAAGCAGGAAGTGATGGAGCAGATGATCGCAGACATCAAACGGATCTCGGAAGGCATTGCACAGGCAAACGGCGCACAGGTGGAGGTGTCTGCCCGATACAGCGGCGCTGTCATCAATACGCCGCAGGCGATCGACTTCTGCGCAGAGGCCGCAGCAAAGATCGTCGGAAAAGAGAATATTCAGCTGGACGATGAACCGCATCTAGGAGGAGAGGACTTCAGCGAATACATCAGCCGTGTTCCTGGCGCCTACCTGTTTGCAGGAATTACAAAACCAGGTGTGGAGACTCCAGGACTGCACGCCAGCAATTTTATGCTGGATGAGGAAGTCATTCCAAGAATGTCCGCGGTCTTTGCGCAGATTGCAATGGATTATCTGGAAAAGGGAAGCTTTTAATTTGGTCGATATCCAAAAACAGGAGCGGGTGAACCTTCACCCGCTCCTGTTTTTGTGCGCGGCTTTTGCACTCCATTCCAAAACGTGGTATGATAGAGAAAATAAAACTCTCGTCAATCAAGGGGGAAACAACAATGTTGGCATATACCTATGTAGAAAAAGGAAAGTTTCAGCTTGTGGAGAAACCAAAGCCAGCGCTGCAGGATGCGAGAGACGCCATTGTCAAGGTGACGCTGGCGAGCATCTGTTCGAGCGATCTGCACATCAAACATGGCTCGGTTCCGCGCGCAGTGCCGGGAATCACCGTCGGACATGAGATGGTGGGTGTGGTGGAATCGGTCGGAAGTGCTGTCACCAACCTCAAACCAGGCGATCGTGTCGCCGTCAATGTGGAGACCTTCTGCGGCAGCTGCTTTTTCTGTCAGCATGGTTATGTCAACAACTGCACCGACCCGAACGGAGGCTGGGCGCTGGGATGCCGTATCGACGGCGGACAGACTGCCTTTGTGCGGGTTCCGTTTGCCGATCAGGGCTTGACCAAAATTCCCGATACTGTCACCGATGAGCAGGCGCTGTTTGTAGGCGATGTGCTGGCGACCGGATATTGGGCGGCGCGCATCTCGGACATTGGTGCTGACGATACTGTGCTGATTCTGGGCGCAGGACCGACCGGCATTTGTACGCTGCTGTGCGTCATGCTCCGCCATCCAAAGCGCATCATCGTCTGTGAAACCGATGCAGAGCGGGTGCGTTTTGTGCAGCAGCACTATCCCGAGGTTCTGGTCGTCGGACCGGAGAAGGTGCAGGAGTTTGTGATGCAAAACAGCGACCACGGCGGCGCAGACGTCGTTTTGGAGGTGGCAGGTGCAGAGGATACCTTCCAGCTGGCGTGGAAGTGTGCGCGCCCCAATGCGATTGTGACGGTAGTTGCGCTGTACGACCAGCCGCAGATGTTGCCGCTCCCGCAGATGTACGGCAAAAACCTGACCTTTAAGACCGGCGGTGTCGATGGATGTGACTGTGAGGAAATCCTGAAGCTGATCGAGGAAGGAAAGCTGGATACCACAGCGCTGATTACCCACACCTACCCGCTGGAACAAATTGAGGCAGCCTATGAGCTGTTTGAACAGAAGCGCGACGGTGTGATGAAGGTGGCGATTCGCCCGTAGGAGAGGGAAAAGCTGAGAAGGAAATAGAAACGGCATGGCTTTGGCCGTGCCGTTTTTGTTTTAGTCCTTTCTGAAAATAAAGAAAACTGACCGCCGATTTCCCACACGGAGGTGTGGATCGGCGGTCAGCTTTTGGCGTTCGATGAAAGCCTGCGGTTTTCTCAAGTACGGCATTCATTCTGTTATCATCGCTTCAGCATCTTCTGTATCTGCGAACCCCAAATGGTCATATAAATCAGGTGGAATAGAGCTTACAGCCGCCTGTTCTTCTTCAGACAAACTATGATACCATTCCAACCACGCAAGCGTTTCTTTAGAAAGATGATCTGTATCCACCATTCGGTCTCCGAAGCGTACTTGATTTGCATCTTCTGACTTTGGGAGTACGGGCAATTCACCTTCGGATACAGTGACTGCTTCATAGTCGTATCTTTCCCAGTTTGCTCCTATATCGGCAGAGGTGAAGAGATCTTGTTCCATATCCGTTGTGATGATTCTTCCGGATTTTACGGCAACCTCTGAATAGATGATCTCATACGATGTACCATCAGAGAGATGAAATCGGAAACTGGTCACCGAACCACCAGTAGTAGGTTCGGTTCTTTTATCTTTCAGAGAAATGCTTTCAAAAGTCTGGTAAATGCCTTCAATATCTTCGGATTCGGTAATCACTTTTTTCTCCGCATCCGCAGGATTGGTGAAGCGGAACATTTCCACAGTTTCGATACTGGACAATTCAAAGGGAAAGTCGATGCTTACTTTTTTATTGCAAGCAGTCAGTGCAAAACAGAGCATCACTGCCATAATCAACGCAAACATTCTTTTCATGGAAATCACCCTTTCTTGTTCACCATTTGACTGATAGATATTGATAACACTTACTGGTGGCAAACTCCACCGTGGAAGTTGCACATCTGCATGGGATAGCCGCGAAACGAGGTGACGGAACATTCTCGGCCTGCCGGTTTTCCTGCTGACAGAGGATAAAACTTTGCAGGACGCACGAATGCTTCTGTCAGGAGAGCACAGAAGTGCACTCTTGGAGTTCTAAGGGATGTCAAACTGGGATTTATCTCTTTGGGGCTGGCAGTTCATCATACATTGCATGAAACAAGCCGGTCAAAAATTTCTTATTATCAACTTCATCTACCAACAACATCTCTTTTGCTCCCTCATAGGGTAATTCATACGAAGCTGTTGGCATATAACGAATTGCTGATTTTACTGGTTTAACAAGTAATCTATTATCATAGATACCACCTACAATCTTGCCGCGATAATAAATAATAAACTCTCCCATCATCGCTCGATAAGTAATTTCTTCTAAATCAGATAGTTGTTCCAAAATAAACCCTAAGAATTCTCTGCTTGATGCCATATTTTTACCTCAAATTCCAATTTGTTATCTTCTCTTTTATGATAAATTTTACCATAGGAGTATGAACAAATCCACCGCCAAATGCAATTTGAAGGAAGGACCCTTTTGCAGACAGATGAAATTCTGCTGCGGCGATTGTTTTGACACAGAGACTGTGGTACAATCGAAGCAGCGATTCGATCAGAAGGAGGATACCAATGCGGATTATTATTTCTCCTGCCAAAAAGATGAGAGTGGACACCGACAGCCTGCCGGAACAGGGATTACCTGCCTTTCTGGAACAGAGCGGCCAGATTTTGGACAGGTTGCAGCAGATGTCCTTTGCAGAACTCAAATCCCTGTGGAAATGCAGCGACAAACTGGCACAGCAGAGCTTTGAGCAGCTGCAGCAGATTCACCTCACCGGCAATTTGACGCCGGCGCTCCTAGCATACGACGGGATTCAATATCAGTACATGGCGCCGGACGTCTTTTCCGACGCGGAGTTTGACTATGTGCAGGAACATCTGCGCATTTTGTCCGGCTTTTATGGAGTGCTGCGTCCTTTGGATGGCGTTTGTCCCTATCGTCTGGAGATGCAGGCTAAACTGGAGGTGGCGGGCTGTCACGACCTCTATCAGTTTTGGGGCAGCAGGCTGGCAGAACACCTGTGTGCAGAGAGCAGCCTGATTCTCAATCTTGCCTCCAAGGAATACAGCCGCTGCATCAGCGACCATCTGCCCAAGGAGGTTCGGATGGTGACCTGTGTCTTTGGCGAACGCATCGGCGGTAAGGTGGTGGAAAAGGGGACACTGTGCAAGATGGCGCGCGGAGAGATGGTGCGCTTCCTTGCCGAGCACAACATCACCGATTTCGAGCAGGTGCAGCAGTTTGACCGATTGGGTTACCGATTCTCGGAGGAGGATTCCAACGAGGAACAGCTGGTATTTTTAAAGGAGGGCAGCAGATGAAGCCAAAAGTAGCATTTATCTGTGTACATAATTCCTGCCGGAGCCAGATTGCAGAAGCGCTGGGAAAAGAACTGGCAGCAGATGTTTTTGAGAGCTATTCGGCGGGAACCGAAACAAAGCCGCAGATCAATCAGGATGCAGTGCGATTGATGAAGCAGTGCTATGGGATTGACATGGAGCGCACCCAATACTCGAAAACACTGGAAAAATTGCCGCCCATTGATATTGTGGTGACGATGGGATGCAATGTACAGTGTCCATTTCTTCCGTGTAAATATCGGGAGGACTGGGGACTGGAAGATCCCAGCGGCAAAGAGGACAGTTTCTTTTTGCAGACCATCCAGAGCATCCATCAAAAGGTGGAGGAACTGAAAAATAAAATACAAACAGGAAAGTATCAATTTTAATTTACAAAAAGGAGAATATATATGCTGGAACCAAATACAAAAGCACCCGATTTTGCATTGCCGGACAAGGAAGGAAATCTTGTCCATCTGTCCGATTTTCTGGGCAAGAAGGTGGTACTCTACTTCTATCCGAAGGATAACACCCCAGGATGCACCCGCCAAGCCTGTGCCTTTGCCGCAGCCAATGAAGAACTGGAGCAGGCAGGTGCGGTCGTCATCGGCATCAGCAAGGACTCGGTAGCCTCCCATCAGAAATTTGCTCAGAAGCACGGTCTGCCGTTTGTGCTGCTGTCCGACCCTGAATTGCAGGCAATTCAGGCTTACGGCGTATGGCAGGAGAAAAAGCTGTACGGCAAGGTGAGCATGGGCGTTGTCCGTTCGACCTACCTGATTGATGAGCAGGGAATGATCGAAAAGGTGATGCCAAAAGTAAAGCCGGACACCAATGCAGCGGAGATTTTAAAATACTTACAGGAAAATAAATAAGATATTTTCCAACATGGAGAATTGATAGCAGAAAAGAAGGTCTGGTTTTAGATAAAACCAGACCTTCTTTTGTATAAAAGGGAGTAAGTTTTCGTGAGAAAATGAAGTTACATCTGTCCGCCGACGATGGTTGGGACAGCATCCTTTGGAACAGGGCAGTAGTATCCGCCCGCTGTGCGGGTTTCAAACTCCGATTTTGCCTGCTGGATGTACTGTGGGTTCTCAAACAGCTCGATGGCAGTGGCAGCGATGACCTTGCCAGCGGTCAGCAGACCCTTGTGGCCGATCGAGGTTTTTCCGGTAGAAACATTCTGCCAGCTGTGACCAGGGGATTTGGAAGCAAAGGTAACAACGTTGATCTGTGCGGTTGGAACCTGCCAGCTGACGTCGCCGACATCGGTGGAGCCCATGCGCTGACGGGTGCTGAAGTGGTATGGTACCAGGAAGTCGTTGAGCGGGATGGTGCCGTGTTTGCTGACCTGATCGACCCAGGCGGCAATTTCTTCGCTCTCGTCGCAGGCGTCGCCTGGCAGATCGTCGTTGGTCATCTCGTAGGAAGCGACGATCTTCTTTGCATATTCCTTTTCTTCCTCGGTATATGTTGGCACGCCGACCTCATTGAAGTTTTTCCAGAGCAGCATCTCCAGAACCTTGTTTGGAACGGTGTTGGAGCAGCCGTCGATGAAGCGCTTGGTCATGGTGGTTTCGGTCATCAGTGCAGCGCCCTCAGCGATTTTGTCGACCCGTTTTTCCAGTGCCAGAGCATCCTTGGCAAGCTGGGAACGTACCATGTACAGCACCTGTGCATGCGGCTGAACAACGTTCGGGGAGTTGCCGCCGGCATCGGTGATTGCATAATGGATTCTTGCGCTGTCCGGCATGTGTTCACGCAGGAACTGAACGCCGACGTTCATCAGTTCGACGGCATCCAGTGCGGAACGTCCCAGTTCTGGTGCGCCTGCTGCATGAGATGCAACGCCGGTGAACTTATATTCCACCTGAATGCAGGTGTTGCAGGTGCCGGAGGTAACCTGGTTAACACTTCCTGGATGCCAGGTCAGTGCTGCATCCAGCTCTGGCCAGATGTTGTCGCGAGCCATAAATGCTTTGGAGGCGCCGCCTTCCTCACCTGGGCAGCCGTAGAAGATGACGGTGCCAGGAGTTTTGGTTTCTTCCAGATATTTTTTGACTGCAAATGCTGCTGCCATCGAACCGGCACCCAGCATATTGTGACCACAGCCATGTCCGCAGCCGTTCGGAACGACCTCTTTGCGCTCGGTAGCGCCGCCCTCCTGAGAGAGTCCGGTCAGTGCATCGTACTCTGCCAGAATGCCGATGACAGGATGTCCGCTGCCATAAATCGCCTTAAAAGCAGTTTCAATGCCGGCGACCGGTGTCTCTACGGTAAAGCCTTCTTTTTCCAGGACCTCACAGTAGAGCTTGGCGGATTTGTATTCCATCAGGGAAAGCTCAGCATATTCCCAGATTTTATCCGAAACATCGGTGAAAACCGATGCGTTCTGATCAATCACGTCGAGATATTTTTGTTTGTCGACCACAGAAAACACTCCTTTGTCTTAACTTGAATAGAAGGGAGAAACACCGTGATGTTTCTCCCGTTGATGTTGGATATTAGTAGAGAACCTTGCTCAAAAATTCCTGAGTTCTTGGGTTCTGCGGATGGGAGAAGATCTCGTCCGGTGTTCCTTTTTCAGCCAGGATGCCGCCATCCATGAAGAATACGCGGTCGGAAATCTCTCTTGCAAAGCCCATCTCATGGGTGACGATGACGGTGGTCATGCCGTCTTTTACCAGGGATTTGATAACGTTGAGTACCTCGCCGACCATCTCAGGGTCCAGTGCGGAGGTAGGCTCGTCGAACAGCATAACGTCCGGTTCCATTGCCAGCGCACGAACGATGGCAAGACGCTGTTTCTGACCACCGGAAAGACGCTGTGGGTATTCGTCGTACTTCTCGCCAAGGCCGACGCGGTTGAGCAGCGCCTTTGCCATTTCGACCGCTTCATTCTGCTTTTTCTTGCCCAGCAGGACCGGAGCCATGGTGACGTTTTCGCCGACGGTCATGTGCGGGAACACATTGAAGTGCTGGAATACCATGCCCATCTTCTGACGATGGAGGTCGATGTTGACGCCTTTGGCGGTGATGTCCTCTCCTTCAAAGAGGATTTTGCCGCTGTCCGGTACCTCCAGCAGGTTCAGGCAGCGCAGGAAGGTACTTTTGCCGCCGCCGGAAGGGCCAATGATCGAAACAACCTCTCCTTTGGAGATGTGTTCGCTGACGCCTTTGAGAACCTTCAGTTCTCCAAAGCTTTTATGTAAATCGGTTACCTCAATCAGATGATTGGAATTAGTCACTTGTCTTCAATCTCCTTTCCAGAACGGCGATTACCTTCGAGAGGCTAAAGGTCAGTACAAAGTAGATGATACCTACAACAATCAGTGGTTCGATAGACAGATAGGTTGCACCGTTGATTGTTTTGTACTGTGTCATCAGATCGCCGACAAAGAAGGTGGAAGCCAGCGAAGTTTCCTTGATAACAGAGACAAACTCGTTGCACAATGCAGGAAGAATGTTTTTGATTGCCTGTGGGAAGATAACTTTCATCATGGTTTGGCGTCCGTTCAGACCCAGAGAGCGAGCTGCTTCGGTCTGTCCTTTATCGACGGCGCTGATACCGGCACGGATAATCTCAGCGACATAAGCGCCGGAGTTTAAGCACAATGCCAAAATGATGGAAAAGTTTTTGTTGATCGACAAAGCTGGAATCAGCATTGGCAACAGGAAATAGAAGAAGTATAACTGAAGCAGCAATGGTGTGCCGCGGATAAGCTCTACATAGATGGTAGCCAGCAGATTAAGCGGACGGCAGTTACCTACCTTGAGCTTGCTGATTCTCATTACTGCAAGCAACGAACCGATCAGAACACCGAATGCAACGGTGATCGCACTGAGCAGCAGAGTATTTCCGGTACCAATTAAAAACAGGTTCCAGTATTTGCCGAGTATCCGCACGATATTATTGATAATATCCAAAGAAAATTCCTCCTAAATGACGACTTGTCAATGATTATTCATCGACTTCGATGCCGAGAGATTTTGCAAGCTCGGTTGCTTCCTCTTTCCACTGGAGGTACAGACCCTGCTCGTTGACATCTGCAATGATTTCGTTGATTGCTTCCATCAGTTCGGTTTCGCCTTTTTTAGCAGCGACAACGTTGCCTTCGCTCTGGTAATCGAAGTAGAAACCGCTCATGGCTACAGAATCATAGTTGAGTTCAAACATTTCGCCGTTGTCGCCGGAAACTGCCAGTGCGTCGATCTTGCCAGTCTGGAGCATCAGCAGACCATCGTTAAGGCTGGAAACCAGTTCGATTTCTGCGTCTGGAAGCTGAGAGGTGACCAGGTTGTACTGCAAAGAACCGTTCTGTGCACCGATCAGTTTACCGGAAAAATCTTCCGCAGAGGTGTAATTGTCTACCTGATCTGCAGGAACCAGCAGGCCCTGTCCTTCGCCGTCGCTTTCTTCCATACCAAAGAAGTCGGAAAGCTCCATGCTCTCAGCACGCTCTTCCGTTTTTGCAAAACCAGCAATCGCGATGTCTGCCTGACCGGAAGTAACAGCTGCCTGTACAGCGCTGAAGTCCATTGCCTGGATTTCCAGTTCTACGCCCAGCTGTTCAGCGATGTATTTACCAAGCTCGATGTCCGAACCAACGTATTTGGTTTCGCCGCTGCTGATATCTTCAAATTCCAGTGGAGCGAAGTCTGGGCTGGTTGCCATGGTCAAAACGCCAGCTTCCTTGATCTGATCCAGACGGCTCTGAGAGGAGCCGCATCCTCCCAACATACCAATCAACAGGGTAGCGCCTAACAGTGTGCTCATCAGTTTCTTAAAGTTTTTCATTAATATGACCTCCTCAAAGGTGAGTGAATTTTTATTAAAATTTATGTTATTATTATACATTTTATTTCGGAAATGTAAAGTGTAAAACTGCATAAACAAACCTAACTTTTAATTTTTATTCTGTAAATTATGTATAAAAACCCATAATTTAGGGCGAAAATCGGAAAAATCAAATGCATAATCATTCCTCGAATACAAAAGAATAAATACAAAAAGAGCGTTATCCAATGTAAATTGGATAACGCTCTTTGCTATTTTTTGCAGTTTACAGTTCCTGCCGTCCTTCCAATGCACGATAGAGGGTAACCTCATCGGCATATTCCAGATTGCCGCCCATCGGGATACCGGAGGCAAGGCGGGTCACCTTGACACCCAGCGGTTTTAACAGGCGGGCAATATACATCGCAGTGGTTTCCCCTTCGACAGTAGGGTTAGTGGCCATGATGACTTCCTGCACGCCGCCCTGCTGGATACGCAGCAGCAGTTGGCGGATGGTCAAATCGTCCGGTCCCTTCTGGTTCATCGGGGAGATCAGTCCGTGCAGCACATGGTAAAGTCCCTGATATTCGCGGGTCTTTTCAATCGCCATGACGTCACGCGGTCCTTCCACCACACAGATGATGCTGTGGTCGCGGGCAGGATCGGAACAGATCTGGCAGGTTTCCTGATCGGTCAGATTCTGGCAGACCGAACAGGGATGGATCTTTTCGTGCGCCTCCAGGATGGTGTCGGCAAACTCCTTTGCCTTGTCCTGCGGCAGATTGAGTACATAAAAGGCAAGCCGCTGGGCCGTCTTTCTGCCAATGCCAGGAAGGCGGGCAAACTGTTCGATCAGGCGGGTCAGCGGCATTACATCATACTTCATTGATTAAAACAGGCCTGGCAGGGAAAGACCGTTGGTGATCTTTTCCATCTCGGAGGAATGAACTTCCTCTACCTTGCGGATTGCTTCGTTGACAGCGCCGATGATCATATCCTGCAGAATCTCAACGTCCTCAGGGTCAACAGCTTCTGGTTTGATGGTCAGAGAAACGATCTCCTTTTTGCCGTTGATGGTGCATTCTACCATACCGCCGCCGGCAGAGGTGGTGTACTCTTTTTCATTGAGTTCTTCCTGGGTTTTTTCCATCTCTTCCTGCATCTTCTGTGCCTGTTTGATCATGGACTGCATGTTCTGTGGACCGCCGCCCATACCTTTTGGAAGTCTTGCTTTCATTTTTGGTTCCTCCTATGCTTTTGGTGTATCCGAAATGGATAACTAAAAATCAGATTTATCTTCAGAAACAGCACCGCTGTTTTTGACAAAGAATTAGTTTTCAATCGAAATGTCGACGCCCAGATCCTGTGCCTTGTTCAGGATGTCCTCCATGGGATCGTCCTTTTTGGCGGTCTGGTATTGATCCTTTTTAAAAGGACCGATGCGCCAGTCTCGTCCGGAGCCGTCGATCAGCGCCTGATGAATCGACTTTTTGGCGTATTCGTTGGTGCGGATCATCTCCAGGAAAAACGGATCGTCACAGTCGATCAGCACAATGTCCCGATAACGGTAGGCAGCTGTGTTGACCAGGGCACCGTGCAGAGCGGTGTTGGAGTGCAAAAGCGCCTGCAATACCTTTGGCCATTCTGGAAAAGCTTCCACCTCTTTTTTGGAAGGAGGTGCTGTTTCCACTGGTGCAGCTGCTGCCGGCGATTCGGCTGCCACTTTTGGAGCAGAAACCGTCTGTACAGCTTCCTTTTGCTTTGCCGGAGCTGCCGCCGCAGGAATCACACCGTTTTTCAGCTGATTTTCCAGACGGGACAGCCGCGCCAGAATTGCATCGACCGAACGATCCAGCGAAGGATTGGTCAGCTTAATGACCGCCATCTCCAGCTCGGTTCTGGTCTGGGAGGTCTTATTCATCCGTGACAGCGTGTCCTGCAGCACGGTGAGCGAGTACAAAATCTGTGCCATCGAGTAGCGGGACGCCTGTTCGGTCAGAGCCTCGGTGTCCTGCGCCAGTCCCGGGACAAAGTCTGCAGGCGATTTGAGTGCCTTTGCCATCATCAGTCCACGATAGTGGGAGATCAGCTGGACGCACATCTTTTCAAAGTCGATCGAGTTTGCATACATGGCGTCGATTTCTTTTAATATCGCCGGAATATCCTGCTTTAATACAGCGTCGGCGATGGTAAAGAGAGAATCGGAAACGGCAAGACCAGCGCTTGTCCGAACGTGGGAAAGGGTGATGTGTTCGGGCTCATCCTCGCCGCCGCGAGCATTGCTGCGGCAGACGTCCAGCAGCGACAGTGCATCGCGCATGCCGCCTTCCGCCAGACGGGCGATCAGCTGGGCAGCGTCCTCGTCAATTTCGATCTGCTCCTGCGCGCAGACATATTTGACCCGCTCGGCGATGACCTGCGGACTGATGCGCCGAAAGTCAAACCGCTGACAGCGGGAGAGAATGGTTGCGGGAATTTTGTGTACCTCGGTGGTTGCCAGAATAAAGATGACATGTTCCGGCGGCTCCTCCATGATCTTGAGCAGCGCATTGAAGGCGCCGACGCTGAGCATGTGAGTCTCGTCGATGATGTACACCCTGTATTTGGCGACCGCCGGAGTGAAGTTTGCTTCCTCGCGCAGCTGACGGATGTTGTCTACACCGTTGTTGCTGGCAGCGTCGATTTCGGTGACATCCAGCACCGAACCGTCGTCAATTCCTTTGCAGACGTCGCAGACGCCGCAGGGATTGCCGTCGTGCTGATTCGGGCAGTTGACCGCCTTGGCGATAATTTTGGAGCAGGTGGTTTTGCCGGTGCCGCGGGAACCGGTGAACAGATAAGCATGTCCGACCCTGCCGCTGGCAATTTCCTGCTTTAATGTTTCGGTGATGTGTTCCTGTCCGACAACGTCATCGAAATTTTGGGGACGGTATTTTCTGTATAAAGCCTGATACATTCCATCCTTCCTTCCGAACCTGCCTGACAAAAAAGGCAGGGTGCACCAAATCTGAAAAACATATCCTTTATCATGCGGAAATGCAGGTTACCTGCGGCGCACAGAAACTGCCACTTAATGCTGCTCGGTTCCCCGCCTGACATGGTTCATGGAGCCCTGTCGCACAGGACCAACATCTCCGCATGATAAAAAACACGTTTGACCTGAAGGTACAGCCCTGCCACACGAATGAGCGGTATTATTAAATCATGCTTTTATATTATACAATAGAATTTATAAAAAGGCAAGAAGATTTTTATAAATTCTATTGATAAATAAAGCATAAAGGGGATATGATGGTAGAATAAAAAGGTATATAAAGGAAAAAGGGAGGAAGTTTCAATGGAGTATATGGGAAATCAACAGTACTGGGATCAAAAATTTTGCCTAAGAACAGGGCAGCTGCCGCCCGAACAGCTTTTGACCGAGGAACTTTCTCTGTTTGCAGGTAAATGTACGGTGCTGGATCTTGCCTGCGGAGACGGAAGGAATGCGCTGTACCTTGCCGGACAGGGATTTCAGGTCACGGCGGTGGATTTCAGTTCGTCCGGTTTGGAACGTCTGAAAGGCTTTGCAGCACAAGAGGGACTGCATATCTCCACAAAACAGATGGATCTGTCCTCTCCCGAAAGCTTGGAGCAGTTGGGAAGGTACGAGGTGATTTTGTGCAACCATTATCGGCTGTTATCCAAAACGGCAGAACGGCTGAAGGAACATCTGGAGCAGGATGGAATTTTGTGGATCAATGGTTTTGCAGAGTGTCCGCCGGACAATCCTTTCGTACAGCCACGGGATCTGATCGACCGGCAGGATTACTTGGATGCAGGATACCAGCTACTTTCGGTTAAAGAGTATCCGGTGGGTGAGCGGCATTTTGTGCGGCTGATTTTGTCGCAGGCAGATTCCTTTGCTGGAAATCAGGAAAAATGTTGAATTTGCGCCATGCTTTTTAGACGTTTTGTTCTTGCGTTTCGGATGTTTTTGCCTCTTGTTAAAAAAATATGAACTCTTTTCATACATGTTGACAAGAGCTTTGATAGGGCTTACAATGGACAAAGAAAATAGTTAACCACAATAATTATTTTAATTAAATAATTGCAGAAAAGGAGGAAATAATGAACAACGAACTAAGCCGTTCCATGCAGATGTTTCGGGTGATGGATCGGATGCGCAGGGCGTGGATGGAGATTACGCCGATGCAGGAGATGAGCAAATCTCAGTTTAACACCCTGATGATGCTGCAGCATGGCAGTACAGAACATCATCAAGGGGAGGAGCAGAAGCCATGTGAACCGATGACCCTGTCGGAACTTTCCTCCAAGCTGGGACAGAGCATGCCGGCAGTCAGCCAGCGCATCAGCAAGCTGGAGTCGATGGGCTATGTACAGCGTTCACCTGACCTCAAGGACAAGCGGACCACCTGGATCTGTTTGACCGATGCAGGAGAAAAGCTGCTGCAAAATTCCTGCCATCTGATGGCGCAGAAGCTGGAATCCATTATGGAACAGATGGGCCAGGAGGACACCCAGACGATGTTTCGGGTGCTGGAAAAACTGGCAGGCATCATGGAACAATCGGCAGATAAGTCTGAAAGTTAGCAGCCAAAACAGAATCTGGCCGCTGACAAATTCCCCGTGGAAGGATGGGGAGCCGACGAGATGGGAAGACTTGTCGGCATAAAACAAAGAAAGCAGGAGGAATCAAAACAATGCTGAAACTCAAGCGATATTTAAAGCCATATATCGCACTGTTGCTGGGAGCGATTGCCTTTTTGTTCGGGCAGGCAATGCTGGAACTGACGCTGCCAAACTACATGAGCGATATTGTCAACGTCGGTTTGCAGCAGGGCGGCATTACCCAGTCTGCACCGGAAGCAATCGACCAGCAGAGCATGGCGATGATGCAGATGTTTATGTCCGAGGAGGACCGTCAGGCCGTCAATGGAACCTATATCCAGCTGGAAGAGGGTGAGCAGCTGACCGAGCTTCAAAAGACCTATCCAAACCTCAAGGCAGGAGACTATGCTCTGATCGAGCATCCAGCCGAAGGAATTAACGGTGCCTTTTCCCGCGCTTCCTATGCGCTGGTCAGCCTGGTTGAGGAAGTCAATGCCCAGCAGGAAGGCAGCGGAGATATGCAGGAGGTTCTCTCCAATCTGTCGACCTTGATGATGCAGCCGGAAGGAATGCAGATGATTCAGGATGCGATCGACGAAGCAGCCGTCACACCGGAGAGCATGATTTCCCAGACCGGTCCGGTGATGGTCAAGAGCTTTTATCAGAAGCTGGGTGCGGATACCGATGCGATCCAGACAAACTACATCATCAAAGACGGACTGAAGATGCTGGGTCTGACCGTTCTGCTGACCGGCTGTGCCATCGGCGCAGGCTTCTGTCTGGCAAGAATGGGCGCTGGCGTTGGCCGCGATCTTCGCCGCGATGTTTTCGCCAAAGTTACCTATTTTAATAACAGCGAGATGGACCAGTTCTCCACCGCCAGCTTGATTACCCGTTCGACCAACGATATTACCCAGATTCAGAACTTTTTGAGCATGGGTCTGCGCATGATGTGCTTTGCACCGATCATGGGTATCGGCGGTATCATCATGGGTCTGTCCACCTGTGTCAGCCTGGCATGGGTGCTGGCACTGGCACTGATTGTTATGCTGGGCCTGATTGTTACCCTGTTCAGTGTTGCGCTGCCAAGATTTAAGAAGATGCAGAGCCTGATTGATAAGCTCAACCTGGTCAGCCGTGAGGAACTCTCCGGCATCATGGTTGTGCGCGCCTTTGCAAACCAGAGCTTTATGCAGCAGCGTTTTGACAAGGCCAACAAGGATTTGACCAGCAACACCCTGTTTGTCAACCGTGCAATGGCAACGATGATGCCTGCCATGATGTTTGTCATGAACGGCATCTCCCTGCTGATCGTCTGGTTTGGCGGCAAGCAGATTGCCGAGAGCAACCTTCAGGTCGGCGACATGATGGCGTTTATTCAGTATGCAATGCACGTTATCATGAGCTTCCTGTTTATCAGTATGATGTTTATCATGGTGCCGAGAGCTTCTGTATCCGCTGACCGTATCAGCGAGATTCTCGAGACTAAAAACAAGGTCGACGATCCGGCACAGCCGCGTCACTTTGACGGCAAGGTCAAAGGATTGGTTGAGTTTAAAAACGTTTCGTTCCGCTATGACGGTGCAGATGCCGATGTTCTGGAAAATATCAGCTTTACTGCGCGTCCAGGTGAAACAACCGCCTTTATCGGTTCGACCGGTTCCGGCAAGTCCACGCTGATTAACCTGATTCCGCGTTTTTATGATGCGACCAAGGGAAGCATCACCATCGACGGAATTGATGTGCGAGAGCTGAATCAGCAGGAACTGCGCGACAACATCGGCTATGTTCCGCAGAAAGGCTTGCTGTTTAGCGGCACTATCGCCTCCAACCTGCGCTATGGCGACGAAAATGCGCCGATGGAGGAGCTGGAAAAGAGCGCGGAGGTAGCACAGGCCACCGAGTTTATCAGTGAGCTGGAAAACGGCTTTGACACCGAGATCAGCCAGGGCGGTACCAACGTTTCGGGCGGTCAGCGTCAGCGACTGTCTATTGCAAGAGCATTGGTCAAGAAGGCACCGATCTATATCTTTGACGACACCTTCTCGGCACTCGACTTTAAGACCGACGCCAAGCTGAGAAAAGCGCTGAAAACCTACACCGAGAACTCCACCGTCTTTATCGTGGCACAGCGTGTTTCCACCATCATGCAGGCAGAACAGATCGTTGTGCTGGATGAAGGCAGAATTGTAGGCATTGGCAAACATCAGGATCTGCTGAAAAACTGCAGCACCTACCGTGAGATTGCAGAAAGTCAGCTTTCAAAGGAGGAATTGGCATAATGGCAGGACCAAGAGTAGGAGGTCGCGGACCTCATGGAATGATGCCTGGCGAAAAAGCCAAGGACTTCAAGGGAACGATGGGTAAGCTGCTCACCTATCTGAAAAAATTCCTTCCAAGTATTATCCTGGTGCTGGTATGTGCAGCAGCCAGCACGGTATTCTCCATCTTTGGACCAAAGGTACTGGGACAGGCGACCACCAAGCTGTTCGAGGGCTTGATCGCCATGCTGACCGGTACCGGCAGCATTGATTTTCATGCGATTGCACAGATTCTGCTGTTTTTGCTGTGCCTGTATATCATCAGTGCGCTGCTTTCCTATGTACAGGGCTGGATCATGTCGGGCGTAGCGACCAAGCTGAGCTACTCGATGCGCAAGGACATCAGCGAAAAGATCGACCGGATGCCGCTGGCCTATTTTGACCGCGTGCCAAACGGCGAGGTCTTGAGCCGCATTACCAACGATGTTGATACCATCACCCAGACACTCAACCAGAGCTTGTCGCAGATCGTCACCAATATCACCACGATGATCGGTGTACTGTGCATGATGCTGTCCATCAGTCCGGCGATGACGCTGGTAGCTCTGTGTATCCTGCCGCTGAGTGTCATCATTGTCAGCATCGTTGTTAAAAACAGCCAACCGTTCTTCCGCAAGCAGCAGGAATATCTGGGCCACGTCAACGGTCACGTCGAAGAAATGTACGGCGGACACGTCGTTGTCACCGCATTCAACGGCCAGCAGGAGAGCATCGACACCTTCAAAACGCTCAACGAAAACCTGTATCATGCCGCATGGAAGAGCCAGTTTTTCTCCGGCATGATGATGCCTCTGATGAACTTTGTCAGCAACCTGGGCTATGTGGGCATCTGTGTACTGGGCGGATTTTTGAGCCTGAATGGTACGATCACCGTCGGTGATATTCAGGCATTTACCCAATATGTCCGCCAGTTCACCCAGCCGATCACCCAGATTGCAAACATCTCCAACGTTCTTCAGCAGACTGCTGCAGCAGCGGAGCGTGTCTTTGCATTCTTGGAGGAACAGGAGGAACCGGCAGACCCTAAAAACTCGCTGCCGGCAGAGGTCATCGACGGATCGGTCTACTTTGCACATGTTAACTTTGGATATGTGCCGGAAAAGACCATCATCAACGATTTTTCTGCGATCATTCAGCCAGGAACCAAGGTGGCAATCGTAGGCCCGACCGGTGCCGGCAAGACCACCATGGTCAAGCTGCTGATGCGCTTCTACGACGTCAGCCAGGGTGCAATCCTGCTCAACGGCTACGACGTCAAGCAGTTTACCCGCAAGAACCTGCGCGACAGCTTCGGTATGGTATTGCAGGATACCTGGCTTTATAACGACACCATCCGTGAAAATATCCGTTTCGGCCGTCTGGATGCAACCGATGAGGAAGTTGTAGCGGCAGCCAAGGCGGCACAGGTCGACCACTTTGTCCGCACTCTGCCGCATGGCTACGACACTGTCCTCAACGAGGAAGCCAGCAACGTCAGCCAGGGTCAGAAACAGCTGTTGACCATCGCAAGAACCATCATCTCTAATCCGAAGATTCTGATTCTGGACGAGGCAACCTCCAGCGTCGATACCCGAACCGAGATTTTGATTCAGCGGGCGATGGATAAACTGACCGAAGGCCGCACCAGCTTTATCATTGCGCATCGTCTGTCCACCATCCGCGATGCTGATATTATCCTGGTTATGAAGGACGGCGACATCGTCGAAACCGGAAACCATCAGGAACTGCTGGCAAAGGGCGGATTCTACGCAGAACTGTACCGCAGCCAGTTTGCAAACGTAAACGAGGAATAACAAAGCTCTCAAAACATAAAAGAAGGAGAACAGCCGACAGGCTGTTCTCCTTCTTTGCATTTTCTCCTGGAAATTAAAGGTTATCCCGAACGACACGGCAAGGATTGCCAAAGGCAACCTTGTTCGCGGGAATATCGTGGGTGACGACGCTGCCTGCACCGATGACAACATTGTCGCCGATGGTGACACCAGGCAGCAGAATGGCACCGCCGCCGATCCAGACATTGTTTCCGATGATGACCGGTGCCGTCTGGGTACGGCAGAAGGCAAAGGAGCCGTCCTCTCTGGGAGCGCCAAACCGGTCGGCAGCATTGGTCGGGTGAAAGGCAGTATAGATCTGTACGTTGGGTGCAATCAGCGCATTGTTGCCGATGACAATGCGGTTGTCGTCCAGAAAGGTGCAGTTCATGTTGACTTCGCAGTTGTCACCAAAATAGATGTTGTTGCCGTAGTCCACATAAAACGGCGGTGTGATCCACAGATTTTTGCCGCGTCCGCCCAGCAACTCGGTCAGGATGCGTTCCTTTTGTGCAAGGTCCTGGGAGTCGGTGCGGTTGTAGTCGCGGATCAGGTCCTTTGCCTTGTGCCATTGTGTCAGCAGTTCTGGATCGCCGCAGTCGTACAACAGGCCGGCCAGCATTTTTTCACGTTCGGTCATAATGATCCCTCACAGTTTGTTTTTATAGAATAGGAAAGAATGAAATGGATGTAAGTTCAGTATACCATGGGAAGAATGGCTCGTCCAGTGGAAGAAAGGACGGCAATCCCTTGCAGGAATCCAAAATCCTGCTATAATCAAAGGGAAGAGAATGTTTGCAGAATGGTCTGCTTTTGCAGCCGTTTATTGAAAGGGGAAAATGCGATGGAAATACTCGCTTTGTTAGAAAAACTGACCCAACATCACGGCGTTGCAGGCGATGAAAAGCCGATTGCTGACCTGTTGGAGGAGGAGATCCGTGACCTGGGACCGGTACGCCGTACACCACTTGGCAGTTTAATCTGCACCGTCAAGCAGGAATCGCCGGACAAGCCGCATGTTGTGCTGGAAGCGCACATGGATGAAATCGGACTGATGGTCTGCGCCATCGACAAGGACGGCTTTTTGAAGGTGACCCGCTGCGGCGGTATCGACCGCCGTGTGGCAACTGCCTCGCCGGTCATCATCCACGGAACCAAAGGTCCGCGCCGCGGCATCGTCGCCTCGGAGGAGCAGGACCCTGCCAAAAATCCGACGGTTGACCAGCTCTATGTCGATGCCGGCATGAGCAGGGAACAGGCGGAGGAGGAATTTCCGATTGGAACAAGAATCTCCTATATGGGAAGCTTTAAACATCTTCTGGAGGGCAATGTTTCCAGCAAGGCGCTGGACGACCGCTGCGGCTGTGCCGCGATGATTACCGCTGCTCGCCTGCTCAAAACGATGGACACCGACTGTTCGATCACGCTTCTGCTGAGCGTCATGGAGGAGGTCGGCGGCATGGGTGCGGCAACCGGAGCCAATGCTCTGCAGCCAATCAGCCACTGTATCTCGGTGGATGTCAGCTTTGCACTGACTCCAGAATTGCAGACCCATCAGGGCGGTAAGCTGGGCGACGGTCCAATGGTCGGACACAACCCGATCCTCAGCCGAGAGGTTTCGGAGGAGATGGCACGGGTCGGTCGGGAGCAGAACATCACCCATCAGGTCAAGGTCTATGCGGGTTATCGCACCGGAACCGACGCAGACGGCATCATCCTTGCAGGTCAGGGAGCAAAGGGTGCCTGCACCTGCATCCCGCTGCGCTATATGCACACACCGGTGGAGGTCATCAATGCATCCGACATGGAAAACACCGCAAAACTGGCGGCAGCCTATGTCGCTGAATGTATCAGACCGAAGGAAGGAGCGTGCAGAGCATGAGCAAGGTAGAGTGGATCACCACACTTTGTAATACAGATGGAATTTCCGGCAGAGAGGACAAGGTGCGCAGCGCTCTGATTGAGATGATCGACGGACACTGCGACTGGACGGTGGATGCCAGAGGAAACCTGCTCTGTCACAAAAAGGGCAGACATCCGGCGGTCAAAAAGCTGATGATTACCGCCCACATGGATGAGGCAGGCTTTATGCTGACCGGTATCCGTGAGGACGGACTGCTTTCCTTTGCCAACGTTGGCGACATTGACAGCCGTGTGACGCTGGGAAAAGCGGTTCGCATCGACGGAAAGACGCTGGGCGTCATCGGAACAAAGCCGATTCATCTGCAGACCAAGGAGGAACAGGATCGTCCGGTACCGTTTGACAAGCTGTACATCGACATCGGCGCTTCCAGCAAGGAAAGTGCTGAACAGGCGGTTAGTCTGGGAGCGCAGATCACCTTTGCCGGCGAAGGAGTTGCGGAATTTGGCGACGGCTACCTGACCGGCAAGGCGATGGAAACCCGTGCAGCCTGCGTGATGCTGGCGGAGATGCTCTGCGAGGAATGGGAGTACGACGTCGACGTTGTCTTTACCGTCAGCGCACAGACGATGACCTCAGGTGCTGCCAATGCAGCATTTGTCCTTCGTCCAGATCTGGCGCTGGTCATCGGCAGTGCAAAGGCTGACGATGTGCGCGGTGGAGCACACACCTGCTGCCTTGGAAAAGGACCGGCGGTTTGTCTGCACGATCAGACCACCTATTATGACTTGGCCTTCTATCAGCAATGCCTGAAGGCGGCAAAGGATCATCAGATCGCATTGCAGCAGATTGAACGCAGCAGCGATAAAAACGAGAGCAAGCAGATTCAGACCTCCTGTGCGGGAGTTCCGGTGATGGCGCTGTCGATTCCTTGCCGTTATCCTGCGTCCATCTCTGCAATGATTGCAAAGCAGGATTTGGCGCTGACCAGACAGATGATCCTCGCTCTGGCAGAAGAAATCCAGAAATAAGCAAGAATGATGTTTGTAGTTTCAGACGGAAATTGATCGTCAAAATAAATAAAAAGCAGGAATCTGTCCTAGGATTCCTGCTTTTTATTTATTTTTTTACAGAAAAAGGATAGATTTTACATATTTTATCCTGATATTTACATAAAGCGGTTGTAGGGAAAATCAATACAAACGGATCGTTAAATAAAATACAAAACTATGGAATAAGACTAAAAAAGAGAGGGTACCCCATGATTTTGTATATATTGTCCAAAGATTATATCTATAAATGAAACAAGTGAATAAGTATTTTCGATTGGATTTTGTCAAAAAAACAAGATACAATAGTTGCAGATCAAAAAGGGCAGAAATTCTGCCAAGTTTATTGTTGCTTTTTTAACGGGAGGAATACCAATGAAAAAGAAAATTCTCAGCCTGCTGCTGTGTGCAGTTATGCTGACAGCATCTCTGACCGGTTGCTCTGGCAGCAATCAGACACAGACCGAGACTTCGGAGCAGACAACCACCGAAGAATCGGCACAGACCGAGGAAACTGCGGAAGAATCCACCGAGGAAACAGCTACAGCGGAAGAAACCAACCTGATCATTCCAAGTGCAAGCTGTGTATCCAACCTGAACCCTCTGCTGGAAACCTACAAAGAGGGCGTTATCATGCTCAACCCACTGTATGATCCGCTTTTCATCAAGGACGTCGATGAGACCAGATATTACCTGGCAGAATCCTACGAAGTTTCCGAGGACGGCACCGTTGTCACCCTCAAACTGAAAGACGGCCTGAAATGGCATGACGGCGAAGCAATCACCGCTGACGACGTCATCTTTACCCTGGATGTCAATGCAGACACCAACAACGGCGCAGGCAACACCAACGCTGTTATCATCAACGACCAGCCGGTTACCTATGAGAAGGTAGACGATCTGACCGTAAAAATCACCCTGCCAGTTGCCTCCGTTTCCTATCCGGATTTGCTCGGTCAGGTAACTCTGATCCCAGAGCATGTATTCGGCGGCAACACCAACATCGTCGGCGCTGAAGCCAACATGACCGGCATCGGTTCCGGTCCATACAAACTGTCTGAGTTTGTACAGGATCAGTACCTGGTAGTAGAGAAAAACGAAGATTACTACATGGGCGCTCCGTCCATCGACAAGATCACCTTTAAAATCATCTCCGACACCGCGGCACAGGAAGTTTCTCTGATGAACGGCGAAGTAAACTTCATGGAGCTGGCAAATGCACAGGCTGTTGAAAAGTACGCAAACGACAGCAACTACAATGTTGTGAAATATCCAGAAGGCCGTGTAAACTACCTGGCAGTCAACAAGTTCTGCTCCACCTTTGAAGATCCAAAGGTTGTCGAGGCAGTCTTTGCAGCACTTAACAAAGAAGAAATCATTGCTGGTGCTTACGGCGAAGGTATGGCTGAGCCTGCAAACACCATCTTCAGCAACGTTAACACCTTCTATGACAGCTCGATCCAGGGTTATGAGCAGGATCTGGAAAAAGCAAAACAGCTGGTCAGCGAGGCAGGTCTGGAAGGAACTACCATGACCCTGTACTTTAACTCTGAGCGTGTCTACATGAAAGAGACCGCACAGATCATCCAGCAGCAACTCAAAGAAGTCGGCATCAACCTCGATGTTATTCCGCTGGAATCCACCGGATTCTTTGAGAAGGTATTCGGTACCGACGGCGACTATGAGTTCTACCTCAACGGCTATGCTGCATCGGGCGACCCAGACAGCGTTGTTGCAGGTATGTACGATGGTACCTGGGGTGTCAACCTGGCAGTCAGCGACGAAGTTCTGCAGCTGTGGAAAGATGCCCGCACCGTATTCACCGATGAAGAACGTGCAGAAATCTACAAACAGATTCAGCAGCAGACCAAGGATGAGATGACCTGCTACCCAATCGCATATCCAAACTATGTATTTGTAACCACTGCAAATATCAAGGGTGCAGACGCCATCAAGAAAACACCTATCTTTGAAGACTACACCAAACTTTCTATGGAATAAAAGTTACGCACAGATCAAGTTACGCACAGATCAGTGAAAGCAAAAATGCCGCCTTCTTGGCAAAAGAAGGCGGCATTTTGCAAGAGCACGATCGCAGGAGGAGAAGGATCATGAAAAAGTTTGTGTTAAAACGCTTTTTGCAGATGTTTCTTGTCTGGATTCTGGTTTCGATCTTTTCCTTTTCCATTATATACTTTGCGCCTGGAGACCCGTTGTATATCTATATGACTCCTGGCGCCACCGGCCATAAAATGACCGATGAGGAGATGGACAGGATGAGGGAGTCACTGGGTCTGAACGGAAATGTTGTGGAGCAGTATGTCAGCTGGGCCGAAAAACTGGTGCACGGAAATCTGGGTATTTCCATCAACAACAAGCAGCCGGTTTTGGACCAGATTCTGGAAAAACTGCCCTGTACCGTGGGACTGATGGGATCTTCGCTGGTGCTGTCGCTGTTGATTGCGATACCACTGGGTCTGATAGCGGGAACGCATAAAAATAAGTTGGTGGACAACATCATCAGCGGACTAACCTATCTGGGCATCTCGGTGCCGGCATTCTGGCTGGGCATTGTGCTGATCATCCTCTTTTCGATGAAGCTGGGACTGCTGCCAAGCTCCGGCATGAGAACGATCGGTGTCAATTCCGCGTGGGATGTCATCAAGCATGGAATTCTGCCGGCGGTGGTGCTGGGACTCAACAACATGGCAGTCTTTGTGCGCTACATTCGCTCCAACACCATCACCCAGATGGAGGAGGAGTATGTGCAGACTGCCATCTCCAAAGGCATCTCCAATCGAGGAATCATGTACGGACAGGTGCTCAAAAACTGCATGCTGCCGATCATCACCGTGGTGGGCTCCCGCTTTGGCACACTGGTCACCGGTTCGTTTATCATCGAGTCGGTGTTTGCATGGCCTGGACTGGGTACCTTGGGAATGTCCGCTATCAACAACCGCGATTACCCGATGATTATGGGAATCACCATGTTCTCCTGCACCATCCTTCTGCTGGGCAACTTCCTGGCGGACATTCTGTATGGATTTGCAGATCCGAGAATCAAACAGGGAAAGGAGCAGGTCGATGGCTAAGTTACTTTCACCGTTAAACAAAGCTGCGCTTCGTGCAGAGGATTTTGCCAAGGCGCAGCGGGAAGAAAATATTGTGGAACAAAGCTATGATCGCGGAATGCTCTATCATCTGGGACAGGCGCTCAAGTCCAACAAGCTGGCGATTATCTGTCTGGTGCTCCTGCTTGTGATCATTCTGTCCTCGATTCTGGCGCCGCTTTCACCGTATGATCCAGACTATATGGACGTCATGAACAAGATGGCGCCGCCCAGTGCAGAACACTGGTTTGGTACCGATGAGCTGGGGCGCGATTCGTTCACCAGAGCCTTGTACGGCGGCAGAGTTTCGCTGCTGGTCGGCTTTTCGGCAATGATGGTTTCAGTTGTTGTGGGAACGCTGGTTGGTTCGATCAGCGGCTATCTGGGCGGAAAGACCGACGTTGTCCTCATGCGTATCGTGGATATGTTCCAGTCGGTGCCAAGCTTGCTGATGATTATCGTCATCTTTTCGTTTGTGCCGAACAACATGATTACACTGGTGCTGATGCTGGCGCTGTTTTCCTGGACCGGTGTGGCTCGAATTGTGCGGGCACAGACGCTGACTTTAAAGGAGCGCGACTTTGTCATCGCGGCAAAGACACTGGGAGTCAGCCATCCACGCATCATTTTGCAGCACATCATCCCGAATATGACTACCCAAATTATTGTAGCGGCTTCGCTGAGCATTGCGGGCGCCATTCTGGATGAGTCGGCGCTGAGCTACCTGGGCTACGGTGTTGCACTTCCGAAGTCCTCCTGGGGCAGTATGCTGCAAAATGCACAGCAGTATATTCTGTATGATCCGCTGCTGGCGCTGATTCCGGGCTTGTTTATTCTGATGACGGTATTGTGCCTGAACATTTTGGGAGATGTGCTCCAACATGCGTTGGACCCACGTCTGCATAAATAGGAGGTGTGCAGTTTGGGCAATCTTTTGGAAGTAAAAAACCTGAGAGTATCCTATCACAGCTATGCAGGAGAGGTGCAGTCTGTTCGCGGTGTCTCCTTTCAGGTGCAGGAGGGAGAATCGGTCGCCATCGTCGGCGAGTCGGGCTGCGGAAAATCGGTCACAGCAAAAAGCATCATGGGATTGATTCAGACGCCGCCTGGTGAGATCAAAGAGGGCAGCGAGATTTTGTTTGAGGGAAGAAATCTGCTGACACAGACGCTGCAGCAGTGGCAGAAATACCGCGGCAGCGATTGTGCCATCATCTTTCAGGATGCGCTGGCAGCACTGAACCCAACCCTGACGATTGGACGGCAGATTGCGGAAAAGATTCTGGTGCACACCAACATGAACAAAAAGGAAGCCTATGCCGAAGCGCAGCGACTGCTGGGACTGGTGGGAATTCCAAATCCGGCAAAACGTTTAAAGCAGTATCCGCACGAGTTTTCCGGAGGTATGCGTCAGCGTGCAATGATTGCCATTGCACTGGCATGTTCTCCCAAGCTGCTGATTGCGGATGAGCCGACCACGGCGCTGGATGTCACCATCCAGGCGGACATCATCGACCTTCTCAAACAGCTGCAGCAGGAGATGGGCATGGCGATCATCATGATTACCCACGACCTGGGCATCGTCGCGGATATTGCCAAGAAGATCGTGGTCATGTATGCGGGCAAGGTGGTGGAAACCGGAACACACTACGATATTTTCTATCAGCCAAGACATCCGTATACTCAGGCGCTGCTTCGTGCGGTACCTCGTCTGGATGTGGAGGAGGACCAGCAGCTGGAGTCGATCGAAGGCACGCCGCCGAACATGATCGACCCGCCGCACGGCTGTGCGTTCAGTACCCGATGCAGTCGCTGCATGAAGGTCTGCCAGCAGTACGAGCCGCCGCTGTTTGAATTTGAGGATGGACACACCGCTCAGTGCTGGCTGTACCATCCGTTGGCAGAACAGGCAGAAAACAAGACAGGAGGGATGGCATAACCGATGGAATCCACAGAGAAAATTTTGGAAGTCAACCACCTGAAAAAATACTTCAAATCAGGAAAGGGAACGCTCAAAGCGGTGGACGATGTTTCGTTCTTTATCCGCAAAGGCGAAACGCTGGGCATCGTCGGGGAATCGGGCTGCGGCAAGACCACCTGCGGACGAACCTGCATCGGCATCTATGACCGTACCGCCGGAGAGGTTCTTTATAAAGGCAAGGATGTGCACAAGCTCAAAGGCAGGGAGAAAAAAGCCTTTACCAAGGAAGTGCAGATCATCTTCCAGGACCCGTACTCCTCGCTTGACCCTAAGATGAAGGTGGGAGACATCATCGCCGAAGGACTGCGCGCCCATCAGCTGTGCAGCAGCAAGGAGGAAGAACGCCAGCGGGTGCATCAGCTGCTCGAGACGGTGGGACTTAACTCCGAACATGCTACCCGCTATGTGCATGAGTTTTCGGGCGGTCAGCGTCAGCGCATCGGCATTGCGCGCGCATTGGCGCTCGAACCGGACTTCATCGTCTGCGATGAGCCGATCTCGGCGCTGGACGTTTCGATTCAGGCGCAGATAGTCAACCTCCTGATTCGCCTGCAAAAGGAAAAGGGTCTGACCTACCTGTTTATCGCCCACGACCTGTCGATGGTTAAACATATCTCCAACCGTGTTGCCGTTATGTATCTGGGCACCATCGCTGAAATCACCGATGCAAAGGCGCTTTATCAGAAGCCGCTGCATCCGTATACCCAGGCGCTGTTGTCCGCCATTCCAATTCCAGATCCTAAGGTGGAGGAAGAAAAACAGCGCATCAAGCTAAACGGCGAACTGCCCAGCCCGATTGATCCGCCGGCAGGATGCCGCTTCAGAAATCGCTGCCGCTATGCGACCGAACGCTGTGCCAAGGAGCGTCCGGAGCTGCGGGAGATCGAGCCAAACCATTTTGTAGCCTGTCACCTTTACGATCAGTAAGGGATAGGGATAGATATGTATCTGTTATACAGCAGAGGAGGACTTCCCACACGGGAAGTCCTCCTCTGCTTTGTTATCATCAGTTTTTGGATTTTGCCTGTTTTTCGGCTTGCTTGACCGCCTTTTCCAAAGCCTCGGTCAGCAGACACAGCGCTTTGATGCGGGCATAGTATTTGCAGTTGGATTCGATGATGTGCCACGGCGCATACTCGGTGCTGGTCTTTTGCAGCATCTCATTGATGGCGACTTCGTACTCGTCCCATTTTTCACGGTTGCGCCAGTCCTCCTCGGTGATTTTCCACTGTTTTTCCGGTGTATTCTGACGCTCCTCAAAGCGGGCAAGCTGGGTATCCTTGTCGATCTGCACCCAGAATTTGAGGATGACAGCACCCCAGTCGGTCAGCTGCTGTTCAAACTCGTTCATCTCAGTGTAGGCGCGTTTCCAGTCGCTTTCCGAGCACAGTCCTTCCAGCCGTTCTACCATGACACGACCGTACCAGGTGCGGTCAAAGATGACAATGTGTCCCTTTTTAGGCAGGTTTTGCCAGAACCGCCACAGATAATGGCGGGCAAGCTCATAGGGCTTTGGTGCAGCGACAGGAATGACCTTGTAGCCGCGTGGGTCCAGTGCGGAGGTAATGCGCTTGATGTTGCCTCCTTTGCCGGCAGCATCCCAGCCTTCGTAAGCGAGGATGACCGGAATCTTCCAGCGGTAAATCTGGTTGTGCAGCTTTTCGAGTTTTTTCTGGTAGTATTTAAGCTGTTCCTTGTATTCCTTGCGGCTCATCTGCTGGTTTAACGGGATTTGGCTGAGCAGCGGCATTTCGACCAGCGGGAATTCCTTGCTGCAAGGGTTATATTGCGGGTCAGACTGGCTGCCTGGAAGCACGCCGGCCTGCTTTTGAGCGATGGCCTGTTCGATGCTGTCACAGAGGATGGTCAGACAGTCGATCTCCGATTGCTTGCGGTGGACAGAGTCGATCACATGCCACGGTGCATAGGGCAGACTGGTGGCCTGCAGATAGTCCTCAAAGTCTCTCAGGCAGCGGTCGTAGTGACGGTTTTGCCAGCGGTCATGGTCGCTGACACGCCAGCTGGTGTCAGGATTTTGGGAGAGTTCGTCAATCCGCTTTTCCTGTTCCTGCTGGTCGATATGCAAAAAGAGCTTGACCAGCAGATAACCGTTGTCGCACAGCTGCCGCTCAAAGACGCGGATCTCCTCCAGACGGTGTTCGTACTCTTTGGAACTAAGCTCTCTGTTTTCCAGAGCGCGAATGGTTTCATCCATCCAGCCGGAGTCCAGAAAGATCAGTTTGCCGCTTTCAGGGATATTCTTCATGTGGCGCGCCAGAAACGGTTTGGCAAGCTCCTCCGGAGTAGGAGAGGAGACCGAGATGACCTGGAAGAATCGCGGGTCAAGGTCGTGGATCATCGAAGCGATGCGGCTGCCTTTCCCGGCAGTGCCCCAGCCTTCAACCAGCACCAGCACCGGAAGCTTGTTTTCCTTGAGCTTGGTTTGCAGCGAACCGAGCTGTTCACTTTTGGTACGAATGAGCTCCTTTTTTGTTTTGCGATCCATGGGGACCTTTTGAAAAGAAAATTGTGCAAGACAGTTTTTTTGATACAACATAAAAAAACCTCCTGAGAAGAAATTCTAATTATTGTACACATAAGCGACAATTTGTTCTGAATTATCCTTGAAACGGAGAAAAGAATAGACTATACTAAAGACAATCATCATTTGTCACTATTTTACTACTTTATGTCGGTATGAAGCAACGATAAATGTGAAATTTTTTATGAACAGAGGAGGAATCACTTTGAACAGAAAATATTTGGCAGCATTGCTGGCGGCGGCAATGATCTTTTCGATGGCGCCTACATCCGCCTATGCAGCTTCGCTTCGTCTGGGCGGCACCAAGACCGAAACAACACAGGAAGCAGCACAGGAAAAGAAGAGCACCACCAAAAAAGCAAGCAGCACCCAAAAGGAGAGCGAATGGCAGCAGGAGATGCTGGACAGTATCAATGCAGCACGCAAAAAAGCAGGACTGCAGCCGTTAAAACTCAACGAGGATGCCTGCAAGGCAGCACAGGTGCGCGCCAAGGAATGTCTGAAAAAGTATGACCACACCAGACCAAATGGTAAGAGTCTGACGACAGCTTTGGACGAAGCAGGCGTAAAATACAGCTACTGGGGAGAAAATATCAACGAGAAACAGGAAACCGTTTCCTCCACCATGAAATCCTGGATGGCTTCCAAGGGACACAAGGCAAACATCCTGGGCGAAAACTTCGACAGCGTCGGTTTTGGACGTGCAAAGGACAAAAACGGCAACTATACCTGGGTACAGATGTTTTATAAAGCAAAATAAATAGACAAAAGGCAGACTGGAAGAAAACAGTCTGCCTTTTGTTCTGAAGAGATAGAAACAAAGCACAGTTTTTAGCCGTTCCAGACGAACAATGTCAAAAACAAAACAATAAAAATTGCATTATTTGTAAACAATTCTAAACGTTTTTGGATTTTCGATTGACATACATCATCTAAGATGATAGACTTAAGCCAGTGAGAAGGACTTACCATTTTCCAAAAGAAAGGTTGTGTTGAAATGAACTGTGTAAAAATTTCAGAAGCTGAGTATCCGTTGATGGAGTATATTTGGGAACATGCTCCAATTTCTGCGTCGGCACTTGCAGCATACTCGCAGGATGCCTTCCACTGGAAGAAAAATACCACCTATACTGTTATCAAAAGATTGACACTCAGAGGTGCACTGGAAAGACAGGAACCAGGTTTTATCGTTACTCCACTGGTCACCAAACAGCAGGTGCAGCAGTCTGAGCTGGAAAATCTGTGCAACCGCATTTTTGCAGGCTGCTCCAAAGACTTTATCCTGTCCTTCATCTCCCGTGAATCGGTCAGCGATGAAGAGCTGGCACAGATTAAGCAGGCAGTACAGGAATACCAGCGCTAATCATTCTAGATAATAAAAAAGAGGACAATGTCCAGAAATCTTCCGTGGGAAATATTATGGTAAAATAACAGCCTCCTCTGCCGGATTTATTCCAGGCAGGGAGGCTTTCTTTTTTTGCTTAGCTTGTTTTCTTCTGACGGAACAGAACCTGACAGACGGTGGCCCAGATGGCGCTCATGTTGGCAATGACCATCAGAGCGGTCAGCACGATCTCAAAGAAGATCCATCCGCGGATTTCCAGGACCATGATAAATGCCTGTGCCAGCAGAACGACGGTGTTAAACAGCAGGCGCACAGGGTAAAAGTGCATCGGCATAAATCTTCTGGTGTCGATGACACGCAGAAGGAAAACAACAAGGTAGCTCAGGAAGGTTGCAAATGCAGCACCGTTGACGCCGAAAATCGGGATGAAAAAGAAGTTGAGTACAACGTTGATGACGGCGCCCACACCGGTGGTGACAAAGTTGAGCATACTCTTTTTCTCCACCATATACACACTGCCCAGGAAGGTGGACATGCAGGAGAAGATGGTCGAGATCAGCAGCAGAGGGATATATTTCCAGGAGGTATAGAAAGCATCGGAGGTCAGCAACAGGATAATCACCTTGGAAAAGAGGATGAGCCCTGATGCGGCGGTGCAGATCAGCGACTGATAACACAGGAAAACGTGGGTGAAGAAGGAGGAGCGCTTGGCAGGGTTATCGTTGACAGCCGAGATCTGCCAGGCATCCATGAAGATGTTGGACATCAGGACGATGATGGTTGGAATTTTATAGGCCACAGCAAACAGTCCGTTGTAGCTTTCGCCCATGAAGTAAGCGATCATATAGCGGCTTGCCATATTGTTGACCCACCAGAAAATCGAGTTTGGAATCAGCGGAATGGAGTAGCGCAGCATCTCGCTAGTGGTGGACAGACGTAGTCCGCGGATATGCAGATATTTTCCCAGTCGGGCAATATAAAACAAAAACAGAGTGGACAGGGTGTCCGCCGAGATCATCGCCAGCATGTAACCATCGATGCCCCATTTGAGCACAACAAGGTAAAGAACATTGAAGAAGATGGTGGTGGCAGTGGAGAGAATGCCGTCCAGCGCATAGAGCTTGACATATCCTTTGGCGCGGACAAACTGGGAACAGAGCGAACGCATCGACGACATCAGCACAAAGACGTAGATCATCATGGTGTTTTCGTTCAAATAGGGAATGTGTGCAAGGATCGGCTCCAGGATGAGAAGCAGGACAAATCCGCCTAGAATGGTCAGAAAGCCGGTGGTAAAGACATCGCGCTTGCGATAATACTTGTCCAGTCCAAAGCGGATGATGCCGTTGACAATGCCGCAGGACACCAGCGGGAGCAGAAAGTTTCCCACCTGTACCATCAGGTCGACGGTGCCGTATTCGGCATCGGTCAAAACGGTGGTATATAAAGGCATGAGCAGAAAGACCAGCACCTTGGAGCTGAAGGTACCGATTGCGAAGATCAATGTATTTGAAATCAGTTTCCAGTATTTGTTCAAGACGGTTTCTCCTGACTATTTGATAGTAATAATTGGTAAGCAAATGATATTATAGCATCTTTTGGAAGAAAAGGAAACGCGCATCGGGCGAAAACTTTTCAAACTCATCACAGAAAAGGCGAGAAGCGTCTCTGCATCGGTAGAAGAAAAAAGATATTTTTGGGAAAAAGTGATGTGCAAACCTGTGATCTTATGTTATAATACCCTTGTTTATATGCTGGAAAAGGACGGATGACAGAAACGATGAACAATGAGGATGATGGCAAGATGAACAATGATCAGCTGCTGGAAATAACAACTGAAATTGGCTGGAGACTGCTGCAGAGCGGAGCAGAAATATATCGAGTGGAAGAATCTATTCGCAGGATGCTGGAGGCCTACGGGTTTCCCGAGGCGGAGGTGTTTTCCATTCCGTCCTGTATTATCGTCACCATCAACGATGAAACAGGACATGCGCTCACCCGACTGAAGAGGGTACGCGGCTCCTCGCTGGACTTTGACCGGATTGACCGGCTCAACAACCTTTGCCGGCATGTCTGTTCCGAGACGCCAAAGCTCGAGCAGATTCGGCAGTCGCTGGATGCTATCATGGGAAAGAAGGACTATTCTTTCTGGACCAGGATGTTTTTTACAGCGTCCATTTCGGCTTCCTTTACCTTGTTTTACGGCGGCGCCTTTCGCGATTCGTTTGTCTCCTTTTTCATCGGCATTCTGTTGTTTCTGCTGATGACCATGCTGGATCGTTTTCATACCAACAGCTTTTTTCAAAATATCTTTGGCAGTGCTCTGGTAGCAGGACTTTCGCTGTTGACCACCCAACTTGGCTGGACCATCCATTATGATAAAATGATTATTGGTACCCTGATGAATCTGGTGCCTGGTATTGCAATTACCAACGTTATGCGGGATATTCTGGGCGGCGATCTGATCGCCGGAATCATCAAGCTGGTGGAATCGCTGATGGTAGCGGCCGGCATTGCTTTGGGAGCCGGTATGGCGTTGTCGACGCTACGCTATCTGTTCTTAACTGTTTAGAAGGAGGAGTGTATTGTGGTTGAAAACATTCCGGTTTTTTTCTATACCTTTATGGCATGCTTTTCCTTCTGCTTCATTTTTAAATTCCATAAGCTGTCCCATATGATTGCAGCGGCGGCCGGCGGCATGCTCAGCTGGGTTTTTTATGTGATGTTTAGCTTCTTGGGCAACGACCTTGCACAGTACCTGATCTCCACCATCATCGTTTCGGCCTATGCCGAGGTGATGGCAAGGGTGTTCAAAGCGCCGGTCACAGGATTTCTGACCATCGGTATCCTGCCGCTGGTTCCTGGAGGCGGCATTTATTATACGATGGAATACTGTGTTTCGGGCGAGACGTCGATGTTTATCGAAACGGGCCTGCACACCTTTGCGATTGCAGGAGCGTTGGCAGTGGGAGTGCTGGTGGTGTCGTCGATGGTCCGTCTGGTTCATATGATGCAGCTTTATCCCAGAATAAAACGAAAACTGCAGCGCAAAAGTTAATTTGTTTTCAGGAGATTCACCGTTTTATCACTGATTGCGTCAAAAAATCAGTTCTCTGTTTGTAGGAATTTTCTATTTCTTTCCCTTGATTTTACGAAAAATTTTCTCAAAAAGCTGAAAAGTGAAAAAGAAGGCGTAAAATTAAAAAAGATAGTATTGTTTTTTGAACAAATCATGATATACTCTATAATCGTATATCATGAATACTTCAGACAGGATATGGAGAGTTATTGTGATGAAAGATCTTGTGTTACAAATCAACCTTTTGGTGTTCATTGCTCTGACGATTTTTTATTTGTATCAGATTGTTTATGTTGCAGTCGTTCTTTTCAAAAGGTATCGGAGCAGACAGTGTCTCCCATGCACCTTCCATCGTTTTGGCGTTGTCATCGCAGCGCGAAATGAAAGTGCGGTCATTGGAAATCTGATCCGAAGCATCAAGAACCAGACCTACCCGGAAAAGTACATTGACATCTTTGTTGTAGCGGACAACTGTACAGATAATACGGCAGAGATTGCACGCCAGTCAGGGGCAATCGTTTATGAGCGATTCAACAAAGAAGAGGTAGGAAAAGGATATGCATTGGATTTTGCCTTCCGCCACATTGCGCAGGATTACGGCAACAACTATCATGATGCTTTTTTGATCTTCGATGCGGACAATCTGCTCGACCCGCACTATGTGGATGAGATGAACTCTGTATTCAGTCAGGGGTATCAGATCATCACCAGCTACCGCAATTCCAAGAATTACAGCACCAACTGGATTACCGCCGGTTATTCGCTGTGGTTTTTGCGCGAAGCAAAATATCTGAATAATGCCCGTATGATGCTGGGAACAAACTGTGCTATTTCGGGCACCGGTTTCTTAATCAGCAACCAGATTGTTCAGAAATACGGCGGCTGGAAGTTCCATCTGCTGACCGAGGATATCGAGTTCTCGGTTGTCAATGCTATTGAAGGTGAGCGCATCGGTTATTGCGGCACAGCAGTGCTGTACGATGAGCAGCCGACCACCTTCCGCCAGTCCTGGGCACAGCGTCTGCGTTGGTCCAAAGGCTTCTATCAGGTTATTTGGAAGTATGGACGTGCACTGCTTGCCAAACTGTTCAAGAGCAAAGAACATCCATTTTCCTGCTACGATATGTTTATGACCATCGCACCGGCTTCGCTGGTTTCGCTGGGCTGTCTGCTGATGAACATTGTATTTTTGTTGGTAGCGATTTTCCAGCCGCACTATGTCGATGATCTGGTTGTGGTTGCAGGCAAGTCGGTACTGTTCTCGTTTGTCAACTTCTATCTTGTATTGTTCTTGATGGGAGCATTGACCACCATCACCGAGTGGCGCCAGATCAAGGCACCTGCGATTAAAAAGATCGTCTACATCTTTACCTTCCCGATTTTCATTTTCACCTATATTCCGATTTCGATTGTAGCGCTGTTCAAGAATGTACAGTGGACTCCAATCAATCATACGGTTGCAAAATCGGTAGAAGAAATGAAATAGTTTTTGATTGGCTCTGTGTCTTTGGACACAGAGCCTTTTTATATGCAAAAGGCGCCTTCGGGAGCATACTTCCCGAAGGCGCAGGATGTTGACAGCAGACAGTCAGCGGTTGGAGCCCAGTCCAAAGCTGATGGACAGTGCGCGGTTGACCTGGGACATGGCGTCCGCATCCAGGCTGCCCATTTTTTCTCTGAGCCTGCGTTTATCAATGGTACGTATCTGCTCCAGGAGCACGACCGAATCGCGGGTCAGCCCACAGTGGCGCGAATCCAGTGCGATGTGGGTTGGCAGCTTGGATTTTTCGGTCTGGCTGGTGATGGCCGCCGCGATCACTGTCGGACTGTAACGGTTGCCGACGTCATTTTGTACGATCAGCACCGGACGGACGCCGCCCTGTTCTGAACCTACGACCGGACTCAGATCCGCATAATAAATGTCTCCTCGTTTCACAGTATCACGCTCCGACGTTTGGTTTGATTTGACTTCGCTGTTATTGTTGCCACCTTCGACGGGCTTAATCACCCATCAAAAAATTTTAACGTCCCTTTCATCCTATGGTGCAGGTCAAAAAATGTTCGCCAAACCTTGGACCAAATAGGAGGCTGCGGCATATACTGTATGCCTTGCCCGACAAAAGGAAGTGACTTTGACGGTGTTTTTCGCGCTTTAAGGAGGTTATTTTGCAGGCAGGGAGCAGGGGAGGAGATTTTATCGTGCAGGAAAATTTCTGCACGATCTCCTGCATGCTGCCATCCTTGCCAGAGGCAGGTCAGCACAGCTTCCAGATGCTTGGAAACGAAGCTGGATAGTTTTAGAATTTTATCAAAAAAGATAAATTCATTGATAAAAACAACTTTTACATAGTACAAATTGTATAAAAACAGGAGAAGCGCTGCCAGAAATATCCGGTTGAAAAACAGCTTGCCTGCCCCTATAATAGCCTCAGGACCTAACGAAAGGACAAACGTAAAAAATCAAAAATCTCAGGAGGCTATTTCAAAATGAAAAAATTTGTATCCATGTTTCTGGCAGTATGTGCAGTATCCAGCATGAGCGTGACTGCATTTGCACGGCAGGCCGAGGCAATCAACGTCACCTCGGACGAGGCGATCAAGCTGTCGTTCGGCGAGGAAAAATTTGAAGAACTGCTGCTGCCAGGCCAGACCTACACCTACCCACTGTACATCGAGCAGGAGGACGGCAGCGTCGTTCCGCTGACCGACGAACATCTGGAGGATGTCAGACTGCGTGCAGAGAGCAAAAACGGACAGAACAGCATCTCTTCCTTCAAGGTAGAGGAAGAGGACGACGTTTATCAGCTGGAGGTTGTGACCGAGGCTGGCTGGCCTACCGAACAGGTAGAGGTCGAGGGCGTTGTCAAAGCAGTAAAACGCTCCAATGGACAGATTGTCAGCAGCGCAGAAGCAAACCTGACCGTCGGCTATCCGATTATCAATGAAACCGCATTGGAAGGTGCAGAAAACGGCGAGTACGTCTTTATTGATGCTGCAACACCGGTGATCTCCACCGAGCAGTTCGCAGAGCTCGACGAGATGACCAACGGCGACAAGGTGACCTTCACCAACGGCGTATGGCGCTACGAAGTGCGTGTATCCGGTCAGGAATCGGTCAATATGCTGCACAACGAAAAGGCAATCAAAGAGATCTCTTCCAAGTTTGAGGATCAGAACTTCAAGTATGTTTCCTTCCCAGGTGGTCCGTCCTTCTACTTCACTGGCACCATGACCATCGACGTTTCCGATGAGATGGAAGATTTCGGCGGCAACTTCTATGTGTATCGTTACCTCAGAGGCAAGCTCGAAAAGATTGATGCAGTGGTAGATACCGAGGAAGAAACCATCTCCTTTGAAACAAAGAACCTGGGCAGATTTGTCATCACCGACAAGGAGCTGGCAGACGGCACCATCGTTGATGAGAGCTTTGTGTCCCAGCCGGAAACCCCATCCGAACAGACTCCATCCGAGCAGACTCCGTCCGACGAATCCACCGGCACTGTGTCCGACAACAACGACTATCAGGGCGGCAGCGACAAGGTAAATCCTGACACCGGTGCGGAAGACTATGCAGCACTTGCAGCAACCGCAGCAGTGGCAGCTCTGACCGGCGCAGCTCTGCTCAAGAAAAAAAGATAACCTCTTTTTATAATCGAAGATAAAAGTCCATCCTGTGAGGAACGCCGTTCTTGTGTCCGGAGCCGAAGGCTCTGGAACGGGAGCGGCGTTTCTCGTGCAGGCGATTTTCTGTGGGTACGGCGGTTGACAGAAAAGAGGAAACCTTCTATAATGAAAGTGGCAATCGCTGTCAATTTTCACGGAGTTGACAGCTGTGAGTACCTTAGTTTTGTTTACAATATAAAAAACAAAGGAAAGGAAGATTCTTATGGCTTTAGAATCCGTTCAGGAATTATTTGACTTTATCGAGCAATCTCCAAGCTGCTTTCATGTTATCGACAATGTAAAAAAAGAGCTGAAAAACGCTGGTTTTGAGGAACTGTGCGAGAACAAAAAATGGGAGATCAAAGAGGGCGGCAAATACTATGTCACCCGCAACCTGTCCTCCATCATTGCATTCAAGGTTCCATCCAAGGACTTCAAGTCCTTCCACATCGTTGCCAGCCACAGCGATTCCCCAACATTCAAAATCAAAGACAATCCGGAGCAGTCGGTCAAGGGCAAATATGTTCAGCTCAACACCGAGCGCTACGGCGGCATGATCTATTCCACCTGGTTTGACCGTCCGCTGTCCGTTGCCGGACGTGTACTGGTCAAGACCGACAAGGGCGTACAGACCCGTCTGGTCAACATCGACCGCGACCTGCTGGTTATCCCGAATCTGGCAATCCACATGGACCGCACCGCTAACGACGGCATGAAATACAACCCACAGGTAAATCTCCTGCCGCTGTTCGGTGATGCAGCTTCCAAAGACACCTTCAACAAGCTGGTTGCAGAGGCCTGCGGCGTGAAGGAAGAGGACATCCTCGCAAACGACCTGTTCCTGTACAACCGCACCAAACCAGTTGTCTGGGGCGGACACAACGAGTACATGTCCTGTGCAAAACTGGATGACCTGGAGTGCGCATTCTCCTCGATGAAGGCATTCATCAAGGGCGGCCACAAAGAGAGCGTTTCGGTTTGTGCAATCTTCGACAACGAAGAGGTTGGAAGCGGCACCAAACAGGGCGCACATTCCACCTTTATGTATGACGTACTGCACCGCATCAACATGAATCTGGGCAGAAGCGAGGAGGACTACTACACCGCTGTTGCATCCAGCTTCATGCTGTCGGCAGACAACGCACATGCGCTGCATCCAAACCATCCGGCAGTCACCGACCCGACCAACCAGGTATACCTCAACGAAGGTATTGTTATCAAACACAACGCAAACCAGAAATACACCACCGATGCTGTTTCTGCTGCACTGTTCCAGAGCATGTGCAAAGAGCAGCAGGTTCCGGTACAGAACTTTGTCAACCGTTCGGACATCGCAGGCGGTTCCACACTGGGCAACATTTCCAACTCCCATGTATCGCTGAACACCGTTGACATTGGTCTGCCACAGCTGGCAATGCACTCGAGCTACGAGACTGCCGGCGTACTGGATCTGGACTACATGATCGCTGGCATGGAAGCATTTTACAACAGTGCTGTTATTGCAAACTGCGACGGCGACTACGAAGTAAGATAATACAGTTTAAAAAAGCTCCTGACGGACAGTCAGGAGCTTTTTTTATAAATGTTGTTTACAGGAGAGTTCCTGCAAGATCTTTTGGGAGAGTAAGTCCTTACGACGTTGTAATTACTTTCTGGGGAGTAGGGGTTTCAAAAGGGGTTTACCCCTTTCGCTGGAGGTCAAGGAACCAGGAGGTTC
>OWID01000116.1_pt1 | contig 40887 bp, 35 predicted proteins | sample 1732661 | NCBI WGS metagenome assembly OWID01 (sample SAMN05065739, study PRJEB22554) | human gut metagenome | biome: ENVO:2100002; feature: ENVO:00000062; material: ENVO:00002003 | host: Homo sapiens | place: USA
CGAGATAGGCTCCGGTCTCGTGGGCTCGGAGATGTGTATAAGAGACAGGGGCCACGCCCAGCACCTTCAGCTCCCGGTCCGTAAGGCCGATGCCCCGCAGCATGAGCCGGTTTCCCCGCAGGGCCTCGATGGAATTGATGCCCATAGCCCCCAGAAATTCCTGGATCTCATGCTTCCAGGCAGTCATCAGGTTCACCAGGCGCCGCTGTCCCTCCTCCGGGTCCAGCCGCGCCACCAGCTCCGGCCGCTGGGTGGCAATGCCCCAGTTGCACTTACCGGACTGGCAGGTGCGGCACAGGTGACATCCCAGGGCCAGCAGGGCGGCGGTGGCGATATAGCACGCGTCCGCCCCCAGGGCGATGGCCTTGACCACATCGGCGGAAGAGCGGATGCTGCCCCCGGCGATGATGGACACCTCACCCCGGATGCCCTCCTGGCGCAGCCGCTGGTCCACCGCGGCCAGGGCCAGCTCGATGGGGATGCCCACGTTGTCCCGGATGCGGGTGGGCGCGGCGCCGGTTCCGCCCCGGAAGCCGTCGATGGCGATGATGTCCGCGCCGCTGCGGGCGATGCCGCTGGCGATGGCGGCGATGTTGTGCACGGCAGCCACCTTGACGATGACGGGCTTTTGGTAGCCGGTGACCTCCTTGATGGAGTAGACCAGCTGGCGCAGGTCCTCAATGGAGTAGATATCATGGTGGGGCGCCGGGGAGATGGCGTCGGAGCCCTCGGGCACCATGCGGGTGCGGGACACGTCGCCTACGATCTTGGCCCCCGGCAGATGGCCGCCGATGCCGGGCTTGGCCCCCTGGCCCATCTTGATCTCCACCGCCGCGCCGGCATTGAGGTAGTCCTTGTGGACGCCGAAGCGGCCGGAGGCCACCTGCACCACCGTGTTGGCGCCGTAGGGATAGAAGTCCTCGTGGAGGCCGCCCTCACCGGCATTGTAGCAGATGCCCACTTCCCGGGCCGCGCGGGCAAGGCTGGCGTGGGCGTTATAGCTGATGGAGCCGTAGCTCATGGCGGAAAACAGCACCGGCATACTCAGCTCCAGCTGGGGCGGCAGCGTGCAGTCCAGCCGTCCCTGGGCGTCCCGCCGGATGCCGGAGGGCTTTTTCCCCAGAAATACCCGGGTCTCCATGGGTTCCCGCAGGGGATCGATGGAGGGGTTGGTCACCTGGGAGGCGTTGAGGAGCAGCTTGTCCCAGTAGATGGGCATGGGCTTGGGGTTTCCCATGGAAGAGAGCAGGACGCCGCCGGAGGCGGATTGCTTGTAGATCTCCCGGACAGTGTCGCCGTCCCAGTTGGCGTTTTTGCGCAGGGTGCAGCCGCTTTCCACGATCTTCAGCGCCCGGGTGGGACAAACGGACACGCACCGCTGACAGTTGACACACTTGCTGTCGTCCGCCAGCATCACACGCCGCTGGGAATCGTAGCGATGTACGCCATTGGCGCACTGCGCCTCGCACAGGCGGCAGCGGGTGCAGCGGCTGTCGCTGCGCTCCACCTCAAATTCCGGATAAAAATCTCGGATCTGCATCAGTATGCTCCCTCCTTCACCCGAACAATCACCGGCTGGCCGCCCATGGGCGCCCAGAGGTGCTCCGCCTCCGGCTCCATGGTGCGGATGGCGGCCTCCTCACTGGCGATATACACCTTGTCATCCTTTTCCGCCACCACCATACTGCGGAGCTTCAGCCGGTCGTTGAGGGCCATGAGCCCGCCGGAAAAGCCCAGGATGATGGAAAAGGGCCCGGTGACCAGCAGACTGGAATACACCGTGCGCAGGTATGTCAGTTCCTCCCGCTCCCGGGTCGGGCGGCGGGCGATGGTACTCCAGAAGGGCGCGGCCATCACATTGGCCGCCTCTTTTAGCGTCAGGCCCTGGCGGCGCAGCAGATAGTCCAGAATGTAGGTAAAGACCTCTGTATCCGTCTGGAGCGTACACCGGTAGCCGAACATCTCCATGAAGCGGCGGTTGGCGTCGTAGGAGGAGATTTCCCCGTTGTGGACCACGGAGCGATCCAGCAGGGCGAAGGGATGGGCTCCGCCCCACCAGCCGGGCGTGTTGGTGGGATAGCGGCCGTGGGCCGTCCAGCAATAGCCCTCGTACTCCTCCAGCCGGTAGAACCGGGCAATATCCTCCGGGTATCCTACCCCTTTGAAAACGCCCATATTCTTGCCGCTGGAAAAGACATATGCCCCGGAACCCCTGGTGTTCAGCTCCATGACCGTACGCACCATCAACTCCTGCTCGTCCACCTGCATGGACCGCAGTACGGAGGGCAGGGGCGTGACAAAGTACCGCCAGATCAGCGGCTCATCGGTGATCTGGGGGATCTTCCTCACCGGGATCTCCTCCGCCTGGGCGATGTCAAAGCGCTCTTTGAGCAGTGCCTCGCACTCCCGCCGGCAGCTGTGGCTGCGGAAAAAGAAGTGCATGGCAAAGTGGTCGCGGAACGCCGGATAAATCCCATAGCCGGCAAAGCCGCCGCCCAGACCGTTGGAGCGGTCATGCATAGGGACCATGCCCCGGGCCACCGCCTCGCCGCTCATGCGCCGCCCCTCCCGGGAGATTACGGCGCAGACCGCACAGCCGGAGGGAATGCGCACCTGTCCTTCCAGTTGTCTCATGACACTCATCCTTTCAGGGGAAAATCAAAACGGCGCCCGTCTCGAGAGGACATACTTCCTCCCAAGGCGAACGCCGTTGTTCGTTACTAAAGAAAATACCCCACCGGAGGCCCCGCCGTCAACCAGCACATTGCCGAAAAATCCCAATTTGTCCGCCGCATCTTTTGGCGGATGCATCATTGACGGCAGGCCGTCCCCCGGCGTATCATAAGGCCCATCAAACGACGATGACGTCGCGGAAGGGGACTTCTGCCGCCATCGCCGTTTTTTATTTTTTTGCGAGGTGATCCGTTATGACGATACCGGAATATTTTGGCAGCATGGTATTTGACGACCGGGTGATGAAGGCCCGCCTCAGCGCCGATGTCTACCACTCTCTGCGCCAGACCATCGACCAGGGCACGAAGCTGGATCTGTCCGTAGCCAACGCCGTAGCCGCCGCCATGAAGGACTGGGCGGTGGAAAAGGGTGCCACCCACTTCACCCACTGGTTCCAGCCCATGACCGGCATCACCGCGGAAAAGCACGACAGCTTCATCTCCCCGGCGCCGGACGGCCGGGTGATCCTGGAATTTTCCGGCAAGGAGCTCATCAAGGGTGAGCCCGACGCCTCCTCCTTCCCCTCCGGCGGCCTGCGTGCCACCTTCGAGGCCCGGGGCTACACCGCCTGGGACCCCACCTCCTATGCCTTTGTCAAGGGCAAGGTCCTTTACATCCCCACGGCCTTTTGCTCCTACGGCGGCGAGGCTCTGGACAAAAAGACGCCGCTGCTGCGGTCCATGGAGGCCCTCAACCGCCAGGCCATGCGGATCCTGCGGCTGTTCGGCAACGAGGGCGTCAAGTGCGTACACACCTGCGTGGGTCCCGAACAGGAGTACTTCCTCATTGACGCGGAGCTCTACAAGCGCCGCCCCGACCTCATCTACACCGGCCGCACCCTCTTCGGTGCCCGTCCTCCCAAGGGCCAGGAGCTGGATGACCACTACTTCGGCTCCATCAAGCCCCGGGTAGCCGCCTTTATGGAAGAGCTGAACGAGGAGCTTTGGAAGCTGGGCGTTCAGGTCAAGACCGAGCACAACGAGGTGGCCCCCGCCCAGCATGAGCTGGCTCCCATCTACACCACCACCAACCTGGCCACCGACCACAACCAGCTGACCATGCAGGTCATGCAGACTGTGGCCGCCAAGCACGGCATGGTGTGCCTGCTGCATGAAAAGCCCTTTGCCGGCGTCAACGGCTCCGGCAAGCACAACAACTGGTCCATCTCCACAGACACGGGCGTCAACCTGCTCTCCCCCGGCGAGACGCCCCATGAAAATGCCCAGTTCCTCCTCTTTTTGTGCGCGGTGATCCAGGCGGTGGATGACTACCAGGATCTTCTGCGCATCTCCGTGGCCACCGCTGGCAACGACCACCGGCTGGGCGCCAACGAGGCGCCGCCTGCCGTGGTGTCCATCTTCCTGGGTGACGAGCTGACCGCAGTGCTCCAGTCCATCGAATCCGACGCCCCTTACCACGGCACGGAGCGCACCCGCATGAAGCTGGGCGTGCCGGCGCTGCCCCGGTTCCTGCGGGACACCACCGACCGCAACCGCACCTCTCCTTTCGCTTTCACCGGCAACAAGTTCGAGTTCCGTATGCTGGGCTCCTCCAACTCCATCGCCTGTACCAACATCATGCTCAACAGCGCCGTGGCGGATACCCTGCGCAAATTCGCCGACCAGCTGGAGGGCGCAGACGACTTTGAAAGTGCCATCCACACCCTGATCCGGGACACCATCATCGCCCACAAGCGCATCCTCTTCAACGGCAACGGCTACGACGACGCCTGGCTGGAAGAAGCCGCCCGGCGCGGCCTTTCCAACCTGCGCACCACGCCGGACTGCGTGCCCTGCCTGCTGGAAAAGAAGAACGTGGATATGCTCACGGGCCTGGGCGTCTACACCGCCGCGGAGCTGCAGTCCCGCTATGAGATCACTCTGGAAAACTACTGCAAGACCGTCTCCATCGAGGCGCTGACCATGGTGGACATGGCCCGCCGGGACATCCTGCCCGCCGTGGAGCGCTACGCCGCCCAGGTGTCCGGCGCCGCCGCGGCCAAAAAAGCCGTGGACAGCCAGCTGCCCTGCGCCTATGAGACCGGCCTTGTCCGCCGTCTGTCCGGCCTCACCGACCGCATCGCCGATGAGACCGCCGCGCTGGAGCAGCTGATGGCCCAGCTGCACACCGCCGCCGACGGCGCCGAGACCGCCTGCCGCATCCGGGACCAGGTGCTGCCCGCCATGGCCGCCCTGCGCGCCACGGTGGATGAGGCGGAGACCCAGACCGCCGCCGGCTGCTGGCCCTATCCCACGTATGGCGAGCTTTTGTTCAGCGTGCGCTGAGCGGAGCTTTTCATATAGCCATTACACACTTCCTTAAAAACGCGCCGAGGCGCCCGGGAATTTCCCGGGCGCCTCGACGCATTTAGGAGTATATAGGAGTATAAAAGAAGGGGGTTATGCAATCAGACGATGCCCTGCATCCGCATGAGGATCTCCGCAAACAGTGCGGACATGAAGAACGTACCGAAGATGACCAGCAGCGTCACCACAACGCCGCGCCAGCCGATCTTCTTGAAGTCCGCCCAGCTCTTGCCGATGGAAACACCGGTATAGGCCAGGATGGGGGTGCAGATGGCCAGGAGGTTGATCTTATTGGTGGCCTCCACCACAAAGCCGCTGATGGGGCTTGCGGGAATGGCGATCAGGATGCCGATGATGGAGATATAGCAGATGGCGGGGATGTTGAAGGGGATGAGCTTGGCCAGCACCAGTCCGGCAGCGCTGATGGCCACCAGAATGGCCATGCCGGGAATGCTCTCGAGAATATCGACGCCAAAGCCCACATAGTTGCCCACCAGCATGATCAGTCCGGAGATGGACAGCACCAGGACCCAGTCCAGGACGGTATCCAGGGTCAAACGCTTCTTGTTTTCCATGTTCTGCTTCCTCCTTACACTTGCTTCTTGCCCCGGCCCAGCTTGGGCTCCAGGATCTTATAGAGCTTCTCCGTCAGGGGCAGGCCCAGGAAGATGGAGATATACAGGCCGGCCACGGTGGAGATCAGGTTGCTGATGCTGGCGTAGCTGGTGAGGGTGACCTCCAGCTCCGGCTTCATCTCGATGAGGGGAGCCAGGGCGGCGGTCATCATGCCCGCGCTGCCGCAGCCGGTGGCCATGGCGTAGGCCTCCACGGAGATGGGGGTGGCGCTGGCCAGGAAGCTGGCGATGGCGCCCATGAAGATGGTGCCGAACACGGTGCCCACCACGTACACCACCATGACGCCGCGGAACTCGGGGCAGTCAGAGCCGTACCGCTCGGAAATGAGCGCCACGTTGGGCTCACGGCCCACAGAGTGGGTCATGCCGATGCACTCGCGCTTGAAGCCCAGCAGCAGCGCCACGGGCAGAGCAAAGACGATAGTGCCCAGGTTGCCGAAGTTCTGGAGGATCAGGGCGGGGCCGGCCATGATGATGTCGTTGATGCCCACACCGCTGGTGATGCTGATCTTGGCGATCAGCAGCGTGATGCCGATGGAGATCAGGGAGCTGGCCGTGTTGGACTGCTTTTCCTTGAGGAACTTGGCAGGCTTGAAAAGATACAGCGCCAGGCAGAGGATCATGGCGTAGATCATGGGCAGCAGGGTAATGGTGCCGGGGCCTGCGGGGATCTTCACAGAGCCGATCCGCTCGCAGATGATGGTGATCACCAGCACCGTCAGATACAGCTTATAATCTTTGAACAGCAGCGTTTTCTTTTCCATGGTTCACCCTCCTCAGCGCAGCGTAATGGTGCGGTCGTTGTTCTGCTGATAGGCCAGGTACTCTTCCTTGGTCATCACGGGCTTGAAGTTGGCCAGGATGTCCTTGGCCTCCTTGGCGCCGTCAAACAGCAGGTCGATGATGGTCATGGCCATGGCCTTGGCCGGGACGATGCAGGCAAGATCCGGGTCCACCAGCTCGAAATCGCGGGTGTGGAGCGCGCCGCGCACGCCGCCGAACATGGGGTGGATGGCGGGCATCAGGTGGGAGATATCGCCGAAGTCGAAAGAGCCGGTGAAGTCGCTGCCCTCGATGATGGCGCCTTCCAGGCCCAGCTCCTTGAGGTTCTCACGCAGGAGGCCGTCCATCTCCGGCTGCTTCAGGATGGGCAGGTAGCCGGGGATCTCGGTGATCTCCACGTTGGCGCCCACGGCCATGCCGCCGGCCAGGATGGCCTGGTTGATGCGGCTGTTGATGTCGCTGAGGCCCTGGATGGTGCGGGCACGGACATAGGCCTCCATAGTCACGTCGGCAGGCACCACGTTGACAATGTCGCCGCCCTTGGTGATGATGGGATGGAACCGGGCCCGCTCGCTCTCCCGGAAGGTCTCCCGGAGGGCGTGGACGTTGTTGATGGCCAGCATGGCCGCGTTGAGGGCGTTGATTCCCTCATAAGGGGCGGAGCCGGCGTGGGACTCCTTGCCGATGAAGTGGATCTTCTTGCCGATGAAGCCGTTGCTCTCCGGCCCGATGATGGCCTTCATGTCGCCGGTATCCTGGGCGTGGAACATCATGGCCATGTCCACATCATCCAGCTCGCCCCGGCGGATCAGCTCCTGCTTGCCGCCGAAGTAGCAGATCTTGCCCTCTTTTTTCAGCTGCTCACGGTACTCCAGCTCAATGAACTCCTCAGCGGGAACGCCGATAAAGCTCACCTGGCCGTCAAGCTGATCCAGCACGCCGCTGCGCACCAGACCCAGGGCGGCACCGATCATGCCTGCCACCTGCAGGTTGTGGCCGCAGGTGTGGCTGGCGCCGATCTCGTTGGCGTCCTTGTGCTCCTTGCAGCTGATGCCGTCCAGCTCGCCCATAACGGCGATGTGGGGGCCGGACTTACCCTCGTTGGCACGGGCACGGCAGCCGGTCACGGCAATGTTGCGCTCCACCTTCAACCCCAGGCTCTCCAGGAAGTCCGCCACGGTAGCTGTGGTCTTGACCTCTTTGTAGCCGAACTCAGGGTTTTGATAGATGCTGTCCTTGACGGCAAAGATTTCCTCCCTGCCGGCGTCGATGGCCGCCAGGACCGCTTGTTTGATCTCCTGCTTCGTCATAACGGAAAATCCCCTCTCCAAAAAAATTTCCTTATAAATGACATGTCTCAAATAGGACACAAACAAAATATAGTCACTTGACACACTATAGTCAACGCTAATTTTCAAAAAAGCGCTATTTTTGGGTAAATGCACAGAATCAGCGCAAAATTTAATGCGAAATCAACAGTCGATTTCTGGAAATTGCGGGTGAAATCTTGTCTTTATCTGCCAATCATGCTATATTGACCACAGGAAACAAACGGTAAAGAGGACCACTATGAAAATTGGAATTATCGGACCCGAACTCTCCGGCCGGCAGATCCAGGCACATTTGCAGGCCATCTCCCCAGAGACGGAAACCATTTTATACCCCCGTGAGACCACCACCGGCGCACTGGAGGTCATCGACCAGTGCGAGGCGGAGTGCACCGCCGTCTTATTCACCGGCGTGGCCGTGTGCAGCAGCGTCATCCAGCGCCACACCATGATCCGGGCCTATGAGTACGTCACCAAGGACGCCTACAGCCTGATGAACACCCTGCGCCAGATGGAGCGCCAGGGCCTGGAGCTGGACGAGTTCAGTATCGACGCCGTGGAGCCCCACGTGGTGGAGGACGCCTTCAGCGAGTGCGGCATTACCCCCCGGAACATCCGGTACCTCCCCATCGGCTCCTCCGAGGAGCAGTCCTACATCCAGTGGCACCAGGACCTGTGGGACCGTGGGGAGAGCAAGGCCATCCTCACCGGCTTCGTGTGGGTCTACCACCACTTCCGAGACAAGGGCTACCCGGTGTTTTACCTCTCCGGCTCCCGCTTCACTGTGCGGGAGGCGTTCAGCCGCCTGATGGCGCGCCTGAAGCTGAAAGAGGCCCACTCCGCCCAGATCGTGGTGGAGATCATCGAGCTGGACAACCTCAGTGAGAGCGCCGGCAGCTACTATTCCGACCGGCTGCGGATCTGCCAGTGCGAAAGTCTCATCACCGAGTACTGCCGCCGAATGGAGGCTTCTTTCTTCCGCAGCGGGGAAAACCGCTACATCATCTTCGCCAACCGGGGCGGCGCCAAGCGGGAGGAAAACTACCAGCAGCTCAACAATCTCCAGGCCCGCATCCTGAAGACCGGGCTGCACCCCAACATCGGCATCGGCTTCGGTTCCACCGCCTACCAGTCGGAGATCCACGCCAGCAAGGCCCTGGCCCACGCCAAGGCAGCCAAGGGCAGCTTCATCTATCTGGTGGATGAAAGCGGTGCCCTGACCGGCCCCTTGGGCACCGAGAGCGCCATCTCCTACGACCTTATCTCCCGGGATGACCAGGTGGAGCGGATCTCCCAGGAGACGGGCATGAGCGGCGCGTACATCGCCAAGCTCATGGCCCTGATCCAGCTGCGGGGCGACGCCGAGTTCGACGTCAAGGAGCTGGCGGACTGCCTAAACATCACCGTGCGCAGCGCCCACCGGATCATCCACAAGCTGCTGGAGTGCGGCTACGCCTCCGTGTGCGGCAAGGAAAGCTCCGGTGCCGGGCGGCCCAAGACCCTGATCCGGTTGCACTTTACCCGGCAGGAGGACGCCGCTGATACGCAAACCAGTTCGGATGCATAAAAAAGGAGAGGATGCAATTGCATCCTCTCCTTTTTTATGGTGAAATATACCGTTTTTACCTCCGCATCGGGCGGCCGTCAGTTGAGATAGCGCAGCCGGCGGAGAAATTCCTCATTTTTCGTCTTCTGGCACACAGCGTCGATGCCCGAGGAGATGACCCACACCGCCATGCCCCGCTCCGCGCAGGCCACCAGCAGGTCGGTGATCATGGCGTGGTGGGCAGTCTCCTGACCGGCAAAGGGGAAAAAGCAGATCAGCAGCTTGGGATTGATGAGATACCACTTGTAGTAGGAAAACCGCAGCCGCGCCGGCAAGGGCCACTTCCGCAGGGGCTGCAGCAGCTCCTCCCTGGTAAACCAGCGCTCTGCCTCCTGGAGGACATTGTCCACCACCCGGCGGCGGACGATCCGCCGCCCGGCCTTGGGAAGAAGGCACGCCGTCAGGTTATCCAGGGCGGTGAGATTGTCGAACAGCATACCGCTGGGCCGATCCGGCCGCTCCAGCTGGATGCCGATCTCTGTGCCGACGAGGCTTTTCACCTCTTTGTAGCCGCAGGCTTTGCTGTCCAGCCGCAGCACACCGCCCAGCCAGCCCTGTCCGCCCAGAAAGCACTCCCGCAGCCGCAGGGACGCGGTGTAGTTCTCGTCCCGCAGCAGGGCGATCTCGCCGCTGTGGATCTGCAGGTCCAGCGGCGCCATGCCGGGGAACGTCAGTCCCTCCGCCCGCAGCACCTCCTGCCCTCCGCCGGGGCGTCCGGTGCGCTCCGTGCCGGCGCCTCTGGGGCTCCAGCCCAGGATCTGGTAGAGCCGCTCCCCGTACTCCTCAGGATAGAGCCGGTAACAGGTCTTGCGGTCGCGCACCACGTCGATGCGGTCACAGTAGCGATACATGAAGGACTCGTCCAGATCGAACAAAAAGACCGCCCCGCCCTGCCGCAGCAAAAGCTGCACACACTCCATCAGTTTTTCCACATCCCGGCGGCGCAATATCTCCGTGATGCGGTCCAAAATGAGCAGCTCCCCCTGCCAGAACCACACCCGGAACACACAGAGCCGGTAATAGTCCAGCATACTCAGCTCCGTCAGGCGGCGCTCCGGCAGCAGCTGCAGCCCCATCCGCTCCAGCATCTCCGCCGTCTCCGGGCTCCTTAGCCGCGCCGCGGCCCAGCGCAGGTGATGATCCACGTCCCGGTCCAGCGCCAGGATGAAATCCCGCACCGTCAGCTCCCGGGAGTCAAACCGGTGCCGGTCCACGATCCTGGTAGCACGCTCGATCCACCGCTCCAGCTCCAGCGCGCCCACCCGGCGGCCCCTGGCAAAGGCCCTGCCGCCCTCCATGCGGGAGACGCCCTTGAATACATCCAGATAGGCGGTGCCGGAGGTAAAGTGGTCGTCCACATAGATGCCGATACACTCCCCCCTGGCGATGGAGATCTCAAAGCGGTACTCGCCCTCGTCCCGGCGGAAGCGGCCGTTCTCTACCCGGATCAGCTCCTCCTTCATACCTTATGCCTCCCCAAAGCGCAGCGGCAGCGTCACGCAGCACTCCGTGCCTACACCCGCCGCGCTGAACAGATGCAGCCCGTAGTCCTCGCCGAACATGAGCCGGATGCGGCTGTTCACGTTGCGCAGAGCGATGCCGCCCCGCTGAGAAACCGGCGCGGCGCCGCCGTCTCCGGCAAACTGGGCGTTGAGCCGCTCCACCTGCTCTTCCGGCATACCCACGCCGTCGTCCCGCACCCGCAGGAAAAGCGTCCGGTCGCTGTTTTCCACCACGATGCGGACGGTGCCCTGGCCCAGCTTTCCCTCCAGTCCATGGCCCACGGCGTTTTCCACAAGGGGCTGCAAAATGAGCTTGGGCATCCGAGCCTCCAGCAGCTTTTCGTTTTCCAGCTCCAGCTCCATGGTGATCTTGTCCCCGAAGCGGCAGCGCTGGATGGTAAAGTAGTTTTCCGTGTTGTCCAGTTCGTCGGAAAAGGTCACGTCCTCCTGCACGTTGGAGATGGTATAGCGGAAGAAGGTGGCCAGGGCCTCCGTGGTCTCGGCGATGTCCGGGCAGTCCGCCAGCAGCGCGTCCGTGCGGATGGCCTCCAGGGCATTATAGAGGAAGTGGGGATTGATCTGGTTCTGGAGGGCCAGATACTCCGCCTGCTTTTGCCGCAGCTTCGTGATCTCCTCACCGTGGAGCCGTTCCTCCACATCGGCAAAAAACGCCGCCAGATCCCGGTCTGAGCGCCAGTCTCCCCGCAGCAGCGGCTCCAGTTCCCGGTCCCGTCCATAGCGCCGCAGCGCCCGTTTCAGTTTCCAGCCGGTCCACAGCCACATGGTATCACCTACTTGTAAAGCTTCTTGTAATCCGAGGGGCTGACCCCGGTCAGTTTCTTAAAGAGTCTGGAAAAATACTTCAGATCCCGGTAGCCCACCTGCTCCGCCACGTCCTGGACGGACAGCTCATCGGCGCACAGCAGCTCCTTGGACTTGCTGATGCGAAGTTCCGTCAGATAGTCCACGAAGTTCTGCCCCGTCTCTTTTTTGAACAGCGTGGAGAAATAGGTAGCGTTGAAGCCCACGGCGCTGCTCACGTCCTCCAGCCGCAGCGCCTCCTGGTAGTGCTGCTGGATATACCGCTTGGCCTCGGTGATGGGCCGCATCTCCCGCAGGGCTTTCTCCTCCCCCAGCCGCCGGATCTCATCGCGGATGGTCTTATGCAGCAGGCGGTATACCTCCTGCGTGTCCCCGCAGAGCCAGAAGTCCTCCTCCAGCTCCTCCCGGAACCGCTCCCGGATCTCTCCGCTTTGCCGCATGCCGTACAGACACGCCTCCACCACCTGGCGGAACCAGTCCTCCACCATCTGCCCGTTCAGCTCCGGCAGCGCCCCCAGCGCCCGGAAGCTCTCCTCCAGCTCCTGAGCAAAACGGGCCTCGTCCAGACACTCCGCCGCCACCTGAAAGCTCTTTTTCCGGGCCGCGTCCATCTGCCAGCGCTGCTCCGGCACCGGGGGCTCCGCCTCCGCGTCCCGCCAGGGCTGCGGGCGGCACAGCCGGTCCCGGCACAGCCACAGCGCCTGGCGCATGGAAGCGCCGCACAGCTCCAGTGCGTCACACCGGCTGCCCAGGCACACCGTGGCCCGGATGTTCCAAAAGAGATCCCGCTGGTTTTCGATCTCCTTGCGGATCTTGGTGAAGCACTGCTTCACCTCCACCGCCCGGTACGAGCGCAGGCAGGCCAGCACGGCCACGCCCTCTTTTTCCACAGCGGCGGCGCATTCGTCCGCAAGAGCGCCCACTTCCCGCCGCACGATCTCCAGCGCATGGCGCAGCAGGATCGCAACGCCGTCCCGGTACTGCAGGGCGCCCGCTACGTCCACTCGCACCAGCGCCGCAAAATAGACGCCGCCTGCAAAGCGGAAGCCGTACTCCGCGTCGGCCTGTCGGGCGCTCAAAAACGGCTCTCCCCGCTCCGCCGCGCTTTTCAGTGCCTCCAGCAGCAGCTCCTGCCGGCGCTCTCCGCTTCGTTTGAGCTGCAGCTCCAGCACCGCCTCCTCGCCCAGCTTGTCCTTGAGCCGCAGCAGAATGCCGGTGAGTTCCTCCTGCTTGAGGGGCTTGAGCAGGTAATCCTCCACCCCGTATTTGAGCGCGTTCTGGGCATATTCAAATTTGCGGTAGCCGCTGACGACGATAAAATGGAGCTTGGGCTGAAGTGCCTTGGCCCGCTGGATCAGCTCGATGCCGTCGCAGCCGGGCATGCGTACATCCGTAATGAGCAGGTGAGGCTGCTTTTCCCGCACCAGCTCCAGCGCCCGCAGCCCGTCATTGGCGGTGCCGACGATCTCATAGCCCAGCTTCTCCCAGTCGATGAGCTTTTGCATAAGCAAAATGACCTTATTTTCGTCATCTGCCAGAACGACCCTCAACATAATAAGCACGCCCTCCGGTGTGATCATATAAGGAAAGGGAAAACGAAACCGTTTTCCCTTTCCTTCATTATAATGCATTTGTCGGGGTTTGCCAAGAGGGATTCCGATCCCGCTCCCGGGACAGATTACTCGTAATCAGCCACGTTGGAGGAGTCGATCCACACGCTGTCGACGATGATGAGGTTGCTCTCCAGCTCGCCGCCGTCCAGCAGGGTCACAGCAGCCTCGATGCCGTTGGCAGCCATAGCGCCGCCGTCCTGAGCCACGGTGCCGGTGATGCGGCCGTCCTTGATGGCCTCATAGCCGTCGGGGGTGCCGTCCAGGCCGGTGATGACGATGCCGCTGTTGGCACCGGCAGCGTTGCCGGCACCGACGGCCATGCCGTCGTTCTGGCAGACGATGGCGTCCAGATCATAAGCGGACAGCCAGCTCTCCACGGTAGCCTGGGCCTTGGCGGTATCCCACTCGCAGTCGGCGGGAGCGACCACTTCGGTCATCTCGGGATAGTTGGCCAGGATGTTGCGATAGCCCTCCAGACGATCCAGAGAGTCGGTGGTGGAAGAGGGACCGGTCAGGATGGCCACGTTGCCCTTGCCTTCCAGCAGGTCGGCCACGTGCTGCATCTCGTTCTCACCGGCCTTGACGTTGTCGCCGCAGGCCACGGCAGAGATGCCGGCGTTCTCCCAGTCGGTGCAGCTGGACACCACGTTGATCATCACAACGCCGGCGTCAGCGGCAGCCTTGGCGGCGTCACGCAGGCCATCGGGATCCACGGGCTCGAACAAAATGGCGTCATAGCCCTCGGACACGCACTGCTCGATCTGGCTGATCTGCTTGGCAGCGTCCTGGTCGGCGCTGAGGATGCTCAGCTCCACGCCCAGCTCGTCGGCCTTGGCCTGAGCGCCCTCGGTGACGGCGATCTGGAAGGCGTTGGTCTGATGCTGCTGGATCAGGGCGATCTTGTAAGCGCCGCCCTCGGCGGGAGCCTCTTCGCCGCTGCCCTCAGCGGGGGTCTCTTCCTTGCTGCCGCAGCCGGTCAGGGCGGCCAGCGCCATGGCGCCGGTCAGCAGCAGTGCCAGAAACTTCTTCTTGTTCATGATCTTTCCTCCTCAAAAACTTATATGTAAGAGCCGGGCAGGTATTCGCCCATTCTCTTGACACCAATTAATTCTTCTTGCTCTTGCCCTTGACGTCGATGAGCACCGCCAGCACGATGATGGCGCCCTTGACGATCTTCTGCCAGTGGGAAGAGACGCCCATGATATCCAGGCCGTTGGCGATGACCGTGATCAGCAGGCAGCCGATCACCACGCCCCAGGGCTTGCCCACGCCGCCGGACATGGACACGCCGCCCACCACGCAGGCGGTGATGGCGTCCATCTCATAGCTCTCTGCGGCGGTGGGCTGGCCGATGGTGACGCGGGAGGTCATCAAAAAGCCGCTCAGGCCCGCCAGGAGTCCTGCGATGGCGAAGGTGGAAATGCGGATCATGGTGGTGTTGATGCCGGAAACCTTGGCCGCCAGCAGGTTGCCGCCGCAGGCATAGACCCGGCGGCCGTAGACGGTCTTGGACAGCACGAACGAGCAGATGACGATGATGACCACCAGGAACACCGCCAGCATGGGAACGCCGAAGATGGAAGAGGCCGCCACAGCCTTATACGTCTCGCTGATGCCGATGACCGGCTTGCCGTTGGAAATGAGCAGTGCCAGGCCGCGCACGGCGGTCATGGTGCCCAGGGTCATGATGAACGGAGGCAGGTTGCCCACAGCGATGCCCACGCCGTTGACGATGCCCACGGCCAGGCCGCCCAGCATGGCCACCACCAGGGGCACGATGATGGGATACTGTCCCTGGCCCAGCATGGCGGCCAGGATGCCGGTGAACGCTACGGTGGAGCCAACGGACATATCGAATCCGCCGGCAATGATGACGAACATCATACCGAAGGCCAGGATGCCGTTGATGGAGGCCTGCTTGAGGATGTTGACCAGGTTGCTGGGCTGGATGAAGCTGGGCTTCAGGCAGGTCAGCACCACCACCAGCGCGATGAAAATAACGAAAATAAAGTACTCACTGACCAGTGCTTTTGCACGTCTCGAATCTTTCATGGTTTCCCCTTCCTTTACACCTTGATGGCGGAGGCCAGCGTCATGATGCGCTCCTGGGAGAATTCCTCCCGCTTGACCTCGCCGGAATAATTGCCCTCACACATGACCATGATCCGGTCGCAGATGCCCATCAGCTCAGGGATCTCCGAGGAGATCATGATGACCGCCTTGCCCTGGCGCACCAGGTTGCCCAGCAGCAGGTAGATGTCCCGCTTGGCGCCCACGTCGATGCCGCGGGTGGGCTCATCCAGGATGATGACGTCGGGCTCGTTCAAAAGCCACTTGGCAATAACCACCTTCTGCTGGTTGCCGCCGGAGAGGTTGCCCACGATCTGATCACCGGAAGGGGTCTTGATATTCAGTTTTTCGATGTACGCCTGGGAGGCCTTGCGGGCCTTGCCCTTGTCATAGAGGCCGTTGGTCAAGAGCTTCTTGATGGCCACCATGGCGATGTTGTCGTTGACACTGCCGCTGAGGTTCAGGCCCGTCACCTTCCGGTCCTCGGTAATGAGGGCCACACCCTCGCGGATGATGTCCTGGGGCGCGGAGACCTTCACCTTTTTGCCCTTGACGAAAATCTCACCCTGGGAGAGGGCGTGCATGCCGAAGATGCCCTCCACCAGCTCGCTGCGGCCGGCGCCCACCAGACCGCCGATGCCCAGGATCTCGCCCCGGCGCACGGAAAGGCTCACGCCCTTGACTTTGTTGTCCGCCCGGACGATATTTTTGGCCTCGAAGATCACTTCGCCCTTTTCCGCTTCCAGCTTGGGATACACGTCGGTGATCTCCCGGCCCACCATCATCTTGATGAGCTGGTTCTCATCCAGCTCCTGTGTGGTGCCCGTGCCGATGTACTGGCCGTCCCGGTAGACGCTCACCCGGTCGCAGATGGAGAAGATCTCCGCCATGCGGTGGGAAATGTAGATGATGGCCACGCCCTTTTCCTTCAGGCGGCGGATATGCTCAAACAGCAGCTCCACCTCCCGCTCGGTGATGGCGGCGGTGGGCTCGTCCATGACGATGACCTTGGCGTTGACGGAGATGGCCTTGATGATCTCGATCAGCTGGCACTGGGCCACGGTCAGGTTGCGCAGCGTCTCCTTGGGAGAGACGTGAAGTCCGCACTCCTCGATGAGCTTCTGGGCTTCCTCTATTTCAGCCTTTTTATCCACCAGGCCGTTTTTCCGCAGCTCCCGGCCCACGAAAATATTTTCATATACGGTCATGTCCAGGATCGGGTTGAGCTCCTGGTGGATCATGGCCACGCCCGTATCCATAGCCTCCTTGGGATTGGCGGCCGTATAGGGCTTGCCGTCAAACAGGATCTCGCCGCCGGGGTCCTTGGTGTAAATCCCCATCAGGATCTTCATCAGGGTCGACTTGCCTGCGCCGTTCTCGCCCATCAATGCATGGACCTCTCCCGGCCGCACCTGCAGCTGAACATGATCCAGCGCCTTGACGCCCGGAAAGGTTTTACTGATATCTTTCATTTCCAGTACATATTCCATGCCGTTCTCCTCCCCTCACACATTCCTTTTGTGATTACTTTATCAAATGCGGTTTCATTGCGAAACGTCCGTTTTTCACATGACGGGGGAGGATTTTTGGGAATTTCACAAAAATATCAGTTTTGCATAAATTATATCAGTTTTATTGTGCGAAACGACTATAAATTTTTGCATCTTTTCTTGCATTCAGCCAAAAAATCACCCCCGGTCCGCCGCAAGGCAGACCGGGGATGGCTGCTTGGTCACTTTTACCGCAGGACCCGCACGCAGCGGTTGATAAGGGTCATGTACACCTCGTCGCCCTCTGCAAAGCGCTCCGTCAGCTGGGGGTTGTAGACCTCCACGATGATGGGGTGCTCGCCCAGCATGACCTCGTACTCCACCTTGGCGCCGTAGTACGTGGCCCGGGACACCCGGCCGGGCAGCTGTCCTTCCTGGGCGGAGAGCTGGATGGACTCGGGCCGCACCGTCAGGCAGCAGGGGCCGTCCTTCTGCACGTCCAGCATACTGCCGGGCGCGGGGATAGAGATGGTCTGGCCGCCCACCTCCACCAGGGCGGACGTGCCGTCCATACCCCGGAAAGTGCCCTCGATGAAGTTGGCCTTGCCGATGAAGTTGGCCACAAAGCGGCTATTGGGCTGCTCGTAGATCTCTGTGGGAGAGCCCTCCTGGCAGATGACGCCGTCTTTCATGATGACCACCCGGTCGGAGATGGCCATGGCCTCGGACTGGTCGTGGGTGACGTACAGCGACGTGATGCCCAGGCGCTTCTGGAGGGCACGCAGCTCGTCCCGCATGCTCTCCCGGAGCTTTGCGTCCAGGTTGGAGAGGGGCTCGTCGAACAGCAGCACGCTGGGCTCGATGACCACCGCGCGGGCCAGGGCCACACGCTGCTGCTGGCCGCCGGAGAGCTGGTTGGGGAAGCGGCGCTCAAATCCCTTGAGCTGCATCATCTCCACCACTGCGTTGGTGCGCTCCACCAGCTCGCTCTGGGACACCTTGGCCACTTTCAGGCCGTAGGCGATATTCTCCCAGATGTTCAGGTGCGGGAAGAGGGCGTAGCTCTGGAACACCATGGAGATGCCGCGCTTGTTGGGCGGCACCTTGGCCACGTCCCGGTCACCGATCATCACGCTGCCGCTGGTGGGATACTCAAAGCCGGAGATCATGCGCAGCGTGGTGGTCTTGCCGCAGCCGGAGGGACCCAGCAGCGTCACCATCTCTCCGTCCTGAATGTGGAGATTGATATGGTCCACCGCCACGAAATCCTTGCCGGTGTCCGGCTGCTGGAAGATTTTCGTCACATCTTTCAAAATCACGCCGGAGCTCTTTTTGCCCAGGCGCTCCGTGGTTTGATTGCTCATGTCGTTCCCTCCGTTTTCTCAGTGTTCCCGCCGGCTCCCTTGGGAAGACGCGACCGGGGTGCCAGCAGCAGGTTGATCAGGCCGTTGAAGATGCCGATGAACACCAGCAGAATGACCACCATCATGGTGACAAAGGCCGCCGCCTGGGAGTATTTGGCCTGGTCGAACAGGGTGTAGATCTTGCTGGTGACCAGGTTCCACTTGGGAGAGACCAGGAAAATGACCGCGCTGACGGCAGTGATGGCCTTGACGAACGAATAGACAATACCGGAGAAGAAGGCGTTGCGCAGCATGGGCAGCGTGATACGGCGGAAGGAGTATCCGCTGCCGGCGCCCAGGATGGTGGACGCCTCTTCAATGGAGTTGTCGATCTGGAGCAAGGTGGTGGTGCCGGACTCGATGGCCACCGGCATGTTGCGGAACACGAACACAATCACCAGAATGGCGGCGGTGCCGGTGAGCACCAGGGGGCCGGTGTTGAAGGCCAGGATGTACGCAATGCCCAGCACGGTGCCGGGGACGGCGAACATCAAAACAGAGGACACTTCAATGAACCGCTTGCCGTAGTAGTTGCGCTTGGCAGTGATGTAGGCGATGACCATGCCCAGAAGGCCGCCCAGCAGGGCCGCCACCAGGCCCAGGACCATGGAGTTGCGCAGGCTGTCCCAGCCCTGCGCCAGGGCCTTTTGGTACTGGCTGAGGGTGAGGGTGTAGTCGTAGCCCCAGGTCTGGACGAAGGAGCCGAACACCACCGTGCCGTAGAACAGGATGATGACGGCGGCCACCAACATGCAGAAGATGAACAGCGGCCACTTGATGTGGGGCTCGTCCATCATCTTGCGGGCCTGGGTGGGCTTGCCGGTGACGGTGACGAAGCTCTTTTTGTTGACCCAGTACTTGTTCAGAAGAAACGCCACCATGGCCGGTGCCAGCATCAAAAGGGCCAGCACGGAGCCCTTGCGCATGTCGTAGGTGCCGTTGATGATCTGATAGACCTCCACGGAGAGGGTGGTGAAATCACCGCCGATGGTAGCGGGGTTGGAGAAGTCCTCCAGAGACTGGATGAACACCAGCAGGCACCCGGAGATGATGCCCGGCAGAGACAGGGGGAACGTCACCGTCCAGAAGGTGTGCCAGCGGCTGGCACCCATGTTGCAGGCGGCGTCCTCCACGGAAGCGTCGATGGAGGAGAGGATGCCGGAGAGGGTCATGTAGGCGATGGGGAAAAAGCTGATGACCTGCACCACCACCAGGCTCCCCATGCCGTAGACGTTGTTGTCCGTGATGTGCAGCAGGGAGTTGGTAATGAGGCCCTGCTTGCCGAAGAGGAAGATGATGGACAGCGACAGGATAAAGGGCGGGGACAGGATGGGCAGTGTGGCGATGGTCTTGAGGAAGCCCTTGCAGGGCACGTTGGTGCGGGTGATGGTAAAGGCGAAGATATAGCCGATGAACGTGGCGATCACCGCCACCACCACGCCCAGCAGCATGGTCCGGCCGAAGGTGGCCAGATATCGGGGCGTGGAGAAAAGGGCCAGCATGGGAGCAAGCGAGACATTGCCCGCCTCATCCGTCAGGCTGAACAGCAGCACCTTTCCCAGGGGGTAGATCACAAACAGCACCAGCAGAGCGATGCTGGCCAGGACGGCGAGCAGCAAAACAGGCTGGCGCAGGATCATTTTCGTCTCATTGCGCTTTTTCAGGCGGGCGGCGCTTTTCCCGCCCGCGCCGGACGTATTGGCCATGTGCGTTCCTCCTGCGTTCTATGGATTTGCCTTGGAAAGGAGCTTTCCCCCCAAAAAGGGGGGAAAGCGGTCAGATATGCAAGCTGCGATTACTCCGTGGGAGCGGCGACGATGTTGGCCTCGAACTGCTCGGTGAAGGTGGTCTTGTTCTCGGCGGCCCAAACGGCGTCATAGTCGATGACGGCCACGGAATCCAGCGTCACCAGGCCCTCGGCCACGGTGGCCTGGGTGTTGGTGGGGACGCGGAAGGAGTTGTTCTCCGCATAGAGGTTCTGGCCCTCGGCAGAGCACATGAAGTCGATGAACTTCTTGGCGTTTTCCTGCTGGTCGGCGGGGCCGCCCTTGATGAGGGCCATGGCGCCTACCTCGTAGCCGGTGCCGTCAGAGGGGAAGCTCAGCTCGATGGGATAGCCCTCGGTGGTGGGCTGCAGACCGTCGTGGGAGAAGGTCAGGGCAATGGCAGCCTCTTTCAGCGCCACGGCGTTGGGAGCGGCAGAGCCAGACTTGGTGTACTGGGACATGTTCTTGTTCAGTTCCTTCAGATAGTCCCAAACCGCATCCTCACCCTTGAGCTGGATGAGGGTGGCCAGCACGGTGTAGGCAGTGCCGGAGGTGGCGGGGTGCGCCATGATGATCTGGCCCTGGTACTTGGGGTCCAGCAGATCGTCCCAGCTGGTGGGATAGTCATAGCCCTTCTCGGCGAACCAGTCCTTGTTGCAGGCAAAGGCGATGGCGCCCACATAGATGGGGTTCCAGGTGCCGGTGGGATCGATGTAGGTGTCGGGAGTGTTCTCCAGCTCCGGAGACTGATAGGGCTCCAGCAGGCCCTGGTCCACGGCGGCGATGTAGTTATCGGTGGAACCGCCGAACATCAGCGCGGCCTGGGGATTGTCCTTCTCAGCCGCCACGCGGGTGAGCATCTCGCCGGCAGACAGGCGCAGGGCATTGACCTTGATGCCGGTGGCCTCTTCGAAGGCGTTGAAGTAATAGGCCACCTCGGCCTCGGGGAACGCGGTGTAGACAGTCAGTTCCTTGCTGCCGGTGGTCTCGCCGCCCTCAGCGGGCTTATCCCCGCCTCCGCCGCAGCCGGTCAGCAGTGTGAGGACCATCAGGGAGGACAGCAGCAGGGCAAAAAACCGTTTTGTCGTTTTCTTCATGTCAGCATTCTCCTTTTCATTCCAATTTTGGATTTGTTCGGTTCCTCGTGGTTCCAGCGTTTTTATGTGGACCCCGCTCCCGGCGGGGATGCACAACTTATTTGGGTGCGCACAACGCCCACACGGCATTGTGGTCCGAAAGCTCCGCCCCCGTGAAGCGCTCCAGGGCGGAGCCGGGACGGGCGTAGGTCAGGTCCTCCTTGGCGGTGGAGACCATACGGCTCTCCTCCGCTTTGAGTCCTCTCAGCAGGATCCAGTCCAGCCGCAGCGGTAAAAAGTCCCCGTCCGGCAGAGGCTTGCGCCGGGTCAGCCGGGGCTCGCTGGGCACGATGTCGTAGCCCGCCGCGGCGCACATGGGCAGCAGCGGCTCAAAGTCAAAGACATCCTCCAGGCAGCGGCGGCGCAGCTCCGGGCTTCCGGCAATATCGCCGATGTCCTCCTTGCTGCGGCCGTCGAAGGTGTTGGTGTTCAAATCGCCGCCCAGGATCACCGGCATGTCCGGCAGCTCCCGATCCACCGCCTCCAAAATGGCGGCCATCTGGGCCTGGCGGCCTGCGCCGTGGGTGCGGTTTTCCAGATGGATGGACACCACTCCCAGGGGCTTTCCGCCCACTTCCACCTCCGCAAACACTGCCAGACGTCCGCCGATGCGGCGCTGCCGGTCAAAGTACCAGTTGTACTGCTCCGGCAGGCGGATGACCCCCGCGCGCCGGATGGGCCAGCGGGAAAATACGGCGTTGCCGTGGAAGCCCTTTTCGTTCCGCTCGTCCACCAGCTCGATGAACTCCAGGCCCCAGGCGTAGTTGAGACCGAAGGCCTGGGCCAGCTCCCGCGCGGTATTTTTGTTGCCGGAGCGGAAGCACCCGTCGTCCAGCTCGTTGGCCAGGATCAGATCAAAGGGCTGGATATCCGGGCAGTCCCGGAGAAATTCCCGGATCTCCTCCAGATGGACGCCCCGCTCCATGTTGAACATCAGCACGCCCAGCTTTTCCGGCACGATCCGGGGCGGCGGGACCAGGTTGTCGGTCTCCGCCTGGAAAAACTGTGGGATCTTGGCCATGACTGCGTCCTGGCTCTGGATATCCAGCAGCGCGCCCAGGGTATTCCGTTCGGCAAGGGAAAGTCCGTCCATGAAAGCCCTCCTTCTCTCCTATTTTATATTCGCCGGCAGGTGGACCGGATGACCAGCTCCGGCTCCAGAATGTCCTGCGTGATCTCCGTACCGCCGTCGATCTTCTCCAGCAGGCGCCGGATGGCCAGCTCTCCTGCCTGGGCCTCCCGCTGGGACACGGTGGTCAGATGGATATGGGGCAGCTGCCCCAGGGCGATATTGTCAAATCCGATAAGGGAAAAATCCTCCGGTGCGTGCAGCCCGCACTCCTCCGCCGCCTCCAGCACCTGCATGGCAAGGATATCGGAATAGGCGATGATGGCGTCGGGGCACGGGGCGCTGCGGAACAGCCGCCGGGCCTCCTGACCGCACCAGACGCTCAGGTTCTCCGTCCCGTCCGGCGCCGTAACGGCGTGGGGGATCAGGTGGTTTGCCAACATGGAGCGCCGGTAGCCCTGCAGACGCTGCTCCAGCGTCCGGGAGTCCTGCCGGCCGCCCAGAAACACGATCCTGCGGTGACCCAGCCGGTAGAGATACTGGGTCGCCTGATAGGCCCCCTGCTCATTGTCCACCTCCACATAGCTGCACCCGGGGCCGTGGTTGCTGCCCAGGTACACACAGGGCAGCTCCCCCAGAATGGCGGCGTGCTGGGCCTGGGTATGGGGCGAGTGGGCCGCCACCAGCAGCCCGTCCACCCGCTGGGACAGCATCCGTTCAATGGCGTCCAGCTCATTGACCGGCTCATAGAGGGTGTTGCAGAGGATGGCACGGTAACCCCTGGCGGACGCGCCGGCCTCCGCCGCCGTACAAAGGGCGGAAAAATAGGGGTTTGAGATATCCGGCACGATGATGCCGATGGTATGGGTCTTGTGGCCGGAGAGTCCCCTGGCGGTGATATCGGGCACATAGTGCAGAGCCTGACAGGCCTCCTGCACCGCCTGACGGGTACGCTGGCTGATGGAAGCGCTGTCATTCAGCACGCGGGACACTGTGGAAGAACTGACCCCCGCCCGCTGGGCCACGTCCCGGATGGTGACGCGTCTCATGGCGCCTCCCTTCTGTAAGCGGTTTCACTTTGCGTGCAACCGTTTTCTATAGGTCATAGTATACCATTTCCCCAAAACGCTCGTCAAACTATCAGAATTTTTTCTACAATCTGTCCAATTATCTTTCAGTGGATTTGTGATAGTTTTCCCAGAGAAAAAACATTGAAATTTTTGTTAAGCAGAATATAATCAGAGAAAACACGCGTTTTTTTCAACATTCAGAATGATATCGACGTTTTCTGCGGGAAATCCGAAGAAATTTCCCGTCCGGCTGCCGCTTTATGTCTTGCACGATTTATGCAACCGTTTTCTCTATTTTGTGGGAGGATCTTATGAATACCGTCACAATCAAGGATATCGCCCGCATGGCGGGCGTCTCCATCGCCACCGTCTCCCGGACGCTCAACGGCGGACGGGGCGTCAGCCAGGAGACACGGACCCGGATCCTGGAGCTTTGCTACCAGTACGGGTATCGGACCAACCTGCTGGCCCGGGGACTCAGTGCCAGCCGGGCGGGACTCATCGGCTGCGTGATCTCCGACCTGGACAACCCCCTCTTTTCCGAAACCTCCCTGATCCTGGAGCAGCTGGCCCGTCAGCAGGGCTACCACGTGCTGTTCTGCCATGGCCGGGCGGAGGACCGGGACATCGGGCAGGTATTCGATTTCCTCATCGGCCACCGGGTGGACGGCATCATTCTGGTCAGCTCTTCCAAGCAGGCCCCCACCCTCATCAGCAGCTACCTCAGCCGGGTCCCCATCGTGCTGCAGGGAGCCTTTGAAAGCGCTGACGGTGCCGCCGCCATCCAGAGCGTCTGCGTGGACAATTACCTGGGCGGCCGCATGGCCGCCGAATATCTCCACAGCCTGGGCCACCGGCGGATCGTATGTTTGGGCGGACGGCAGAACAACTGCTCCCATTATCTGCGTCTGAAAGGCTTTACAGAGACTGCCCGCCAGCTGGGGCTGGCCGTGCGGACGCTGCCCAACACCCTCACCAACTCCTCCACCGTATCGGTGGGGTACGCCCTCGCCAAGAAATTCTTTATCGAGGACTTTCAGGAGACCGCCATGTTCGCCGTGTGTGACACGGTGGCGCTGGGCGTGATGGCCGCCGCCAAGGAGTTCTGCGTCTCCATTCCCGATGATCTCTCCCTTATGGGATTCGACAACATTCAGTATTCCGACCTGCCCAACATCCATCTGACCACCCTGGACCATCAGATCAGTCAGGTCATGGCCGCGGCCCTGGACCGTCTGCTCTCCCGGATCGGCGGCGACGCTCCCGCCCAGCCCCAGCCGCTGATGGTCCCGCCGGTACTCTGCCGGCGCAACTCCTGCCGGGCAAGGGCCTGAGGTGGCGCCCCCATTGGAATATGCAAAAACGGAGACGCCTTCGGGCGTCTCCGTCTGTTTTTCCGCTGTCCGGCGCACCGGCTCTGTGAGAAATAGACTCAGCTCTTTTTCACATAGTCCACGTGAAGCAGCTCATGGGTGCGTTCTTTCAGGGAGCCCACCAGCATCTCGTAGACGATGGGGTTGTACTCCGAGCGCTTGATGAGCGCCGTCCGGTCCGCCTCATAGAGGCCCGCCGCCCGCTTCTCCTTGACGGGAGTCAGTCCGTAGGGCTGGCCTGCGCCGCCCACGCACCCGGTCTTGCAGGTCATGACCTCCACCAGATCATAATACGCCCGGCCGGACTCAATATCCGCCAGCAGACGCTTGGCGTTCACCAGTCCGTGTACCACGGCGATATGCAGCACCCGGTCGCCTACCGGCAGTGCCACTTCCCGGATGGTATCGGTGCCCCGCACCCCGGAGAACTGGATGGCCTGGAGGGTATTCTTGGATTTGTCCTCCACGACCCGCCGGGCCACAGCCTCCGCCACGCCGCCGGTAGTGCCGAAGATGGTGGCCGCTCCGGTGCCCATGCCGAAGGGCAGATCCGGCGCCTCGCCCTCCAGCTCGTCAAAGCGGATGCCGGACTCCTTGATCATCATGATGACCTCCTGAGTGGTCAGCACCAGATCCACGTCAGGCTCGCCGTCGTGGCGGAACTCCGGCCGCTGGGCCTCCATCTTCTTGGCGGTGCACGGCATGATGGCCACATGGTAGGTCTTTCGCCCGTCCCGGGCGTCCTTTTCCTTGTACTGATCCTTCAGCACCGCCGCGAACATCTCCATGGGAGACTTGCAGGTGGACACATTTTTCAGGTACTTGGGGTTCTCGTTTTCCAGATACTTGATCCACGCCGGGCAGCAGCTGGTAAACATGGGGAACGGGCCGCCGCTGCGCAGCCGCTCCAGAAACTCCGCGGACTCCTCCATAACTGTGAGGTCTGCGCCGAAGGTGGTGTCGTACACCTCATCGGCGCCCATCATCTTCAGGGCCGACACCAGCTTGTCCATGGCATTGACGCCCGGCGCCAGACCGAAGGCCTCGCCCACGGCTACCCGGACCGCCGGAGCAATCTGGAACACCACCCGCTTTTCCGGGTCGTACAGAGCGCTCCACGCCTGGCCGATCTCGCTTTTCACGGTGATGGCGCCGGTGGGGCATGCCGCCGCGCACTGTCCGCAGCTGATGCACGCCGTCTCACTCAGTTTGCGGTCAAAGGCCGGGCAGACCACCAATTCACTGCCCCGGTGGGCAAAGTTCAAAATGCCCACGCCCTGCATCTCCTCGCACACCCGCACGCAGTCGCCGCAGAGGATGCACTTGTTGGGGTCCCGTACCAGGGCGGGGGAGGATTCGTCCTTTTCATACTGAGGGCGGGTGTCCGCAAACCGCACGCGCCGCACGCCGAACCGCAGCGCCAGCTCCTGCAGCCGGCAGTTGCCGCTTTTTTCGCAGGTGGTGCAATCCCGGCAGTGGGACGAGAGCATCAGCTCCAGGATCATCCGCCGGTGCTTCAAAAGCCGCGCCGTATTGGTGCGGATCCGCATGCCGTCCCGGGGCTCCATGGAGCAGGAGGCGTCGATCTTGCCCTTTTCGTCCTCCACCACGCACATACGGCACGCGCCGTATACGGAAAGCTCCGAATAGTAGCAGAAGGTGGGCATTTCGATGCCGGCCTTGCGGATCACCGCCAGCACGTTTTTCTCCCCGTCAAAGGAGACCCTCTGGCCGTCGATATACATGATTCCCTTTGCCATCTCTCAGCCCTCCTTTGCCGCCGTGATGGCGCCGAAGGGGCAGCTGCCCACACATGCGCCGCAGTTGATGCACTTTTCCGGATCAATGGTGTGCGCCTGCTTGGGCGCGCCGGTGATGGCCTCCATGGGGCAGTTGCGCCGGCACTTGCCGCAGCCCTTGCACGCCTCCGCGTTGATGACAGGATGGGGCTTTTCCCGGTTGCAGATGGGGCAGTGGTGATCCACCACGTGGGCAAGATACTCGTTGCGGAAGTACTTGAGGGTACTCTGCACCGGCTTGCAGGCGCTCTGGCCCAGGCCGCACAGGGCCGTGCTGGTGATGGTATCCGCCAGCTCCTCCAGAAGCTCCAGATCTTCCATGGTGCCCTTGTTGTCCAGGATGCGGTCCAGGATCTCCAGCATGCGCTTGGTTCCCTCCCGGCAGGGCACGCACTTGCCGCAGGACTCGTTCTGGGTAAAGCGCATGAAAAACCGGGCCACCTCCACCATGCAGGTGTCCTCGTCCATGACCACCAGACCGCCGGAGCCGATCATGGCGCCGATGGTCTTGAGGGAGTCGAAGTCCAGGGGCAGGTCCAGATGTTCCCGGCTGGCCGTGGTGGCGCCGCCGGAGGGGCCGCCGATCTGCACGGCCTTGAAGGCCTTGCCGCCCCGGATGCCGCCGCCGATGTCAAAGACCACTTCCCGGATGGTGGTGCCCATGGGCACCTCGATAAGGCCCGTGTTCACCACGTTGCCCGTCAGGGCGAAGGCCTTGGTGCCGGGACTTGTCTTGGTGCCGATGGAGTGGTACCACTCCACGCCGTTGCGGACGATCAGCGGCACGTTGGCGAAGGTCTCCACGTTGTTGAGCACCGTGGGCTCGGCCCAGAGGCCGTGCTCGATGGTGCGGGGCGGCTTGACACGGGGCATACCCCGGTTGCCCTCGATGGAGGCCGTCAGGGCGCTGCCCTCGCCGCACACGAAGGCGCCGGCACCCCGGTTGACGTGGATGCGGAAGGAGAAATCCGTGCCCATGATGTGTTCACCCAGAAGACCGTATTCCTCGGCCTTGGCAATGGCGGACTTGAGCCGGCTCACCGCCAGCGGATACTCTGCCCGCACGTAGATATAGCCCTCGTCACTGCCTACGGCCAGGCCCGCGATCATCATGCCCTCCAGCACGCTGTGGGGATTGCCCTCCATGATGGAGCGGTCCATGAACGCGCCGGGGTCGCCCTCGTCGCCGTTGCACACCACGTACTTCTTGGCCGACTTCTGGCGGCGGGCGCCGTCCCATTTCCGGCCTGCGGGGAATCCGCCGCCGCCCCGGCCCCGGAGCCCGGAGTCCAGGATGGTCTTGCAGATCTCCTCGTCCGTCATCTCAAAGAGAGCCTTTTCAAAGGCGGCGTAGCCGCCCTTGGCGATGTACTCCTCGATATCCTCGGCGTCGCTGCTGCCGCAGTTTTCCAGCACCACCCGGTGCTGCTTCTTGTAAAAGGGGATGTCCTCCTGTCTGGGATAAGCCACGCCGTCCAGATGGTAGACCAGCCGATCGATGATCTCGCCGCCCAACACGGTCTTTTCCAGGATCTCGTGGCAGTCCTCGGGCTTGACGTGGATGTACATCACGCCCATGGGCTCGATGTGCACCAGGGGGCCCATTTCACAAAAGCCGTGGCAGCCGCTCATCTTCACATGGAGGGCTTTTTCCTCGTCCGTGTCGTGCTTGAGACCCACATAGACCTGGAGGCCCCGCTTTTCGCACTCGGCCTTGATGTTCTCGTAGATCTTCATGGCGCCGCCGGCGATGCAGCCGGTACCCGCGCAGATGAGCACGGAGGGCACCTGCTTGCTTTGCTGCAGGGCATTGCGGGCGTTGGCCTGGAACACATGGAAGCTGTCCCGCGTCAATTTTGTCTGCGTCATACGCCCTCCTCCTTCCGCATCCGCTCCAGCAGCTCCAGCGCCGCCTCCGGCGTCATTTTCGCGTGGACCTCGCCGTCAATGGTCATGACCGGCGCCAGACCGCAGGCACCCAGGCACGCCACCGTCTCCAGGGTGAACATGCCGTCCGCTGAGGTCTTTTTCTTCCCCGTCAGTCCCAGATACTCCCGGATGGCGTCGTAGATGGGCTGGGACTTGCGCACATGGCAGGCCGTGCCCGCGCACACCTTGATGATGTGCCGGCCCTTGGCCTCCAGGGAGAAGTTTTCGTAAAACGTGGCTACGCTGTAAACCTTTGCCGTGCTGATGCCCAGCTTTTCGGCCACCAGCGTCAGCGCCTCCTCGCTCAGATACTTGTACTCGCCTTGGATCTCCTGCATGATGGCAATCAGATTGCTCTGCTCACAGCCATATGCATCGATGATCTTCTGGATCGAACGATTCAAATCTGCATCATGTTTCATCATCTCTTATCCCTCAGTATCCACCAAAACAGACTTGGAGCCCGCAGGCTCCGCAGGAAGCAAGGAACCTGAGATCCTTAAGTGTCCCAGGTTCCTTGCACGAAGCGGTTTACGACGCAGGCGGAGCCCTATGCTCCCGCCCTTTTTTACAGGGTCATCTTGCCGGTATCCCGCGCCCGGATATGCCAGCTGGTCTCCTCCTCCAGAATGTGGGGCGTATGGCAGTTGGACGGACTGCAGGCCGCCACAGAGCGCTTGTAATAGTCCTCCAGCATGGGCCGGTAGTCGGGATGGGCGATGCGGATCATTTCCGCCACGCGCTCCTTGGGTCCCTTGTTGCGCAGATCGGCAACGCCGTACTCCGTGACGATCACGTTCACCTCGTGCTCGGTGATGTCCACATGAGAGCAGCTGGGCACGATGCAGGACGTGGTCCCCTTCTTGGCGGTGGACAGAGTGAAGTAGCAGGTCAGGCGGGCATTCTGTGCAAAGTCCAGCGCGCCGCCGATGCCGCTGATGATGTTGGTGCCGTTGACGTGGGTGGAGTTGATGTTGCCGTAGATATCGGCCTCCACGATGTTGTTCATGGCCAGCAGGCCCAGGCGGCGGATGACCTCCGGGTGGTTCGAGATCTCGCAGGGACGGACCATCAGCTTGCCCTCATACTTCTTGGCATTGAACAGGATGTCCGCCGTGGTCTTGCCGGAGCAGCCGAAGCCGGCGGTGGAGATGAAGGAGATGCTGCCGTCGTCCAGCATCCGCATGCCGTCCTCCAGCACAGCCTCCGTATACAGCTCCATGCCCTTGAAGTGCTTGCCCATCTCCCGCAGGACCGTGCCGGCCACCATGCCGCCGCCGGTCTGGATGGGAGGCAGCTTGGCGGGCATACGCCCGGCCTCCACCTCTTTTTGCAGGAATTCCACAAAGTGCCGCGCCATGGCCCGCACATCCTCCGGTGCGTCCTCGGCGGTCAGGGGCACCCACATGGGGCTGAGGAACAGCGGCTCATCGTTGATGACCACGCCTGCCACCTTGTCCGGGTCCACCGTATAGAAATGGGAGCCGATCACATCGGTGGCCTTGGTGATGGGGATGGGCTGACGGCCCTCGCGGGGACCCGGATCGTACACGTCATGCAGCAGGTACATATCCGGCGAGGACTGGAGGTTGATCTCCAGAATGACCTTCTTCGCGCAGTTGAGCACCGTCTGGGTATAACCGGAGCAGACGGAGGGCTTGAGCTTTCCGTCCTCCGTAATGCCGGCCACGGAGACCAGCGCCACGTCGATGTCGCCCAGGAAGCCCATGCGGATATACTCGGGGATCACGCTGAGGCGGTAGTCCTTGAAGTTCAGTCCGTCGGGGCTGTTGGCAGACTTGCGGATGCTGGAATTGGCCGAGGTATAGGGCATGAAGCTTTTGATGATGCCGGCCTTGGTCCAGCCCTCGTCAATGACGGGGTGGCAGGCGGCGGCAGAGACCAGGTCCACCTGGAAGTTCTCGCCATTGAGCTTGCGGTCCAGCACGGCCTTGGCGGTGCTGACGGGGCTGTCGTAGCAGATGAAGTGCGGGACCGCGACGGTCATGCCGTCCTGCACGTAGGAAGCAGCCTGCTGGGCCGAGATGACCTTATCCCGGTAGAGCTGGCTTTCAATGCGGGTGCTGTAATCCATGGGAAATCCTCCTTAATTCATAGGAACAACGAAATCTCAGCAAGCGGGCATTTGCAGTATTCCACCGTAAATGCCCGCCTTGCTGTCAAGTTATCAGTAAACCGTCAGGCCAGGCTCTTCTTCATGGCCTCGGCACCGGCGGCAAACGCACGCTTGTTCAGCTCCGCCAGCTCCGGCTTTCTCGCCAGCTGACGCAGGGCGAACTCCAAGAATGCGTCCTTGTCCGGGAACATGTCTGTCAGCAGCTCCGCCATGGCGCCCAGCGCCACGGTGCTGATGACCTTCGTGTTGCCCAGCTCGCTGCACACGCCGTGGAGCGGTACGTTCACCTGCCGCACACCCTCGTCCGGCTCCGCCGTCTGGGGAACCAGGGTGCTGTTGACCACCAGCGTGCCGCCGGGCTTTACATCGTGGCAGAACTGCTGATACGCACGGGGCTCCATGACCAGCAGCAGATCCTGCTTTTTCTTGCGGGGATTTCCGATGGGCTCGTCACTGACCACCACGAAGCAGGAGGTCAGGCCGCCGCGCTTTGCGGTGCCATACTTGGGAGAGTACGTGACGTGCAGACCCTTCTCGTTCGCCACTTCCGCGATGACCTTGCCTAAAACCTGAAGGCCCTGGCCGCCGACTCCGGCAAAATACATGCTCTTTTCCACGCGAACACCCCCTTACACGCGCTTGCCGTCCCGCTTGAACTCGCCCAGCGGGAAATCGGACGCAATGATCTGATCGATAAACTCCGGAGAGTTCTCCGCCTTCACGCCGGTGGTAGTCACACAGGCGCTAAGGACCTCGATGAAGGAATACTTGCCTTCCATCTGCCGCTCGAAGGCATGGCGGATGGCCTTCTTGGTCTGAATGATGTTCTTGGGCTTGTTCACCGCGCAGCGGGCGATGTAGTCCGGCTCTTCCAGCGTGGCCAGCATCTCGGGCAGGTGGATGGGCCGATAGGGATTGCCCTTCTTGGAGGTGATGGTCCAGTCGTTGATGCGGCTGGTGGGAGCTACCTGGCCGCCGGTCATGCCGAACACGCCGTTGTTGACAAAGAACACGGTGACGGGGTCGCCCCGGCGGGCCACATGGATGGTCTCGGCCGTGCCGATGGCAGCGGCGTCGCCGTCGCCCTGGTAGCACATCACAATGCTCTCAGGATTGAGCATCTTGATAGCCGCACCGGTGGAGGGCACGCGCCCGTGGAGGGAGAATACGGTATCGAAGTTGGCGGACAGCACGGTCATGCCGCCGCAGCCGATGGGAGAGCACAGCACGGAGCGCTCACGGATTCCCATCTCATCGATCACTTCCGCGATGAGCTTGATCAAAATGGCATGGTGGCAGCCCGGGCAGAACATTCCGGGGAATGCCGACAAGGCCTCCGGTCTTTTATACACGCACTCCATTACTTCCGCACCTCCTCAATCAGCTTCTCCATTGCTTCAGCAGCTTCATACTCATCCACCGTGTTTCCGCCGCACCGGTTATAGAACTGGCAGGGGATGGAACGGTCCAGATGCATCTTCACATCGTAGTGCAGCATGGGCGGGATGGCCATCTCCACCGTGAGCACGCCCTTGATGCCCCGGTCCTTGAAAGCGGCGATCTGCTTTTCAGGGAAGGGGAACAGCGTGATGGGACGGAACAGGCCCACCTTGACGCCGCGCTCGCGCAGGATCTTCACCGCGTCCCGCATGATGCGGGCGGAGCTGCCGTAGGACACGATGGCGTACTCGGCGTCGTCCATCATGTACTCGTCGTACTTGACCTCTTCGTCCACCCAGCGCAGGTTCTCCTGGAACAGCTGGTTGCGGGCACGCTCCAGAGCGTCCTCCATGGTCTCGGTGTAGGACTGGGGACGGGGCATGGAGCGGCTGTCGATCTTCTGACGGCCCGCGCAGCCGGTGGGAGGCACCACAGTGGCGGAACGCTTGCTCTCCTTGTAGGGAGGCAGGTCCACAGGCTCTTCCATCTGGCCCAGCATACCGTCCATCATGAACAGCACGGGCACTTCCAGCTCCTGGCCCTTGTCCAGCGCCGTGTAGGCCAGGTCAACGGCCTCCTGCACGGTGGAGGGGGCGATGACGTAGCCCCGCTGGCCGTTGTGGCCAAAGCCCTTGGTGGCGTAGTTGTAGTCCGCCTGCTCGGGCGTGATGTTGTTGGCAGCCCGCTGCACCACGATGAACAGCGCCGTCACGCGGCTGAGGATCATGTTGCTCAGGTTCTCCGTCATCAGCGCCAGGCCGGGGCCTGCGGTGGTGGTAAAGGCACGGCGGCCGATGAGGCCGGCGGCAGACAGCATGGTGGACGCTGCCAGCTCACTTTCCACCTGGATGAACTTTGCACCGATATCGGACATATGGTCGGATGCGTATTCCAGCATCTCACTGGAAGGCGTGATGGGGTATCCGGCAAACAGATCCACGCCGCCCCGGATCACGGCTTCGGCAACGGCCTCGTTGCCTTTCATAAACGCTTTTGCCATGTTGCTCCCTCCTTACTTATAGACTTCAATGGCGGCATCCGGGCAGATCATGGCGCAAAACGCGCATCCGATGCACTTTTCGACATCCGTCTGCACACAGTAATTATCGCCGTTGGCGTTGAGATCCTTACTCATTTCCAGAATCTTACGGGGGCAGCTGACAACGCACAGCTTGCAGCCCTTGCAGCGATTCTGATCCACTTTGATCATCGGCATATGGTTACCTCCTCAGCTCCGTTTTTCAGTTTTGGCACATTCAGGCAAGGCCCAGCGCCTTTTTGTTGATGCAGTTATAGGGGACCTCTCCCTTGCAGATATGGACGGCGGTCATCACGGACTTGACGCGCAGGTCCACGTTGGCCTCGATGGAGAAATACGCGCAGTGAGAGGTGGCGATCAGGTTGTCGTCCTTCAGGATGGGATGGTCGGCGGGCACCGGATCGGGATCCCACACGTCCAGACCGGCAGCGCCGATCTTTCCGGAGGCCAGGCTCTCCGTCACCGCGTCCATATCGAAGATGGCGCCGCGGGCGGTGTTCACCAGGATCACGCCGTCCTTCATCTTGGCGATGCTCTCCCGGTTGATCAGGTGATAGGTCTCGTCGGTGAGGATCATGTAAATGCCGATCATATCGGATCTGGCATACAGCTCATCCAGGGTCTCGACCCGCTCCATGCCCTTCTCGGCAAACACGGACTCGGGCAGATAGGGATCATAGGCGATCATGTGCACGCCCAGGCCGGACATCTGCTTGGCCACCGTCTGGCCGATGCGGCCGAAGCCGATGAAGCCCATGGTCATGGTGGACAGACGATGACGGGGACGGCCGCACACCATGGAACGGGTGGTCCACTTGCCGGCGCGGACGGTGCGGTCATACAGGCACAGGTTCCGCAGGGAGGCCAGCAGCAGCGTGACGGAGTGCAGCGCCACTTCTTCCACGCAGTAGTCGGGGATGTTGCACACCATGATGCCGCGCTTGTTGGCCGCTTCCACGTCGATGTTGTCATAGCCGATGGAAGTGACCACGATGCCCTTGATGGAATCGGACAGAGCGTTGATCTTCTCCTCGTCCAGGGCGAAGAACGTTACGATGGCCTGATGGTCCTTGGTGGCCTCGGTGAGTTCTTCCAGGGTGCCGGGCTCTACCAGGTCATAGGCGACGCCGTTTTCATCCAGCAGCTTGAAGAAGTCTCCGCAGAACATCTTGGCGATCTGAGCACCGTAAAACAAAACCTTCATAACAAAGCCTCCTGTTAATTAATTGTTTTTATATTTCTTGTCAACCACATTGACAAATAACGACAAACTGGGACATAATGATACTGCTCCGTTTGCAGCGATTCATACAAAAGGATTGGTTGGTGGATCACTTTGACCAGACAAGAACTCATTCAGCGCGCTTATGCGGAAAATCCCTTTATCACGAACCAGGACCTGGTTTGCGAGGTCCTCACCCATGAGATCCTCATGCGCAAGCTCAAGGGCGGCGAGGGGCTCAGCCAGGGCAGGCTCAGCACGGACTTCAACCTCAGCCGGGGGCCGGTAAAGCAGGCTCTGGAGAAAATGGCCAAGGACCATTACCTGGTGCGGGACTCCGTGGGGAGCTTTTTTGTCAACAAGCCCGACGTTCACCTTTCCGCGGACGTCTTTTCCTTCAAGAAGCTGCTGGACCTGCTGGCCACCAGCCAGGCCATCTTCGCCATCACCCGGGACGGGCTGGAGCAGCTCCACGAGCAGCTCACCCAGCTCAACGATGCCTACCGCCGCAGGGACTTCGTGGCTTTCTGCCACTACGACATCCTGTTCCATCTGCTGGTAGCGCAGATCGCAGGCAACTTCATGGTGGTGGAGACCTATTCCCGCTACCGCAACCTCTTTCAGTTCATCAGCGTCAGTCTGGAAAGCGATATGGACGAGCGGGTCTTCCGCCGCCTCCTCTATCAGCACCAGAATATTTTCAATATTCTCAAATGCCGTAAGTCCGATGCAGTGCAGTCCGCCATCGACGCTCACTACGCCAGCCTGATCCTGACGTGATCCAGTCGGAAGGTCAGGATGCCTGCGCCGTCTTGTCGGCGTAGATCTTGGGGATCAGCATACATACCACGATGCCGATCACCACGCTGATCACCTGCATCATGGCCGTTGCGTGAATGGCCTGCACGTTGGCGGAGATCATATCCACACCGCCTGCCATCGCCTGCGCCACCTTCTGAGAGAACATGGGAACGAAGATCGCCACGCCGAAGGGTGCGGACATATCGCGGAACATGTTATAAGTACCGGAGCCTACGCCGGCCAGCTGGGGGCTCAGGCCGGAGAGGGCCACTTTCATGAAGATGGTGGCGTTGCCGCCCAGGCCAAGGCCGATGAGCATCAGGGAAAGGCCGAAGATCAGCAGGCCGGTCTCGCCGGTAAAGGTCATCTGCAGTGCGGCGCCCGCGGCAACGAACACCAGCGACGCGGCCGCGATCACACGGGGCTCCTTCTTGTCCGCCATGGGCCCGATGACGATGGACCCGATGGACATGCCCACGTACATCAGCGATGTGGCAATACCGGAAAGGGTCGTATTGTTCTGGGTGGAGATCACGAAAATAATGGTGTTGGTCATGCACGACTGCATCAGACCCTGGGTCAGGAACAGCGCGATCACCGGCAGCACGAACTGCTTGCGGAACATGAACTTGCTGCTGAGGATGGGATTGGCCGCCCGTTTTTCCACCAGGACCAGAATCACCAGCGACACAGCCGCCGCTCCCACACAGATGAGCGTGGGCTTGGAGACCCAGCCGCTGCTCTGGCCGAACGTGGGGATGCAGAGGAACAGGGAGAAGAACAGCAGGCTGAACACAGAACCGATACCGTCAAATCCGGCCAGGGTCTTCTTGGGGCCCTGGGCATTTTTTACGGTAAACATGCACACCACAAAGCCGATGACGCAAAACGCGGTGCAAAGGTACAAAACGGCTCTCCAGCCCACCTTGTCGATCATCAGTCCGCCGGCGGTGGGCCCGAAAATCACCATGGCCGAGGCAATGAACATGTACATTGCGAAGCCCTGTCCCGTTTTATTGGGAGGGAATTCCGTGAGGATGTATCCAATGACCACCGGCGCAATGACCGCTGCTCCGGCGCCCAGAACAAAGCGGGCCACCAGAATGAAGCCGAACGCGCCGTCCGGGGCCAGGCCGATCATCAGCTCGCCCGCAGCCATCAGCGCAAGACCTGTGAGGATGCCCACCCGGCGTCCCATAAGATCGCCGAATTTTCCCATGATGGGCGCCATGCCGGCCGCGCTGAGCGCGAACGCCAGGGTGATCCAGGTGGTGGCTGTGCCGTCCAGTCCCCAGGATGTTGCAATGGCCGAGGGGGCAGCTGCGGTAAATCCGCCGCATAGGCTCAGTACGGCTGCTGCGATCGCAAAGGGGATAAATCCTTTTTTGTAGCCGGTCTTTTCAACTGGTAAACCATCCATATCACGCGCTGTCGGAATCCGTGATCCCGACCCTCCTTTCCAAGCACAAAATAAACTGCGGTATGATGCTTCCGTCATGCCTTTGGGAACTGGGTCATCTCCTCCCCTCTTCGATTTGCCTGGGGGTCTTCGCTGAGATGATTATACGGCCGCTCCTGTGTAAAATACAAAAAGTTGACCGGATGCCCGGTTTGCGTCAATGTTTCTTACCCAAAATTACGACGCCTGTTATAGTTTATTGACCAAGCCGGCGAAATAGTCTTTTTCCATATCCTAGGCAAGATTTTAACAATTTTTCTTTGGCGATTTTGCACAACTCCTGTCTTTCCTTGTCCCGGCCCGGCCCGTGCGCCCCAGCCGCGGCAAAATAAAGAGGAGCCTGTCCCGACCGGGACAGGCTCCTCTTTTCACATATTCCATTGGTGCAGCCGCGTTTTGCCGCTCACTCCCCCGCGCTCTCGGAAAGGATGCGCTCGTGATCTGCGATCATCTCCTTGAGGGCGGCAAGAAAGCGGCAGATGTGGAAGCCGTCGCAGACGGCGTGGTGGACCTGGATGGAAAGGGGCAGATAGTACCGCCCCCCATCCTCCGTGTACTTTCCCATGGTAAAAATGGGGATGAGATAGTCATACCCCTTCTGCAGATTCAGCTGAAAGCCGTCGAAGCTCTCCCAGGGAAGCATGGACACCGGGAACGTATTGGCCGGGGCGTCCGGCTTTGCCATCATGCCCTTGTTGTTCCCAAACTGCGCCAGGTCCTGCCGGTAGGCCCGGCAGAACGCGCTGTAATCCTCCGTATATTCCGTCCAGATGCTGGAAAAGGTCTCGTCGTCCTTGTGAAACACCGTGTAGCAGGGGTGCATGACCCGATACGTCCCCGGCTTTCCGTCCCCGTCCAGCGCCATGCGGAATTCCGGGTAGCGGTTCACCGCCCGGGCGATGAGATAGAGCATGGTGGGATAGAGCTTTTTCTCTATGATGGGGGTGATGTCCAGCTTGGTGGTCAGGCTGTATGTGCAGGGCACCTGGGATAAATAGTGGTTAAAGTGTTCCTTTCGCGCCCAGGTATCCAGGCACAGCGGTTCAAATTCCATATGCGCTCCCCTCCTCGTTATACCTGCGCCTATGATAGCACATCCGCCGGAGCCTGTCAGCCCCGGCGCGGCCTCCTCTCGCGCTCACGCACCCTTTGCCTGCTCCAGGCGATGGTTCAGCGTCTCCTCCTGCTCTTTCAGGTTTCCGATGATGGGCGCGCCCACAATGTTGCCCTCGCTGTCCACCACATAGGTGGTGGGGTACCCCGCCAGCTGGGAAATGAAGTCCTGATACAGGGAATTTTCCGGGTCAGGAGAGAGATTGGGATAGGTCACGCCCTTTTCCTCCAGGATCTCCCGTGCCGTTTCCAGCTGCTCCTCGCTCTCGCCGGAATCGGAGGCCACGCCCATCAGGTTGATGTTCTGATCCTTGAAGTCCTGGTAGTATTCCTCCAGCTCCGGCATCTCCTCAATGCACGTACCGCAGCCGTTGTTCCAGAAATTGATGATGGTGGCGTCGTAATCGGCAAACACTTCGCTGGTCACCGTATTTCCCTGGGTATCCAGCTCGGAAAACTCGGGAAACGGCGTTTTGGAGACCAGCTCCTCCTCCGAAGCGCCGCAGGCGGTCAGGCCCAGCACAAGGGCCGCCGCCAGCGCAGCAAAGATGGCTTTTTTCATGATGAAACCTCCTCGTTTGGTCTTTTGGGCAGGATCTCTGCCCTGCGGATGGCCTGATGGGGACAGGCCCGGATACACACGCCGCACCGGATGCACTCGGTGTGGTTGGGATGGCGGAACACGTCCACATCCATCTGGCACACCCGGGTGCAGGCACCGCAGGCGGTGCACTTCTTCCCGTCCACCTCCAGACGGCAGAGGGAGACTTTGTTGAACAGGGCGTAGAACGCCCCCAGCGGGCAGAGCCACTTGCAGAAGGGTCGGTAAAAGAACACGGACAGCACCACGACCCCCAGCAGCAAACAGCTCTTCCAGGTAAACAGCGCGCCAAGGCCCGCGCGCACGCTCCCGTTCACCAGCGCCAGCGGGAGCCCGCCCTCCAGAATACCGGCGGGGCAGAGATATTTGCAGAAAAACGGGTCCCCCAGCCCCACCTCATTGACTACCGTCATAGGCAGCACGATCACAAACACCACCAAGATCCCATACTTGAGATACGTCAGGGCACGCAGGGGGCGCGTGCTGAATTTTTTGGTGGGGATGCGGTGCAGCAGCTCCTGGAACCACCCGAACGGGCACAAAAAGCCGCACACCGCCCGGCCCAGCAAAACCGCCGTAAACAGCAAAATACCCGTCACATAGTACGAAACATGGTACTTCGGCGCGCCGATGACCGCCTGCAGCGCCCCCACCGGGCATGAGCCTGCCGCAGCCGGGCAGGAATAGCAGTTCAGCCCCGGCACGCACACGCTTTTGAGGCCCCCGCGGTGGAGTTTGCCCCGAAAGAAGTTCATCAGGAACGGGTTGGCCGCCAGCGCAGCCATCAGCTGGATCTTCCAGCGGCTGATCTTCATTCGCTCTTTATCCAATGCCCACACACTCCAGACAAAGATTGATGCCCTTGTTCAAAACCACTGCCGTCTCTCCCCGGGCCGCGCCCACCGCCACCAGCGCCGCAGCAGCCAGAAGCAGCATCACCTGTATTTTCCGCATGGCGCGCTCCGCTCAGCCCATGGCCACCATGCCGCCGTCCGTCTCGCTCTCCTGGCCCATAGTCGCAAAGCTTGCGGCGGAATCGGCCAGATCCTCCGCCGACAGGCTCGTGATCCAGGCGGAAATGAGGGAGCCGTCCACATACCACACGCCGGTGCAGGGAATGCCGGAGGCCATCTCGTCGTTTTGGGCTAGGGCCTCCTGCATGGAGTCGTTATAGCTCACCACAGGGAACGGCACGTCGGAAAACAGCTCCGCGTTCACGTCCCCCTTGACGCACACCAAAATATCCGCTCCGGCGGCGCGGACGCCCTCCGTCCCGTCCGTCAGGGCCTGGCAGAAGTCCGCCGCTCCCTCGTCCTCCGGGTCCACGAACGCCACAAAGGCAACGTCGGCCATGTCCTCGTTGGTAAACGTCTCTCCCGCTGCCGTCTGGGTCTCGAACTCGCCCACCCGGTTGACGGCCATTTTGTCCGCCGCGGGCACGGAGTTTTCCTCCATATAGCTGTCCACCCACGCCTGGTCGATCCAGCCCTTGTCCAAGGCGTCTTCCACAGTGAGGGAGCCATCGCGGATGGCGGCTTCCACCTCTTCCTGCTTGGGCGTCTTGTCCCCACAGGCGGACAGGGTCAGGCACAGGGCCAGGGCGCCCGCCAGGATCACATGCTTGCTCATAAAAGATTCCTCCTGCTGTTTTCATTTGACGCCGGACATGATACCATAGAGGCTGTCAAATCCGTGTCAAGGCGCGCTTGACACGGATTTGACCGTTCCTGTGCTATATTGAAATTGAAAGAAAACTGCAGGAGTTTTTGCAATGAGGATTTTGGTAGTGGAGGACGAGCGCCAGCTGTGCGACGACATCGCGGAGGATCTGGAGCTGGAACAATATACAGCGGAGCGCTGCTATGACGGGCTGGACGCATGGGAAAGGCTTCTGACGGAGCCTTACGACCTGGTGATCCTGGATCTGAACCTGCCGGGCATGGACGGACTGGACCTGCTGCGTGCCCTGCGGCGGGAGCAGCTGGACGTGCGGGTGCTCATCCTCTCGGCACGGAGCTCCCTGGAAAACCGGGTGGAGGGGCTGGATCTGGGGGCGGACGACTATCTCACCAAGCCCTTTGCCCTGGAGGAGCTGGAGGCCCGGGTGCGCAGCCTCCTGCGCCGGGACTTCACCCCCCGGAGCACAGCGGTCACCGCCGGGCATCTGGTGCTGGACACCCAGCGCCGGGAGATCACGGCGGACGGTGCCCCACTGGCCCTGACCCGCAAGGAGTTCGGCATTCTGGAATATCTGATGCTCCACCCGGGAAAGACGGTGAGCCAGGAGGAGCTGCTGGAGCACATCTGGGAGACCGACGCCAACCCCTTCAGCCACTCTGTGCGGATGCACGTCTCCTCCCTGCGCAAAAAGCTGCGGGAGGCGCTGGGGCACGACCCCATCACAACGAAGATCGGACAAGGCTACTGTCTGGAGGTGGAGCCATGAAGCGCAGCATCCCTCTGCGGCTGCGGGTGACGCTGGTGTGCGGCGTGGTGCTGGCCGCTTGCTGCCTGCTGCTGACCCTCACCCACAGCCACTATGCCTATGAGATGGCGGACGCCATCGAGGCCATCCCCCTGGAACCTGCCCAGGCAGCGGAAATGACCCAGTCCCTCCCCATGGAGCTGTCTCTTATACACAT
>OWID01000117.1_pt1 | contig 40529 bp, 32 predicted proteins | sample 1732661 | NCBI WGS metagenome assembly OWID01 (sample SAMN05065739, study PRJEB22554) | human gut metagenome | biome: ENVO:2100002; feature: ENVO:00000062; material: ENVO:00002003 | host: Homo sapiens | place: USA
GATTCTCCGGGTTAAAGGGCTGCTCCGGATCCTTCGGCACCACTTCAATGATGGCGCGGTCGTCCACATAGGTGGCCGTCAGTTCCGTGTCCTGGGTGAACTTCCCGTCCTCCGGGAACCCATCCCACTTGCTGAACTTCTGGTGCTCCGGCGCCTCCAGGTTGTCCGTTACGGCCTGGAAATCAGCCGGGGTCACCGCAGCGTCGCTGCGCACGTAGTAGCTGCTGGGCTGCGTGGCGTCCTTCCAGCTGCCGTCGCCGGGATTGAAACGCACCGTCACATAGCCCTCCGGCTGCTCGCCGGGGTCATCCGGGTCCACAGGGATCACGTCCGCCAGGACCGTGACCGTCACTGTAACCTCGTCCGTGGTTCCGTCGGGATAGGTCACCACCACCGTGCCGGTCTTCTCGCCGGGCTCGCTGGTGTCCACCGTCTCCTTCCAGGTGTAGCCCGCATCATCGGGGAGGTCTTCCTTGTTGGCGATACCGTCCGCCGCCTTGGGTTCCTCGCCCTTCTTTACCGTGATCTCCTGACCGCGGGGATCATACTTGTCGGCGTCGCTTTCCGTCGCCGCCGCGCTGTACTGGGCCGTATGGGTCACATCCTGCGTATAGCTGGTCGCCACGGCAGGATCCCAGCCCGTAAAGGTATACCCGGTATCCGCGGTCACCGTCGGTGCGGTCACTGTGACATTGGCCGCTTCGGGGTTCACATAGTACGTGCTCACCCCGGTCAGGGTCCCGTGATCGCCCTTCGCAAAGGTCACCGTCACGTACCCATCCGGCTTCTCCACCGGGTCGCCGTTGTCATCCGTGCCAGGGATCACGTCGTCCAGCTTTGTGTACTGGGCCGTGTAGGTCCCCGCCGTCACGGTCTCCGTGCCCGCAGGCAGCTCGGGGCTCCACAGCTCCGCGCCGGCCTTGGCCTCGTAGCCTACATTCGCCGTCACCACGGGCGCCGTTACCACCGCCCAGGTCTGGTCCGCCTTCACATCGTAGGCTACCTTCACCTTGGCCTGGCCACCGGCGTACTGCCCAAAGGTGCCGCCCTCGCCGGCGTCGAAGATCACGCGCACGTATCCGTCCGGCGTGGTCTGGCTGTTGTTTGCGTCGTCCGGATTCTCCGGGTTAAAGGGCTGCTCCGGATCCTTCGGCACCACTTCAATGATGGCCGGCAGCGCGCCATAAACGGCATATACCGTTCTTGCCTTATCAATCGGAGAGGTAGCCGTAAACCGATAGACTGTGGTGCCGGCATCGACGTCCGCCCAGTTGGCTGCATCGGTCAAAGCCGCAGCATTGGCAAACGCTGCGATTTCTTCTTCTGTCGTCAGCTTTTTGGTAGACCAGCCCAGGAATTGGTCGGTGCCTTTTACCGGCGCTTCAGTCGGGAACTGCCGTTTGACAAGCTCGTCTCCCGTTAAAGCCACGCCATTGTGATCCGCCAAAGCGCCCTCTACCATTCTCAGATGCGGGCCCTCAAAGCCATTGGCGACATAGGCCGGATTGGGCTGGCCGGTTTCGGAATCGTAAGAATAGTTTTCGTTGAGAGGTGCAATTTTTTCAATCGGATCAGTAGAATCTCCGATTTGGCCTCCATTCAGATCAAAGATCACTTTGGCCTGCACCTGTTCGATCACGCGGTCGGATCTTACCGTGGACAGATTGACCGCAGCAAATGCAATCGGCATATCCTTTTGCAGGTCCTGGTAATGGATTGCGGCAAATGCATAGGGATAACCGTTATAGGTCCTGCCGGACACTGTTTTGGATTCAAACTGCGTTGCGTCATCTACGACCGTGAGCGCATGTTTTTCGTCATCCGCTGTGCCGTCCGGCACGAGGTTCTCATCGTCGTATGAAAATACTTTCTGCTCCGTGCCGTCCACATAAGTGGCATACACCCAGGTATTGGGCCGCCTGCTCAGACCTGTGATGGCAGTCGAATCGGTAAAGATCTCGTCCACAATAGGGGCTGCTGTTTTGTGTACGATACCGCCGCCCAGCACATCAGAGTTCGGCACGATTTCCGTCTCATAGAACGTATCCGCTTGCTTCAGTGCGTTTACATTTAAGAGCTCCTGCCCGCTGGGATCCTTAATCACCAGGCCAACTGCGGTGCGGTCGGAGAGATTGTCCTCCAGGTTGACAATGGTGATCGGCGTATTGGCCGCCAGTGTAAAGCCCTTGTCCACGGTATACTTCATGCCTTTGGGCGCGGTTACCGTGCCGACGTTTTCCGTATTCGATACGCCATAGACCAAATCCAGCGCCGGATTTTCACCAAACAGCACATTTGCATGGTGCTGATAGTGGTTCGTTGCCAGATATGTCTTATTATAGTTGATCTCTACCGTAGAGCCCGTGGGGATGACCAGCTCCGTGGCGGGCGTATGCTGAAAATAGCTGACCTCCTTGCTGTCTTCCAAATAGGCGGAATCAAAAGCGAAGGCGGTAGCCAAATCATCGCCAGCAAACGCCGACTCTTGAAGTTTTTGTACATCCACATGATAGTCCACGATGGTCACGGTCGGATTGGATGTACCACCGGGGGAGTAGAGATACTCATCTGCTTCTCTAGACGCCGCCCGGACAACCTTGTACGCCGCGTTCGGCACTACAAAGGAGCTGTCCGCAGCCACAAAGTACGAACTCGCCCCTCCGGTATTGAGGTCTTCCCATTTGACAGGCAGTTTTTTGATCGGGGTGCTGTAAGCGTTAAACGCATGGTCTTTGATATAGAGGTGGGCGATCGCCCCGGTATCATCTGCCGTCAAATACTGCTTAAAATCATTGGAGAAGCCCTGTCGGAACGCCTTGTAATAGCTGGTACCCCCGTTCAAGGCCGCGTGCGTATATTGGTAGATGACGCGGAAGATCCCCTCGTCCGGGTAAAATACCGTGCGCATGCCAGCGGAATCCACTTCGTTATCAGAACCAGTGAACCTGCCGGATACCAGCGCTTCTCTGTATTCGATCATCCCGTTGATCGTAAAGGCATGCGTGTAGGTGCTGTAGTTCACCTGCGCATCCAGGTCTTTATAATAGGATGAGTGTTTCGACCACAGACTTGTTCCCGTGTCGTCGTAGATCCTCGCCTGAACGATGTGGCCCCCGTTGGCGATCACATCGTTCCAAGTCACGCCCTCCTTTAAGACGAAATAAAAATCTCTTCTTTGCGGGCCGGATGACTGGGTATTGAACGGCACGACCTTTTCATGGCTTCCGATGAAGGTTGCATTGGAAAAAAGATTGGAACCGCTTTGGTCCTTGTTCATCATAAACGACTGAGAAAAATCAATCTTGTTATACAAGTCTTCATCGAATTTAAAGGCAATGTACTCCCAGACCGCACTGGTCACGGTTTGCTCTTGGGTATATTTGCCCTTCAATACGGTTCTTCCGTTTTCATCGACAAAGTGACCGATAAACGACAGGCCCACATTGGTCAGTGGGTCTGGTCCTGCCATACCCGCCTTTACAATCTTGGTACCGGGCGCGACCGGCCAATCCACTTTCTGCTGCTCCGTAGCGCTCGCTTCCCAGCCCGGCAACTCCTCTGCTGCAAAGACCGTTGTAGGAAACAGCGACAACACCATGAGCAAGCAGAGCAGCAGACTCAGCAGCCGATGGCTTTGCTTGTGACATCGCATGGATATCCCATCCTCTCTTCATGTAATTAATTATATATGATCGGGCCGTTGGCCCGTAAGGCACGGAATGCTTCGTGGTGTGCTTGAGGTGCAGACACTGGAATCCGATTCTTTTCCGGTGCCCAGCCACCTTAATCGGCCAAATGATGGCCCTGCCGCGAAAAAGATTGATTCCCTCTGTGCGCTCCCTCCCCGTGCTTTGCACGGGGAGGGACAGGGGCCAAGGCCCCTGTCGTTTTCGGAGGTGTGCGGAAACGGCTCTGAACAAATCGTGGATTAAAAACATCCAGAATTCAGGTCAACGGCCAAACTTGCTTATGGCACACCGCCCGACTTGTCCAGCGGATTTCCGCCCTGTTCAGCCCTCGCTCACACCATGGGGATGATAAACCCGCCGCCCCAGTTCCTGGTCCAGAAGATAGCGGCCTTTCGGGCTTCCTCCAAGCATTTCCACCTTCTGCACCAGCACTTTGGCATTTTCCTCTTCCTCGCCCTGCTCCCGCACAAACCAGTCCAGGAAGAGCCGAGTACGGTAATCCTTTTGCGTCTCCGCCGCATCGTAGATCTGATCAATCGACTCTGTAATGCTCTGCTCATGCGCCAAAGCCGCCGATACAATATCGCTTAAGGTAAGCTTGCCTGTCTCTGGCTTTGGAATGGATTCGTAGCACACCTGGCCCCCATTGCTCTGCAGATAATTCACAAACATCATCGCGTGCTCCAACTCTTCCTTGGCCTGTATATGAAACCAGTGTGAAAATCCCGGCAGGCCGTCCTCTGCAAGCAGATTGGAAAAATGCAGATACAAATACGCAGAGTAGAGTTCTTTCCTGATCTGGTGATTCAGCATCTCCGAAACATTCGTGTTCATCGTAGCATTCCCCTCCATTTTTTATGCTTTAATTTCCGCTCCATTCTGGACAACATGCCTCCATGGCACGTGGGCGGCTCCTTATTCTGCGATTCCGGTCCGACAGCCCTTGCCAGCCCCCCAGGAAGGGAGCTTTGGAGCAGGCCGCTCCGCTCTGTTATCCCTCCATCCGATCGTTCTCCTGTCCGCGGCAGGCCAGAAGGCCCAACAGCATATTCCTGGCTCCTTCCGGTGTATCTTCAGACGATGCCCTGGTCAAGTAGTTCAAAGCATCGTTCCACTCCTGAAGCGGGATCTCCTCGGGCATAATCCGTTCTACCTCACGTGCCAGCCTCACATATTGCCACGCCGAGAGAAACTGTAAATCCGATAAATACGCACACCCCATACGGTATGCCAGCATGTCCAATAAGGTCAGCCGCATCCGCCATACCCCCCTCTCATCTCCTCCCAACGCCGGCTCTCCAAAATGCGTTCGGTCTCCTCCTGATCCTGCTCAAGGGCCCTGTGATACCGCTCCATCAACTCCTCTGCGCTGTGGACCGGGCACTGAGCCTCTGCCGTCTTAAAGAGATGGAGATTGAAATACCGGTTATGGAAAATCTTCACCACAAGAAATTGTTTTCCGGTCGCGCCTAATCCATGTGCCGCCAGGACTGCGTAAACTGCTCCAAACGTGATCATACATACTTTCAAATGTGTCTCATTGGGCTCCCTATGGAACCGTGCAACTTGTATACACTGATCTTCCATGCCATAAAAGGACAATTCCCATTCTTCTGCCGGAGTCTCCGATGGGTCGAAAAAGCCCGCATTGGGATTCGGTATGCTCCGATAGATGATCCAACCACAGGTACCAGGGTCCAGGCAGCGGATCACACCGCGGGAATATGCATGCCCTTTCTGTTGGTCCTCCATATACCGCAGAAGCGCGTCTTCCGCCTCCTGGGCATCGACATAGGTCCTTTTATATGCCAACTGATTTTCTATCGTATAAAGCCTGGCCTGGTATACATTATAACCCGGCATATCCGGCCGCTTCCTTCCCATCACATCCCACCCTCGCTTTCCAACAGGCGAGCCCGGAGCATCCAAGCTCCGGCCCGGCTCATCCGGAGCTTCGGCGGATCTCCACACCGGTCCGAGTTTTACGTCTCGGAACAGACCCGCCAGGCCGGTGCTCTATTTGAGCCACCGGATTTCATCTCGGTCCATATCCAAACGATCTCGGCTCCATCCGTCACTTCGTCCCAGTTTGTGCAGTTCCTGGTGTTATTCCCGCCTCATTCTGTGCATACGATCACAGCCCCTCCACACCTACATTATGACTTTTTTCTTTGTATGGTCATTATAATTCTCTTGACACAAAATGTCCAGAGAAAAAATGGATATTTTATGTATTTGGTCATAAAGAATACTTTCTCACTTTTTGCAGGACAGAGCTCGAAAGGGAAAAAAATATTTTTCTTATTTTGTCTGTACTTTTTCCATGAAATACGGTAGAATTAAAAAGATTTAGGAGTGATGATTATGCCAAAAGTATTTTCTGAGGAAGAAAAGCTTGCACATAAAACGACTCTGCTGGAACAGGGCCTGAGCATGATCATGGAACGTGGGTACAAAAATGTCACGGTAGACCAGCTTATTGGCCTGATTCATGCGTCAAAGGGATATTTTTATTTGATGTTCGAGTCAAAAGAGGCCTTCTTTTTGCAGGCAATCATGTGGCAAATGGAACGACATCTCGAGGAACTTTCCCAAGCACGTGAAAACGGTGCAGGGCCGGAGGAGTTGAGTCACCTCTATCGGAGGCTTTTCTTTTGTGCCAACTTTACCAATTATGAAGACCTGCTCTATATAGGGGATAAAGTCAGCGCGGAGCAGTGGGCGCAGTTTCGGAGCTTTGAAGAGCAGCACTATCAGAAAGTTGTCCGTCTGTTTGGAAAAGACCCTGCGGTTTGTGATCCGAAGGTAATGAGCAATCTCTCAGCTATGACTTATCTCTCTTATGGAATGGACTCTAAGGCTTTGTGCCTTTTTCCGGAAACGCATAAAGAGGTCCTGAACATCATGTTAGACTCTATGCACCGATATGTTATGGAGCATTAAACCGACATCAATTCGTTAAGAATCTACCTTGTATGGCTCCCTGGAGGCGGAAAGGCTGCATTGCGCGGTCTTTCCGCTGTTTTGTTTGCACAGGCGGTTTAACTTGGGAGTAATATCAAAATGTTGACATTGCAATCCTGAATGAACACAAATTCCAGGCTTATGGCTTCGAGCTGGCTATATCTGTTTCTTGTATGAGGCCCCGGCCATGTGGCGGCATAGCTTCATCGCATGGCCGGCGCTCCATCTATCTGCGGCTCATCACCCGAAGAGACTTCCACAGGCTCCCAGGACTGGCCGAAGGGAATGTCTTTGAACAGGGCGGCCAGACCGGTAATTTGCTTGAGCCGCAGGACCTCATCACGATCCATGCCTAAATGCTTGGCGATCCACGCGTCAGAGCGGCCCAGCTCATGGAGCTCTTTGATGATATTGCTCATCAGGTCTACATTGTGTGTCCCCCGGGCACGGTTGTGGCGGATGGTGCTGGCCATCCGCTGATCCAGCGGTTTATTGATGACGCTGACCGGCAGACACCCCTGCTCCCGTTCGTAGATGTCCGGATATTCCAGCATGATGCGGTAGCGGTGGAACCCATCCACCAAAATATAGCGGTCTTTCACTTTGTCATAGTAACAGACCACGGGCATGGTATAGCTGTCCTGCTTGATGCTGTCATACAGCAGCTTCATCTCCGGAGGCGCCACCGAGTTTGGGTTGTATGTATTGGGGTCTATTTTTGAAATTGGCACAGGGATCACGCCGTATACGGGGCTTCTAAATGCCATCTCCACTCCTTACCTTTCCATATTTTTCTTTCAGCTCCCTCACTTGTGCTTGCTGCTCCCGCGTCAGGCCAAAGCCCATAAAGCGGCAAGTGTGATCGTTTCTTAAAATGCAGTAGCACATCCGTTTCCAACTCGGAATGTCCTTTGAGGATTTGATGTCATCTGTGTCATCGGGAATCTTCTCCAAAAAAATGATTCGGGAATTTCTTAAAACAGTATAATTAGAAACCCCGTTGCGCTGTATACGGTACCCGTGAGCGATGAGCTCCTGGATCGTCTCTTCCTCCAGGCCGCCGCCGGTGTGATGCCAGAAATCCATTGAGGTTTGAAATTTCTGTATGTAATTGTTCCGGAGCCGGGCGGGCAGGGTATCCAGCAAAAACTTGGTGTAGGACTCCCAGGTGTGGCCTTCCGGCAGAGACAGGGACCGATAGCCCATGGCTTTGGATTTGCCATAAATGGCGCCGAAGTTGGTGCCGCGCACTCTGCCTACCAAACGTCCCCAAATCTCAGGGTCGATCACACGATAGAGGTTCAGGCTCTCTTTGGCAGAATCGTTAAAGGGCGATGCCACGCGCATCTGGCTGGGCTTCAGGCCGGCCATATAATATAAGTCGTACAGCTTGTTGTAGTCGTACCCAAACAGCGCATTGGCGTGCCAGATATCGCTGGTACCCCAATCATAGAGCGGCGAGGCGGCATAGGTATTTTTGAATTGCTTAGTGATCCAGCACCGGTCCTGATAGCCGTATTTTTTATTAAGAAATCCGCTGTAACGCTGCAGCGATTCATCAGCACGAATCCCCAAAAGACAGACGGTTTTCCGGTTTCCGTGGGAAAGGCGATACCAGCGTCCAAACTGCTTTGCCAGGTCCTCCTGGTGCATGCGATAGCGGTAGGTGGACACCGGGTTGTTTTGCAAATTAATCACATAGGGGTGCCGGGGCATAGGCCGCACCCATAAATGTTCCTTCGTATCGTCCCACGGATACCAAAACATTTGATAGCTGCTGAGACATGTCCGCGTCGCCATAGGCAGGCACACCCAGTAGAGCTCCACGGATGGATTTCTTTCCAGCGCAGAAAATGTGCGCTCGATATATTCCGTGGTCACTGAGTATTGCGCCTCGAAATCCTGATGAAATACGCCCACAGTCTTGCCGGGATAAAAATGCTTCTGAAAATCCAGCGTCAGATTCAGCAGCAACCCGCTGTCTTTGCCACCGGAAAAAGAGACAAAAATATTGTCAAACTCTTGAAACAGGAAATGCATCCGTTCCAGGAAAGCCGCATACACATTCTGATCGTGATACTGGCGGATGACGGTTCCGCTGCCTGCCATACCTCCCCTGCCCATGCACATTGCCCCCCTTGGTCTCCCAGTGTTTTTATAATGATATTACACGATACGTTCTGAATACGTTCTGAATGCGTTCTGGTTGCGTTCCTGAGGCGTTTTCAAGCAGATAAAAAGATGATTCTGTTGTTTTTTCGGATTTGGACAATAAGAGAACGGAGAATTCATATAGGGCACTCCTGTATCTGAAAAACCCTCGTACAAACTACCCACAAAATAGAGCCTTGAAAAAAATTCTTGCAAAAAAAGAGGCCCTTGGCCTCCACACAACAAATGACAAACGAATGCCGAATACGTTTGATGCAGTCGCTTGACAGTCCGCGTCCACGGCACATTGTTATACATACTCGTCCTTTTGTTTTGCCTTTGCAGCGAATACGGTATAAAAGATTCTGTCATACTACTTTTATATCAACAGTTTATATCCTTGCATACGATTATAAACAAAGTAACAGGACTCCTACTGTTCTTATTGCCTTTGGCAATACCTTTTTGGGAATTGAATTACATTGCCATAGCTGTATGCTCCATTGCAACAGTTTCTGCAATTCAAGAAGGGTTTTATGTTATTACAGATAGTAGATCCAAATAATCCAGTTCCAATTTATTAAGCGGTTGTGGCCCATGAATATACCTCCCTCCGTCACTTCGACGAAGGGAGGTTGTTTATTATCTAAATTAGTCCAAAAGGTAAAAGGGAGAAAGAATATCATAAAGGTAAAATCCGCACCGGTTCGCGCAGCCAATCCATTATAAGTAGGGAGGGACACGTCCGAATCTATGTGCTCAAGGATGCCATGGAAAACTTTGTTGGTGCTGATTGCGGTCAGTTCACAGAGAATACCTCGGTTTTAAATCCAGAGGGACGGATGTGAACCGTTTGCCGTGGCAGAAAAAGGGTTGACAACCATACCCGGCTATTCTATAATATGAAAAACATTCTCAAATTTAAACTGGGGAGGCTGTAGCGCTTTGGCTAGATACAACACAAAACAACAGGCGATGATTCTAGATTATCTGGTGCGGAAAAAAGACCCAGTTTTCACGGCGGAAGCAGTTTGGCACGGACTACGGGAATTGGAGAATACAGTAAGCCGAGCCACTGTCTACCGTGCGTTGGACCGCTTGGTGGAGGCGGGCACGATTCTCAAAATTCCCTCTGGGGATGGCAACCGGGCACTCTACCGCTATATGGGGGAAGCAGCCCTCCCCTCCAGCGGGCGGATGGTCTGCCTGGACTGCGGACGGGCATTTCCTCTGGAGTGCTCCCATCTAGAGGAACTGACCCGGCATATTCAGAGCGACCACCAATTTGAAGTAGATACCCGGCATACCGTTTTATATGGACATTGCTGCGACTGTGGAAAGTGATAAGCAGAGAGGAGGCGGCAGAGATGAAAGCGGATATTCAAAAAAGCAGGGCGGCGGCCTTGCTTTTGGCGCTGTGCCTAATTGCCGTGTTCTCCCTGTCCGCCCTGTTCGTGGTCAGTCATGCCGACCACGACTGCACCGGCACCGACTGCGCCGTCTGCCATGAGATTCATTCCTGCCTGTCCGCCCTGCGGCATATCTCAGAGGGGCTGGGGCCCTCTGCCCATTATGGACTGGGCGCGATGCTCCTGCTGCTCTGCGCTTTGCTGCCTGTTTCCCTGTCGGACCGGCGTTCCTGTACCTTGACTGCACTGAAAATTCGTCTGAACAATTAAAGCGACCTCCAAGCAAGGGGAAAGTCTGCCCATTTTTAAATGGGCGCTTTTGCCTTGCTTTTTTGCGCCCAAAAACCGGAAAATACGCTGATTTGGAGGTTACTATAGCATGAAAAACTTAAAAGAGTTCCTTGTATTTTGCTTGTCCACCGCCCTGTCGCTTTCTCTGCTGGCCGCCTGCGGGAAGCCGCAGACCCCCATGGCCGGTGCGGAAACACCCGCAGAGCCTTCATCTGCCGCATCGGAGGGATCTCTGAGGGTTATGGCAAGCTTCTACCCCATGTATGACTTTGCTCAGAAAATCGGTGGGGATAAGGTCACGGTGACCAACATGGTCCCTGCCGGCACCGAGCCCCATGACTGGGAGCCATCCCCCTCTGACATCGTGGCTTTGGAGCAGGCGGATGTGTTTGTATACAGCGGCGCCGGTATGGAGCACTGGGTGGAGGACGTGCTGGCCTCTCTGGATAACCAGAGCCTGGTGACGGTGGAGGCATCCTATGGCATTGCGCTGCTGGAGGGGCACCACCATCATCACGAGGACGAGGAAGAAGCGGAGCACGAACATGAGGATGAGCACGAGCATGAAGAGGGGGGCGGCTATGATCCCCACGTCTGGCTCTCTCCGCTGAATGCCAAGCGGGAGATGGAGAACATCAAGAACGCCATGGCGGAAGCGGACCCGGCGAATGCGGAGTACTACGAGGCCAACTATGCTGCGTGGAGCGCCCGGTGTGACCAACTGGACCAGGCGTTCAAAGACGGACTGAGCAATCTGGCGATTCAGGACATCGTGGTGTCCCACGAAGCCTTCGGCTATTTGTGCGACGCCTACGGGCTCAACCAGGTGGGGATCGAGGGAATTTCGCCTGACTCTGAGCCGGACCCCGCCCGGATGGCGCAGATCCAGGACTTTGTGACGGAGCACCAGGTGAAGGTGATCTTCTCTGAGGAGTTGGTCAGCCCCAAGGTGGCCCAGGCCATCGCGGACGCCACCGGGGCCCGCGTGGAAACACTCAGCCCCCTGGAGGGACTGACCGACGAGCAGTTGACCGCGGGAGAGGACTACTTCTCGGTTATGGAGCAAAGCCTGGCCTCTTTGAAGGACGCTCTGTCGTAGAAGGAGCGGTCCCATGATGGCATTGGAAGCAGACCGGCTCTCCTTTTCCTACGGAGAGGTGCCGGTACTCTCCTGCGCCTCCTTTGGGCTGCCCCAGGGCGGATTTGCCGCCCTGATTGGCCCAAACGGCGCAGGGAAAAGCACGCTGTTAAAACTGCTGCTGGGGGAGCTCTCCCCCAGCAGCGGCGCCGTGCGGCTGCTGGGCCAGGATACGGCCCGGTTTCGAAATTGGAGAAGGCTGGGTTATGTGCCCCAGGACGGGCTGGCCCGCCATACAGATTTTCCCGCCTCCGTGGAGGAGGTCGTTCTGGCCAACCTGTCCGGGGAGATCGGCCTGTTCCGCTTCCCGAGGCAGGAGCACCGGGAGCGGGTGCGGCAGGCCCTGGAATTGGTGGGAATGGCCGGCTATGGGCGCCGGCTGATTGGAGCCCTGTCCGGCGGGCAGCGCCAGCGGGTGTTGCTGGCCAGGGCTCTGATCTCCCGCCCGGAGGTCATGCTGCTGGACGAGCCCACCTCCGGCATGGACCTGCAAAGCGGGGAGAACTTTTACCGCCTGCTGGCCGGGCTGAACCGGGACTATGGGCTCACCATCCTGATGGTGGGCCACGATGTGGATCGGATCTGCAGCTATGTTTCCACCTTGTACTGCCTGGAAGAAGGCACCCTGGCGGAACTAACACCCGGACAGGTGCGCCGGGAGCGGGCGGGGCTTCACCGCCATTCAGATATGACGCGGGAGAGACGGGGGGAACGCAGTGTCCATCTTTGAATATCCCTTCATGCAGCGGGCCTTTTTGGTGGGCATCCTTCTGGCACTGATCATCCCCTGTGTCGGGATCGTCATTGTGCTCAAGCGGTTATCCATGATTGGGGACGCTTTGTCCCACACCTCTCTGGCCGGTGTGGCGGCCGGGTTGCTTTTCAATATCAATCCGGTGCTGGGGGCCACGGCAGCCTGTGTAGCCGCGGCCTTCGGGATTGAGGCCATTCGGAAGAAACTGCCCCGGTACGCCGAGATGTCCATTGCCATCATCCTGTCCGCCGGGGTGGGACTGGCCGGTGTCTTATCCGGTTTTGTGCGCAGCGCGGCCAGCTTCAACAGCTTTCTTTTCGGCAGCATTGTGGCCATCAGCGACGGGGAACTCTATACGGTGGCTGTTGTCAGCGGAATCATTGTACTGGCCTTTTTGTTTCTGTACAAAGAACTGTTTTATCTGGCGCTGGATGAACGCGCCGCCCGGATGTCTGAAATCCCCGTAGGCATCATAAACAGTGTGTTCACCGTGCTGATCGCTGTCACAGTGTCAATTGCCGCCCGGACGGTAGGGGCCCTGATTGTCTCTTCCATGATGGTGGTACCGGTGGCCTGCGGGATGCAGCTGGGCCGGAGTTATAAGCAGACGGTACTCTGGTCCATCGCCTTTGCGGAGGGTTTCACCGTGGGGGGGCTGTTCCTGTCCTATTACGGAGGGCTGAAGCCCGGCGGCACCATCGTCCTGCTGGGAGTGGCCTGTTTGCTGCTGCTTTTGATTCTAAAACCATTGTTTGCCCGGCTGGGCCGGGCGGGGCGCAAGGAGCTCAAAGGAGAACATGATGACTGATATGTATTTGATTTCCGGCTTTTTGGGAGCGGGCAAGACCACCCTGATCCAAAAGCTGTTGACGGAAGCATTTAAAAGCAAAAAAGTCGCCCTGATCGAGAACGACTTTGGAGACTTCAGCGTGGATGCCGCGCTTCTGCGGGAGGGCGGTTATCAGGTCCGGGAGCTGAACGCCGGGTGTATCTGCTGCTCCCTCACAGGGGATTTTACGGCGGCGTTGGCCTCGCTGCTGAAAACCTATCGCCCCGATGTGGTGCTGATCGAACCTTCCGGAGTCGGCAAACTCTCTGATGTGGAACGGGCCTGCCGGGACCGGCGTTTCGCAACCTCTGCCCGCATTGCACAAAAAATTACGGTAGTGGACGTAAAGCGGTGCGCCAGCTACCTGGAGAATTTCGGGGCGTTTTTTGAGGACCAGGTGAGAAGCGCTGGCACCATCCTGCTCAACCGGACCGAGCTGTTTCCCGAGGCTGTTACGAAAGCTGTGGAGTTGGTGGAGCAGTTGAACCCATCCGCTCAGGTTCTGGCAGAGCCATGGAAGCTCTTGACCGCTGCGGAAATTCTGAGCCTCCCCAAAGAAACGGAGCCGACGGATGCGCAGCCCCATGAGGAGCACACCTGTTCCTGTGGGCATCATCACCACCACCACGGCCATGCCTGCTGCTGTCACCCCCATGCCAGGGGCGGCGCGGATGACACCTTTGATACCATGACGCTCCATCTGCCCCAAGTATTTTCACCGGAAGGCCTGGGGCGCTGCCTCCGGCTCCTGGGATCGGAGTGCTGCGGACAGGTCCTGCGGGCAAAAGGCATTGTGGAGACGGAGACGGGGTTTCTCAATGTGCAGTTTCTGCCGGGGGAGCATCGTTTTGAAAAGACAAACCTCCAGGAGCACGAGCTGTGTGTGATCGGGCACGACCTGAACCGGGCGCAGATCACAGCGGTTTTTGAGGGGGTGTGCTGATTGAGGATGCCGGAATATACTCCGGTCTATGTGGTCACCGGCTTTCTCGACAGCGGAAAAACTTCACTGTTGAATCAGCTCCTCTCCCGCCGCCTGGAGAGCGGACACTCGCTCTGCTGCATCCAGTTTGAACAGGGAGAGCAGGCACTGGAACAGGATTTAATCGACAGAGGGAATTTGGATCTCCTCCACTTTCCTGTTCGGAAGCTGCAAAGCGGCGCGGGGATGCAGCAGGTCTCCAAACAGATCTACGATTATCTGCTTCGCAATGATCCGGAAGAACTGTGGATAGAGTGGAACGGGACGCTGCCGATCTCTGTCCTTCAGACACTGTTTCCCCCGGCAAAGAAACAGGACGGGGGTACACCAGGGGACTTCTGCCAACTTCAGCGCATGCTGTACCTGGCCGATTCCACCAAACTGGATGCCCTGCTCCAGCAGACCGGAGGAATGGCGCTGGAACAGATATCCGCCAGTGACGTCATCGTCCTACGGAATTGGGGACCTGTATCGCAGTTTAAGAACCGGAAACGGATGCTGCGGGAACTGAATCCCGGCGTCAAGGTACTGCCGCTGAACTCGGTCGGTACGGTGGAGCGGGCCATGCTGCGTCCGGGGCGGCAGCCAGCCTTTTGGTTTTTGCTGGGGATTGCCTATTTCACAGCGGCATATCTGACCCTGCGCATGGTGATAGGTGCCGGGGGGAACTTGGCTGATGCCGTGGTCAATGTATTTCTCGGTATTCTGTTGCAGGCGTTCCCGTTTCTTCTGATCGGCGTGCTTCTGTCCTCTGCCATCCAGATATTCGTTTCACAACAGTGGCTCCACGAGCACTTCCCAAAGCATCTGGCGGGAGGCCTTTTGTTCGCAGCCTTGGCCGGCTTTTGTCTGCCCGTGTGCGACTGCGCCTCAGTTCCGGTGTTCCGAAGCCTGGTTCGGAAGGGCGTCCCCCCTGCTGCCGCCGTTACCTTTCTGATGGCCGCGCCGGTCATCAATCCGGTGGTCATTCTCAGCACCTGGTATGCTTTCAGCGGGGATGTCAGAATCGTCCTGTGCCGGGTGGGGCTCGGCTTGCTGTGTGCGGTGCTGATCGGACTTACCTTTTCCAGAGCAGGAAAGAACGGCTTGAGCCCGTCCGGCTCCGGCTGGTTTTCCTGCGCCTGCGGCTGTTCTGTGGGTCAGGCAGCAGAGGGCGGAAAGCTCTCCCTCTATCTCCGCCATACGCAAACGGAGTTTTTCAGTGTTGGGAAGTACCTTGTGCTGGGCGCCCTGGTATCCGCCCTGTTCCAGACCCTGGACAGGTCATTTCCGTGGGGGAACGGCGGGGATGGGCTGTTCCTTCCTCTCCTGGTGCTGATGGGAATGGCATTTTTTCTCTCTCTTTGCTCCTCCGCCGACGCGGTGGTTGCCAGGAGCTTTGCCGGACAGTTCCCCATGGGGGCCCTGATGGGATTTATGGTATTTGGCCCTATGATGGATATCAAGAATCTGATCCTGCTCTCCGGCGGCTTTTCGCGTAAGTTCGTCCTGCGCCTGTGCCTGACCTCCTTTTGTATCTGCGGAATGGTCGTTTTCCTGTCATTTTCCACCGGGCTGGAAAGGAGCCTGCTATGACAAAGAACTGCTGGAACAGCCAGGCCCTGGCTGAGATCAGCTGCTACCTGGCCTTTGCGGGGGCTATGCTGTATCTGGTGCGTTCAGGGCGGTACCTCTCCTATGTGACGCCAAAGCTGGCGCCCTATCTCTGCTTCAGTGCGGCGGTGATGGTGGTGTGGGCCCTTTCTTCCCTAGGACGCGTGTTTCGTATTCAATACCGAAAACACATCGCCCACTGCTTTGTGCTGGCGATCCCGCTTCTGCTGTTGCTGCTGCCACACGATACCGTGGGCCTCAGAGATATCTCCGATTCTGCCGGACTGCTGAATGGAAGCATGGTCAGCGGCGCCGCAGGCGGGGGCGGCGGCATACCGGCCGCCGGAAGCCCCATACCGTCCAATCAGGAGGATACTGAGGCGGAGGGGCCCGCCCAGGCAGAGGCATCCGCAGACGGCTATACGACCCTGGATGCCTATGGCGCCCCCCTTGAGATCCACGGATATAACTCCAGGCAGCAAACCATCACAGTCAGCAATGAGGAGTTCTACGACTGGCTGTGCGTATTTTATACGGACATAGAGCAGCTTGAGGGCTTTCAGGTAACGATGACCGGCCAGGTCTACAAAAACACGCCGGTTATGGCGGACAACGAGTTTGTTCCCGCACGGCTGGTCATGGCCTGCTGCGTGGCGGACCTGTCCCCCTGCGGCCTGTTCTGCACCTACGGCAACGTGTCAGAACTGGAGAGCGATTCCTGGGTCACGGTGACCGGTATTCTATACGGGGAGCAGTATAAGGGGCAGGAGGAACCGCGGCTCAGGGTGACATCTGTTGTTCCGGCTAAGCCGATTGAGGGATACATCTTCCCATACAGCTAATCTTTAACCGATTGGGACGGAGGTTGCTGGTTTCGGCAGGTGGATTTCCAGTTTTCATTGTCATTACCACTCACTTTCAGTTCAGGTGGGAAACATTCCGCCTCTCATCACGCACTGGTTTGCCATGAAGGCACCGAGAATGACTTCATGCGTTGGATGGCTTCGCCACAAATCTTGCGCAAAATGAATCTAATATACAATATAAAACAGAGTGCAGGCCAATTCTTGACCTGCACTCTGTTCTATTTTCCTACATCCACGCGTTTGTCGGCCCAATCACCCTTTCGTGCAGCCACACTTGAAGCAAACGCCGCTGGAACATGTGAGTTTGACGATAATTAACTTGTCTGTCAGTCAATCATTGACAAGTTTTCACCATCATTCTCTCCCGTGATTACCGGACGGCACTCGTGGTACGCCATGGCCAGCTCCATCACTGTACTTCCCCCTGTAATCCATAAAATTGATGTGCATATCACGGTTCAAGCTGTGTGATACTCCTCGTTCGGAATCTATGGTCTAAAATTATTGGGGAGCTGTTTTGCAATGCGACTTCATCAATTAGAAGCCACCGCTTAAAGTCCAGGCAGTGAGTGTATCATCCGGGATATCCGTGTTAAATACTTTAATATTTTCAATGGAGCCATTATAGGGATACTGGTTTCCGCTTCGAGCTGTCTTCCCGAGATAACCGGCATTGATACCCGGAATATCGGAGATAAAGCCATATCCTGTGCTGGGTAGTTCTGCGGGCGGAATCACCTGTACCAGTTCCCCGTCGAAAAAGAGCTTGTACCCCGTATCGGGATCGGCAGTAAAGGCTGCGATGTGTTTCTCACCAGAGGTCATATCCACGGCAGCAGAGGACTTTACAAAATCTCCGCCGTTCTGCCGCCGGATCTCATACCCCAGCACCCCTCCACCAACATAAAGATGAAAATGAGAATTGGCTGTCGTAGAGTTGCTGATACCGATCAAGGAGTGTATCGACGAGATCTGCGGGGTAAACTCCACGACAATGGCGCCCGAATGCATGGCGGCAATATCGGTCACACTGTCGTCGTCAATTTGGACCGGTTGGGATGGTGTAATCGTTACACCGCTGTTGGAGTAGACATTCGAACCACTGGACGCCACATAGGTTACCTGTTTCATGTGTTCCGCAGAGAACACGCCGTCAAATATTTGGACATTATGAATGGTTCCTGTGAACGGATATTCAAAGGCTGCTGGCTGCCCGGAGGGCGCCTGCCTGTGCGTCATGCCAAGGTATCCGCTGTCAATACCGGGAATGTCAGCCATGAAGCCATAGCCAGAGGAGGCCGTCAGTTCTGACAGCGGCAGGTCCAGAACCATCTCCCCGTTGAGGAAGAGTTGGTAGCCGTAGTCCGGGTCAGCCGTAAAGGCGGCACAATACTCCTTTCCGGCTTCAATCGTCACAGGAGCCGAGTTTTTTTCAAAGTCTCCTCCCTCCTGCCTGCGGATCTCAAATCCGAGCCTCGCGTTGGAGTAGTAGAGGTGGAAATAGGAGTTCTGGTTCCCCGTCTGACCATTGCTGACCCCAATCAATGAGTAGATGCTGTCGGTGCTTGTGGGCGTAAAGCGCACCAAAATTGTACCCTCATGCAGGCCAGCAATACTGGGCAGTTCCGGCCCGATTGGGGTGTAGGTGCCGTCAGACAGCGGCAACACCTTTTCTGAGGAGGAATATACCAAATTAGGGGTATCAGGCGTAGGTTTGATGTCCTTGATGTAGTCGAGTGTGTATTCACCGAAGACCAGGGAATGGATATTGTCAGGCCGACTCTCTTGTTCATAGAAGCAAACAATATTCCCATTGGGCTGCTCCATCAAGCAGGAATAGCCAAATTCACCCGACCGAATTACTTTTTTGTACTTCCAATCAAACGTGTAGTTGATTCGCCCCTCTGAATTGGTCCCGTTCTCATTGATCAGGCCGATTCTTATCGTGCCGTTGGAGCGGCTATTGGCTGCCGCATTGGCGAAGATAACGGCGGGCTTTCCATCAATTGGATGACTATAGTTGATAACAGACTGCTGGCAGCCTCCATAGGGTGTGGGTGCCACCAGCGTCGGGTCCCTCGGCATATCGGGCGCCCAGGTCTGGCCACCATCATAGCTGGTAGCGATTAATACGCCGCCTGACTGGCGCACGAACATCTTTAGCTGGGTAGAAACATCATCACCCTCCGGTGGCATTTCTACGATTTGAATTTCACCCATACCGATTTTTGAAAGGCCCGCAGCCGCTCTAGCGTCGTTTGGAGATTCACCCAGGTGCCAGGTTGCCCCATTGTCATCGCTGTAAAGAACTGCGCCGCTCATACCGCTGAAAGAATTGCTGTTATAGTAAAGGGGCACAAGGATGCGGCCTTGGTATTTGCCGGTCTGGATGACGATCCCAATGCCGGGGGCTGTGCCAAAGTGCTTCATATCACTGGTCTTAAAGCCGTAGTTCATCAGTTTGGGATCTGACCAGGTATAGCCGCCGTCATCGCTGTAGCACATGATCAGGAAGACCGTATTGATGACCCGCAGTTCCGTTTTGCGCGGTACTGCGGATGCGTCGTAGGTTCCGTAGTTGGTGTAAAAAATGTTTCCAGCTTCCTGTCCATTTTTATAAAGGGTGAAATCAGGTCCGACTGTGTAGTCGGTTGCCGCCCCATTTAGATACACCGTCCCGTCATCTTCGTGCAGCTCATATTGGGTGCCAGCCGAGTCCTTTAGGATCAGATAGCCGTCAGAAGTATAGCCGGTAGAGGCCGCTGCATAGGGCGCACGGACGTTTCCGGTCATCGCGTCACAGAAGAAGAAGACCCGCCCGTTTTGACCTTTGACGAGGAGCGAATCGCAGTAAGATGCGCTGTCCGTTTTCATGGGGACCTGGGGTTCGTTGGGGTAGTCGAGAAAACTGAGCAGCATTTTGGGTTGGCTCCAGGTTGCGCCGTCATCGCTACTGACCCGGATGCCGATGTCGCAGTTGTTGGGAGGATCGTTGCTCGCTCCGGCGGCGTCGCCGAACCGGATATCGCCCGTGGCAATGATCGTCCCCTTGTCGGTCCGCAGAATGGAGGGGATTCGGATGCCCTCTGTGTTCCAATCCTCAAAAGAGAACACATTCTCCTGCCTGATGATTCCAGAGTCCTTCTCTATGTAGGTTTCTGCCTCGAGAACATCCTGCGCCAGAGCCGTATCATAGACACGCACGCTGTCGATGGTGCCGTAGTAGGGATATCCGAATGACCCGTTCCGATAGGTTGCACCCATATAGCCCACATCGGCGGAATTCACTGTGGACATGAACCGGTAGTCGTACTCCCATAGCTCATAAAGGGCCACAGGCATTTGGAAAACCATGTCGCCATCAAAATAGAACTTGTAGCCTTCCTGTGGGTCCGCACTGAGCGCCATGATATGCCGGGTATTGCGCGTGACTTCTGCCGGACCCTGGAGATTCACATAGCGGGTCTCCCCATGATTCCTGACCTCCAGGCCCAGGAAGCCCCGGTTGTCAATGTAAAGGTTAAAGTAGGCGTCAGTCACGCTGCTGTTGCTCAAGCTGAACAGGCAGTTGGCCGTGGACATCGCCGTGGGGGTGAAGTCCACGATGATTGTGCCGCTCGACAACCCAGAGAGTTGCGTGACAGCGCTCTGGGGGAGAGCGACGGCATCCGTGCCACTGGAAAACGTCATATCGCTGGCCGAGAACACCGGCTCAGGGTCAGCCAAGGCAGCAGCCGCGCTGGTGAACGACAGAGTCTGGATGCAAAGTGCAAACACCAGCAAAAGTGCTAGCGGCAGTCTCTTATGTTGTTTTATGGCAATCTCCTTTTCAAGTTTAAGTCACTGCAACTGTCGATAATATGAATGATGCCGCCTATCAGCCCATTGGAATCACATCCAGTTTAATGATGTCGTTATAAAAAAGAATACCGCCGGCCCCCTCTTTTCTTGTTTATAGAGGGCCGTGCCCTATGGCCATTGATGCTCCTGTACGATTAAGGATGCGGCAAAACACCCGTTCATCCCCCGGCAGTGTGACCGTGCGGCCCATCCAGTGAGAGAGATACGCGCCGTGGATGATCTGGAGGGATCGCAGACCTTCCTCCAAGCTGCATTGGATTGGCCCGGCCCCCTGAGCAGCGGCAACAAAATTTTGTATGGTGGCCGCCTGCTGCGCCTTGTTGTTTCTGTCGTCGAAAGTCAAGCGCTCCACCGTCCCGGAGACCTGTTCAAAGGGGGACGGGCAGGACCTTGCGAAGGTGCGCTCGTCCTCCTCCAGGCGGATGATTTCCACCTCGCTATCGTCCCGGACGGAAATCCGGCCCCTCGTCCCACAAATCTCCAGCAAATTGGTGCCAGGGCACTCATGGGCTGAAGCAATAAAATGCCCATGGGCGCCGTTGAGGTAGGTCAGAAAAAGTTCAGCCTCATTTTCAACCTGGATGGGCCGCCCTATGGTGGAGCAGCGGGCCAGTACGGAAACCGGCATACCGCAGATCCATTGCATAAGGTCTAGTTGGTGGGAGGCTTGGGTCATCAGCAGTCCGCCCCCTTCTCCCTGCCAAGTACCGCGCCAGGCCCCGGAGGTATAGTATGCCTCCGTTCGGTAGAGGTTGGTGATAATCCAGCTACAGCGCACCAGCTCCCCCAGTTCACCGCTCTGGACCAAATTTTTTACATGACGGTAGGCCTGAGCCGCCCGCCGATTATACATGACGCCGCAGACCAGTTCCGGCCGTTCCGCCAGCACGGGAAGGATTTCCGCCACCTCGTCGGCGAAAATACCAACCGGCTTCTCCACCAGCACATGCAGCCCCGCCTCTAGGGCCTGCCGGGTCATTTCGGGGTGCTGTGCGTGGGGAGTACAAATGAGTATCGCGTCTACCTGGCCAGACCTGAGCATAGCGCCATAATCCGTAAATGCGGCGGCCTGAAGGCCATGTCGCTGTGCTGCCTCTCGGATGTGCGCCTCATTTCGGCTGCACAGCGCCGTAAGCGCCACATCCCGGACCTTTCCGCCCACAATCAAGCCGATATAATCGCCGGCAATGGCGCCGATTCCCGCAATTCCTAATCTGAGCATGCGTCACCTCAAATGTGGAAGAATTTCAGCAGTTCATTCTCAAAAAAATTGATTCGTTCGTGTTCATACTTAGGGTAGACCAAGTGCGTCTTGGGTCCCCGTGCCCGATTGAAGATGGCATATTGGCATTTGGGCGACGCCGTCTGGTCCAGAAGTCCCGTGCCCAACAGCAGGGGGCAGGTCAGCAATGCGGCAAAACTGACAGGGTCGAGGCCGTCCAGCACAGCCCTATCCGTCCCGACTGCTCCATCGCACATGGCCCTCAGATCACCCGGCAATGGGTTCAGGGCCGCACAGCGGATCACGCCGGGTACCAGAGACGCCGCAACTATCGCCAGCCCACCGCCGAACCCTTCGCCCCAAGTCATCAAACGGGCGGGGTCGGTGGACGACAGGCCGATGGCCGCGTGGGCCAGCGTCAGGGCGTCCAAATATCGGTCCTCCAGAGATAATGCCGCCCAATCACGCCGCCAATCGGCCACGGAGGTTTGGTTTTCCAGGGCTGCTACGGCGTATCCCAGGGCCACAAAGCGGGTCATGTGGTGCCAGCCTCGAACCCCCCGGCCCAGGTCATGGAACATGAGCACCGTGGGGAAGGCCCCCTCCCGCGCCGGGCGGATGTATCTGGCCCGGATCTCCCGGCCGTTGGGGGCAGGGACGGACCACTGTTGATAGGCCGCTTGAGCATTTTGGAAAGGCAGGCGCTCCACCAGGACCTCCCCCGCCGGGGCGGCTTTGGCCCATCGGCCGCGCCATACGGCCTCAAAATCTGTGGGTATTTCAGTCATGCCCTGATATGTCTCACAGGCTGCCTTTTGCTCCGCAATCGTCACAGCTCCGCCGCCTCCCTTCCGAAGAAGTCCAGGATCAGGTCGTCAAAGTCCTGAATCTCCTCATGTCCATACCCCTCAAACAGATACCTGCGTTTGGGGCAGTTCAAGTTATTATAGACGGCGCACTGGGTCGCGGGTGGGCACACTTCGTCGGCCAGCCCTGTGCCGAAGAGGACGGGACAGCGAACCAGATGGGCAAAGTTTTTGCTATCAATGTAACCCAGCTTGGCAAACCACTCGTCCTGCCGCGTCCCGTCCGGGTCAAACCAGCGGGAGTAGTAGCGCAGGCCCTCATAGGCAATCAGGTCTGCCCCCAGCTCCCACACCAGCCGATAGTCGCTCAGGAAGGGGTATAGGATAGCCGCCCGGTTCACCAGGCCCGGGTTGAGGGCGGCGCAGGCCAGGCCTAAGCCGCCCCCCTGGGACGCGCCGTTGACAAAGACCTTGCTTTGGTCGATGCCCCCCAGCTCCCGCACGATCCGGCAGAGGATGCGGATATTCTGATGCAGGCGGACATAGTACATCTCTTCCACAGGCCCATCCAGCCCCGCCACGATATGGCCGGTGACGGTGGTGCCCGCGAACCCGCCCAAGTCCTGGCCGTTCCCCCCCTGGCCGGGGCAGTCCATGGCCAGCAGCGCACAGCCCATGCCCGCAAAGGAGGACTGCTCCAGCCAGCTTCGGCTGGCCCCTGGGTAGCCATGGAACTGGAGGACCAATGGAACCGGGCGGGCCGCTCTGGGTTTCACATACTTGGCATAGAGCTGGGCACCGCCCATCCCGCGAAACCACAAGTCCAGGTACTCGCAGGTATGGAAGGGCGGAATTTCGGATGGAGTCACGGCAAAATCCAGCGGCACTTGATCCGCCTCGGCCATCCGCTTGCTCCAAAAGGCATCAAAGTCAGCCGGGGCGGGTGTTGCACCCACATAATCTCCCAGCCGCCGAATCTCTTGTTCTGTCACAGGCATGGGGTCGTCTCCTCCTCGATAAACCGGGCTTGGATTGCTCCTCCCTGGCGCGTCACACAGATGGGTCTTGCCATCGCCGGCTTCTCGCGCGGATGGTCCGCCCGATAATGGGCGCCCCGGCTCTCCCGGCGCATCAGGGCGGCCTTCAGGATGCATTGGGCGGTGCAAAGCTGTCCAGCCCGTCTACGTGTTCTTGCAATCTCGTCCACATTGTCTGTGGGCGTTAAGATCAAAGCGCTGCTCAGTCCCTTGACCCGCTCCAGGGCGGCAGACAGTCCGGCCTCGTCCCGCTCTACCATGGCATGATGGAACATGGTGTCCTGCAAGTCGGCAAATACCTTCCGACAGTCAGCCGCCGCTACAGCTTTAAAAAGGCAGGTCTTGGGCGGTTCCTCTATTGCGGTGCATGCAGCAGCCGCTGAACTGCCGGCTTTACCACCGAACACCAGGCCGTTGGCCGTTGAAAGGCCGCCAATGCGGTCGGCCCCGTGCATGCCCCCTGTGACCTCTCCGGCCGCAAACAGGCCGGGTACACCGGTAGAGGTATCGGGGGCGATCCAAACCCCGCCATTGGCCGCGTGAGCGAACATCCCAATTTGGATCGGGTCTTCCATAGTTAGGCCTCTTGCCTCCCGGAGCCAATCAAAATAGGTTTTCACAAACTCCGGGGGGCTATGGCGCATTTCATCTGAATAGGTAACCCTCACACCCCGTTTATCCTCCAGACAGGCGCGGTAGATGGCCAGGTCTACCGCCTTGGAGGGCAGACGCGCTGTGAAGGGGCCGTGGGTAGCGCGCAGTTCCAGCAACGAAGCCGTTTCCCCCTCCAGCAGTGGGGCCCCGTCCGGACGGCGCAGATCGGTGAATCGAAATGTCTTTTCGTTAAAAATGGTCTGATACGCCGGCGACAGATAGCCAGGCATGATCTGCATAAACTCCATATTGACCAGCCGGCAGCCGGCCTCCAGAGCCAATGCCTGCCCCAGCCCCTCCACGTCGGAGGTGCAAAGGTGGTGACGAAACAGGCTTCCGTAACCGCCCGTCGCCAGCACAAGGGCCTTGCAGCCCAGGTAGTGCAGTTCCGCCCCGTCCGTAATCACAGCGCCGCATACCCGACCGTCCGCATGGACCAGTTCCAGCGTCTCCCGGCCGGAAAGAATGGTCACACCCAGCTCTTCCAGTCTTTGGGAAAAGATCTCCCGGGCGCTGTCAAACTCGATCCCGTTCCAGTCCCGGTGCTTATGGTCGAAGCAAGGGATGTACTCCTGCTGTCCGCCCTTGTCCGCCTTGCGGAGCCTGACACCCATGCTGCGGACTTTTTCGATGGCCGGGTGAATGCCCTTCACAAGTGCTCTTACCAAGGCATCGTCCGCCATGCCGCAGCCCACGTCCTCGATGGTGGAGATCAGGTCGGCCTCATCCGCTTCGTCTGCGGGTCCCACCAGACCCAGGCCCCAGGTCCCGGGGTAGAAGCTGGAGCCGGAAAACAGCCTGCCCTTGCACACCAGAATCACCGAGGCACCGGACTCCGCAGCGGTCAACGCCGCAGAGATTCCCGCGATACCAGCCCCCAATACCAGCACATCACAGGTCGAGGCCAAATTCAGCTCCATATATCCACCCCTCAATCGTCAGAACCCCCGGCCGGGGTCTGGTCATAGAGGTGGCAGGCGCAGAAATGCTCCTCACCGTTAATCATATGGCGCTTCAGTTCCGGCTTTTTGTGCATGCAGATATCCATACAATTCTTGCAGCGTGGATGGAAGTGGCACCCCTCGGGCGGATGGACCGGGTTGGGCACATCGCCCTCCAGCACAATGCGGCTGCGCTTGTTATCTGGGTCCACCACAGGGATGGCGGAGAGGAGGGCTTCGGTGTAGGGGTGCATGGTGTTTTCGAAGATCTGCTCCGTGGAGGCCAGCTCCACGATCCGTCCCAGGTACATGACCGCGATGCGGTCAGAAATGTACTCCACCACGGACAGGTTATGGGTAATGAAGATGTAGGTCAGTTTCAGCTCTTCCTTGAGCCTCATCAGCAGATTGAGAACCTGGGCCTGGATGGACACATCCAGCGCCGAGACCGCCTCGTCGCAGATCACCATCTCCGGGTGGACCAGCAGGGCGCGGGCGATCCCGATCCGCTGCCGCTGGCCCCCCGAAAACTCATGGGGATAGCGATCCATGTACTCCGGGCGCATGTTCACCGCCTCCAGGATGTCGGCAATGAGTGCACGCTGATTCGTCTTGTTGACTACCCCGAAATGCCTGAGAGGGTCGGCCAAAGATTGATAAATTGTAAAAGAGGGGTTCAGGGAGGAATAGGGGTCCTGAAAAACGATCTGGATGCGGCGATGCAGGACCTGTTCGTCCTCCCTGTTCAAGTGCCGCAGGTCCTTTTTACCGCCGTGCTGGGGGCCGAAATCGTACATCATCGTTCCATCAGTAGCCTTGACCAGTTGGATGATGGATTTGCCCAGTGTGGTCTTACCGCAGCCGGACTCCCCTACCAGCCCCAGAGTCTCCCCCTTGTAGATGTCCAGGTCCACGTCGTTGACCGCCTGCACATGGTCCCGGACCTTGTTGAAAAAACCGCCCCGAACTGGGAAAAAGGTCTTCACCCCCCGCAGCTCCAGCAGCACTTTTTTCTCGCTCATACGGCTTCGACCTCCTCTCTGTGTCCGGCGTAGACCTGTTCGGCGTTCCAGCAGCGTACCGCATGTCCATCACACACCGGGACCTCTGGAGGCATTTCCTGTCTGCACTTTTCACAGCAGAAATCGCACCGGGGGGCAAATTGGCATCCCTTGGGCCGGTCATATGGGTCGGGTGTGGAGCCGCGGATCGGCTCCAACCTCTGTCCCCTGCCCTTGTGAAGGATCGGGATGGAGCGCAACAGGGCGGCGGTGTAAGGATGGGCGGGATACTTGAGCACCTCCCGTACACTGCCCCGTTCCACGATGGAACCCATATACATCACTGCCACGTCGTCCGCCAGCTCACTGACCACGCCCATATCATGGGTAATGAGCATGATGGCCGTGTCGTGCTCCCGCTTCAATTTTTCCATCAGTTCAAAAATCTGGGCCTGGATTGTCACATCCAGGGCAGTGGTGGGCTCGTCGGCAATGAGCACCTTGGGGCTGCAGCTCATGGCCATGGCGATCATGGCCCGCTGGCGCATACCGCCGGAGAACTCATGGGGGTACTGGTCAATGCGCTTCTCCGGGGTGGAGATCCCCATCTGTGTCAGCAGCTCCAGCGTCCGGGCACGGCGGGATCTTTTGTCCAGGTCCGTATGGTACTTCAGATCCTCCCCGATCTGGAATCCGATGGTGTAGACCGGGTTGAGGGCGGTCATCGGGTCCTGAAAGATCATGGCTATGTCCCGGCCGCGGAGGGCGCGCATTTCCTTGCCGTTGCGGGGCAGTTGATCGATCCGAATGTCACCCTTCTCGCTGTGGTAGGTGATGGCCCCGCTCTCAATGCGGGAGAGCTTGGGCAGAAGCTGCATGATGGAAGAGGCCGTCACGCTCTTGCCGCAGCCCGACTCCCCCACCACACAGAGGGTCCGTCCCTTATAAAGTTCGAAGGAGACGCCGTTGAGAACCTTGTTGCACCGCTTGTCGGAGTAAAAATAGGTTCGCAGATCCTTGACGGTGATGATGGCTTGCTGTTCCATATCGCTCCCTCCCTTATCCCTGCTGGGTGGGGTCGGTGGAATCGCGCAGTCCGTCGCCGATGCAGTTGATGCTGATGACGAACAGGGACACGACAATTCCCACCGGCAGCCACAGCCACCAGTAGTTCTGCATGACGTAGAGGTCCTGGGCGGCGTTGAGGATATTGCCCCAGGTGGCGATCTCAGGCGGAACGCCCAGCCCTAAAAAGCTCATGGCCGCCTCATCCAGAATGAACATGGCGGTGGAAAGTGTCAGGTTTACCACCACGGGGCCGATGGCGTTGGGCAGCATGTGCTTGTACGCGATGACAAAATCACTTAGGCCAAAGGCCCGCATGGACTGCACATACTCCTCCTCCCGCAAGGAGAGCATTTTCGCTCGTGCCTGTCGGTAGACGCCGCCCCAGCCGGTAAGAATAAAGATGAAGATCAGGTTCCAAAGGCCCCGGCCAAAGATGGTGCCCAGCATCATCACCAGGATCAGTTGCGGGAAGGACATAAAAATCTCGGACAGGCGCAGCACGATCTTATCAAATAGCCCGCCCTTATAGCCGCCGTAGCAGCCCAGCAGTACGCCGATGACGGCGGCGCCCAGGGCGGAACCCAGTCCGATCAGGATAGACAGGCGTCCGCCGTACAGGGTACGGGAGAACACATCACGGCCCAGCTTATCCGTGCCAAACAGGTGCTGGAGCGACGGCGGCTGGGTCATGGCCCGCAGGTCGGTGGTCAAAGGGTCATAGGGAGAAATAAGCGGCGCCAGCAAGCAGGAGATCAGGATAATGGCGAAAACAACCAGTCCAATGACGGCCAGCCGGTTCTCCAGCATTTTGCGCACCGCACGGCTGGTCTTGCTCTTGCCCAGCTTGCCCGCTTCCTCGGCGTCCCGGAGCCTGTCAAACTTCCGGTCCAGCCGGGTACGCTTTCTGGTGTTGGTCAGTTCAGCGTTCATGTCGTTTCCCCCTTACTCCAGTTTGACCCGCGGGTCAAGGACCGCCGTCAGAATATCTACCAGGAAGCTGGCCATGAGCACGGCAAGAACCGAAAAGAGGGCGATCATCATAACCAGCGGGTAGTTCTGCCCCGTTACCGCCGTCTTAAAGGCGTTACCAATTCCCGGCCACTGGAAGATGGTCTCGATGACGACAGAGCCGCCGATCAGGGTGGGCAGACGGAAACCAATTAACACCACTACAGGGGTGAGGGCCACCCGGAACCCGTGGACCAGGTTGACCCGCCACTCCGGCAGACCCTTGGCCCGTGCTGTCTTGATGTAGTCCTTGTTCATTGTATCCAGCATACTGGAACGGGAATAGCGCATGACGCCGGCGGTGAGGGAGATTCCCAGCACGCTGGCGGGCAAAATCAGATATTTGAAGTGGTTCCATATCCCCGTCTCTCCCGGCGCCATGCGGCCTCCAATCGGCAAGATCGCCCAGTCCAGCGCAAAGACGAGGATACACAGCATACCGAAGAAGAACTGGGGGATGGAGACGCCGATCATGCCGAACACCGTCAGCACGTTGTCTCCAATAGACCCCTTCTTCAGCGCACTGAGGATGCCCAGGATGCTGCCCAGCACCGAGGAGATGGCCAGGGCCGCCAGGGACAGCTCCAGCGTGGCCGGGAAGAGCTGGAGCAGGATGTCCTTGATGGGCACGCCGCTGGTAATGGAATAGCCGAAATTACCGTGGAGCAGTTCCCCCAGCCAGCGCACGTAGCGCAGGAGGAAGGGATCGTTGAGGCCGTAGGACTCCCGCAGCGCCTCCAGTTGTTCCGGATTCACATTCGCAAGCTGGTCCGGCGGAATCATATGGGAGATGGCGTCTCCTGGCGTCAGTTCCAGCCCACCGTAAATGAGGAAAGTGATGACCAGAACCATGGGGATCATATACAGCAGTCGTTTCAGAATATATTGAGCGGTATTTCTCATGAAGCTCCCTCCCGGATTTAAAAGAGGAAGGGGCGGCTGGCGCCGCCCCTTCCCATCAATAGTCTCTCAGGGCTGAACGGAGAGGGCCCGGCCCTTATGTATTTTTCGGGCTCGGCCGGTAATCACTGTACGTTCCAGTTCTGGATGTCCCAGTTGATGCAAAACTGCGGGGTGCCCTTTTGGATGTCGCCGATCTTGTCGCTGGTAATCAGGAAGATGGGCTGATAGTAGAGAGCCATGGTGAACAGATTCTCATTCTCGTACTTAATCAGCTCCTTGAACGCCTCGTTTTGCGCATTCACATCGGCGGAGGCGTTGGTGGCGTCGAGCAGGCGGTTAAGCTCGGCGTCCTCTGGCGTGTGAGAGTTGGTGGGAGAGCCGGTACGGTAGCGGTCGTAATACTCATGAAGGGAGAGGGCGGCGTTGGCGGCGTAGCAGATGTCCCAATCCACAGCGCGGGGGCCGTTGGTCTGGTCGGCGGGAGCGGTCCACAGGATGGTGGCCAGATCGCCCTCCACCAGCTCAAACTCCATCTTGATGCCAACGTCAGCCAAATACGCCTGAACGGCGGTCATCAGGTCCACAGTGGCCTGGTCGGTGTAGTAATAGACAGCCTTGATGACGGTGTTGGGGTCCCAATTGGCCTCGGCCAGCAGCTCCTTGGCCTTCTCCGGGTTGTAGTTGTAGTCGTTCAGGTCGCCGCCCTTGAGGTTGGCGTCGGGTGCGAGGGCGTTGGCGGGGACAGCCGAGCCCTGGAAAAGAGTCTCACAGATGGTCTCCATGTCAATGGCGTAGCGGAGGGCCTGACGGACCCGGACATCAGCCAAGGGGGCGGGGGAGCCGTCCTTCTTGTCGAACTTGTTGAGGTAGAACAGGCGGGTATAGCGCACGTCGATAGGCGTAACGGTGATGCCGGGGGTACCCTCCAGGGCCTGCACGTCTGCAACCATCTTGGTGTAGCCGTAGTCCAGATTGCCGGACTTGGCGCGGGTGACCACATTGGGATCGGAGTCGCCGGCGCTGGGCAGAAGCTGGATCTTGAAGTCGGCCACGCCGTTATAGTATTTGTCGAAGGGTGCCAGGATGGTGTAGTTCTTCATATTGACCTCTTCCACCATGAAAGGTCCGCAGCCGATGGGGTGTTGGAAGAAGGGGGCCTGCTGGACCTGGAGGGGGTCAATTCCCTCGAACTCGCTCTTGGGCACGGGGGCGAACTGGGTGAAGGTCAGCAGAGCGTCGGGGGCGATCTTATCAAAGGTAATGATGATCTTCTGCCCGTCGATAGCGATACCGCTGAAGGTGTCATTGAAAGTGTCGCCGGTCTTGCTGCCGGCGATGGCGGAGAAGGTTGAGATAAATACGGCGTTGGCCACCGGAGTTTTGGCGACAAACTCAATGCTCCACTTGATGTCCTCAGGGGTGACCTTTTCTCCGTTGTGCCAGTAAGCGTCGTCCCGAAGAGTGAAGGTAAGTGTCTTGCCGTCCGCGCTGTACTCATAGGTAGCCAGCGCGTCTGGGTGGTTGGGGATGGGATTGAGGTTTTCGTCGGCCACAATCAGGTGCCCATAGACCGCCTTGTTATAGACGTAAGTACCTGGATTGAGCCAGGGCGTCTCGAAGAACTCCTCCGGGCCGCCGTTGGAGTAGACCAGCTTTTCGCCGGCGGCTCCGCTGTCAGGGGCCACAGGCTGGGTGGTCTGCTGCGTACCGGGATCTTCCGGCGGATTCGTGTTGCCTGTGGGCGTCCCGCCACAGGCGGCGAGGCCGAGGACCAGTGCGGAAGTGAGCAAGAGACCTGTTGCGCGTTTCCAGAGGTATTTCATTGATTCATTTCTCCTTCCTAATCGTTGCATAGTAGACGGGCCACTGGGACAAATGCGCCGCTGGGTGACTGTTGCTCTGATGCTGGTTCTATTTTATTCCATATGAAAGTCATTTTCAATAACTAATAATACACGAAAATCAGTTTCTTTTCTTGTGCAATCACACAAAAATACTTATTTTCTCAAACAAGGAATTGTCAGAGTTAGAAAATGAGCATAAAATGCTTCTTGGAGATGCGGCGTGCCCCTGATATTGAACCCTGCTGCCGCGTTTACACAGAAAGGACTGAAACCATCCATGAATGGCGAATCGGTTTTCGATGTCATTATCCAAGGCTACAGCTCACTGACCCGTTCCGAGACCAGGGTGGCCGACTATATCCTCAAGCACAAGCCCGAGCTGCCCTATATTATGAGCAAGACTCTGGCGGATGCTTGCCAGGTAAGCGAGGCAACTATCACCAGGTTCTGCCGCTCTGTGGGCTGCGCCAGCTTTAACGATTTTAAGGTACGGGCGGCTCAGGCCATCTCCTCCGACAGCACCTCCGGCCCGGCCAGCGGATACGACCTCTATGGTGACATCCAGTTGGAGGACTCCCTGGAGCAAAAATGCCAAAAGCTATACCGCGTCGGCACTCAGGCCCTGCAACAGACGCTGGACTTGCTGGATTACGGCGCGGTCCGCAAGGTGGTGGACTGCCTCTATGGGGCGGATAATGTGTACTGCTTCGGCCAGGGCAACACTTCCATCATAGCCATGGACGCCTGGGGGCGTTTTTCCTCCATCACCTCCAAATTTCATTGGATCAATGACTTCCACATGCAGGCGATCACCGCCGCTACCCTAGGCGCCAAGGACGTCATTCTCTATTTCTCTTTTTCCGGCGCCATGCGGGAGCTGTCCGAGCTGGGCAGCCTCGTCCAGAAGACGGAGGCCAAGCTGATTCTGGTCACCCGGTTTCCCAATTCCCCCGGCGCCAAATTTTCCGACCTGCTCCTGATCTGCGGTGCGGACGAAGCCCCAAACCAGCAGGGTTCCGTCGCCGTCAAACTCGGGCAGTTGTTTATCATAGATGTCCTGTTTCACGAATACTGCTCAAAAGACGCCAAAACCGCCCTGGAAAACAGAGAACGTACCCTGAACGCCACTGCTCCCATGTTGCTCTGATGCTAAAGTGCAATATGAGAAAGCGGGAGATCATACACTGTGGCCGCGCTCCGCTTGGCTGCCAGCCGGGTGAACCCGGCTCTGGAAAGCGGACGGGCCCTCTTCTGGCATTTGAAGGAGCCGCACATCAATGCCCCGGTCAGGCGGCGCCATGGAGCAGCCCTATGCCCCCAGGGTGTCCAGGCCCAAACGAGGGCTCTTTTGATTCCCGGATTCCACGGCATCCAGGCCGTCGGCGCCCAGCCTGGAAATATGGCCGGTCTGTATGGTGCGGCATATCAGGCACTACAGACTAGGTAAGGAGAAAATTCACATGATTTATGACAAACGCGCTGAGCTCGCCCGGTATTTCGGGCTGTCCCCAAATTTGGACGCGGCCATCCGTTTCCTTCAAACCACTGACCTCACCGCCCTGCCAATGGGGCGGACTGAGATCCCGGGCGGAGACATATACTACAACCACTTTACCTACACCACGGCTCTCATATCCCGGGCCTCTCTTTTTGAGGCCCATGAACGTTATCTGGACCTCCACATCGTCCTTTCCGGCTGCGAACAGGTAGCCCTGGCCCCAGTAGAATCCCTAGATGAGGCGGAAGTTCGTGCAGATGAGGATTCTACCATGTACCTGGGTACTCCGGAATATTCGGTTACGTTGGACCAGAACAGATTCCTGCTGGTCTTTCCCGGTGAGGGGCACCTGCCAAAGCTCTCCGATAGAGTTCCGATGAATATTGACAAGCTGGTCTTGAAAATTCCCTGCTGACATAAGGGAAAACTGTATGGATATTAAAAATATCAAGGTGTGATCCCGGCGTTCTATACCTGTTACGATGACGAGGGCAACACCTCCCCCAAGCGCCCCCGTGCTCCGGCACGTTATTTTCTGAAAAAAAGGAGGGGCACGGGCCTCTACGTGGGCGGCTCTCCCGGCGAGTACGTCTGACTGGCTGGAGGCGCTGTACGTCGTCCTGGCAGGACTGGGAAACCGATATGGCCTGTCCCGGGTGGCGGAAATCAGTTTCTGCGGCCAGATGCACAGCCTGGTGGTGCTGGACAAGGCGGATCGGGTGGTCCGCCCCGCCTTCGCCCGGGTGACCGGCGGCGCCGCCAAGAGCCCAGTATGGCTCCTAATCCTCTCTGACGTGCTGGGACTGGAGCTGTGCACCATCAACACCCATGACGGCGGTGCACTTGGGGCTGTGCTGCTGGCCATGACGGGCTTCGGCCGCCTCTCTGATACGGCCAAAGCGGCTCAGGCGGTGATCCGCGACGCGGACCGCTCCCTGCCTGCCCCAGAGCACCATTACCTTTATGAAGAAAATTTGGGTAATTCCAGCAATTACACCGCAGGAATACAGTCCAGCCTTGCCTGCTCACATCTGACAAAGGTGGAACATCCCTCAGACGGCTTGATAGAAAACCAGTAGCCCGTTGCAGAATAAAGCGGTTCTGCAACGGGCTCTTTATCACGCCAAAATAAAAGAACGCCATCTTGCCTTAGCGTTTCATTTCTAATTAGGCTTAAAGTAAAAAGATAGACCGGCCTCCCTTTTCGGGCTATCCAGTCTATCTTTTTATGGGTTTGTTTTGTAACGCGCCCGTTTTTGTTTTATTGATTTCCTTTGTCCGAACGCAGGGTATGTACCGGAGCCATGGGAACCGCAACCCGGACGGAATCCTGCTCCACACTCAACTCGGTGACCGCGAAAGGCCGCTGGGTGGCCTCCACATCTGTTCCGTACAAAACCAGGCAGAGCCTCCGTCCCGCCCGAACCGTATGATCCATGGGTACCATGGAGAACTGGTAATCGTAAATAACGCCTGGCTCAATGGTATCCTTACAGTAATGGCTGCGGCGGTTCTGGGCATTCATCCAGCCGCGGGAGATCACCTTGAAGGCAGAGGGCTTCTCTTCCAACCGGAAGCGCTTCCAGTCCCCCAACGGTGTGTTGTTTCCCCATGGAATCCCGCCGGCCTGTACTACCTCCTGTTCCGGTGTGAGCCGGCATTCCTCTCCCAGTTCCACCAGCATGGCACTGAGAATGGCGGTAGAGGCCCGGCAGGCGGCACGAAACGAAACCTGAACCGTGCCGCTGATCCGGGTATCCGTTTTAAGCGGGGCGGTGATATAACGCAGGCAGTGGGCATGTCGTTCGCTCAACACCAGCTCGGCCAACCACTCGGCGGCGTTGTCCCGGGTTCTGTCATACACAGTGGCTGACAGGTCGTCCACCAGGCGGCCGCTCGCCTGGGCGGGCATGAGCACCGGCTCGGTATACCATTTGACCGCCGGGAAGGAAGGCGACGCCAGCCAGAGATCCTGATCCAGATTGCTCTGCACCAGAACATTGGGGATACGCTCCGCCGCACCGTTCTCAATACCGTAGAGCCAGTGATCCAGCCAAAGGTGAAGCATCTCATTGAACCGGCTGCCCTGCAAATCATGGATGTAGATATGCCCGCCCTGATGAAGCATCATCTTACAGGGGATCCCTCTGGATTCCATGGCGGCAAAGAGATTGACGCAATGTGTCGGCTTGACATTCCAATCCGCCAGACCATGTACCAGAAACACCGATGCCTTGAATCGGTCGGCCGCCTTCAGGTAATTGCGCATGTCCCACCAGCGGCTGTAGTTGCCGCTGTCCCGGTCCTCATCTGCCGCAATTCCCTCCAGCCAGGCGGCATACGCCTCCCGAACGGACGCATAGTCCTCCGGGTCCTTGGCACGGCTGAAGCAGTATTTGGCCAAAATGTCCAGGTCGTCGCCCTGCCAGCCGATGGCGGGCAGGTTCAAACCGTTGCAGCGGTAGTAGTCATACCAGTTGGAAATGGCGGCTTCGGGAATGATGGTTTCCAATCCCTCCACACCGGTGGAGGCGACCGCGATACACATCGTCCCCAGGTAGCTCTTGCCGGACATGGCCACCTTGCCGGTGCACCAGTCCGCCCGGATCTCAATGTTGTCCGTCAGGTTGGTAAAGGCCCGGCAGCGGCCGTTGAGCCAGTCGATGACCGCCTTGAATGCCGCCGTCTCCTCCGGGGAACCGCAGCAGTTGAATCCCTGGGATCCCCGGGTACCCAGGCCGCCGCAGAACACGGAGGCGTAGCCACGGGAGTTGAAGTAGCTGTACCAGTCGCTGATGCAGTCCAACGGGATCTCCTCCGTTGGCGCGGTATCCGCATAGCCGACGGTGGCCCTGGGGTATCTGGGCTGGGGGAAGGATACTGTGGACGGGTCAAATGTGATGTCCGACTCGGTGATGTGCTGCTGGGGATAGGGACTCACATCCCGGTCCACATCGTGGGGGACATACCAATCCTCATTACACTCCAGCATGTAGGGGTTGGCCACATAGATCGCGGGCACCCTCATCCCCTGGGTGGTTTCCAGTGGGCGGCGGATGTAGACTGCGATCAGATCCAGTCGGCCGTCTCCGTCTGTATCTACCGGCGTCTCCACATAGACCTTCTCAAACAGACACCTTTTATAATCAAAAACCGGCTGCGTCAGGCCGTCCTTCAGCACAATACCAGGTATATGTTGTTCCACAAGAACGTTCTCCTTTCCGAAGAGAGGCTTACTTATCCTGACTTTTCTTCAGGAAGCGCTTCCAAACCAACACCATGCCTGCGCCCAGAAGCAGCATTACGATGAGGAAGGCAAAATAGTAGCGGTAGCCGGTGACGCCCGGATAGCCGTCGATCAGCACGCCCGCCAGCAGGGAACAGAAGATCTCCGGCAGATAACCTACAGTGGAGATAATGCCGGCCGCCGTTCCGGAATACCGCTCCGGGATCTTACCCTCGTCCATCATGGCCCAGGTCAGGGCATAGTTGACATTGTAGAAGAAATAGATAACCAGGAACAGGATCACAAACGGCAGAACCGAGGCCGTGGCCTGTGGCAGAAACAGGATGGCCACAGTGCCCACCGCCATGGCGATGAATGAGGTGAACAGCAGGGAGCTGGTACCCACCTTGTCGGCCAGGTAGCCGCCGCCCACGTTGGAAACAGGACACAGGAAACGCTTACAGGCCGCCAGAATCGCCCCGAAGGTGACGCTCATGCCCAGAATCGAGGTACCGTAGGGGGTGAAGTAGTACAGGGACAGCGTAAAGACATAGTTGCAGAAGGTCACCAGGCCGATGATCCAGATGGCAGGCATTTTAAGCACCTTGCCCAGATCCCGAAAGGTAATACGCTCACTCTTCTCAATGGTGGACTCGTCCCGCATCTTCCAGAACACCAGCAGTCCGCTCAGCACTGTAAGAACAGAGTAGAAGATAATCACATAGCGCATGCCCATCTTGTCATCCATATTACTGGCGCTCAGACCAATCCGGAAGGCCACGACAGCCAGAGGCGCCATGACGGCGGCGGTCACGCCGCGGCCGCCCTCGAACCAGCCGAATGACTTACCCTTGTCTTCCGGGCTTGACAAGACGCGGACGGCTTTCACACAGGCGGGCCAGAACGCAAACAGGGAGGTGAAGCCCCAAAAGGCATACAGGCCCACCAGCATGGGGAAGGTCAGGGGGAGCAGGTGGAGGAAGCCGCCCAGTCCGGTTCCTACCAGCGACACCGTCAGCAGCAGGCGGATGCTGACCCGGTCTGCCAGGTAACCTCCGAACAAGTAGGAGATCATACCAAAGACGCCGAAGATGCTTCCGAAGACGCCCATCTGGGTGTTGGTCAGATGATAAACCTCCAAATAGGCGTCATAGTAGTCATACCGGAAGTAGGGCAGGCCGTAGATGATGGCACCGCCTGCGGCGATGAGCAGGATGGTAATGAAATTCCGCGCGGTCTTTTCGCCCATCCCAAGCTTCGAAAACAGTTTGGACATTTTTCATTCTCTCCTTATTGTTTTTTCAACTGGTATACCTCAGTATACTTCTCCCGAAGATAGTTGATGAAGTAGGTGGAGCGGAGGGGTTCCCCTGTGGCCCGTTTCACCAGCTCGCCCGGCGGATAGATCGCTCCGAAGCGGTGGATCCGCGTTGCCAGCCACTGATGGATCTCCCGGAAGCGCCCGGCAGCCAACAAATGGCGAAGGGGCCCCAGTTCCCGCTCCAGTGCGGCGGCAAATTGTGCGGCCATCAAATTGGAGGTAAGGTAACCGGGGAAATAGCCCATATAGCCCGCAGCCCATTGGATATCCTGAAGGACGCCCTCCCGGTCATTCCGGGGTGTGATTCCCAGATAATCGGTGTATTTCTGTCTCCACACCTGTGGCAGCTCCGCCACAGACAGCGTTCCGCGGATCAGATCCTTCTCCACCTCATAGCGTATGAGGATATGGAGAATATAGGTCAGCTCATCGGCATTGTTCCGGATCAACGTGGGACGAACCTGATTGACCGACTGAAAGAGCGTCTCCCGCTCGTCCACAGCCAGTGAGGGGCAGAGCTGCTGCATTCTTGGGAACAGATACTCCCAGAATCCGGCGCTCCGGCCAATGATGTTCTCGTAAAGACGGGCCTCCGCCAGCTCGGTGGCAAAGGATGCCACTTCGCCCAGAAGCATCCCCAGCAGAGCGGGATCAATATCCTGTTCATAAAGGCCCATACCGCCTTCGTGCAGGGTGTTGAACAGACCGGAGCGGAAATCCTCCGCCTGATAGGATGTGATCACTCGGACATCGCCCGGTGAAGCTGCCAGGGTTGTTGGATGAGATCCCTCGTCGAGACGGCCTGATGCAAAATCGAATCCGATTGTCTCCAATACATATTGCGAGAGGGCCCGCTGTTCCTCCAGCGGGAGGCGAAACCGCCCTTCCGCCGGTTCCCCACATGGCATTCCACGGGCCTGCAGTGTCTGAAACAGGTCGATCACAAAGTGTTTCAGCTCATCCGCCAGACGGTCCATCTGCTGTACGGTAGTCCCTGGCTCATAGAAGCTCATGAGGGCGTCGTAAGGCTCCGCTTCGTACCCCCAATATCCGGCGAAAGCCCGGAAGGTATCCACAATCCGCTCCAGATAGGGAGCAAACCGCTGAAAGTTATTGGCTTCCCGTGCCTGTTCCCATACCTGCTCAGCCTTTGCAATGAGGGCAATGTATGCCTGATATTCCGCCTGCGGGATCTTATTGATATAAATGTAGTTGCTCTCTACCCTTCGAACCATTGCGGAAACTTGGGGCGGAGCGTCCTTCTGCCGGGAAAAATGATCGACCAGGCTCCGCAGCTCCGGCGAGCGGAACCGCTCATAGAGCTGCGCGCCTAGAAAGGACATCACCTCACTGCGATAGGTCAGCCCCTTCTCCGGCATGTAGGTCATCTTGTCCCAGTAAAGCGTGGAGTTAAGTGTATATTTCAGATATTCGATCTCACGGATCAGCCGCCGAAGCTGCTCCAGCTTTTGTGCATCGGAAGCGCAACGTCTCATGATCTCCCCTCCTCCTTGTTCGGTGCCGCCCGGTTGTATTTCCACAGACCGGCCATCAACAGCATGCAGGCCACCACATAAATACCGGAGGCAATATAATAGGCCGTGCGGTAGCCCTCCTGTTCCACAAACAGCACATTCCCGGTAAACCAACCGCTGAGAATACTGGCGAGCCCCGCCGCCAGATTGATCATAGAGGCAAAGGCCGGGCGGAGTTGGCGTGGTACCAGCTCCATGGACAAAGCACTGTCCACCGGCGAACTGAGGTTGATCAAGCCAGAACGCATAAACAGGGCGATGCCCACGACTGGAACCATAAATTGGCCAAACCGGTCGCCGTTGGCGATAAGAAGCATAAACGGAACGGAGAGCATCGCCACACCGCCCAGCGTCACAATCTGCCCAAACCGTCTGACCACCGCCGGGGTGAATAGCAGGAAGAGAACGATGGCCAGATAGGACAGGGAGACCAGCAGTGAAGATGTCGCCCGGTCAATGTGCAGATTTCGGTTGAGGAAAATCGAATAATAGGAAGTGAACAGTCCCATACCAAAAGAAATCAGCACCCAGTAGATCAGATAGATCACCGCATCCCGTTGGAGCAGAGCCTGCCGCATCTCCCGTAGCCGCTGCCGCCAGGGAACCTGCTCCGATATGGCGATGCAGTGGTCTTCCCGCTCTTCCCGGATAAGAAGCACGGGAATCAGTCCAACCAGCGCGAGCACTGCAACAAGCAGCAGCACATCCCGGTTCCCCTGTAAGTAGTGTTCCCGCAGCCCGGGCGCCATGGTGTCGACGTGTTCCGTCAGTGTTTTTGCCGCCTGATAGGTCACGCCTGCCCGCAGGGAAAACATCTTGACCGTCAGCACGCCGCCCAGATAAGTAGTAAGAAAATACCCCAGGTAACCCAGATAGTAGGCCCGCGTATACCAGTCAATATTGTTGCTCTGGTCGGTAAACACCGCCACATAAGGCGCCAGCATAATATAATGGAGCTGAATGCCTACCAGTGCAAGCAGAGTGGTAAGAAAGAATACAGACTCAGTCTGCATGAATACCGCGCTCAACAGGGCCGCCGCACAGGAGGCCGAACAGAACACCAAAAGTTTTTTATAGCCCGTCTTCGGAATCAGCAGCAGCATCAGAGCACTGATAAAGGTCGCATACCCATAAAACGCCCAAAAGGATGTCGCTACCGAACGCGCCATCTCCTGCATGTAATTGACATAGGTATCATAGATGATGCCGCTGACCAGATTGTTCAGCGCATAGCTGATGATAAACATGGTTATGTTCCAGATCTTTCTCCGCCCTGGGCTCGGCCGTTCCATATCGTCCCCCCTATTTATACCGGAACTGTGTAAAAAATGGGTGCAGCATATTGAGTGAAAACAGGTCGTCTGTCTGTTCTATCCCGGAAGACTCCGCTCCGCTCTCTCCGTGCACCGGGCGGGGAACAGGCGGCTCCTCGCCTTCCAGAATCTCCAACAGAGTCAGCAGGATCTTGGCCTCCCTTTTGGCTTTCTGTAGGTTGAATTTGTGGGCGCGTACTGTGGCAGTGCTGATCCCCATGATCTCACCGATCTCGTCCGTACTTTTCCCCTCATAGATGCAGGATAGCAGCGTCTTCTGCACCTCGGTCAGACCGTTGAGCGTCTTATCCAGCTCCAGCATGGGCCAGAATGTGCCGGAGTGGACTTCCTGCATATGCTCCCGTATCGCCCGCTCTGCCGTCACATCACGCCCGCGGCTGTGATAGATGACGCCTGTCTCAAAAGACGCGCCGCAGAAAATGCAGGTGTAAGTACCATCTCTATGGATGACGTATCCGCGGCGCAGCTCTTCCAGCGAGAGCTCCTTAAAGTCCCGCGGCTCGTTTCCACCTGCCCGCTTCAATTCAGTCATCATAGCTGCGCCTCCATTTACTAATCATTTTTATAAAACGTTTATTTTTAATTAAATGATAATGTCATATCG
>OWID01000118.1_pt1 | contig 40296 bp, 35 predicted proteins | sample 1732661 | NCBI WGS metagenome assembly OWID01 (sample SAMN05065739, study PRJEB22554) | human gut metagenome | biome: ENVO:2100002; feature: ENVO:00000062; material: ENVO:00002003 | host: Homo sapiens | place: USA
GGCATACGAGATAGGCTCCGGTCTCGTGGGCTCGCAGATGTGTATAAGAGACAGAGTATATATATTTGATATAATATTTTCCGTATAATGCAAGGGTATATGTGCGAATAATTTATACGCATATACGGTGGCAAACTTTTTGATTGTGAGGGCGAATAATTGAGCGAAAACATTAAAAAATCACATACTGTTTCAAATGAAGAACTTAGCAGGCAGAAGCAGTTTACACAAAAGGTAAGCTCTGTTATTTCAGCGTCTTATGATGAAAAGCCAAAGGCTTGTGTAATCACATACGGTTGCCAGCAAAATGTTGCCGACAGTGAAAAAATCAAGGGTATGCTTGAACTTATGGGATATGATTTCACTGATGACAGGCTTGAAGCAAAGCTTATAATTTTTAACACCTGTGCAGTAAGGGAGCATGCCGAGGACAGAGTGTTCGGCAATGTCGGCGCACTTAAAAGCTATAAGCAGAAAAATCACGATGTTGTAATCGCACTTTGCGGATGTATGATGCAGCAGCAACATATAGCCGATAAAATCAAAAAATCTTATCCTTTTGTAGACCTTGTTTTCGGTACTCATGTTGTGCATAAGCTTCCTGAACTTCTTTATAAGGCACTTACCGGTAAAAAGCGTGTGTTTGATATTGATGATACGGATCAAGTTATTGCCGAGGGTATTCCCGTTAAGCGTGATAATGACGCTAAGGCTTGGTTGCCGATTATGTACGGGTGCAATAACTTTTGCTCTTACTGCATTGTGCCGTATGTAAGGGGAAGAGAAAGAAGCAGGGAAAAAGCGGATATTATTGCCGAGTTTAAGTGCCTTGTGGAGCAGGGGTATAAAGAAATTACTCTTTTAGGTCAAAATGTAAATTCTTACGGTAAGGATTTAGAGCCTAAAGTTACTTTTGCAGAACTTTTAAGGCAGCTTAATGATATAGACGGTGACTTCAGAATAAGATTTATGACAAGCCACCCGAAAGACTGTACAAAAGAGCTTATTGAAACTATGGCTGAATGTGACAAGGTGGCACAGCATTTGCACCTGCCTTTCCAAAGCGGAAGCAACAGGGTTTTAAAAGCTATGAACAGGCATTATACAAGAGAACAGTATCTTGAACTTATAAACTACGCCCGCAAGCTTATGGGTGATGAACTTTCAATTACAAGTGATATTATAGTCGGTTTCCCGGGCGAAACTTACGATGAATTTCAGGAAACACTTTCACTTGTTAAGGAAATAAAAGCTACCCAGCTTTTTACATTCATTTATTCAAAGCGTGAGGGTACACCGGCAGCGAAGATGGACGACCCTGTTCCTGCCGAAGAAAAATCAAGATGGTTTAAAGAACTTACCGATTTGCAAGAAAAAATAAGTGCCGAGCAAATGAGCCTTCATCAAGGCAAAACTTATAAATGCTATGTATACGGTAAGGGCAAATTGGCAGATAATTATGTTGCCGGCAGAAACGACGGTAATTTGATTATAGAATTTGAAGGTGACGAAAGCCTTATCGGAACTTTCCAAAACATTAAAGTAATCGAACCGCTTACATTTGTTATGAGGGGCGAATTAGTAAAGGAGAAACAAATATGAGTATTGAATCAGCACTCAGAGAATTAGGCAAAGAAATTCAGAAGGACGAGCGTTTTATTGCTCTTCAGGCTGCTGCAAAGGTAAATGATGCAGACGAAAGTCTTCAACAGCAAATGCAGGAAATGCAGCTTATATCTCTTAAATATCAGCAGGAAGCTGAAAAAGGCGAAGAAGCATCACAGGAAAAAATTCAAGAACTTCAAGAGGATTATCAGAAGCTTTATACAGAAATTATGGCAGGCGAAAATATGCAAAACTATTCTTCAGCCGCTTCTGAAATGGAAAAAATGGCACAGTATATCAGCGGTATGATTGGCCTTTTCTTTGACGGTCAGGATGCCGAAACCTGCGAACTTCCACCACAGGATGCTTGCACACATAACTGCTCAACCTGCGGCGGCTGCCACTAATTAAATTTACTCGGTACATTTTACCGGGCATAAATCATTGAAAAGGAGGAACAAAAATGGCTAAAAAAGACAGTAAACTGTCACCTATGATGGCACAGTATTTTGAGGTGAAAAGTAAATATCCCGATACAATTTTGTTCTTCCGTGTCGGTGATTTTTATGAGATGTTTTTTGATGACGCCAAAACAGCTTCATCCGAGCTTGATTTGGTGCTTACAGGCAAAGACTGCGGGCAGGAGGAGCGCGCACCTATGTGCGGTGTTCCGTTTCACAGTGCCGATAATTATATTGCAAAGCTTGTAAGCAGAGGATACAAGGTTGCTATTTGCGAGCAGACGGAGGACCCGGCAAAAGCAACCGGCCTTGTTAAAAGAGATGTCATAAGAGTCATGACTCCCGGTACCGTAATTGAAAGTAATATGCTTGAAGACGGTGCAAATAATTACCTTTGCGCTATTTATAAAAATGCGGATAGATCAAAAGCAGGTTTGTGCTTTGCGGATGTTTCAACAGGTGAGTTTCACATTACATCACTTAATACAGCACCTTTGCAAAGGCAGATTATGAACGAGCTTTATACATATATGCCGCGTGAAATTATTGTTAATAATGACGCATTTGATATGTCACTTCTTGATAATTATACAAAGCGCGTTGATGCTCACCTTGAAGTTGTGAGCGCAGAGAAATTTGATTATGAAACTGCAATAAAGCTTATTAACGATAATTTGAGTTCGGCGCAGATAAGCGAACTTAATGTAAGCGAAAACGAAATAGCGGTGTGCGCACTCGGTGCAGTAATATTATATCTTAAAGATACTCAGAAAAAAGACGAAATCGAAGCACCGAGCGAGCTTGAATTATATGACTGCGAAAAGTATATGAAGCTTGATATGTCTGCAAGGCGAAATCTTGAACTTACAAGGTCAATGATGACGGGGGATAAAAGGCATTCGCTTTTATGGGTTATTGATAAAACCAAAACTTCGGCAGGTAAAAGAATGATTCGTTCCTGGCTTGAAAGGCCGCTGATGTCCGTCGCTAAAATTACAAAGCGTCAAAATGCAGTCGGCGAACTTGCAGACAGCCCGATGCTTCGTGATGAAGTAAGGCAGGCACTTACGGGAATAAGCGATATTGAAAGATTGCTTACACGAATTGTTTATTCAACCGCAAATGCAAAAGAACTAAAATCACTTCAATCAACTTTGGAAAAATTGCCGTTGATTAAAAATTTGCTTTCATCATCAAGTGCATATCTTTTAAGAGCTGTGTATAACGATATTGACTTGCTTGAAGATGTAAGAAATCTTATTGACAGTGCAATTGTTGATGAGCCACCGTTTACCGTTCGTGAGGGCGGAATGATTAAAGAGGGTTTTGATGCCGATATAGACGAACTTAAGTCTATAATGAACGACGGTGCAGGAATTATAGCTTCAATTGAAAATGAGCAAAGGGAATTAACAGGAATTCCGAAACTTAAGGTTGGGTATAACAAAGTATTCGGCTACTATATTGAGGTTACCAATTCATATAAGGATTTAGTTCCCGAAACATACATAAGAAAGCAAACACTTACAAATTGCGAAAGATACATTACCCAGGAGTTGAAAGATTTAGAGGGTAAAATTATCGGCGCAAAAGAAAGATGCATAGCACTTGAATATCAAATGCTTTGCAAAATCAGGGAAAGTATTGCAAATGAAGTTAAAAGGCTTCAAAAAACAGCGCGTGCGCTTGCAACCCTTGATGTTTTGGCATCTTTGGCAGAAGTGGCAGTTAATAATAATTATACTTGCCCGCAAATTACAAATGACGGAATTATAAATATTAAAGACGGCAGGCACCCGGTAGTTGAAGCCTTGCTTGACGGTACACCTTTTGTGCCGAATGATGCAAAGCTTGATTTAGATGAAAACAGATGTGAAATAATCACCGGGCCTAATATGGCGGGTAAATCAACTTATATGAGGCAAATTGCTCTTATCACCCTGTTAGCACAAATAGGTTCTTTTGTACCGGCGAATAGTGCGCAAATCGGAATTGTTGATGCGATTTATACAAGAGTAGGTGCCAGCGATGATCTCGCAACAGGGCAGTCAACCTTTATGGTAGAGATGAACGAGGTTGCAGAAATTCTTAAAAATGCAACAAAACATTCGCTCATCATTCTTGATGAAATCGGGCGCGGCACGTCAACCTTTGACGGAATGAGTATTGCAAGGGCTGTGCTTGAATTTGTTTGCAAGAAAAAGACACTTGGAGCAAAATCACTTTTTGCAACTCATTACCACGAACTTACTGTTATGGAGGGGTTGCTTGACGGGGTTAAAAATTACTCGATAGCTGTTAAAAAGCGCGGCGATGATATTACATTTTTAAGAAAAATTGTAAAGGGCGGCGCAGACCAAAGCTTTGGTATAGAAGTAGCGAAGCTTGCCGGTGTACCGGACAGTGTTGTAAAGCGTGCAAAAGTTATACTTAAAGAGCTTGAAGCTAATTCAACACCGATTGAATTTACTGCCGAAAATGTCAGCGAAGATGATGATCAAAGCGATATACAGTATAATTTTACAGCACAGGGTACTGATGAAATACTTGAAATACTCAAAGCTACCGATATAAACTCAATCACTCCTATGGAAGCACTTCAAACACTGTTTGATTTGAAGCAAAAAGCACAGGAGCTTGAATAAATTTTTTGATTAAAGGAGGGTGCGCTATGGCAAGAATAAATGTTTTACCGAAAGAAATATATCAGCTTATTGCAGCAGGCGAAGTCGTTGAGCGCCCTTCAAGTGTTGTAAAAGAAATGATTGAAAATTCGCTTGATGCAGGAGCTAAAAATATTACTCTTGAAATCAAAAACGGCGGTTCAACATATATCAGAATTACTGATGACGGATGCGGAATTGAGCGTGATGATGTAAGAAAAGTATTTGTTTCCCACGCAACGAGTAAAATTTCGCAAAAGGATGATTTGAATTCAATCGGTACTTTAGGTTTCAGAGGTGAAGCTATGGCTTCAATATCCGCTGTATCTAAAGTTGAACTTTTAACAAAAGCACAAAATGAAGAAATCGGCACAAGGTATGAAATCGAGGGCGGGCAAGAAATTGAATTTGATGATGCCGGCTGCCCTAACGGAACAACTATTGTTGTAAGGGATATTTTCTTCAACACCCCTGCAAGAATGAAATTTTTAAAGAAAGATGTGACGGAGGGCAATCAAGTTGCCGCAATAGTTGACAGAATGGCTATTTCACATCCTGAAATTTCATTTAGATTTATTCGTGACGGTAAGCAAATGCTTATCACATCAGGCAAAGGGGATTTAAAATCGACCATTTATTCTGTTTTGGGTAAAGAAATAAGTGACAGTTTAATGAGCGTTGATTATTCTTATGATAATATGCGTCTTTCAGGTTTTGTATCAAAGCCTACCGCTTCAAGAAAAAGCAGGGCAATGCAGTTTTTCTATATAAACAATCGTGTCGTTAAATCAAAAACAGCTATGGCGGCATTGGAGCAGGCATATAAAAACACAATTATGGTAGGTCGTTTTCCTGCTTGTGTGCTTAATATCGAGCTTAATCCTGCACAGGTTGATGTTAATGTTCACCCGGCTAAAACCGAAGTTCGATTTGCAAATGAAAAGCCTGTTTTCGACCTTGTGTATTATGGGGTTAAAACAGCAATTGAAAATGACACAACGGTAAAAGAAATTCAGTTTAAAGAAAATACGGGATTTAGTTCTTCGCCTAATAGTATTTTTAACAGCGCAAGGCAGGAAAGTACATATCAGTCTAAATTTGAATTTTTTAAAAAGAAAGACGAACCGCCGGTGCAGCAGGTGATTAAAACCAAGCCGAGCGAGGATTTTTGGCGAGTTGAAGCACCTAAACCAAAATATGAAATAGCCGAAAAAGAAGATATAATAGAAAAAGCAGAGACGACTTTACCTAAAGCGGAGGAAATACCGCAGGAAGAAGTGGTAATTAAAGATGAAAAGGATTATGAAAACATTATTCCTAATTTCAAGCTGATTGGTGAAGCGTTTAAAACTTATTTGATAGTTGAAATTGAAAATGAACTTTACTTTATAGATAAGCACGCCGGCCACGAAAGAATGAATTATGAAAAATTCAAGGCTCAGGCCACGGTTGAAACTCAAATGCTTTTAGCTCCGGTTGCGGTTAATTTGACAAAGGATGAATTTATTGCAGTCAGTGAAAATATGGAGCTTATTAAAAGCTGCGGCTTTGAGCTTGAAGAATTCGGTGAAAGCCAAATTATTGTGCGTGCAATACCAAGCCTTGTTGATAATGATGATGTAAAAGATTTAATGCTTGAAATTGCACAAAAATTACTTGACCATAAAACAGATATTATACCTGATAAAATTGATTGGATATATCATTCGGCTTCGTGCAGGGGCGCGGTTAAAGCCGGCGATTATACTTCCAGGCAGGAGCAGGAGATGTTTATTAAAAAGCTTCTTTCAATGCCGAATATTCGCTTTTGCCCGCACGGAAGACCCGTGTTCATAAAAATGAGCAAGTATGATATTGAAAAACAATTTGGCAGAGTTTGATTTATTATGAATAAAGTTATAGTTATTGCAGGGCCTACCGCGTCAGGCAAAACGGGGCTGGGAATTGAAGTTGCAAAAGCAGTCGGCGGTGAAATAATATCAGCCGATTCAATGCAGGTATATAAAAATATGCCGATTGCAACCGCTTGCCCGACAGAAGAAGAAAAAAATCAGGTGCCGCATTATTTGGTGGAGTTTTTGGATAATGATGAAAGCTTCAGTGTTGCAAAGTGGTGCGAGCTTGCGAAAGAAAAAATCAATGATATTCTTTCAAGAGGAAAAGTGCCGATTATAGTCGGCGGAACAGGTTTATTTATAGACAGCCTGATTGATAATATAAGTTTTGCCGAAGTTGAAGTTGATGAAAAATTAAGGCAAGAGTTAATGAATCGTGATGTTTGCGACCTTTATGATGAACTTGTAAAAGTTGACAGGCAGGCGAGTGAAAATATACATAAAAATAACAAGAAAAGGGTTGTTCGCGCTCTTGAGCTTTATTATTTAGGAAGCGGGAAGACGCAGCAAAACGAAGCGTCGCGCAAAGAAAAAAGCCCTTATGATTTTCTTTATTTTGTACTTGATTACAAAAACAGGCAAATTCTTTATGACAGAATAAACGACAGGGTTGATAAAATGCTTGAAGCAGGGCTTCTTGATGAAGCAAAGGCTATGTATGGCAAATATCAGGCGACATCGGCACAGGCTATCGGGCATAAAGAACTTTCAAAATATTTAAGCGGCGAAGCCGAGCTTGAAACTTGCATTGAAAAGTTGAAGCAGGAAAGCCGCCATTATGCAAAAAGGCAAATTACATGGTTCAAAAGAAGGCAGGACGCTGTACATATCATCTTTGATGATGACAGAAATGCCGCTGTTAAAACAGTTATAGATAAATGCGAGGACTTTTTAAATGGCTGATAAAAAGGCAAAAAAAGTGAATAAAAACGCAAAATATGTTTCTAAAGATATTATTGTTATCGCAATAGTTTTAATCGCAATTGTGGCTTACATTGTTGCTGAATGTTACAGCGCAACTCATGTTGATGTGCAAACTATTACAGCAGTTCAGTCAACAGTTTACCAAACGCTTGATAAAAAGGCACTTATAATTCGTGATGAACATATTGTTGAAGGTGATTCAAGCGGGGTTACGGTGGCTTGTTTAGATGACGGCGAAAAAGTAAAGGTCGGCGGAAATATTGCTATGGTTTTTGCGAGCAGCGAAAATGCAGAAAATTATGCAACTGCCGCTGATTTGCAAAAGCAGTTAGATTATTATATCAATTTGGAAAGTAAATCGGCGGGAACAGCAACCGATGTTGAGCAGATTGACAGTGATGTTATTAACGATGTTAACGATTATGTTCGCAATGCGTCAAATTACAATATATCGTCTGTTCAAAATGCGTCGCTTGATCTTAATGACAAATTAACAAGGCGGCAAATGATTATCGGGCAGGATATTGATTTCAGCAAGGTTAAGCAAAATCTTGAAAAAAAACTTAATTCCATAAATCTTGATTCCTGCAAACCTAACGGATACATCAGCACAAAAGAATCGGGCATTTTTTCATCATACAGTGACGGATGCGAAACTGCTTTTGATTACAAAAATATAGACAAGCTTGATGTTAAAACATTCGATAAATATATTTCGCAGGCTCAAAAGGCAAAGAAAACAGACAGCCTCGGCAAGCTTGTAACAGATTATGAATGGTATTTCGCCTGCAAGGTAAGCGCCGATGATGTGAAAAATATTGATGACGGTGACATACTAAATGTTGCGTTGAAAGACAGTGATAAAGTCATCGAATGTGAAGTAATTAGCGGTGCAACGCTTGATTTGGGCGTAAAAGAGTCTGTACTTATTCTTCGTTCAAGCGAGATGGACAGCGAAATTGCATCAATGCGACTTGAAGATATTGAAATCAGATTTAACGAATACACCGGATTTAAGGTGCCTTCTTCAGCAATTCATATTAACGATAAGGGTGAAAAGATGGTTTATACCCTTGTTGCAAATCAGGTTGAAAGCAGAGAAGGAAACATTATTTATTCAACAAAGGATTATGTAGTGTTTGAATACACACCGGATGATGAAAAGTCTATTCGTTTATATGACCAAATAATTACGCAAGGAAAGGATTTACACGATGGAAAAGTTTATACCTGATGAAGCAAGAATTCAATCAGTACAGGATAATTACAAAAAAGTATTATCAAATGTTCAGGAAGCTGCAATAAAAGCCGGCAGAAAACCGGAAGATGTAAGGCTTATGGCTGTTACCAAAACAGTTGAAAGTGTTTATATTAACAAGGTTCTTGATTTAGGTGCTGACTTAATAGGTGAAAACAGAGTTCAGGAATTCTTGGGTAAAAAAGATGAGCTTCATTTAAACGGAGTTGAAAAACATCTTATCGGCCATTTGCAAACAAATAAAGTTAAGCAAATAGTAGGCGAGGTTGATATGATTGAATCTGTTGACAGTGTTCACCTTGCAAAAGAAATCAGTAAAGTATCTGCTAAAAAAGGAATAACTACCAACATTTTACTTGAAGTTAATGTTGGCAAGGAAGAATCGAAAAGCGGTATTTACCTTGAAGGGCTTAACGAGCTTGTAAGCGAAGTTGCCGAAATGGATAACATTAAAATCAAAGGTCTTATGACAATTCCGCCTATATGTGACAGCGAAGCAGAGGTTTCAAAGTATTTTGAGTCAATGTATCAAACTTTCATTGACATTAAGAATAAAAAGATTGATAATGTAGATATGGATATTTTATCAATGGGTATGAGCCACGATTATGAAGCTGCTGTTAAAAACGGTTCAAATATAGTCAGAGTAGGCTCTGCAATTTTCGGGGCAAGAAAATATTTTTAAAAGGAGAGAGAATATATGGGCTTTTTTGATAAAATTAAAGAAATCGTTACTGAAAGTGACGATGACGAATATGATGATTTTTATGAGGATAATAAGGGCGGTTCAGTAGGTATTGCTCCTCCTATAAGGGATAGATTTTCAAGAAGAGAATCTTCTTCAAACGAAAGAGAAGAAAGATATTCCGAGCGCCCTCGAATTAAAAGGCATGACAGCGATAAGGTTGTTAATATTCACACAACTACTCAACTTCAGGTTGTTCTTGTAAAACCGGAAAAGTTTGATGAAGCAGCAGCGATTGCCGATAACTTAAATGAAAAGAGAACAGTTGTGCTTAATCTTGAAAGCACAAATCGCGATGTAGCACGAAGGCTGCTTGACTTTTTAAGCGGCGTTGCATATGCAAGTAACGGCCAAATCAAGCGTGTTGCAAACAGTACATATATCATTACACCGTATAATGTGGATGTTATGGGTGATTTGATTGATGAACTTGAAAATAACGGTATGTTTATGTAAGTGATGAAATTATAATTTTTATATGTATATAATTATGGAGGAAGAATATAATGATTACACCAAGCCAAATTCGTCAAAAGAAAATTTCTACCGTTGAAGGCGGTGGATATGACAGAAATGAGGTTAACGAGCTTTTACTTGAAGTTATAGAGTCTTATGAAGCTGTGTATGCCGAAAATAAAGAACTCTATCGCAAAATGGAAATTCTTGCTAATCGAATAGAAGAATACAGAGCTGACGAAGATACTATTAAAAACGCATTTATTACGGCACAAAAAACTGCTGATAAGCTTATGAATGAAACCAAGCAGAAAGCTGCCGAATCACTTGAAGAAAGTGCAAAAACAGCACAGAAAACCGTTGTTGACGCAAAGGAAAAGGCAGATAAAATTATTTCAAGTGCAAGAGATTATGTTGCTAACCTTACAAATGAAAAGGAAAAAGCAGCAGGCGAAATAGTAGACGAAGCAGAAAAGAAAGCAAACGAAGCTTTAAGCGGTGCAAAAATAGTTGCACAGGATGTTCTTGAAAAAGCAAAAACACTTTCACAGGAACTTATAAGCAAAGCAAAGGCTGAAAAAGAAGCACAAAAAGAACTTGTCGAAAAACTTAACGCTCAGTCCAAAACATTTAAAGAAAATCTTATTTCTCTTTATGAGCAACAACTTGAAGTTGTTAAAAATATGGCAGAAGATACAGATATTTCAAATATCAGTGTTGATGAAGAAATTGAAAATGAATTAAATCATATTTATGCTTCAATTGACAAACTCGCAAATGATGATAATGTTGACAGCGTTATTGAAGAAGCAAAGGAAACCGAAATCAAAGAGGAAACAGAAGAAAAAGCTGAAGAAACAGTTCAGGAAGCTGTGCAGGAAACAATTGAAGCTCCTGTAAATGAAGAAGCTGAAGAAACTGACGAAGTTCAAAATGCCGAAGAAGAGGTAAATGAGCAAGACGCGGTAGACGAAATTATTGAAGAAATTGAAAGCAGCGGAAAAAAGTCAATCGGTTCTCTTAATGAAGTTGAGGAAGAAACAGTATCTGAAGAGGAAGCAAAGGCAGCGCTTGACGCTTTTTCGAGTGATGAAATTACACCGATTGAAGATACGGGTGCTATTCCTGAAATTGATGATGAGCCTGAAATTGATGAAAAGCCACAGCCTTTTGAAAATTATTTTCATGTAAATCGTGAAGATCCGCATAATACAGATGAAACAATTTCTCTTATTCCTGAAGATGATGAAGACGAGGACGAAGAGGATAACAAAAAATTCAAAGGATTTTTCAAAAAGAAAAAATAAACCTATCAAGGAGTTAACATAATGGATTACAACCAAACATTAAATTTACCTAAAACCGAATTTCCTATGCGTGCAGGTTTACCAAAAAGAGAGCCTGAATTTTTAGCTCGCTGGGAAGCAAACAATCAGTATGAAGAACTTATGAAGCATAATGAGGGCAAGCCGCTTTTCGTTTTGCATGATGGACCTCCTTATGCAAACGGCGATATTCATATCGGTCACGCTCTTAATAAAACACTTAAAGATTTTATTGTAAGATATAAGAATATGACCGGCTTCAAGTCACCTTATGTTCCGGGCTGGGATACTCACGGTCTTCCTACTGAACTCGCAGCAAGAAAAAAAGCAGGTATCAGTGCAGAAACAAATATTTCTGACCTTGAACTTCGTAAAATCTGCCGTGACACCGCACTCGGCTTTGTAGATGTGCAAAGAGAGTCATTTAAGCGCCTCGGTGTTATAGGCGAATGGGATAACCCATATATCACTCTTAAAAAGGAATTTGAAGAAGAGCAGATTAAAGTGTTTGCTACTATGGCAAATAAGGGATATATCTATAAAGGCTTAAAGCCTGTTTATTGGTGCCCTGATTGTAACACTGCTCTTGCCGAAGCTGAAATTGAATATGCTGAAGACCCTTGCCATTCAATTTATGTTAAGTTCAATGTTACAGATGACCTCGGCAAGCTTACTGCTATGGGTGCAGATTTAAGCAAAACATATTTTGTAATTTGGACTACTACAACTTGGACTCTTCCTGCAAATGTTGCTATTTGCGTAGGCCCTGATTTTGAATATTCACTTATTAAATCAGGTGATGAATATTATGTAATGGCAACTGATCTCGCAGCTTCTGCTATGGAAGCAAAGGGTGTAACAGATTATGAAACTTTGGGCGTAATCAAAGGTTCAGAGCTTGAATATATGAAAACACAGCATCCTTTTATTGACCGTACATCACTTGTTATTGTGGGCGACCATGTAACTCTTGAAAGCGGTACAGGCTGCGTTCATACTGCACCGGGCCACGGTATTGAAGACTTCGTGGTTTGTAAAAACTATCCTGAAATTCCTATTATTGTTCCTGTTGACGCAAAGGGCAGACTTACTGAAGAAGCAGGTATGTTTGCAGGTTTAACAACTGAAGAAGCTAATAAGCCTATTGCTCTTCATCTTGAAAAAATCGGCGCTCTTTTTGCACTTAAGAAAATCGAACACCAATATCCACACTGCTGGAGATGTCATAAACCTGTAATTTTCAGAGCTACAAGCCAATGGTTCTGCTCTGTTGATGATTTTAAGGATGAAGCAGTTAAAGCGGCAGAGGATGTTAAGTGGTTCCCTGAATGGGGTAAAGACCGCCTTCAATCAATGGTTAAAGAGCGTGCAGACTGGTGTATTTCCCGCCAGAGAAAATGGGGCGTTCCTATCCCTGTTGTATACTGCCAAGATTGTGGCAAGGAAATCATTGATAATGATGTTATGATGAAAGTATCAAAGATTTTCGGCGAAGAAGGTTCTGACGCTTGGTTTGCTCACGATACTGAATACTTCCTTCCGGAAGGTTTTAAATGCCCGCATTGCGGAAGCGACAAAGGTTTTGATAAAGAAAAAGATATTATGGATGTTTGGTTCGATTCAGGTTCTTCACACGCTGCTGTTTGCAGAAAGAGGGGATACCTCAAAGTTCCTGCTGATGTATATCTTGAAGGTGCAGACCAATACAGAGGCTGGTTCCAATCATCACTTCTTACATCTGTTGCAGGCGGAAACGGCGCTCCATATAAGCAAATTATTACTCATGGTTGGACTGTTGACGGTGAGGGCAAAAAGATGTCTAAATCTCTCGGTAACGGTATTGACCCGCAAGAAATCGTCGGCAAGTACGGTGCTGATATTCTTCGCCTTTGGGTTGCAAGTGCTGATTACCACGCAGATATTCGTATCAGCCCTGAAATTTTAAAGCAAATTTCAGATAACTATCGTAAGCTTCGTAATACAGCAAGATATTGCCTTTCAAACCTTTACGATTTCAATCCTGACAGCGATATGGTTTCAAATGATAAGCTTGAAGAACTTGATAAGTATGCACTTATGAAGCTTGATGAAGTTCTTGAAATTGCAAGAAATGCATTTGAAGTATATGATTATCACACTGCTGCTCATTCACTCCATAATTTCTGTGTAGTTGAAATGAGTAACTTCTACTTTGATGTTCTTAAAGACAGACTTTATACATCGGCACCTGAAAGCAAAACAAGAAGAGCAGCGCAAACAGTTCTTTATAAAGTTCTTGATGCACTTACTCTTATTCTTACACCTATTCTTGCATTTACAGCAGATGAAATTTGGCTGGCAATGCCGCATGATAAGAGCAGAAACGGTGAATCACCGCTCTTTAATGAAATACCACAGCCAAACTTTATTGAAGCCGACAGCGAATTTATCGCAAAGTGGGATAGAATTCATTCTGTAAGATATGATGTTCAAAAAGCACTTGAGCTTGCAAGAAATGAAAAGATTATCGGCAAGCCGCTTGAAGCAAAGGTTAGCCTTTATGCCGACGGTGAGCTTTATGACTTCTTAAAGAGCGTAGAAGCACAGCTTCCTGAAATTTTCATCACTTCATCTGTTACTGTTGAAAACGGTGAAGGCGAAGTTAAGGGTGATGTTGAAGGCTTGAGCGTTACAGTTTCAAAGGCTGACGGTGAAAAGTGCGAACGCTGCTGGAAGTTCTCTGACACAGTAGGCCAGGATAAAAATCATCCTACTCTTTGCGCACATTGTGCAAAGGTAATGAAAGAACTTTCATTATAATAAATTTTCAAATAGGCACACACTGTTTTTCTGTGTGCCTGATTTGATATATAAACGGAGAGGTTTTTGTGAAATTAAAGAATAAAAAAATATGGTGTGCGGTTATGATTATTGTGATTGTTGCCATAGACCAAATAACTAAATATTTTGCGAAAACCTATCTCTTGGGTAATGGCGCAAAGCCATTTATTAAGGGCGTAGTTGAATTTGTTTATGCCCAAAATACAGGAGTTGCATTTTCCCTTTTTGACGGCGGACGCTGGTTTTTTATCGCACTTACGCTTGTTGTTACGGTTTTGTGTATTATATATATGTATAAGGGAAAAGGGCAGAGCAATTTATGGCTTTTTTGGTCACTCGGAGTAATTGTGTCGGGAGCAATCGGTAATTTGATAGACAGAATTTTTTTAGGCTATGTTATTGATTTTATAAATCCGACTTTTGTTAATTTCGCTGTGTTCAATATAGCCGATTGTGCTGTGACTCTCGGGACAATAAGTCTGATGGCTTATCTGTTGTTTGACATTTTTAAAAAGGAGAACAAGGATGAGCCGGCAAATTGACTTAATTGTTGAAAATGATTTTTCAGGTGTCAGAATCGATAAGTTTTTGGCGGAAAATATTGATTTTTTAACTCGCAGTATGATTGTCGGGCTTATTGATGACGGAAATGTCAGCGTATTTGGCAAAAAAGCACAAAAAAGCTATAAGTGTAAAGTGAATGATGAAATCACTGTTATAATTCCGGCTCCAAAAGCACTTGAAACAAAAGCAGAAAATATACCGCTTGATATTGTATATGAGGACGATGACTTATTAGTAGTAAATAAGCCAAAAGGGATGGTTGTTCACCCTGCTCCCGGTAATTATGATGGTACGCTTGTAAATGCTCTCTTGTACCACTGTGGGAGCAGTTTGAGCGGTATTAACGGTGTAATAAGGCCCGGTATAGTTCATAGAATTGATAAGGATACATCAGGGCTTTTAATAGTAGCAAAAAATGATTTTTCACATTTGCAGCTTGCAAAGCAGATAAAAGAGCACTCGTTTTATCGTGCGTATCATGCAGTTGTATATGGAAATATTAAAGAGGATAAGGGAACGGTAAACGAGCCTATCGGCAGAAATCCGAAAGACAGGAAGAAGATGGCTGTTGTTTACAACAATTCGCGAAATGCGATAACTCACTATGAGGTTATTGAACGCTTTGGAAGTTTTACACATATTAAGTGTATACTTGAAACGGGAAGAACTCATCAAATAAGAGTTCATATGGCTTATTTAGGCCATGCACTTGCAGGCGACAGCGTATATGGGCCGAAAAAGGTTATTACCAAGCTTTCAGGTCAATGCCTGCACGCAGGTGAAATAGGATTTATTCATCCGAGAACAAATGAGTATCTGCATTTCACTTCACCTTTGCCTGAATATTTTACAAATTTTTTGGCAGAGCTTGAAAGAAAAAAATGACACCGTTTATGAGGTAAGAGATGGAAAAAACATTTGAAAATTGGCTTGTAGTATCGGATATTGACGGTACTCTCAACAATAAAATTCGCAAGCTCCCTAAAAGAAATTATGATGCTATTAAGAAATTTACCGAACTTGGCGGCAATTTCACATTGGCATCAGGCAGGCTTCAATCAAGCCTTGAAAGAAATTATAACAGAATAACACCTAATCAGCCGGCAATCGTGCTTAACGGTGCAGGGTTATATGATTATAAAAGCAGAAAAATGCTTTGGCGCAGTACAATCGGGCAAAAAGGTCAAGATTTTGTGAGGCAAGTTGCAAAGCATTTTAATAAAATCTTTAAAAGTGTAGATATTGGTGTTTACTTTGACGATTATGTTTATATAGTTAAAAGCGGACTTTTTGCAAAAGGCACAATGTATTTTGATAAAGCACATTACGAAATAGTTAAATCAATAGATGATGTGCCGACTGAGGGCTGGATGAAAGTCATTTTTTGGTCAAATCCAATAACTATAAAAAAACTTGAAAAATACATAAAAGAAAATGAAAATCCCGATGCTAATTTTATGTCATCTTCAATATTTTCTCTTGAAATGTTGCAAAAAGATACACATAAAGGTGTAGGAATAATGAAACTTGCCGATATGCTTGGTATTGAAAAAAGCCATGTTGCAGCAATAGGCGATTATTACAATGATTGGGATATGCTTAAAACCGTGGGCTTGCCTGCCTGCGCGGGCCAAGCTCCACAGCCGATACATAATATTTGCAAATTTGAAGCTTGCCATTGCAATAAAGGCTGTGTTGCAGATTTGCTTGAATATATTATGTCAGGCAAGGCAGAGGAAGCTATAAAAAAAGAAACGCAAAAGAATAGAGGGTAAAATATGCTTACAATCGGTGCACATTTGAGTGCTTCAAAAGGGTACACGGCAATGCTTAATCAGGCTTTGGAAATAGGTGCAAATACATTTCAGTTTTTTACTCGCAATCCGCGCGGCGGCAGTGCAAAAGCTATTGATGAAAATGATGTTAATAACTTTTTAAAGCTTATGGGCGAAAACGGTTTTCCTGTTATATTGGCGCACGCGCCTTATACTCTTAATTTGTGTTCGGCTAAGCCTGAAACCAGGGAATTTGCAACCAATACTTTTGCCGATGATTTAAGGAGAATGGAATATACTCCGAATCAGCTTTATAATTTCCATCCAGGTTCACATACAGGGCAGGGTGCAGATGTTGGAATTGATTTGATAGCCGAGGCTCTTAATAAAGTTCTTTTCCCTGAAATGACCACTACTGTTTTGCTTGAAACAATGGCGGGAAAAGGTACGGAAATAGGCAGAAGTTTTGAAGAACTCAAGGCTATTATAGATAAGGTTGAACTTAATGATAAAATCGGTGTTTGCCTTGATACCTGCCATGTTAACGACGCAGGGTATGATATTGTAAATAATCTTGACGGTGTACTTGAAGAATTTGATGAAATTATAGGTATCGGCAGATTAAAAGCGATTCATATTAACGATTCTAAAAATCCGCTCGGTGCGCATAAAGACAGGCACGAAAAAATCGGTGAGGGATACATCGGTAAAGACGCAATGGAAAGAATAATAAATCATCCTTTACTGAAAAAATTGCCGTTTTATCTTGAAACACCTAATGAACTTGACGGATATGCCAAGGAAATTGCACTTTTAAGGTCTTTATATAAGGACTAATCGGAGGTTAACTATGAGCGTAGAAAAAAGAAATTTTGGTTTCATTGCCGGTAAAGGTGATGTAGAAATTTATAAAATCACTAATGATAACGGTGCGTTTGTTGAACTTATGACTCTCGGCGCAGGTGTTCATTCTATCAATGTACCTGACAGAAACGGTAATCTCGGCGATGTCGTTTTGGGATTTGATGATGTTAATGATTATGTTAATCCTGATTTAGGGTACCAGGGCCTAGTGGTTGGCAGATATGCTAACAGAATTCGTGACGCCAAGTTTTCTATTGACGGTGTGGAATATAACACTCCTAAAAATCAGGGCACATGGACTTTGCACGGCGGCGGCCGCTTTAGCTTTAATATTTGGAATGTTAAGGAAGTGGGCGATAACTTTGTTACATTTTCTTTCTTTTCACCTGATATGCAAGACGGTTTTCCGGGCAATTTCACAATGACTGTAAAGTATACTTTTTCAAATGAAAATGTGCTTAAAATTGAATACACTGTTTTATCTGATAAAAAGACAGTTGCAAACCCTACAAATCATTCATATTTTAACCTTTCAGCAGACAGTTCAAAAACTATTGAGGATGAATATTTGCAAATAAATGCCGATAAGTTTACAGAAACGGATGATTCCCAACTTCCTACCGGTGAGCTTGGATCGGTTAAAGATACTATGATGGATTTCACATCACTTCATAAAATAGGTGATAAGATTGATGATCCTTTCAGAGCTATTATAGATGGTATAGGATATGATAATAACTATTGCTTATATGATAAGAAAATAGGTGAGCTTACAGAAGCTGCCATACTTTATGATGAAGCAACTGGCAGAAATATGGAAGTGTGGACTGACCTTGTAGGAATTCAGGTTTATTGCGGCGGTTGGCTTGCTAAAGACGGTAATGCAGGTAAAGGAAATTCAAAAGTTACATACAGGCGCGGTGTTGCACTTGAAACACAGTTTTATCCTGATTCAGTTAACCATTCAAATTTCCCGTTTAAATATGTTGAACCAAACGAGGAGTTTAAAACAACAACCGAATTTAGATTTTCAGTTAAATAATTATATGTATATGAAAAACGGAGCAGCTTATAAAGCTGCTCCGTTTTATTTTACTATGAAATTATTTTTAGTATATTGACCTAACTTTAATTACACCGTTGATTGCTGTAATATCATCAAGCACTTTTTGTGCCGGGGTTTCATCAATATCAATAATTGAGTAAGCAATTTCGCCCCTGTTTTTATCTTCAAATGAAGCAATGTTGATTCCGTCACGGCTGATTGTATCTGTAATAGTAGCAATCATATTAGGCTGGTTTTTATGAATTACGGTAATTCTTGCAACACCGGTTTTAGCCATTGAAACGGAAGGAAGGTTAACAGAATTCTTAATATTACCATTTTCAAGGTAATCAATAAGTTCATCTGCACCCATTGATGCACAATTTTCTTCGCTTTCAGGTGTGCTTGCACCAAGGTGAGGAATTGCAATAACACCGTCAATACCGATAATATCGGCAGATGGGAAGTCGGTTACATATGCAGCCATTTTACCCTCTTCAAGTGCGTTAACTACTGCTTGTGAATCCGCAAGGTCACCGCGTGCAAAGTTGAGAATTCTGACAGTATTTTTCATTTTATCAATACTTTCGTCACAAATCATTTGCTTTGTATCTGGTGTGAGCGGTACATGAAGTGTAATATAATCGGCAACAGGGAAAATCTCATCAAGATTATTATTTACTGTAATGCCTGGTTTAAGTGAAGCACCTGCCGGTAAGAATGGGTCGTAACCTATAACATTCATTCCAAGGTCAACAGCGGCTTCTGAAACAAGCCTGCCGATAGCACCAAGGCCGATTACCGCAAGGGTTTTACCTTTGATTTCAGGGCCTGCAAAAGCACTTTTACCTTTTTCAACTGTTTTGCCGACATTGTCACCCTCGTCTTTAATGGTTTTGCACCAATCAATAGCCTTGGTAACTTTTCTGCTTGCAAGAAGCAAACCGCATATTACAAGTTCTTTAACTGCATTTGCATTAGCACCCGGTGTGTTAAATACTGCAATGCCGAGATCTGTGCATTTAGGGATTGGAATATTATTTACACCTGCACCTGCTCTTGCAATAGCAAGGAGAGATTCAGGCATTTCCATATCGTGCATTGCGGCACTTCTTACCATAATAGCGTCAGGTGACTGTGTGTTATCATCAATAGTATATTTTGCTTCGTCAAATTTTGATAAGCCTACATTTGAAATTTTATTAAGAGTTTTAACAGTGAACATTATTTGTTTTCCTCCTCAAATTTAGCCATAAATTCAACAAGCTTTTCTACACCCTCAATTGGCATTGCGTTGTAGATAGAAGCTCTCATACCGCCTACTGTTCTGTGACCTTTAAGGTTAACGAATCCGTTAGCTTCAGCTTCGGCAATAAACTTCTTTTCAAGTTCATCATCACCGATAACAAAAGGAACATTCATAAGTGAACGGTCTTCAGGCACAACTGTACCTTTAAATAATTTAGAATTATCAAGGAAATTGTAAAGAATAGAGGCTTTCTTTTCGTTTCTTTCTTTCATCTTTTCAAGTCCGCCGATGTCATTCTTAATCCATTCAAGAACAAGCTTGCAGATGTAAATAGTCCAGCAAGGTGGGGTGTTGTAAAGTGAATCTGCGTCTGCCTGAACCTTGTAGTTCATCATAACAGGTGTAATATCCCTTGCGTTGCCCAAAAGGTCTTCGCGGATAATTGCTACTACAAGACCTGCCGGTGCAACATTCTTTTGCGCACCGAAGTAAACCATACCGAATTTGCTGATGTCAAGCGGTTCTGAAAGAGCGCATGATGATACATCGGCAATAAGAACCTTATCACCAACAGGTGGGAGTTGCTTATAAACAGTACCGTAAATAGTATTGTTCATGCAAATATATACATAGTCTGCATCATCACGAAAATCTTCAGGCTTTGTTTTAGGAATGTATGTAAATGTTTTATCTGCCGAAGATGCAGCTTCAACAACATCACCGTACTTTTTAGCTTCTGCAAATGCTTTCTTTGCCCATTGGCCTGTAATGATGTAATCGGCTTTTTTACTGCCGTTCATAAAATTAAGCGGGATAGCTGAAAACTGTGCAGATGCACCACCCTGAAGGAATAATACTTTGTAATTATCAGGAACATTGTAAAGCTCGCGCATAAGTGCTTCTGCATCTTTAATGATTTTATCAAATACTTTTGAACGATGGCTCATTTCCATTACTGATTGGCCACAGCCCTGATAGTCCATCATTTCATCTGCTGCTTGCTTTAACACTTTTTCAGGAAGTGTTGACGGACCTGCACTAAAATTATAAACTCTTGCCATAATTGGTTTCCTCTCTTATATAAAAAATTGATTTTGTTTAAAACCTGTATCACCTATTATACTATTGTTTAACTTATTGTCAATGATTGTATGTAATTTTCGTGAATATACACAAATAATTGATAAAAAAATCACAATATTGTTGATTTTTAGCGAAATATTATGTTTGATAGCATATAGAATTGATATTTTTTGATTACACACCACAAAAATAGTTATGTGATTTTTATTTTACTTATGCTAATTGCAAATAAAGAAATTACAATACAGTTTCAAATTTTAATTATTATAATTTAACACTTGACTTTTTATTATACATATTATATAATCTTTACACCGCATATTATGGGCAAGCAAGAAATACTCGGTATTCGCCTATTGTAGCGAGACTTGAAAAGGAGATTTATAGACTATGTACGCTGTTATTGTTACAGGTGGTAAGCAGTACAAGGTTAGCGAAGGTGATGTTCTTTACATCGAAAAGCTTGATGCTCAGGCTGATGAAAAAGTAACATTCGATTCTGTTCTTGCAATTGGTGCTGATGATAGCTTCAAAGCAGGTAAGGATTGTGCTAAAGCTACTGTTGATGCTACTGTTCTTAAGAATGGCAAGGGTAAGAAGATTACTGTATTTACTTACAAGCCAAAGAAAGACGAAAAACGCAAAAAAGGTCATCGTCAGCCATACACAAAGGTTGAGATCACCAAAATCAATGCGTAATGATTAGTATTGAATTTTACAGTGGAATAAACGGTCTGTGTGGTTTTGAAGCGACGGGGCATTCAATGAGTGCTGACTCAGGGGAAGACATTATATGTGCTTTCGTATCGAGTGCGTGCTTAATGGCCGCCAACACTGTGACTGAAATCATCGGCCTTGATTGTGACGCTCAGTCAGATGATGGGTATTTAAAACTGATGATACTTGAAAATTCCACAAAAGCACAGGATGTGCTGAAAGGTTTAAGGTTGCATTTAACTGAGCTTTCAAAGCAATATCCTGAAAACATAAAAGTGATTTATCGGAGGTGTAATAATGCTTAAATTAGATTTACAGCTTTTCGCTCATAAGAAAGGTATGGGTTCTACAAAGAACGGCAGAGATTCGGAATCAAAGCGTCTTGGCGCAAAGAGAGCTGACGGCCAGTTCGTTCTTGCAGGCAATATCCTTTACCGCCAGAGAGGAACACACATTCATCCGGGCAATAATGTTGGTATCGGTAAGGACGACACTCTTTTCGCTCTTGTTGATGGCACCGTTAAGTTTGAAAGAATGGGTAAGGACAGAAAGATGGTTTCTGTTTATCCTGTTGAGCAGTAATTTAAGATTTACAAAACTCCACAGATTCTGTGGGGTTTATTTTTTGAAAAAATAAAAGGCAACTGTCGTTTGAAATACGATAGTTGCCTTTTGTAATTACATCATATCTGCAAGTGCATCTGAAAATTCGGTAGGGTTTTCCAAATCAAGCCCTGCAATAAGCCTTGCCGATGAATAAAGCAGATTTGTATATTTCTTTAAGTCGTCATCACTTGCACCTTTAAGCTTATCCACAATTGGATGTTCGGCATTGATTTCAAGTACAAGCTGTGCCTTTACACCTTGGTTTGCACCGGGCATTGAGTTCAAAACTTTTTCCATTTCAAGCGATACATAACCCTCTGCTGAAAGGCAAACAGGGTGTGAACCAAGTTTGTTTGTAAGCTTTACGGCTGTAACTTTACCGTCAAGCGCGTCTTTCATTTTATCAAGAAGTTCTTTTGCATCATCATTTTTCTTGGTGATGGCTTCTTTTTCGGCGTCAGTACTTAAGTCTAAATCGTCTTTGCAGATGTTTACAAAGTGCTTTCCGTCATATTCCATAAGCATTTGAATTGCAAATTCATCAACTTCATCTGTGAAGTAAAGTACCTCGTAGCCTTTTTCTTTAACAGCTTCAATTTGAGGCAGGAGAGCTATTTTTTGAGCGCTTTCACCGCAGGCATAATAAATGTCATTTTGTGAATCAGCCATTCTGCCTACATATTCCTTAAGTGTAGTCGGTTTATCATCGGCAGAAGTTTCAAATAAAAGTAAATCTTTAAGTCCGTCTTTTTCCATACCGTAATTTGCATATACACCGTATTTTAACTGTAAACCGAAAGTCTTAAAGAATTTTTCGTATTTTTCTCTATCGTTTTTGAGCATTTTTGTAAGCTCGTTTTTAATCTTTTTATCAATAGCTTTTGCAATGATTTTGAGCTGGTGGTCGTGCTGAAGCATTTCACGGCTGATATTAAGGCTTAAATCTGCACTGTCAACAAGGCCTTTTACAAAGCTGAAATAGTCAGGCAAAAGGTCAGCACACTTATCCATAATAAGTACACCGTTTGAATAAAGCTGTAAGCCTTTTTCATATTCCTTTGAATAAAAATCATACGGTGGATTTTCAGGAATGTAGAGGAGTGCGTCAAATGTAGCTTGACCCTCGGTTTTGGTGTGAATTACATGGAGTGGGTCGCTGTAATCCATAAATTTTTGCTTGTAAAATTCATTGTACTCTTCAGGCTTGATTTCGCTCTTGTTCTTCCTCCAAAGCGGAACCATTGAGTTAAGTGTTTCTTCGCTTACTTCTGTGGTGTATTCACCCTCTTTGTCAGGGTTTGGAACTTGATGGCTCATTTCCATTACGATAGGGTAGCGAATATAATCTGAATATTTCTTAACAAGTTCGTTTATTGTATACTGTTCAAGATATTTTGTGTAATCTTCGTTTTCGGTATCTTCTTTTATATAAAGTGTAATTTCTGTGCCGGCATTTTCTTTTTCACATTCTTCAATGGTGTATCCGTCTGCGCCGCTTGAAACCCATTTGTGTGCAATATCTTCGCCAAACGCTTTTGAAATCACTTCAACCTTATCGGCAACCATAAATGATGAATAAAAGCCGACACCGAATTGACCGATTACAGAAATATCGTCAGCTTTTTCATTATCGGCATTTTCTTTTTTGAAGTTGAAAGAACCGCTTTTTGCAATAGTGCCAAGGTTGTTTTCAAGTTCTTCAGCTGTCATACCGATACCGTTATCGGTAATTTTAATTGTTCTGTTTTCTTTGTCCAAATCAATGTGAATTTTAAAATCTTCTCTTGCAAGTTTTACGCTGTCATCTGTAAGGGATTTGAAATACAGCTTGTCTATCGCATCGCTGGCATTTGAAATAAGCTCACGCAAAAAAATTTCTTTGTGAGTGTAAATGGAATTTATCATCATATCAAGCAGTTTTTTAGACTCTGCTTTAAATTGCTTTTTTCTCATATTTATCACCTTTTTAATCAAATTAGCACTCTTATAACCCGAGTGCTAATTTATATTATAATCCATTTTCTTTTAATGTCAATAGGTGTTAATAATTTATTTACATAAAAAAGCCACTTCAAAGGAAGTGGCTTTTAGGGTTTACTGCTTATTTAGTTTTAATAGTTTTAACTTTTGACCAAGAAGAATAAACTTTTACAGTTTTGCCGTTATACTTTGCATTTTTGTAAGTACGAATTCTTACATAATACTTCTTATTGGCTTTAAGCTTTTTAATTGTTGTCTTTGTAGTTTTTTGCTTTGAAACTGTAACCGTTTTCTTGTTTTTCTTAAACTTCTTATCAGTAGCTACTTGAATTTGATAACCTTTAATTTTACTTACCTTTTTCCAAGTTGCTTTAATTGATTTCTTGCCCTTTTTAAGTTTTGAGATAGATGCTTTTTTAAGTTTGCGGTCAACCCAAACACCGCCAACTTTTTTTGCATTTGCAGTAGGTGCGGCTGCCTTGGTTGTGCTTGTTGCAGGAGAAGCAACTTGTGTGGTTGATGTAGTGGTTGAAGTTGTAGGTGCAGTTGAAGGAACAACCGGCTGTGAAGGATTTACAGGTGCTTTATAGTTAGGGTTTTTAGTACCGCAACCGTTAGCACAATATTCTGCATTGTTATCAAAATTGTGCGGCTTTTTAGAAATTACATTTTCGCCGAGTTTTTCGCCTGTAACAGCACAAATTACCTGAACAAGACCTTCTTCCTGGCAAGTAGCTTCCTTAACTACTTTTTCAATATGCTGGCAAGCAACTTTGCTTGATAATACTGCTTTGTATGATGCACTTGCGCTGACATCAGTAAGTTCTGGTGACCATTTGTAGTAAGTATCAACATCGTTTTTATGGCTGTGATATGCTTCAAATGGGAATTCAGGAGCTTTTTCAGCAAGTTCCTTTGCGGTTTCACCTTCAAGTGCATTAACAGTAGTTGATTTGCCGTTTACTGTAAATGTAATAGAATAAATGCTTTTTGAATCAATATCATCTCTCTTTTCAGCATAATCTTTAACAGTTGAGTTGTTAACATCAAAAGTGTAAATTGCAACTCTGTTAACAGATGCTAAAATGCCTTCCGGTGCTAAAGAACAATAAGGATTGTAAACGATAAGATTTTTAAGGTTTGAAAAATCTGCAAATGCATTTTTTTCAACTGTTTGTACACCTTTTTCAAGGCAAATGTTTTCAACAGCGCTGTAAGCATCACCTGACGGTGAAGTGCTTGCTGATTCATCTGATGAATTATTAACTGCGTTACCGTATACTTTTTCAAAATCATCAAACAAGCTTGCGCTTACGGTGCTTACACCTGTAATTGTGATTGTTTTTGTGTTCTTATCAAAAGTGTACTTTGAATCATCTGCGCTTGCACTTATTGCAAATACGCATGAAGTCATAGCCAACACAATTGAAAGAAAAATTGATAATGTTTTCTTCATAAGAATTACCCCCTTAATATTTGTGCTTAATTATAGCAAATAAATATATATTATTCAACATACATTTTGTTAAATAATTCTAAATAAATATAAGATTTATTATTTTTTTCTGCTTTCGGCTTTAAGACGAAGCGATTTATCAAGAATTGTTTTTCTTAATCTAATAGATTTTGGTGTAACTTCCAAAAGTTCATCATCAGCCAAAAATTCCATACTCTGCTCAAGTGAAAGAGTAGTAGGCGGTACAAGCTTTAACGCTTCGTCAGAACCGCTTGCACGGGTGTTTGTAACATGCTTTTTCTTACATACATTGCAAACAATGTCTTCATCCTTTGCACATTCGCCTACAATCATACCCTCATATACTTCTACACCCGGGCCTACGAAAAGGCGTCCTCTGTCTTGTGTGTTCCAAAGTCCGTAACCAGTGGTAGTACCTGTTTCGTGAACTACTATTGAACCTCTGTCTCTTGTTTCAATTTCGCCCTTGTATTCCTCATATCCTACAAAGAGTTGGTTCATAATACCGTTACCGTTTGTATCGGTCAAAAATTCTGAGCGGTAACCGATAAGACCTCTTGACGGAATTTTGATTTCAAGGTGAGTCATACCTGTTGAGCGGGTATCCATATTTTCAATTTCACCCTTGCGTGAGCAAAGCTTTTGCATTACATTGCCCACATAATCTTCAGGTACTTCAATAATTGCAAGTTCCATAGGTTCAAGTGTTCTGCCGTTTTCATCTTTTTTAAGAATAACTTGCGGGCGTGATACCTGAAATTCGTAATTTTCTCTTCTCATAGTTTCAATAAGAATTGAAAGGTGAAGCTCGCCTCTGCCTGATACTTTGAAAGTGTCCATAGAATCGGTTTCCTCAACTCTCATTGATACATTGGTTTCAACTTCTTTAAAAAGTCTGTCACGAAGATTACGAGAGGTTACATATTTACCCTCTTTTCCGGCAAACGGTGAGTCATTTACCATAAAGTTCATAGAAATGGTAGGCTCGTCAATTTTTACAAACGGTAGAGGTTCAATGCAGTTAGGGTCACACGCTGTTTCACCGATATTAAGGTCTGCAATACCTGCAATACATACTATATCGCCGAATTCTGCTTCGTCGCAGTCAACCCTTTTAAGTCCTTCAAATTGATAAATTTTAGAAAACTTTACATTTTCCTGTGAACCGTCTTGCCTGCAAAGTACATATGGCGAATTTACTTTTATTGTACCTCTTTCAACTCTGCCTACACCGATTCTGCCAACATAATCATCATATTCAAGTGAAGAGAAGAGAATTTGTGCCGGGCCGTCAGGGTCACCGGTAGGGGACGGTATGTATTCAAGAATTGCATCAAGAAGCGGGCGCATATCACCCTCTCTTACATCAGGGTCAAGGCTTGAATATCCGTCTTTAGCCGAAGCGTAAACAACAGGGAAGTCGATTTGGTCATCATCTGCGCCGAGTTCGATAAAGAGGTCAAGCACTTCATCAATAACTTCTTTAGGCCTTGCACCGTCACGGTCAATTTTATTAACTACAACAAGAGGTGTTTTTTTAAGGCCTAACGCTTTTTTAAGAACAAAGCGGGTTTGCGGCATACAGCCCTCAAATGCGTCAACAACAAGGATTACACCGTCAACCATTGTGAGTATACGCTCAACCTCACCGCCGAAGTCAGCATGCCCCGGGGTGTCAACAATGTTTATCTTTGTATCTTTATAATGAATAGATGTGTTTTTAGAAAGAATTGTAATTCCACGCTCTTTTTCAAGGTCGTTAGAGTCCATAACTCTTTCCTGTACTGCCTCATTATCACGGAAAATACCGCTTTGGTGTAACATTTCATCAACAAGCGTGGTTTTACCATGGTCAACATGGGCAATAATTGCAATGTTTTTTATATCTTTTCTTGTACTCAATTAAATCACCTTATTTCTATTTCTGCGTTATTTTGTAATTTTAAAGCTGTCACGCAGTGCAACGGTTCTGTTAAATACAGGCTTTTCGTCTGTTGAATCCTTATCCTTGCAGAAATATCCGTTTCTCATAAACTGATATTTAGCTCCGACTTCACAATTGCTGAGTGCTTTTTCAACATATCCTTGGGCAATTGTAAGCGAGTCAGGATTAAGATTATCTTCAAATGAGCTTACGCCCTCTTCATCACTTGGGTTAGGAACATTGAAAAGTCTTTCATAAAGTCTGATTTCGCAAGGTACATTTTCCTTTGCCGATACCCAGTGAATTGTGCCTTTAACTTTTCTTCCGTCAGGTGAGTCACCGCCGAAAGTTTCCGGGTCATATGTTGCGTGAACACAGCATACTTCACCGTTTTCATCAAGGTCATATCCTGTGCAGGTAACATAATAAGCTTTATAAAGTCTTACTTCGTTGCCAACATAAAGACGCCTGTATTTTTTAATCGGTTCAACCATAAAGTCGTTTCTTTCAATCCAAAGTTCCTTACTGAAAGGAATGGTTCTTGAACCGTATTCAGGATGGTCAGGGTGGTATTCACATTCAATTTCTTCAATTTTTTCTTCCGGATAGTTATCAATCACAAGCTTAACAGGGTCAATTACCGCCATAGCCCTTGCAGAGTTTGCACCGAGATTATCCCTGACACAAGCTTCAAGAAGTGCGAAGTCAATAACGCTGTATGCTTTTGATACGCCTATTCTTTCACAGAAATCACGGATAGCTTCAGCAGGGTAACCCCTTCTTCTCATACCGCTTATTGTTGCCATTCTTGGGTCGTCCCAGCCGGAAACAATATTATCCTGCACAAGCTTTAAGCACTTTCTTTTAGATGTGAGTGTATAATTAAGATTCATTCTTGCAAATTCAATTTGCCTTGGCTTCTCACCGTCAATGAGTTCATCAACAAACCAGTTGTAAAGCGGCCTGTGGTTTTCAAATTCAAGTGAGCAAAGCGAATGGGTTACACCCTCATAAGCATCTGAAAGCGGGTGTGCAAAATCGTACATAGGATATACGCACCATTTATCACCTGTTCTGTGATGATGTGCAAACATAATTCTGTAAATTATAGGATCACGCATATTGAGGTTAGGTGATGCCATATCAATCTTGGCACGAAGTACCATTTTGCCTTCTTCAAATTCGCCTTTTGTCATTCGCTCAAAAAGTTCAAGGTTTTCTTCAATGCTTCTGTCACGGTAAGGGGAATTTTTGCCCGGCTGCGTAAGTGTACCGCGGTATTCCCTCATTTGTTCAGGTGTAAGTTCGCAAACATATGCTTTTCCTTTTTTGATAAGCTTTATTGCACATTCATATAAAAAGTCAAAATAATCTGATGCGTAATACAAGTTGTCCCAATCAAAGCCGAGCCATTTAATATCTTCTTTAATTGCGTCAACATATTCGGTATCTTCTTTTGTAGGGTTGGTATCATCAAGGCGAAGATTACATACACCCTTGTATTTTTCCTTTACACCGAAGTTTATACAAATAGCTTTTGCGTGGCCTATATGGAGATAACCGTTTGGTTCAGGCGGAAAACGGGTTTGAATTTTTGAATATTTACCGTCTGCCAAATCTTCGTCAATAAAATCATGAATGAAATTTGACGGTGCTTTTATTTCTTCGTTGTTTTCTATTTCAGCCATTATCTGTTCTCCTTGTAATATTCAAGTGCGTTATTAAGTCTTTCTTTAACTCTTTCTTCACCCAAAAGTGCAGTGATTGAAAAAAGGTCAGGTGTGTTGGTTCTTCCTGTTAGTGCAACACGGATTATTGTTGATACATCGCCTACATGGCCTTTAAAATCATCCGGATTTTTCTTGTACTCCTTAACATTAGGGGTACAGCCGCAAGGGGCGCAAATATCTTTAATTCTGTTAAACCAAGTATCTTTATCATCATCTAAATTTACAACATCAATGTATTTTTCCAAAACATCAACTGCAAGTTCGTTTGTTGCATTGCCGCAAAGTTCAAAGCAAGGTGTAAATGTTTCATCATACATATAGCTGATGTATTGAGGAATGTCAGACCATTTTGCAATGTCTTTTCTCGGCTTTTTGTTTTCACGGTCAATATTAAGAATGGCAGTTGCGTACTGCTCGTCTTTTGCATAAAGATTTGCGAGCTTTTCGTTATATTCTTTAGCCCATTCGTTTGATAATTCAAAAACTTTAGCTGCCGGCATTTTGCTGATTACATTTTTAGAAATATCGGTGAGCTTTACAAAATCAAACAGTGCGCCGGAAGCACTCATCTTTTTAAGATTAAACGGGAAGTCAAATAAGCTTGTATCTTGATTTGCTCTTCTCCAATCTTCAAAATTAGAGTTTAAAATAGTCATCATATATTCGTTAACCGAATCGGCAGGGTAGCCGACTTCTGAATAATATGAAACCGCAGCTTCAGGGTCTTTCCTCTTTGAAAGCTTGCGCTTGCCGCCGTTTTCTTCTTTCATAATCGGCGCAACATGCGCATATTTTACCGGCTTAAATCCGAGTACCTTGAAAAGCTGAAGATGAAGCGGAACGGAAGCAATCCATTCATCACCTCTTGTTACATGTGTTGTTCGCATTAAATGGTCATCAATTGCGTGGGCAAAATGATATGTCGGTATACCGTCCGTTTTAAGAAGTACAACATCAATTACATTTTCAGGCATTTCAATTTTGCCTTTAATCATATCGTCAAAATAGCATTTCTTTTCAATGTCACCCGGCGATTTTAATCTTAAAGTCCAAGGCAAACCCTTTTCAATATTTTCTTTAATTTGCTCAAATGTAAGGTTGCGGCATTTAGCATACTTGCCGTAGTAACCCTTAATATCTTCACCCTCTTGCTGCTGCCTGATTTCCTCTATTTCATCGGCAGAGCAAAAGCAAGGATATGCAAGCCCCTGCTTAACAAGATTTTTTGCATATGTTTGGTAAATATCTTTTCTTGCACTTTGGTAATAAGGGCCGTAATTGCCTGTTTCGGTTTCTTCGCCGATTACACCCTCATCTGCTTTTACTCCGTAAACCTCAAGGCCTTTGAGCATAGCGTCAACTGCACCGTCAACTTTTCTTTTTTGGTCGGTATCTTCAACTCGCACAAAAAATACGCCGTCTGTATTTCTCGCTGTGAGATATGAAGCAAAACAGGTGTAAAGATTACCGAAATGCAGATAACCGGTCGGGCTTGGCGCAAACCTTGTAACGCGTGCGCCGTCTTTAAGCTGTCGCGGGGGGTATTTTTCTTCGTAATATTCAGGTGTCTTGTCTATGTTTGGAAAAAGTAAATTTGCAAGTTCGTCAAAATTCATCGTTTTTTCACCCTTATGTATAAAATTCCATTATAAAATTACATAATATTATTACATAAATTATTAAAATATTCAATATAAAATTATATATTTTTTATTAAATAGAATATTATTATTGAAAATAAACATATTATGTGCTAAATTAAAATATAATCTATATAATTTAATAAATTTTCGGAGTTTAAAATGGGTAAAAGAATAGCACTTTGGGATAATCTGAAATTATTTTTAATTTTTTTGGTTGTGCTTGGCCATTTGACCTTGCAATATTTTTGTTCAAGCCAAATGTTTTGTACTGTGACTATGGTAATTTATACTTTTCATATGCCTGCATTTGTGTTTATAAGCGGCCTTTTTTCAAAAAAAGCCATTAACGGTGAAACACCGCCTGTTAAGCGTTCATTTTCGTTTATAGCGGTTTATTTATTTGTAAGAGTATTAAATTATTTATCAAATATTATTTTTGGCGTTCATTCTTATTTTAGTATTTTTTCATCTAAAGATATACCGTGGTATATGATGGCTATGGCTTTATGGTATATGATAACTTGGGCAGTCAGAAAAATTGACGCCAAGTATGTGCTTGTTACAAGCATAGTTATGGGTTGTTTTATAGGGTATATGAGCGGGGATGCAGACTTTTTATGTATTATGCGTTTAATAACTTTCTTCCCGTTTTTCTATATAGGTTATTTGCTTGATTTGGATGATGTAAACAAAATAACTTCAACTAAAAAAGCTAAAATATTTTCCGCTGCTTTTTTTATCGCTTTTGTTATTATAGTGACAGTAACTATTGATAAAACAAAAGAGCTTTTCCCGCTTTTAAGCGGCAGAAGAAGATTTTTTGCACTTGAAGATAATATTGAAGATTATGGTTGTCTTCTTCGCCTGGCATATTATGTGATAGTATCATTACTTATTTTTTCTATTATATCTCTTTGCCCGAGAAAAGAATTTATGTTTACGGCGGCAGGTAAAAAGACGCTTCAAATTTATGTTTATCACCGTCCGCTTTTATATATAATGAAAAATGCAGGGCTTTTTTATCTTGTTAAGCAAGTAGGTGCAGGCTGGGAATGGATTGCCATTGCAATTGTGATGCTTCTAACCGCATTATTATGCTTTGATTTTTGGCGAAAGCCGCTTGATTTTATTATGAACCCAAAATTGAAAGGAGAAAAATATGCAACTGCCAAATGACCCGATAATGCTTATGAGCGTGATAAATCTTAAACTTCGTGATTTTTATTCAAATCTGGATGCTTTGTGCGATGATATGAATATTGATAAAGAGGAATTGTGTGAAAAGCTTGCTTTTGCAGGGTTTAAATATGACGAAAAACAAAATATGTTCTTTTAATGAAATCAGCCATAATTTTATTATGGCTGAATTTTTTTTGCAAAAAAGTGTTGACATTTAGAAATTTATGTGTATAATGAGAATTGTAATCAATACAAATTAACAATGATTACAATGTGCTTGAAAGGAAGTGAGTATTTGCAAACTAAAGAAATTACAGAGCTTTTTAAACAAAAAGGTATTAAAGCCACTGCACAAAGAATCGCGGTTTATAAATATCTTTATGAAAACAGAATTCATCCTGATGTTGATACTGTTTATAAAAATTTGGTTGAGGATAATCCGTCTTTTTCAAAAACTACTGTTTACAATTGTTTGCAGACACTTGCTGATTGCGGGCTTATAATTCCGGTTATGATTGAAAGCGAGAAAATCAGATATGATGCAAACCCAAATTTTCATTCGCATTTTAAATGCAGATGTTGCGGCGGAATATTTGATTTTACCTGCAAAGTAAATGATATTGAGGGATTAGACGGCTTTGATGTAGAGCATAGGGATGTATATTTCAGCGGAATATGCAAAAATTGTAAAAGTAAAAATTAAAAAAATTTAAATTTAAAGGAGTAATTTATTATGGCAAAGAAGTATTATTGTCCGGTATGCGGATACGAAAGTGATGAACCTATTGATGTTTGCCCGGTTTGCGGTGCAAAAATGGCAGTCAGAGAAGAGGGCGAAACCTCATGGGCTGCTGAGCATAAGGTAGGTATTATTGACGGTGTAAGCGAAGAAATCGTACAGGGCCTTCGTGAAAACTTCCAGGGTGAATGCACAGAAGTAGGTATGTATCTTGCAATGGCAAGAGTTGCACACAGAGAGGGATACCCTGAAATCGGTCTTTATTGGGAAAAGGCAGCTTATGAAGAAGCAGACCATGCATCAAGATTTGCAGAAATGCTTGGTGAAGTTGTAACAGATTCAACAAAGAAAAATCTTGAAATGAGAGCAGCAGCAGAAAACGGTGCAACTCTCGGTAAAACACAGCTTGCAAAGCTTGCTAAAGAACAGGGTCTTGATGCAATCCACGATGCTGTACATGAAATGGCAAGGGACGAAGCAAGACACGGCAAAGCATTTGAGGGACTTCTTAAAAGATATTTCGCATAAGAAAAGAATAAAAAGCGGACGCAAGTCCGCTTTTTGTTTGTGCTTCGTCCCTTGCCACGAGGCTCCAAATTCATTGTGAATTTGGGAGAAACAGTCCGGGGGACTGTTTCGTAGCGAGTGATAACGGAGAAAGCAAGACACGGTAAAGCATTTGAGGGACTTCTTAAAAGATATTTCGCATAAGAAAAGAAGAAAAAGCGGACGAAAGTCCGCTTTTTTGTTTGTGCTTCGTTTGTTGCTATTAAGTAGCGTAATGAGTAAAAGTGTACCAAAACAGACTTGTGTCTAATATAATGTGCGTTTTTGTCAAGAAAAATGGTGGAATTTTGTGTAATCGGTATAATTATTACAAAAAGGTTACAAATTTGTTGTAAAAGATTGCCATAGATTACAAAATGTAATTTATGATAGAATGTCTCCGTTGCTTACAAAAGGAGGCGTTATATTGGCAAAAATACTGAAAAATGGTATTCTTTCAGTTATTATGACGATGGTTATATTAACTCTTTCACCACTTACAGCATTTTCACAAGAATACGAACCAAGACTTACAGCTCCGCAAGGCGAGCCGTATTACACAAGCAAATTAAATGTATATTCACAAACAGGATACGGTATGCCAAACTGTGTCGCATATGCTTACGGCAGGCTATATGAACTAAACGGTGAAGCACCGAAGCTTAACCGAGGTGATGCAGGCCAATGGTGGTTTATGAATAAGAGAAATAATTATTATGACTATGGCAATGAAGCAAAATTGGGTGCGGTTGCCTGCTGGTCAAACCATGTGGCAATTGTAGAAAAAATAAATGATGACGAAAGTGTGACAATATCCGAGTCGCATTGGGGCGGGAATTATTTTAATACTAAAACATATTATAATATGAATTCGCACTACGGTCAGCAGTTTTACGGATACATATATGCATATAATAATGATAACGCTGACGCAGAAGAAACTGCCGAATTATATGATTTTCAAGATAACGGTCATTTTAAACCGCAGGAAAAAACAGCGTTTACCGCACTTGAATTTAAACAGAGTGATAATGTAATAATGAATCCGCAAAATAACTTTATAATTAACAGCGATAATATGTAAAAAACCGGCTATGAATTTGGTTCATAGCCGGTTTTTAATGTTTGATTTTAAATTATTCTTCCCATTTCATAATGGTTTTGCCAAAAGATTTTTGCGTATCTTTTTCAAAAGCGTTTTTAATATCGGTTGTAGTACGAACTGTGTTAACAGAACTGATAAGATTACCGAGATAATCAATTATTTCTGGATGCTTTTTGTACATTTCGACTGTTTTTGCAAAGTCTTTAACACCGCTTCTTGACGAGCCAAATACGCGAAGTCCTTTTTCAAGAATCATTCTTGTGTTAATAGGAACAGGATATTCGCTTACACCTAAAATTGATATTGTGCCTTCAGGTTTAATAAGGCCGATGATTTGCTCAATTGCAATCGGACTTCCGTTTCCGCCTACACATTCAAATGCGTGGTCGGTTGTAAAACCGTCGGGTACTTCATTAACAAGATGTGTTTCATCCGCAAATGTGAAATCGGCAAGCTTGTTTGCGTCTGTGCCGAATACAACGATTTTTGATTTAGGAAAATGATATTTTAAAAATAACGATGTGATGTAACCGAGATTACCGTCACCCCATACAGAAACAGTATCTCTTCTGTTATGAGCGATTTTATCAAATCTTGAAATTGCGTGTACGGAAACTGAAACAATTTCTGTAAATGCGGCAACAGTCATATCAATATCATCTGGAAGCTTAACAAGCCTTTTAGGTGATATTTCAACAAATTCCTGCAAAAAACCATCCATTGATGAACCGCAGAACTTTGAAGAACGAAGGTAGTTTTCTGCAATGTAGTCATCTGTTTCAACGGGTGCGTTAGGCACCATTACAACCTTATCTCCCGGCTTGAATGTGTTTGTCGGGTCAAAAAATACTTCGCCGACACCTTCGTGAATTAAAGCCATAGGTAATTTTTCGGCAAGTACCTTTGCATCACGGGTGCCGAGGTAATATCTCATATCAGCATTGCAGATAGATAAATAAGTTGGTCTGACGATTGCGTTTTCACCAAAAAGCTCAATATCTTCAAATGCAATTTCAAATCTTCTCGGTGCAACAAGTCTGTAAATTGTGTTAATCATCGCTTTCGTCCTCCAACAAAGACTTGGCTACCTTAAGGTCATAAGGATAGGTTATTTTCATATTATAAGTTTCGCCTTGAACAAGGGCAACTTTTTCACCTTTGATTACAAAAATCTTTGCGGCGTCAGTCAAAATGTCCTTTTCGTCAGCCGTAAGTGAATTATAAATATTTTTGAGTTTAAGAGCGTTGAATGACTGCGGTGTTTGACCCTGATACATTTTGCTTCTGTCAGGAATTGAGCTGATGATTTCATTGTCGGCAGATTCAACAATAGTGTCGGTAGCAGGTACAACTGTGTCGCATGCACCATACTGCTTTGCAAATTCAATGTTTTCTTCAATAATTCTGTTTGTAACAAAAGGTCGTACACTGTCGTGAGTTACAATTATTGTATCATCATTGAGGTTGCCCTCACTTTCGATAAATTTAATTGCATTCATAATAGTTTCATTTCTAGTGTCGCCGCCTTCAATTACAGCTATTTTGTTGCTTGCAGGAGCAATATGCTTATCAATAAGATTTTTGGTATGCTCAACCCATTGCTTTGGGCAAAGAACAATTATTTTTTCAAATTGAGGTACAGCAAAGAACTTTTCAATTGTGTATACAATAATAGGCTTGTCTTTAACTGTAAGATACTGCTTCGGCTTGTCACCGCCCATTCTTGAGCCGATACCGCCTGCTAATATTACTGCGTAAACCATAAATTTTAACTCCTTTTATATTTCATAATTATATTATATATCTAAATTTTTTAAAATCAAGTCCGCAACTCGTTTGCTTGATTTACCGTCAAGGTCATCAAAAAACTTGTTTTTAAATCCGTTGACTTTTTCACTTTCAAAATCTTTTGCGTTAATGCAATTGATAAGTTCATTTTCGCTAAAAACAATTTTGCCGGGAACAAAACCTTCAAAATCGTAATAAAAATCCCTGCTTGCAATGTAATCATATAAATCAAATGCATAAAACATCATAGGAATATTGAGAAGCGAAGCTTCAAATATAACACTTGAATAATCTGTTACAAGCAAATCGGTAACAAATAAAAGGTCGTTTAGCTCGTCATCTTCACTCATATCTATAATTACATCACTGTATTGATTAGGTATTTCAAATCTTTCTTTGCAAAACGGATGAAGCTTAATTAAAATTGCATATTCGCCGCCTAATCCTTCGTATGCTTTTTCAATATCAAATGCATCAATAGGGTAAAACGCACTCATTTGCCCATTGCCTCTGAAAGTAGGGGCAAAAAGTAATATTTTTTTATTTTTAAGTTGTGGGTATCTTTCATAAAATGATGTGCGAACTTTATTTGCGTATTCTTCATCCATAAATATATCGGTTCTCGGAATACCTGTTGCTACGACATTTTCATCACTTAAACCAAAGCCCTCTGCATAGTGCTTTGCAATTTCTTGTGAACTTACTATTGCATAGTCATACATTCTGTGGTTAGGGTCGGTTTGCTTTGGACCGCCCTTTTTGCCCAGGCGGGTAAAGCCGAAAGTTTTAAATGCGCCGCAAGCGTGCCATAATTGGAAAAGTTTTACATCCTCACGCTTGGTAACCAAGTTCAGCAACCTGAAATAATCATCAACTATTACAACTTTAGATGTTGCATAAAGTTTAAGAAATTTAATTACATTTTTTATTCTTCTGTGGCCTGCCGGGTCTGAAAACATAAGAAATTTAAACTCAATATCTTTGCGGTCTTTAATTAAATTGTAAACATATTCGGGGTTGCCGCCTATTTCATCTCTTCTGCCGGACATAAATGCAATTTGATTTTTAACAATAGGTTTTTTTGATAGGAATTTATAATAAATTCTGGCAAGTTCGTAAATCGGCCTGCGTATGTTTTCAAAAAATAAATCTCTTTTAAAGCTTGTTTTCATAAAAGATGAAACATTAACTTTAATTTGAACAAATATATTTTTTGCAAGCGAGTCGATTGATTGCGTTTTTCTTCTCGGTAAAATATCTAATGCGGCTAAAAATCCGTCAATAATAAAATAAGGGAGCAAAACAACGCTTAAAACAATTCTTAAGATAAAGAAAATAAATCTTATAAGAGGAATAATGACTACACTTTTTTTAATAAAGCTTTCATTATATTTATTTTCCGGTATTTGATGAATAATAAATTGATTGTTTTTGCAGTCAAAATCAAAAGAATAAGAGTTTTTTAACTTCTTTCTGTCATTATCAAATTCGCTTTCATCTGAAAATACGGTTACACCGTCAAAACATTCATATTCAATATATTTTTCATCAAGTTCAATATTGCTGTTTTCAGTTAAAACATTGGTGGAAACGGTGAACGGTATGCCGATAACTTCATTGTCACCGTAATAAAAATCGATTCTGACTTTTATATCATCGTTGCAGTTATAATTATAATATATTTCATCAAGAAAAAATGAATATGTACAAACAATTATGCAGGAATCACTTTGCTTTTGCCTAAAATAGTTGGTTACGAGAAACGGCAAGCGCCTTGTTTTTCCGTTACATTCAAATATTATTTTTGCTTTTGGTGATGTAACATCAATATCAAACGGACAACTGATTGAAACAGAAAGGTTAAGTTTGTTTTTTTCAATATTCATTTTGTTGATTATCATTTTGCAATCAAACATTCTTTTCTAATAACTCCTTTGTAAATTCAACAACATTTTTTGTAGCCCGGCCCGTCTTTTCTCCAAAATATCTTTGCCTAAATGGCTTAACAAGCTCTTTTTTATAATCGTTGCAATTGATTGAATCAATCATTTCTTCGGTGTTTAAAACAATTTTGCCCGGAACAAAAGTTGAAAAGTTGCAATAAAAATCTCTGTCACGGCTGTATTCATTAAGGTCAAATGCATAAAACAGCATAGGTACATCTACTATTGAAGCTTCAAAAATAACACTCGAATAATCTGTTACAAGCAAATCGGTAACAAATAATAAATCGTTGATGTCATACTCTGATGTGAAATCAATAAGCCTGCTTTTATATTTATCACTGCAATTTGGGCGTTCCTGAAGATAAGGGTGCATTTTAACCGCAATTACCCAATCTTCCTCGATTGAATCAAAAATTTTATCTGCTTCAAATTTTTCAATAGGGTAGGAGCAGTTGCCCATACCGCCACCGCGAAATGTCGGCGCAAAAAGAAGTATTTTTTTGCCTTTAAGTTCAGGATTATCTTTATAAAAGTTTTTAACAAATCTTTTTTTGTAACTTTCGTTTTCAAGCACATCACAGCGCGGTGAACCAAGCGGTATAACCTTTTCCATAGCTACACCGAAGCCTTCGGCATAATACGGAATAACCTCATTTGAACTTACAATAACATAATCATATTGCCTGTGGTTCGGCGAGCTTTGGCGAAGATAACTGTCACGCCCAAGCCTTGAAAAGCCAAAAGTTTTAAACGCACCGCACGCGTGCCAAAGCTGAATGAGTTTAACATCATCTTTCTTTTTTATATAAGAAAGGAAGTGATAGTAATCATCAACAAATACTACCGAACTTGTAGCATAAAGCTTGAAAAATTTGAATAGGTTAGGCAAATTATCTTTAAGTCCGCCTTTTTTGCAAAGTACCGTTATATCAACATTATCAAGCTTGGTCATTTCAAAAAATACAGCTTTAATGTTGCCTGTCAGCCTGTCAGCCCTGTTAGATAAAAATGTCACCTTATTTGGCTGAACTTTCATTCTTCTGTATGGTAAAAAAAGAACTGACATCAAAAGCGTGAATATCATTTTCGATTTTTCTCTTCTGCTGCTTGAAAAAAAGCGCATCAAAGCACGTTTCTTTTTTATAGGAATAGTCAATTCGTTTTCCGGCTTAACTATTATGTTTTCCCCGTTTCCGTCACTGAAAAGAAAATCAACTTTAACATTTTTACTGCTGTTATCATTATAAAATAAAAACGGTGTGTCGAATATACCGATTGCAACAGCCTTGTTGTCATTGCAGGATTTTAAATCCATAGGTAAAATTCTGTTATCGCTTTCACTGTAAAAGCAAGCTGAAATTCGCGGATAGTAAAGCTTTTGGTTTCCCTCAAGCTCTATCGTGAGTTCAACATAATTGTTCGTCACATTCAAATTGACTATGTTAACTTTATAGTCACCCATATAATACCCTCATATAATACCCAAATAATCACCGTAATTGCCGATAGGCACAATATTACAGTTTAATAGTTATATAATATCACAATAATCAAAACTTGTCTATACTGATAATATTATAAATATCGTAATTTTATTACATATATAAAAAATAAAACCGTCTTAATGACGGTTTTGTTTAGTAAATATCTCTTGATATATCGTTTCGTATTCTTTCGCTGTTTTTCTTAAGCGTGTTCAGCACTTTTACAAATGTGCAAAATTCATCATCACTTAAATTGCTTGCCAAATCATAGAAAAAATGGGCGATTTCTTTTGAGCATGCCTCGTTAATCATTTTTGCTTTTTGAGTAGGTACGACTTTTTTTAACCTTGCGTCTATAATAACGCTCTTTCGTTCAATAAGTCCCTCTTTTTCAAGTTCTTTAAGAATAGTTGAAACTGTGGAGCGGCTTAAGTCGAATTCACGCTCAATATCCCTTTGAAAGATATTTTTATCTTCGTTTTCACAAAGGTATGATATTATGTATCCGTTAGATGCGCCAAAGGCATTTGAATATATTTTCTTTTGAAGCTCTGTTCTGCGATGATTATAAAAATTGGCTACCGCAGTTAAGTTTGAGCCGATTTGGTTAACATTAAATTCGTCCATTTCTTTCCTCCCGAATCCTAACGCCTGTCTCTTATACACATCTCCGAGCCCACGAGACCGGAGCCTATCTCGT
>OWID01000120.1_pt1 | contig 40077 bp, 70 predicted proteins | sample 1732661 | NCBI WGS metagenome assembly OWID01 (sample SAMN05065739, study PRJEB22554) | human gut metagenome | biome: ENVO:2100002; feature: ENVO:00000062; material: ENVO:00002003 | host: Homo sapiens | place: USA
GGTAAGGCCCTCAGCTACTCCCCGGAGTACGGGGGCACACGGGGGCGCTCCGCCGTCCTGCTGGCCGGGGCGCGGGTGATCCTGTACTGCTCCGGCGACGGCACGGCAGACGCCAAGACACCGGAAGGGCTGCGAGACGAGCTGGTGAGCATCGGCTGCCGGTACGACCAGGCGGCCAACCTGCGGGCCCTGGGCCTCGACGCGGGCAGCTCCTCTAACTGCGACTTTGGGGACGGCCAGCGTATCAGCAACGGTAAGCGGGTCAAGGGTTATCTGTGTATCTGGAGAAAACAGGACGGCCAGGAGCCGCCGGAACAGGAGGACAAGCCTATGAGCAAGCATACCGTATGCCTCGACCCAGGACACGGGCCGGGCAACGTCAACGGCTCCCCGGATGGCACCTACAAAGAGTGGGAGTTTACGTGGGACATGGCCCAGCGTGTCAAGCCGCTGCTGGAGGCCAAGGGGGTGGGCGTGGTGCTCACCAAGACCGCGGACAACTACCCCAGCCTGACGGAGCGGGCCAACATCAGCAACAAAGCAAAGCCGGACTGCTTTGTGAGCATCCACACCAATGCTGGACAAGGGAAAGGATGGTCGAGCGGATCTGGGCTTGAAATCTACACCAGCGCCGGGCCCATGACGGCACAGCGCAATGTGCTGGCCTCCAAGCTGGTCAACGCGTTCCACGCCGCCGGGGTGGCCCTGAGAAGTGAGCCTATCAAACACAACATCGAATTGACCGTGCTCGCCAAGACGGACGCTCCCGCCTGCCTGATTGAGTACGGCTTCCACACCAACAAGGCCGACGTGGAGTACCTTAAGGACACCAAGTATCGAGACAAACTGGCCGAGGCCACCGCAAAGGGCATCTGTGAGTTCCTGGGCGTGGTGTGGCAAGCGGAAGCGGGAGCGGACAACGCGGAGGATACCCCGGACGTTTGGGCCGCTGAGGCGTGGCAGAAGGCCAAGGACAAGGGCGTACTGGACGGCACCCGGCCCCGCGATAATATGACCCGGCAGGAGTTGGCCGTCGTGCTGGATCGGTTGAATCTGATTTGATGGAGGTACATATCATGGACATTTCTTCTTTGGGTATCACTGGAGTGGCGGGCATCACTGTAATCTGCTTCCTCGTCGGCCAGGTGGTCAAGGCCACTGGACTGGACAATAAGTGGATTCCCATCATCTGCGGTGCGTTTGGTGCGGCGCTGGGCATCCTCGGCATGTTTATCATGCCCGAGTTCCCGGCCAGTGATTACCTTACCGCCGCCGCCGTAGGCATTGTGAGCGGCCTCGCGGCCACTGGTATCAATCAGGTCTATAAGCAGTTGACTAAGGAGGGCTGATGCCCATGGAGTGGGTAGGCCCACTGATTTCCGGCGCGGCGGTCGTCCTGGTGGCTATCATCGAGGCGGCCGCCGCGAAGGAGCGGAAACGCATCAAATCTGACAACCAGAAGAGCGATGCCCTTATGAATGGGGTACAGGCTCTGCTAAGACGTGAAATCATTGCTGAGTACAACCATTATACTGAGGAAGGACATATCCCGATCTATGGTATAGAAAACGTGCTGGATATGTATAACGCATATAAGGCGTTGGGCGGAAATGGCATGGCGACGAAGCTGGTAGAGGTTTTGAAACAACTGCCCACAGAGCCGCCAGAGGGCGAAAGGACGTGACTGAATGAGCGCAAGAGTGAAGCTACCACAAGAGTTAGCCGAACTCTTGCGCTCTGAGCTGGAAGCGGCTATCAAAGAGGCCGCATTGTATCGAGATGATGAGTTGATAGCCCGCCGGTACATTATCGAGAAATGGCCGCAGATGGATATTGCGGCAGAGCTTGGATGGCGTAGGGCAACGGTAGGCGACCACATTAAGAACATCTTGCCCCGCGTATCCGACGTTGCAACCAAACTATACACAATCCGTACATAAGACGTACATAACCCCGACTGGAACCGAACCCAGCCGGGGTTATTTTATGCGACAATATAGGCAAGGAGGACGTGAGGATAAAGGGCCGGTACCCGTCGCCGCCCTCCTCACGGACTCCTTATTTTATGGACAAGGACGTGTTGGATATGACTCTAATCGAGAGGATGGTAGCCGCTGGCATGTCCCGCGATTGCGCCGCTGAAACAGCGATGTGGTACATGGCACAGGGAGATGACGAAGGACTGGAGGACTACGTAGCCAGCCTGGAGGCAAAATATGGCATACATACAGCACAATGAGAATCCAGACGGACGCAACGTGGGAGATTGTACTGTGCGTGCCATCTCCACGGCCCTGGGGCAGGATTGGGAGACGACCTATGCCGGGCTGGCCCTGCAAGGCTACCTGATGGGTGATATGCCGTCAGCCAACCACGTGTGGGGGGCCTACCTGCGCAGCCGCGGATTTGACCGGGACATGATATCCAACTCCTGCCCTGACTGCTACACGGTGGCCGACTTTGCCGCAGAGCACCCCCATGGGATCTATATCTTGGCCCTGTCCGGCCATGTGGTGTGCGTGCAAAACGGAGATTGGATCGACACCTGGGACAGCGGTGGGGAGATACCGCTTTACTATTGGCACAAGGAGGGATAAGCGATGCCATATCAATATGTGCCCGGCTATCAGCCGTACCCTTACCAGCCGCCCATGCCGGATCAGCTTGCGCAGCTCCGGGGGGCGCAGTATCAGCCCATGCCGCAGCAGATGCCGCAGGTACAGCCCCAGCAGCCGCAGGCCGGCGGCCAGAGCATGGTATGGGTGAGCGGCGAGGCGGAGGCGATGGCCTATCTGGTGGCTCCTAACAGCGCCGCGGCACTTTGGGACAGCAACTCACCTACCATCTATCTCAAGCAGGCGGATGCCAGCGGGAAACCGTCCATCAAGGTCTATGACCTCGTAGAGCGCACCAGCGGGGCCAGAACGGCGCAAGCCCAACAGGGTGTGGAGTTTGCCACAAAGGCCGATCTGGAGGCCCTGGCGGCCCGTGTGGACGCGCTGGCAGCTCCGAAAACGACTGCAAAGAAGAACGCGAAGGAGGATGCAGAATGAATCCCTTTTTCGGAGTCATGGGTGGCGGTGGCCGCCCCAACATGATGCAGCAGTTCCAACAGTTTATGCAGCAGATGAAGGGCAAAGACCCCAATGCTATCATCAATGAAATGGTCTCAAGCGGAAAAATCTCGCAGGAACAATTAAACCACGTCCAACAGCAGGCCCAGCAGATGTCTGGCATGTTTGACGGGATGCGGGGAATGTTCGGCAAGTGATCAAAATCCCGGCCGGGTTTTGAAAATAAAAGCAAAGGAGAATTTACATGAGTCTTTCTTCTGACGGCGGCACCGTTATGACGATGCCGGTTCAGCCTGCCTATCAGGGCGGCAACGGCGGTTTTGGATGGGGCGGGGACTGGTCCAGTTGGATCATCCTGTTCCTCATCTTCGGCCTGTTCGGCGGTTGGGGCAGCTATGGCGGCTTCGGCGGTGGAAACGGCGTGAACGGCCCCGGCTTCCAGGGGTACGCTACCCGCGCCGATATCAATGAGGGCTTTTCCCTGAACGGCCTCCAGAACGGCCAGACCTCCATCCGGGACGCCGTGACCAGCGGATTCCACGGTGTGGATACCGCTGTGTGTAACCTGGGCTATCAGACCCAGGCGGGCTTCAATGCCCTGGGCGCTCAGTTGGCCTCCTGCTGCTGCGACACACGGGAGGCGATTCAGGGGGCGCGGTACGACCTTGCAACCACCGCCTGCGCTACGCAGAACACCATCCAGAACACCACTCGGGACATCATCGACAACGCCAACGCCAACTCCCGGGCAATCCTGGACTTCCTGACTCAGGATAAGATTGCTACTCTGACGGCCGAAAACCAGAGCCTGAAGTTCCAGGCTTCTCAGGCGGCCCAGAATGCTTTTATTACCGCGAATCAGGAAGCCCAGACCGCCGAGTTGATCCGCCGCATCAACCCCATGCCCGTGCCTGCCTACCAGGTGCCCAACCCCTATACCGGCTGCTGCGGCTACAATAACTGCGGCTGCTAAAACCAAATACATCAACTTCCGAGGATTCCTTGGATGTTCGGCCCCGTGCCGATACTGACAACAGCGGCGGGGCAACAGCCTCGCCGCTTTCCCTATCGAAATCGATAGGTTTAAACTGGTCGATTCCGACCACTTTAGAAAGGACTGATTTTATGGCTGAGTTTACCAATGCCAATTTGCAGGTCGTACAGCCCAACCAGCCAGTGGTCTACAACGAGACCCCGGACACTTGCAACAACGGCTGCATCACGCACAGAGAGGGCGCAGGCGTCATTCGTCTGAGCGGCCCTTGTGCCCGCAGTTGCCAGAGGACTGCAAAGTATCTGGTGATGTTTGGGGCTAACATCGCTGTACCTGCCGGCGGTACTGCTGGCGCGATCTCCCTCGCCATTTCCATTGATGGTGAGCCGCTACCCGCCTCGGTTGGTACGGTGACGCCAACTGCTGCCGGGGATTTCTTTAATGTATTTATCCCCGCAAAGGTGTTTGCGACGAGAGACGGGGCAGTTATTTCCGTTCGGAATATTTCCGCCCAGCCCGTCGAAGTCGTTAACGCCAACATTATCGTCAGCCGTGAGGCGTGAAAGGAGAGGATAGCATGAAAGCACTATACGAGCTGAAAGAAAAATTCGAGATGGAGCTGGAAGAGCTGGCCCGGAAGGGTGAACTGGGTGCGGGCGATCTGGAGCTGGCCCACAAGCTCACTGACACCATTAAGAATATCGACAAAATCTGTGCACTGGAGGAGGACGGCGGGTACTCTGAGGCCGGAGACTATGAGGGTGGTGCTTATGGCCGTGGCTCCAGTTATGCAAACCGTGGCAAGCACTACGTCCGGGGCCATTACTCCAGAGATGGGCGTGGTGGTTATAGCCGTGACGGGCGCATGGGCGGATATAGCCGCCATGATGCCAAAGAGGCCATGATGGAGCAGGCCCGCGATATGATGGAGAGCGCGACCAGCGAGCATGAGCGTGAGGCTATCCGGCGGTTTATGTCTGAGCTGGAGCGAGACTGATAGGGGGTGCCCCCTTTGCTTGACCGCAAGGAGATAGATATTGAGATAGCTCGCCTGGAGTATGGGGAGAGCAGTTACCCAGCCTATGCAAAGTTAGCCAACCTCTACACCATCCGCGACCGCATGGATCGCCAGGAGCGCCAAATGCCCTATGAGGTATCCTACTCCGCTGCTCCGGCAGCCCCCGAGAATTACTCGGTAGTTGGGGACTATGGAGACAGTGATTTCCTGCGGGCCGCCTCCGGTGTTGACCAGCACGACGCCTGGGCGATCATGGATGACCTGATGGACACGTTGCACACCGTCAATCCTCGCGTGTACGAGGGTGTAATGCGCAAAATACGGGCACTATAAATCTAGGCCCCCAAAAGAAGGGGGCCTAGACTTTTTTGCCCACTCGAAAAGACCTCAAAGGCGGCTCTTTGATTATATACATTAAAATTCAGTTCAACGATATTTAAATGGTCGGAAAATTTCCACCACCATTTCCACCGCCTTATGTTCCGTAATATGCTGTTTTTTTGCTTTTATGATTATATGTTAGAGAAAAATAAAAATCCATGAAACCCTTGCGATATCAAGGATTCCATGGATTTCTTCTTTCGCCCTACAACCGGGCGTTTTGGTGGAGACGACAGAACTCGAATCAGTTTGTTTTTTAATCCTCTCGCCTTAGAGCCGCAATGTATATAGTTTAGCCAGTTTTTCGACTTCCACCACTATTCCCACCAGTGCCATCTAAGAGCGCAATCCCGCTATGCAACACTGTTGCATCTGTATGTGTATAAATATTAGCCGTTGTTTGGATGTCCGAATGCCCCATAAGTTCCTTTGCTACATTAAGCGGAACACCTGCACGTTGTAGATCTGTGCAAAAGGTATGCCTCAGGCAGTATGGGGTCAAATCCTTTGATACAGGGCCTAGCGTCCCCAGCTCCTTGCGGAAGCTTTTCCATGCCCTGCGCATGGCGCTCTCAGTTTGGATAACCCCATTTTGGTTCGGAAAAACCAGGGCGAACGGTTCGCCTTTTGCCTCCTTAAGCCGCCAGCCGAGATCACTATGGATGGGGATGTCCCGTATACCTGAACTTGTTTTCGGGCCTTTTACATCTCTGGAGCCGCTCTCTTTCGCTGTGTGGACGTGTATCTCGTTATGCTCGAAATCTACATCTGACCAAGTAAGGGCTGCCGTTTCTCCTGGTCTCATACCAGTATATAGTAATGTGAGCACCCATAATCCGGCCCGATGGTGCTCAGCAACAGCCAAAATGGCCTTGCGCTCGTCCTCAGTGATAGAGCGTCTTTTCCCCTCGTGATAGGTGGGCAGCTCCAGTAGCTCGGCGGGATCGTATGGGATAAGGCGGGATTGCCTGGCCCTGCGGAACATCTCCTGCAACACCATGCGCAGTTTTTTTACATGGGATGCAGAGCGCCCGGCCTGCCCGTTAAGGATGCGCTGGAGGTGCACGTCTTTAACATCCTTCAATTTCAAGTGACCAATAGCGGGCTTGATATAGTTATCGTACTTTTCATCGTACATTTTCAACGATTTAGCTGTGAGCCCTTTTGGCTCCTTGTAGAGCTCCAGCCATTGCTTATACCAGGCGTTGACAGTCATGGAGCCGCCTACGGTTTCCTCACCGCGCTTTGCGGCGGCCAGCTTGTCCGCTAGCTTTTGCAGTGCCTCCAGCTCCGTTTTCCCGGTAGCTTCATACTTTTTCCCATTGTAGCGAGCCGTTTTTCTGATGTAATCCATTTACTTTACCCCCCATTCTGGTAAAATAGAGGGGTGATATGGCGGCCAAACCTTATCACCCCTATGTGAGCCGTCCCTGGTGTTCCAGCACCGGGGGCGGTGTTTTTATTGCGCCTTTTTCAGTTTCTCCATTTCACGATTCAGCTTCTTCACCATAGCCTCCAGGGCGGTGATCCGAGTGTCCATGACCTCCATATCGTCCAAGCGCTCCAGTTTCTCCAGGATGGCGCTCTGGCCCTCTGCGAGCAAATTAAACCGCTTTTCAAATTTGGTTTCCATCATCATTACGGTGTTTTTGGTGATGCGCTGTTCAGCGTCCGCGATAATGGATTGGATTGCCTGCAAATCTTTTTCGTCCAGCATGCATAAACCTCCTCGGGATTTAGTTATCAATGCTTTAATGCAGAGCAAATAGCTCCTGCTATCAGCGCTGCTGCAATCAAAAGGCCACATACTGCTGCGCCTATATTTGAAGGGATGCAACCAAAACCACCCAGTAAAAAGACAATAGTTAAAACGATATACCATGCACGCTTGTAAAAAGGTTTATATGGCTTTTGTATGGGGGCGTGCTCAGAAACCGAAGAGCGGGCGCTTTTCCTCTTGTGCTTTCCACCTATGCGGGAGGTGTAGGACATACCTGTACCAGGCGCAGAAACTCTCGTCGTTACTCCGGTTTTTGTGTTAATAGACACGCCACCAAACTTATTCCCAACACTGATTCCTGTGCTTTTCTTCCCCAGATTGAGCTTTACTCCTGGGGCTATTTTTATGCTCTTCCGAAAGCGGAATCCCATAAAATCACCTTACTTTACACATTTCTCGCAAGGAGCGAGGCCCATATCGACGGCCGTCTGCATCGGCACTTCAAAATAGGTTCCGCCATTGCAGGTGCTATCATAGTGGTATTTCTCGCCTGTCCGTGTAATATAAACCGGCTTTTCGGCGGTTGGGGTATTGAGGATCACGGTAGACGTAGCACCATCCCATCCGACCTCTAGCCCAAGTGCATCAGATACGGCGCGAACAGGGAGATATGTAGTCCCATCAATGGCAAACGGCTCTACAGCTTGCCCATTAGAGTCTACAAGAGTTACTTGCTTACCATCTAATGTAACTTTGATATCGTTGTAATCAAGGGCTACTGTTTTCTGTCCAACCGTAGCCGCCGCAGACCCAACTAACCCTACAACAGCAGCCGTAACGATGCAACCGGACACAAAACTTTTGATATTTCCCTTCATAATATATTCCTCCTTCTATTACCGCCCTCCAGCGGTTGGGTTACTAAAAATACAATTCTGCTGCTAGATTCCCGTGTGTGTACCAACAGACAGCTTTGCGCATAAAATCCTCTGGGACTCCAAAATGTTCAGCTAAAGAGTAAATGTCCGTGTACCCATCGGCTACAGCTTCATCTAAATCATCCTCTGATATGTAATTTTGAACGGCCCACTTCCAAGCCTTATACTCGTGTTTCTCAACTAAATCGAATGGACTACATACCTTATGCGTGGCTCCTGTGGACGCATGGCCGCCTTCGTGAGCAACGACAGCAACCTCATCTCTAGAAGAAGGGATATTGTCGAAGTCCATAAATATCCCATACGTCCCGCCCATTTCTAGCGTGACAGCCTTATCGTCTTTCAAATCCCACATATAGAATTTAGTTCCAGACTGGCTGAGTTTCTGATAAAGCGCTAAGAGCCTATCCATAGGCTATTACCCTTTCTCTTTTTCGATATCTGCCTTCATAAAGCGAGCCATCTCAAGGAGCATTTTTTTCTTTTCATCAGGGAGATCTTTGGATTCTTCATAAAAGGCATAGGTGAAATCATCAAAGCCTATCTCGCGCTCACCCTCTTGGGTGGGCGCTTTTTCTTTTTCCCCAAGTCCGGTCAACAAATAATCCGTTGTTGTTTCAAGATAATCGGCTATGACTTCTAAGTTCTTCATTCTTGGAGTTGTTTTTCCAGTATTCCATAAAGAGTAGGACGCGGAAGTTATTCCACAATCTTGATAGAAGTCTCGTTTTGAAATCCCTTTCTCAGCGAGCAAACCGTTGATTCTGCTGACGATTGGCGAATTACCCATAATACTCTCCTCCAGTTTGGTAAAAACGCCGCCTAGCAAACACTAACTTATTCTTGACAATCAGAAAAACTTAGTATATACTAGTTTTTGAAGCGAGGGCAAAGAAAAACCTAGCCCACGCAAAATCGGGCTTTGCATAATATAAGTTGTTGGCACTTCCTATATTAAGCTAAGTCTATCGGATTGTCAAGTAAAACTTAGTGTTCGGAGGTGAAAAAATGGGGTTCCGTGATGCGCGTATCTCGGCAGGGCTGTCTGTGAGTCAAGTTATGAAAAATATAGGTGTATCAGATGCCGCAGTATACCAATGGGAAACCGGAGTAACTAGGCCAAACGCCAAAAGACTTCTTGAGATTGCTCGATTATATGGTGTCACTGTTGATGATCTTCTCAGCGAGCATGATACCAAAGAGCAAGTCCAATAAACCGGACAATAAAGCCCGCCCCTGACGGGGCGGGGAAGGAGGTAAGTGGGGTGAAGATCATCATTGAGGCTGATGCTAAAGAAATTGCTGACCTCGTACTTACACTACAAAGCCAGCGGAATCAAGATGAAATTGCTAAGAACTATACGATAGATATCTTTGGAAACAAATACCTCGATTACGAAACTGGGGGCCGGGGATGTTCCAATGGATAGCTTTAGCTTTTGCGGCGCTTGAAGCAGGGTACATATTTATTTGTTGGTTCTTTGATGAGGAAATAAATGCGACAACGGTTTCTGTGCTTTCCGCAATAACGATTTTTTGGATAGCAATGCATTTCCTTGTTTCATAAATTTAAGAGCACAACAAAAAGCGCCCCCGCCGGTGCGGACACACCGACGAGGGCATGACACCACGTAAGCACGCTACGAGGTATCGGAGACAGTATATCACATCCTCCGGCCTCTGGCAAGATTGGAGGATTTTTTATGACCAAAGATGGACAGCTCAACGAGAGCAGCACGAAGCGGGAGATTGAGAACCGCTTCACCAATGCACGCCGCGTCATGGACGACCTATGCCGGGCCTATTATGGGATGACTTGGGACGAGCATGAGCGGTTACATGGGAAGGAGGAGAACGCAAATGAACGCACAGAGCGCAATCAGCCGTGCGATTGCTGAGAAACGGCGGCTAATGTTTGAACGCCACGGTGGAATCATGTCCTCCACAGATGTGGCGCGGGAGGTAGGCTACTGCCCGCGGGCATCCAGCGGCGACCGCTGGGCGGCGGAGCATGATATACCCGCAATCCGCATGGGGCCTCGCAAGCGGGGCTATGAGACAGATTTGGTGGCAAAGGCCATCGTGCAGGGGAGGGGAATGGTATGAGCGAGACCCAAAATGAGCGCGACAGGCGCGCAAAGGCGTACAGCTACCGGGCCTACCGCCGCCGGGTACAGCAGGCGCAGGCGGTGGCCCAGCGGGTACAACTGGCGGTGGTTGCCGGAGCGGCGCTGGTGCTGGCTATTCTGGTGGCAGCGAGCCTATGAAAAAGCAACTGATCGTGACTACCGTATACCTGTTCTTTTTGTTGGCGCTGGTTGCACTGATCGAAATTGTCTGGAACCAGGAACCGGAGCAGCCAGCCATTGTGCCCCCGGCGGCAACCACCACCCCGTCCCCAACGCCTACCGGCCCGCTCACCATCCAGATCACCGGACTGGAGGGGGCGGAGAGCATCGACGATGTGTGGGCGGTAGTCGAAATACCTAGAGGGAAAGAAGATGGATAATATCCTCGATTTAATCGAAATCGGCTCTGAGGAAGAAACATTTCAGAAGGTTGGGACAGAGCAATACGTAAAGCTATTAAGCCCAAATGGCGTCCTATATGTTAGTTCTTCGGCAGCAAAGTGTATCCCTAATGTTTTGCCTCATGTACTTATTGGCAAGGCCGGAAAGTATCTGCTCTTCCACTTTACGACTAGCCCAAAAGGCTTTGCTGTCCATCGGATTAGCAGTGGATTTTGCATCCCCATGCGCAGCGTAATCAGCAAGACCGGGATAAGGCCGGAGCAGGTAAATGGCAAGCGCCCAAAGCTCATCAAAGATGGCTTTGCAATCGAGCTATATTAAAAGCGCCGCTCCCCGGTGTGCGAGACCGGAGGGCGGCAAGAGAAAGAACATCTGCCCTTATTTTAGGGCACGAAGGAGGGAAAGTCAATGCTGAATACCAGAAATATTTCAGCCCTGCTGCGCTGGGCGATGGAGAATATCGGCTATCCAATCGACGAGATTAACGCCCTGGACGGGGCAATACATATCCGCCTCTCGGATGGCCGAACCGGATTTCTTTATATGGGTGAGGATGGCTGCCCGCGGGCGGCGCTTCCGGCGATTGCCTGATATGGAGTGGTGGCTACCGTTTTCACCATACCGGGATGTGCAGCAGGCGCCTGTGTACGCTTACTGCCACGAGTGCGGCGGAGAAATCTATGACCCATTCTTACTGATGCCTGGGCATCTTTGCGAAAAATGTTACTGGAGGGAAAGAAATGAACGAGCTGATCCGTGTGGCCCAGCTCCCGGTGATCGAGGAGCGGCTGCGGGCCATGAAGGAGACCGTGGACAAGCGGGTGGGGGAAGCCCTCGCCCTTGTCTGTAATGAGGAGACCGTGCAGGCCGTGAAAGCCGTCCGGGCTGACTTGAACAAAGAGTTTCAGGTGCTGGAGGAACAGCGCAAAGCCGCCAAGAAGGCCGTGATCGGCCCCTATGAGCAGTTTGAGGCCGTTTACAAGGAGTGCGTCAGCGATGCTTTCAGGGCGGCGGACGCGGCGCTGAAGGGCAAGGTGGACGCCACCGAGCGTGAAATCAAGCAACGGTGTGAGGACGGCCTGCGGGAGTATTTCGCAGAGCTGTGCGCCGCCGAGCGTATCGACTTCATCCGGTTCGAGCAATCCGGCGTGAAGGTGGATATGGCTTCCGCCAAACAGAAAACGCCCAAGAAGCTGCGGGAGCAGATGGCGGACTTTGTGTCCGGGGTTGCGCGCAGCGTGGAGCTAATCTCCGGCATGGACTACGCCGAGGAAATCATGGTGGAGTTCAAGCGGACGCTGGATGCACCTGGGTCTATCTCGGTTGTGCAGGAGCGGCACCGCCGCATTGAGGCCGAAAAGGAGGCCCAAGCGCTCTGGGAAGCGCAGAGGGCACGGGAGGCCGAGGCCGTGGCGAAGGTGGAGGCCGCCGCGCCTCCGGCCGTGGAGCCGCCCGTTGAAGCTGAGAAGGTCTACCGCTGTTCCTTCTCCGTCATTGCCACTAAAGCACAATTGAAAAAGCTGAAGGACTTTATGATTCAGGAGGGAATCCGCTATGAGTAACGAAGTCAAAAATACTGCGGCTATCGCAGAGTTTGAAGGGCAGAAAAATGTTGCGCGCCCCGTTGGTGCGGAAATGGCGGCCAGCCGTGAGGCACAGGAGGTTCAGGTGGCTATGATCGCCGCCAAGAAATTCCCCCGTGACGAAGTCGCCGCTTACAACCGTATCCTTCAGGATTGCCAGCGCACCAGCCTTGCGGAGAAAGCTATGTACGAATATCCGCGCGGCGGTCAGGTTGTCACCGGCCCGTCTATTCATCTGGCAAAGACCCTAGCCCGGGGGTGGGGCAATATCGACAGCGGATTCAAGGTGCTGGAGCAGACGGCCAAGGAGTCTACTGTCATGGCCTACTGCTGGGATTTGGAGACCAACTACCGCGAGACTAAGGTCTTTACCGTTCCCCATGTCCGGGAGACCAAGAAGGGCTCCTATGCCCTCACCGACCCCAGGGATATCTATGAGATGGTGGCGAACCAGGCCGCCCGCCGGGAACGTTCCTGCATCCTGTCCGTGATCCCCGGGGATGTTGTGGACGCGGCGGTGGGCCAGTGCAATGTGACCCTTAGTGGCAATGCAAAGATGCCGCTGGTGGACATGGTGCGGGCGCTGGTCAAGAACTTCCAGGAGCAGTACAGCATTACGGCCGAGATGCTGGAGGCGTACATCGGCTGCAAGAAGGAAGCATTCTCGCAACAAAGCGTTGTCCGCCTCAAGAATGTCTACAACGCTATCCGGGATGGCTCGGCCAGTGTTGAACAGTATTTCGATATGTCGATGGCTACCCCGGCCAAGCCGGAGAACCCTGGATCTGAGAGCAGCTCCGATGGCACCGCCGGGAACCCTGGTGATGAGCAGGTAAACCTCAATGACCTATAATATCATCTCCACTGGCTCCAAGGGCAACGCCGTGGTTATCAACGACCACATCCTGGTTGACTGCGGCGTTCCCTTCAAAGCCCTGGAGCCGGTCAAAAAAGACCTGCGGTTGGTGCTGCTCACCCATATTCACGGAGACCATTTCAATCCCCGGACGGTGCAGGCCCTTGCAAAAGAGCGGCCCTCCATCCGCTGGGGGTGCTGCGAGTGGATGGTCTGGCCGCTACTGGATGCTGGGGTGGACAAGCGGCGGATTGATTTGATTAGGCCAGATAAACCGGGGGAAACGAGTCACGCCATGATATACAACGGCCTTGCGATTGTGCGACCGGAACCTCTGGCACATAACGTCCCAAACTGCGGCTGGCATATTGAGCACGGACGCGAACGCCTCTTTTACGCCACGGACACCGGAACCCTGGACGGCGTTGAGGCCAAGGGCTACGACCTCTACATGGTGGAGGCAAACCACACCCGGGCCGAGCTGGAGGCCCGCATGGAGGCCAAAAGAGCCGCCGGGGAGTTCTCCTATGAGTGGGCCGCCGCGCAAAACCATTTAAGCCGAGAGCAGGCGGAGGACTGGCTTTATCAGCAGATGGGGCCGAACAGCCGCTACGTGTTCCTGCACCAACATCACGAGGAAGGAAGTTAATGGAATGGAAAAGCTACTACTGACGCGCAAGGAGGCTGCTGATGTGCTGAACATCAGTGTGGATACATTGGACGAGCTTAGAGACGCTAAAAAGATCCGGTGCGTCAGAATCGGAGTACGGGTCTATTACAGCCCGGATGAACTAAGGGCCTTTATTACGAAGGAGGGCTACGTGTGCTGAACCGGATTGTACTTATGGGCCGCCTCACCCGCGATCCCGAGCTGCGACAGACGCAGAGCGGGGCGTCTGTCGCAAACTTTTCCCTGGCGGTGGATCGGGACTTCAAGGACAAGCAGACCGGGGAGAAAACCACGGACTTCATCGACATCGTGGCTTGGCGCAGCTCCGCCGAATTTGTCTCCCGCTACTTCGCCAAGGGCCGCATGGCCGTGGTGGAGGGCCGGTTGCAGCTCCGGGACTGGACGGACAAGGACGGCAACAAGCGCCGCACCGCGGAGGTACTGGCTGAGCATGTGTACTTCGGCGACTCCAAGCGGGACGCGGAAGGTGGCGCGGGATCCGGCGGATCCTATACACCGCCCCCGGCGGAGCCGGGTTCCGGTGGGGCGGAGTTTGCGGAGCTGACGGATGATGACGGGGAGCTGCCATTTTAGAGGAGGGCTTCATGAAGCGAGACCAATTCACCTTTTATCGTAGTTACTATGAAGCATTAAAGCACCTCCCCAAACGCGACCGGGCCGACGTTCTCATGGCGGTCATCGGCTATGCGTTGGATGAAGAAATCCCAAAGCTTTCCGGCGTACCTCTCTCTGTTTTTACTTTGATTCGTCCCACGCTTGACAGCGGAAGGAACAAAGCAAAAAACAGGCTCAACAAGCAGAAAACAAGCCAAGAACAAACTGGAACAAAACAGGAACAAAACGGCAAGGAGGGGGAGAGTGAGAGAGAGGTAGAGAAAGAGTTAGAGAGAGAGGTAGAGAGTGAGTGTGAGGGAGAGGGAGAGAACGATAGTTCTCTTCCCACTACCCCCCTCCCGCGCTCAGGGCCAGTGGCCGAGGTTATCTCGGACTATCTGGACAGGATTAACCCGTCTGCCTCCTCTGCCTCCCTGGACGAGCTTCGGGGTTATGCGGAGGCCATGGGGGCCGCCGTATGTAAGCGGGCCTTTGACATCGCACTCGACAGCAAGAAGGCCAACTGGCCGTACATACGGGCTATCCTGCGGGACAAGCAGGCCAGGGGGGTGCGATGCCTTGCTGATTGGGATGCCTTGGAGGCGGAGCACCGGACACCCGCGGCGGGAGGCCGCACAGACTGGGCCGCCCTGGCCGCCAGAATGGACGCGGAGGAAGGAACGAAATGACTAGGCAGGAAACCGGAATTATCATGAACATCCTGGCAACCGCCTATCCTCGGTTCTATGCGGGAGCAGACGTACCAGACCCGGAGCAGACGCTGAACCTATGGGCTGGGATGTTCGACGAGCCGGTGGAACTGGTCGCCGCCGCCGTCAAGGCTTTGATTGCCACCGACAGCAAGGGATATCCGCCCCATATCGGAGCGGTAAAGGCCAAGATAAGGCAGCTTACCGAGCGGCCGCAGATGGCCCCGCAGGAGGCTTGGGGGCTGGTATGGCGAGCCGTGAAGAGGTCGGCTTACAACAGTCGGGAGGAGTTCGAGAGACTGCCGCCCATGCTCCGCCGATTGGTGGGGACGCCGGAGCAGCTCAAAGCCTGGGCACAGATGGACGCCAACACGGTGCAGAGCGTCATCGGCTCCAACTTCCAGCGCTCCTATCAGGAGCGGGCCAAACAGGAGTCCGAGATCCAGGCGTTGCCCAGCGACATAAAACAGATGATTGGAGGGCTAGCCGAACGGCTGGCAATCAGTAATGGCGAATAAATACGGCAACAAGAAGGCGGTGCGAAATGGCATCACCTTCGACAGTCAGAAAGAGGCCGTACGGTATGACCAACTCATGCTCATGCTGTGCGCCGGAGAAATCAGAGATTTGAAGCTCCAGCCAGAGTTCACACTCCAGGAGGCGTTCACGACACCGCTGGGCGAGCGTGTGCGGGCGATTAAGTACCGGGCCGACTTCTCATACCGCCGGGCGGTAAAAGAGGGTGTAGACACCCGATGGGAGGTCGTTGTGGAGGACGTGAAGGGCTACAAGACCAAAGAATACAAGCTGAAGAAAAAGCTCATGGCCGGGCGCGGAATCCATGTGGTGGAGGTGTAGGACATGGACAAGCACTGTGCTGACTGCATCTACAGATGCTATATCACCGCCGGGCTGTACTGCTGCGGCTACATAGGCTATACCGGGCATGCCCGCTCTTTGATCTGCCCGCCGGGCGCACGCTGCACAGAGAAAAAGACAGTTCAACGCACCCCGCCGAATCCAAATGGACGCCCAAAGGCAGTATTTGACGAGGCGGTCTGCATGCGGCTGTACCAAGAGGGCATGAGCGATATCAAAATTTGGAAATACTTTGGCTTATCAAAAAATCCAATCGCCGCATGGAGGGTTCGGAATAACCTGCCATCAAACAGTAGGCCTCCGCAAGCCAGAATGGCATTTCTCAATGGCCGATGATAAAGGAGGACCCGAACAATGGACGATAAGACGCGCGCCCTGCTGGGCGACAACGAAGCGGCCAAGCGGCTGACGGATGCGGGGGTGGTGCTGATGCAGGGAGATTGCCTGGAACTACTGCAAGACATCCCGGACGGTAGCGTGGATATGGTGCTATGTGATTTACCGTTTGGTATAACAAAAAACAGTTGGGACAAGAAAATTGACCTTCCTGCACTGTGGGATGAATGGAATAGAGTAAGCAAAGAAACTTCCGCAATTGTTCTCAACTGTCAGGAACCGTTTACTTCTGAACTGATTTTAAGCAATATAGAGAACTTTAAGTACAAGTGGACATGGAGCAAAAAGCAGTGTACAGGTTTCCTTAATGCAAAGAAGCAACCACTCCGAAATTGTGAGGATATAGCGGTTTTTTATCGAAAACAGTGTATTTACAACCCACAAATGCGAAAAGGGAAATGTCAATTAAAAAGAACAGGCAGTAAGACAAGCAATTATGGGAAGTTCACATATTATCCCCATAAATCTGAAAACTATTATCCAACTACATTGCTTGAATTTCCGCTGCCTCGGTATAAAGGTGGGCACCCAACGCAAAAACCCGTTGCTCTACTGGAGTACCTTATCCATACTTACACAAATATGGGCATGACAGTCTTGGACAACTGTATGGGAAGCGGTTCCACGGGAGTCGCGTGTGTCAACACGGGGCGGAAGTTTATTGGCATAGAATTAGACCCCGGATATTTTGAGGCGGCGAAACAGCGAATTGAGGAGGCACAGGCGCAAGCCCGCCTGGCCTGGAACACCCGCGCGCCGATTCTGAGCGCGGAGGAGTTGGAGGGGATGGAATGAACTTTGGATATGACTACACCCATTCTGCCCCGGATGGTAACGGTGTGGAGTATATCTCATTCATGCTGGAGCCAGAACAACTTGACGGGCACGGGTTGCGATGCGGGAAAGCCGTACATATCGACATTGATAACCGGCGGCAGAAAACAACGGTTTTCACATTTGACTGGATACGGGGAGGCCCCGCAAATCACAAGAAAATTGCCGAGCTAAAAGATGATGTTGTGGGAGATGCGGAAATTCCCGGCCTGATGAAACGGCTTGGAATCTATTTGGAAGCAAAGGAGGCCCAGCCGTGACGCGGGAAGAAGCGATTTAATAGACTAAATATATCCGGCCTTCTGCCGGGCGGCTTCGATAATTCTCCGCCCGTGCATCCTTCTCTTGTCGGGCCAATGCCAGCATGGAGGTGCTGGTCCATCGTTGAAGTGTTGGCGTTGCGTCCGGCAGAGGGCCGGATGGAAGGACAAGAAATGAAAGTTATCCATAACTATGAGAAGAAGAACCTGCGAAAGTTGGCCAGAAATGAGAATGCAGATTGCACTAAATGCGCTTTTGCTGAAAAGGTGCCAGACATTGAAGAAGGATATGTGTACTTATGCCATGCGGCATTATATGACATTAAGACGCTTTCTTGTTTTGCCCCAAAACCGGATAATCAAAAGAGCGAGCTCCCGTGGTACATGAGTATATTTAACCCGAACATATTTGGGCAGGGAGGAAAAGAATGACGATTGATGAAGCTATCCAAAACCGTGAGGAATGCCTGAAATATCTTGAAGGCTTGGGCCAGAAAGCCAGCCAACAAAATGTGGAGGCAGTCCATTGGTCTGTCAGGGCACTAAAAGCCCTCCGCCCCGTCAGCCGGGAGCAGGTGGAGAAGGCGTGGAGGGCGCACTGGATTCGGTGTGAGGATGCGCAAGAGGGCGTTGTGAAATATGTTTGTTCGCATTGTTTTGATTATCATGCTTTCCGGGAGGACTTTGGAGAATATACACATAACGGCAACCATCCGTTTTGTCGGAAATGTGGGAAAGCCATGACGGACGAGGCCGTGGAGATGGTGATGGAGAGATTGGAGGCGCTGAACGATGCGGGGAATCAATAAACAGACCATGCTTGACCTGATTATCGAGGCCAAGCGGAACGACCCGGAAACAGGCAGTTTTGCAGAGTGGCTTGCGGAGTATCTGGCTGAGCATATGCCCACCCTCACCCCGCCGAACGAGCCGCTGACGCTGGAACAGTTGCGGGAGATGGATGGGCAGCCAGTATGGGATTCTTCGCTCAGATGCTGGGGGATTGTCAAATCAGAAAAGGATGGTGATGTTTTTTTGCAAACAAAATCGGGCGAGTTTGGACTTGATCCGCTTGGGCGCATTAAGATTTACCGCCGCCTGCCGGAGGTATCGCCATGAGACACCAATACACCCGCCAGGAGCTGGAATCCATCACCCAGGAGACCGCAATCTACATTGAGGGAGCAGGGATAGCCCAGCTCCAATGGGGAGGCCTGGAGATTGCAGAAGGAGTCAGAGACGGGTATCTATACTGCAAGCACATCAAGCCGTTTGCGATGGAGCTGTACGGCAAATACTGGACGGCCTGGGATGGGCCGCCGGAGGGAGAGAAGGAAACCTGATGAACATCGAGAAGCTGATTGAGAGCCTGCAAAACGCCGCAGGAGTGCCGGAGGCGGCAAAACATAAGGAAACCAACGCCATAGAAGGTATGTGCTGCGACTGTGCTCACGGCGGCCCCTGCTGCTCCTGGGACGAGAACGAGGATTGCCAACACAAGAAAGAGGACGGCACTTGCTGGGTGCCATACACAAAGGGGGAGACCGACCTAGACGAAGCCATCGAAAAGTCCCTGAAAATCAAGGAGGAGGACAACAAGTGAATAAACCAAGAATTGCGCAGGTGCTGGGTGTTGAGGTAGGCGAAGAATTTACATACGATTTCGGCGCAAATCAGGTAAATAGAGGAACCTTCAAAATTGGAGCAGACGGGAGGCGATATTATAAGACGGGAGATCTCTGGAGCCCTTGCTACAATGAGGATGATTTGGCTGTAATTATTAACCAACCCGACCGCATCACCCGCAAGCCCTGCTGGACGGAGCAGGAGGTGGAGGACGCCAGAGCGGTCAAACGGTTGCTTGAGGTTGATTCGGTAAGCCGTGCGGCATATGGAAATGGACTGTTTGCAGTCAAAAACGATTGGTCAGTGTCCATCGTTTTGAGCAGAGATTGTTTCCCCTCCCTCCGACCCGGCGAAACCGTCACCCTTGACGAGATTATCGGAGGTGCGAAATGAACGCTGTATTAGCCAACGTCAGGCAACTGGTGGACGTTGAGCTGGCTGCCGCCAATGAGCGGTTTCCACAGTTCCACAGCCAGCATGAGGGATGGGCGGTGCTAAAAGAAGAAGCAGAAGAGGCCGAAGAAGAGGTAAGCAAGATGAAACTACTCTTGGAGTGTGCTTGGGGAAATATCACAAGTGACCTTCCGGCCAATGAAGATATTAGATGCTTAAAACAAAACGCCATCAACGCAGCCTGCGAGGCCATTCAGGCTGCGGCCATGTACCAGAAGTTTTTGGATATGGAGGGCTCCATCCACGACGGGGAGGGCGGACAGCATGAGTGAGTGGATCAGCGTCAAGGAGAGGTTGCCGGAGGAAAAGCAGAGAGTTATCGTGCGTTGTGAGCGCATTGGAACATCTGTAGGTTGGATTTTGTGGGGTGAATGGATGACGGATATTGGGCCCAGTGCGGGTAAAATCACCCACTGGATGCCCCTCCCAGACCCGCCGAAGGAGGGATAGCCCTTGAACGAGTTCCCGGAGAGGCTAAAAAAGTTGAGGGAGAAGGAAGGAACACAGCCCTGTGTTCTCGCGGAGCTATGTGGCATCAGTAAGAACTCAATTTTGAGATATGAGCGTGACGGAGTAATCCCTGAAATACCATCTGTAGTAAAAATAGCAGACCATTTCAATGTATCTGTGGATTACCTGCTAGGAAGAACAGACGATCCAAAAGCAATGTAACTTTTCATTATTTCACAGAAAAAGTTGATGTGATTCCCTCGTGAGGGAATCGGAGAGCATGGTATATGCGAAAATGGGAGTGTGGGAGCGTGTGCCCCTGCGCTCCCACTCTCTTTCCGCCCCCTTTTCCTCATTCACGCAGAGGGGGTGGCGGCGGTGTAGTCGCTGCCCCTACTGTGTGCAATATGCCCTTGTAGCTCAATGGTGAGAGCGATACCATGATTTGGTATAGTGGACGCCGGTTCGATTCCGGACGAGGGCTTGGTGATCCGCGCTTTTTGCGGTAGCCAATTTATTAAACCGCTCCAAAGGCCACGGAGCTGACTGTGGAAAGACACTATACCGGGTAGCCTAGAGCGTCTGACGGCCCCGGAGAAGGGACATGACGCCCGCCTGTCATGGAGGCGGAAGCGGTGGCAGCTATGACCTGCCCCGGTGTGCCGACACATAGAAAGCGGCTGCGCCCGGCGGAGCGTGTAGAGATGGAATCCGCCTTATATACGGCCATAAAGGAATGAGTAGAGCGGTGTATGCCGTTGCAGCAGTTCGATCCTGCTGATGGCCTCCAGAGGCCGGGTCGCGCCCGGATGATCTGAGCGTAGCGCAAGCCCTCAGAGAGAATGACAATGCCTGCTGAAAACTGCGTCTGTATGCGAGACTGGCTGCCGGTCGCTCCGGTGTTGTGGCACAGGCGTGTGACAATCTAAGCTGGAAGCGCACAACCCCTGCCGCTGTGTTGACGGCTGCGTTCCTACGTGGAGAGAGCAGCGGTGGTGGAATATGCCATCTTAGCTCAACTGGTAGAGCAACCGTCTTGTAATCGGTAGGTTGGAGGTTCGATTCCTCCCGGTGGCTCCAGAGATGCCCGGTGTATGCCGGACAAAGCATCATCTTGTGGTGGTGCTTTATATGCCGAGTGCAGCAGCAGAAGCGGAAGCGGCGGCCATGGACAACGCCGTGGACGTGTGGCGGCTCAATACCGCCTCTCGGCTCCAAACGCAGATGGAAAGCAAAAGAGGCACTGCGCGATTAAATTAAATGCCAATGGGCGGCTGGACAACCTACTGTCTGCCATATGCCTCTCCTCGCCGCATGAGGCGGGCGGTGGCACCACAAGCGCACGAGCTGGAGAGGGCAAAAAAGCCGCCCCCGGAGGGGCGGCAGGATTAGCTCAGAATTTCTTTCAGTTTGTCCAAATTCCCGGCATTGGGGCTGACCTTGCCGCTCTCCCAGCGGGATATCACGGCCTGGTTAACGTCCATCGCATCCGCAAGTTGGGCTTGAGTCAAGCCTTTGGCCTTCCTAGCGGCGGCAATATCAAACTCGACAGACGCAAGCGGCCGCTTGCCTTTACCGGCAAAATAGCCTAACTGCCAAGCCCCCTGCATTTCAAGGGGCTGGAACTTTTCAGACCCTCCCTCCACGGGCGGGTCAATGCTGGTGATTTCGCAAAGCGCCTCAGCAACCTGCCGGTCGAGATCACTCTTTAGGATGCCAAGCCTGTGAGCATCAGAAATGACTCTGGCGAGTGCTGTATACGGGCGCTGAGCGGCAAGGGTGAGATCCCCTCCGATCTCCTGCGGATATGCCGCCGCGTTGAGCCGACCGAACACCCAGCCAAACACGTATGCTTCTCTGTTTGTCATCAGCAACCGACCTCCTTGAAATAACGGTATTCCATTTCGTCGTAAACATTGACCTTGATCTCAACCTTGCTTTCAGGATACTGGGAGGCATAACGAGCGGCACAATCCTCGGCTCCCTTCTTGTCGTCCATATAAGCACCCATCATCCAGCCGTCTTTGCAAACGCAATATTCATAGTGTTTCATGACTTTACCTCCTATATTGTTCCTTTTACTTTTTATGACTTAATTATATCATAAAATATGATATTGTCAATACATATTTTGAAAAATATTTGCCGCCCCGCAGTTGCAGGAGACGGGGGTGGCTATCAACCCACACGGGTGTATCGCTTAACAGGCTGTGACGGCTGGCCGTATCCGAGCCAGAGCTCGACAGTAGGCGGCGATGGTGTACTCCCTTTAGGGCCATATATATAACCCCTACGGGGTTAATATATTGGCCCTTAAAGGGAGTGGGCGTTTGACATGATTTTGACTCTACTTAGGCGAGAGGTGGTGACATGGCTGCATGGCTGCACGGCTGACAGACAGACAAAAAAAGAAAATTGCGGCTGATTATCTGGAGACCGAGAGCTATAACGCTACGGCGAAAATCAATGGGGTTTCCAAAGATACCGTTAAGCGTGTTGTGTTAGGCTGCGAAGGATTCGCCCAAAAGGCGCAACAAAAAAAGAGACAGAACACGCTTGATATGCTGGCCTTCATGGAGACCCGCAAGGAGAAGATGCAGGAGGCCATCGATCTCCACCTGATGGCGCTGACAGACCCGAAAAAGATCAGTGATGCAGGTTTGTCTCAAATCGCCACTTCTTTTGGGATTATCGTTGACAAGGCCACAAAGAACACAGCCAGCGGAAACGACAGTTTGAATAAGCTGGACGGGCTGTTGAAGGAGTTCAGGGATGCTGTTGAGTCCGAAACAAACTGAATTTGTCCGAGAGGGGCATCACCGCTGGAACTTTAAGGGAGGGGCTACTCGATCGGGGAAAACATACCTTGATTTTCGGTGGATTATCCCAATCCGCATCCGGGAGCGTGTCGGCAAGGACGGGCTGACGGTCATTCTTGGCGTCACAAAGTCCACCATTGAGCGGAATGTGCTTGAGCCTATGCGAACGATCTATGGTGATGCTCTTGTTGGCACGATCTCCAGCGACAATACGGCGTGGATATTTGGGGAAAAGTGCTACTGCCTTGGAGCTGAAAAGGTTTCCCAGGTCTCGAAAATCCGCGGCGCGTCCATCAAATACTGCTACGGCGACGAGGTGGCAGACTGGAGCCAGGAAGTCTTTGAACTGCTGAAAAGCCGCCTGGATAAAGCGTATTCATGCTTTGACGGTACGTACAATCCACAGGGACCGAATCATTGGCTAAAAGCGTTCCTGGACAGCAAGGCGGATGTTTTCAGCCAAACGTACACAATTGATGATAATCCGTTTCTCCCAGAGGCTTTTGTGGAGAACCTAAAGCGGGAGTATCGAGGAACGGTTTTTTACGACCGTTATATTTTGGGACGGTGGGCGCTGGCCGAGGGACTAATCTACCCCATGTTTGGCGAGAGCAACATTGTGGACGAGGTTCCGAAGAGTGGAGAATACTATATCTCCTGCGACTACGGTACACTAAACCCATTTTCGGCGGGGCTGTGGTGCTGGGACGGCAAAAACGCCACCAGAATCCGGGAGTATTACTATTCCGGGCGGACGGAGCAGGTCAGAAAGACAGATGAGGAATACTACACGGAATTGGAGAAGCTGGCTGGGGATTTGCCGGTGCGATCCGTAGTAGTTGACCCGTCGGCAGCTTCGTTTATCGAGGTCATCAGACGGCATCGGCGGTTCCGGGTACAAAAAGCGGTCAATGATGTGGTTCCCGGCATCGTCACCACCAGCCGCTACATTGAGGACGGGACGATCAAAGTTCACCGCTCCTGCAAGGACGGTATCCGTGAGTTTGGGCTATACCGTTGGGACGATAAGGCGACAAAGGACAAGCCCATCGAAGAGAATGACCACGCCATGGACGATATCAGGTACTTTGTGATGACGGTGCTACGGCATAAGATGCGCAGGGCCGGTCAGCCACAATATATCCCACTGTGGGAGAGGTGATTTTTTGCTTACATATCAGGATTTGCTTGCTGTGGGCGAGGCCGAAAAGGCCAGAATGGACTTTATCAGGCAGGCAATCAATGAGCACAAAGGCAGCAAGGCCTATAAAATGGCGGTAGATGCTGAACTATACTTTAAGGGCGATAACCCAACTATCAACCGATATGAGAAAATAATATACGACATGCAAGGCCGTGCTCATAGGGATATGTATACGGCCAACCACAAGATCGCATCCTCCTTTTTCGGCTTTGACGTGCGACAGGAGGTTTCCTACCTCCTGGGCAACGGCGTGACCTTCCAGGACAACGCCACAAAGGACAAGCTAGGGAAGAAGTTTGACCTGGAGATGGTCAAGGCCGGGAAGTACGCCTTGATCGCAGGCGTGTCCTTCGGCTTTTGGAATCTTGACCATGTGGACGTGTTCAAGCTACGGGAGTTTGTGCCGCTCTATGATGAGGAAAACGGCGCTCTGATGGCAGGTATCCGGTTCTGGCAAGTATCGGATGACAAGCCGCTGCGGGCCACGCTCTATGAGGTGAACGGTTATACAGACTATATCCAGCGCAAGGGCGAGGATATGACCATCATGAATGACAAGCGGCCTTATATCTTGCGGCTACGCACATCTCAGGCGGACGGCACGGAAATTTACGATGGGCAGAATTATCCGACATTTCCGATCGTACCAATTAAAAACGGCGAAGATGCGCTTTCGGAGTTGACGGGGAAGCGAAACACCATAGATGCGCTGGATTTGTGCACCTCCAACATGGTCAACAATGTGGATGAAGGAAATTTAATTTATTGGGTGCTGACCAACTGCGGCGGTATGGATGACTTGGATGACGCAAAATTTATCGAGCGTCTGAAAACTCTCCACGTGTCCCATGCGGATGGCGATGACGGTGCGAAGGCGGAGGCACACACGTTGGAGGCTCCCTATAACGGCACTAGTGCCACCATCGATATGCTCAAGCGCAAGCTGTACGAGGACTTCCAGGCGTTTGACAGCTCGGCGGTATCGGCTGGCAACCAGACGGCAACGGCCATTGCCGCAAGCTATACTCCTCTTGACCTAAAGGTGGATGACTTTGAGGCCAGCGTGACGGAGTTCATTTTGGGGATTCTGGCGCTGGCTGGAATTGACGACGAGCCAAGCTATACCCGGAGCCGCATTATCAACAAGTCGGAGGAAACCCAAACCATCCTCATGGGCGCGGATTACTACGACGACGAGTACATCACCAAAAAACTTTTGACTATCAACGGAGACGCCGACCAGTACGACGCCCTTATGGAGCGCAAAGCGGCGGAGGAAGCAGAGCGGGTGGAGGAGGAGCTGGACTTCCCGCCGCAGGAGGGAACAGAGGGCGAGGTGACGGAAGATGCCGAAGCCTGATGAAGCCAACCAACTGACTGATAAAAAACTGTCCGCACTGGAGAAGCGCATTGCCAGAGTATATCGAGAAGCCCGGAATGATTTGGACGAGACTGTAAAAGCCTACTTTGAGCGGTTCCGGGAGCGGGATGAGGGAATGAAAGCCTTAATCGGCACAGAGATCAACGGCAAGGTGTGGACAGAGCAGGACTATAAGCAATGGCGGCTCAACCAGATTGGGCGGGGAGAGCGGTATCAAGACCTGCGGGAGAAAATTGCCGAGCGTATGACTAAGGCCAATGAGGTAGCGATTGCCTATGTGAACGATGGAACACCGGGCATTTACTCCCTCAACCGCAACTATGCGGCGTACACCATCGAGAAAGTGTCCGGAAACGTGGGTTTTACCCTGTGGGATGAATCCACTGTTCGGCGTCTGATTGTGGAAGAACCTGACCTTATGCCCTACTACCCCAAGAAAAAGGCTCTCAAACGGGGCATTGACCTAAAATGGGGGAAAAAGCAGATTGCCAAAAGCGTCACCAGTGGGCTTTTGCAGGGCAAGAGTGTGGGGAAGATTGCTACAGACCTGCAAGCCCGTGTCTCAGAGATGAACCGTGCCAGCGCCGTGAGAGCGGCGAGGACGGCCATCACCGGCGCACAGAACGCCGGGCGGATGGACAGCTACCACGCCGCTGAGAAAATGGGCATCCACATGAAAAAAGAGTGGCTTGCCACTTTGGACAACCGCACCCGCCACGCCCACGCCATGCTGGACGGCCAGCAGGCAGAGGTGGACAAGCCATTTAAGGTGGATGGCGAGGAGATACGATACCCCGGAGACCCAACGGCGGCTGGATACCTGGTCTATAACTGCCGGTGTACTCTGGTGGCGGCGGTGGATGGGGTGGATACCTCGGACGCACTGCGGCGGGATGAGTACGGACCTCTACCTAATATGACCTTTGCCCAATGGGAAAAGCAAAAGCGCGGGGAGGGATACTTGCAGAGATGAGAGTAGATATCTATGACCACTCCGCCGAAGTCCTTGCCACCCTCCAGGAAGCCGCAGAGCGGGCGCTGGAGAAGTGTGGGCTAGTGGCCGAGGGGTACGCCAAGCGGCTGGTACGGGTAGACACAGGCAACCTCCGCAACAGCATCACCCATCAAGTAGACGAGGGTGAAAGCGCCGTTTACATCGGAAGCAACGTGGAGTACGCTCCCTATGTGGAGCTTGGCACCGGCAGATATACAGAAGGAGGACGGCCCACGCCGTGGGTGTATCAGGACGACGAAGGCAACTGGCACTGGACGGCTGGAAATCCAGCACAGCCTTTTCTCAAGCCAGCGGTGGCCGACCATGCGCAAACTTACAGGAACATCATAGAGGATGAGATGAAAAATGGATGAAAGGCAAATCAAAGCCATTGAGGCCGTTCTCGCAAAAGGAGACAGAATAGAGTTGATTCCCGTAAAAGATGGTGTTAAAATTATACATGTCAAGCGGGAAGAGCTGAAACAGAATATTGCTCCCGCCTCTAAGCGTTGAGGCGGAAGGCCCGAGCGTGGGTGGATATCGAGGAAATCTCGGTATCTGCCCGCGCTTTTTCTTTTTATAAAACCCGCGAAGGAATGCGGTTTTTATAAAACTATCATGGGCGAAGGACTGCCCCCGAAGGAAAGGACGATAGTGTCATGGCACTTACGAGAAAATTTTTGAAAGCATTGGGCCTTGAGGATGACAAAATCGAGCAGATCATCGAGGAGCACACCACGATTGCTGACCGAATGAATGCGGAAATTGAAAAGTACAAGGCCGACGCGGAAGCCTTGCCCCGTGTCCAAAGGGAACTGGAAAAAGCGCAGGCTGATCTTGAAGCTGGTAAAAAGGACAGCTGGAAGGTCAAGTATGAGGCCGTCAAAGAGGAATTTGAGGGCTACAAGAGCGAACAGACCAAGAAGGAGACCAGAGCGGCCAAGGAAGCGGCTTACCGGGCGCTCCTGAAGCAGGCCGGGGTAAGCGAAAAGCGGCTTGACGCCGTGCTCCGGGTGTCCGATGTGGACAGTGTGGAGCTGGACGAAAAGGGCACAATCAAGGGCGCAGATAAGCTCACGGATGGTATAAAGAGCGAGTGGGCGGATTTTATCGGCACCACCTCCATCCAGGGCGCACAAACTGCCACACCTCCGGCAAGCACCGGCGGGAACGGCATGACGAAGGCTGACATCTACAAAAAGGATGACCATGGCCGGTATGTCATGTCTGCCGCGGAGCGCCAGAAGGCGCTTATGGAAAACCAAATTACATGAAAGGACTGAATTAAATGGCTGCTACGAAAGTTGAAAGCCTTACCAATCCGAGGGATTCCCTCCCCAATACCTATACCAGCATTACCGCCCGCGAGGTGGACTTTGTTACCAGATTTAATGATAACTGGGACGCACTCCGCACTATTCTTGGAATCATGCGCCCCATCCGCAAGACACCCGGAACTCAACTGATCTCTTACACGGCGGACGTTACCCTGGAGGACGGCGACGTTGACCCTGGCAATGTGATCCCATACAGCAAGGCCACCATTACTCCGTCCAAAAAGGCTGACTTGACCATTAAGAAGTATGCCAAGGCAGTCCCTATTGAGGACGTAGACAAGTATGGATCGGAGATCGCTGTGGAAAAGAGTGACGATGCGTTCCTAACCAAGCTTCAAAACGTGGTGTTAGGGGACTTTTACACCTTCCTTAATACTGGCTCCCTCACCGGAACGGCGACTACTTGGCAGGCCGCGCTTGCAAAAGCCCAGGGCGAGGTGCTGAATAAGTTCGCCGGTATGGCGAAGGACGTGACCTCTGTCGTCGGATTTGCGAATATCCTGGATGCTTACGATTACCTGGGAGCGGCGGACATCACCGTGCAGACCCAGTTTGGAATCAACTACGTCAAGGACTTCATGGGATATTCCACCCTGTTTCTGCTTCCCGCGACCGTTTCCGGTAATACCGCCATTGCGCGGAACACTGTGATCGCTACGCCCGTTGAAAATATTGACCTTTATTATGCAGATCCTGGCGACAGTGAGTTTGCCCGGCTGGGCCTGAATTACACCGTACAGGGCGAGACCAACCTAATCGGCTTCCACGCTCAGGGCAACTACAGCACCGCTGTGGGCGAGAGCTACGCCATTATGGGCATGAAGCTGTGGGCTGAGTATCTGGATGGAATTGCCAAGATTACTGTTTCGGTGGGGGGTTAATAGGGTCTGACACCTTAACGCTATTCCCCAGCAGTCAGACCCTATTGGGGAAACAGGTCTCCGATTTGGTCGGTGATGATCTGACGGTAAAAGCTGATGGCTCTGTGGTTGGGACATTCCATTATGTCTCTGACTATACAGAGTTCAGCAGCGTCCCGGAGGAACAGAGCGGGTATTATTTCCCGTTCCACCTGACCAAGACAGGGGCCAAAATGACATTCAAGAAAAACGGTTCTCCCACAAAGGAAAACATCCCGTTTGACGCAGATATTGTTTTCAGGGTGAGCAAGGATGACACCTTCGAGGTGCTTGTTGATGATTCCAGCGTGGTGAAATTTACCTTTACAGGGGCAACCTTTGAGCCACAAGGCAAGGCCGAAGTCCGGTCAAAACGATAAAAGGAGGGCGGCGTGATGCTGGAAGAAGTTTTGCAGAGCCTGAACAACTGGTTTCTGGTGCCTGACGGCATCCACACCGGAGAGTTCACGGTGCAGGACGGGTGGCTCACGCTGCCCTTTCTGCAAACAGGACAGTATTTCAGGGTGGTGGGGTCCGTCTTCAATGACGGGCTTCACCAATACCCGGCCACAGACATGACCGGAGAGACGTTCACTGGCGCTGTATGGGCGCTGGCGGTCCCAAAGGCTGTTATTACTCTAAGCGAGGAAATAGCGGCCTGGAACGAAAAGAACGGAACCCCAGGGCCGTACACGTCGGAATCGTTTGGTGGCTATTCCTACAGCAAGGCCACCAACGCCAGCGGTGTAGTCGTTGGCTGGCAGGATGTATTTAAAAGCCGACTGAACGCATGGCGGAGGATTGGAGGGATTATATGAGCTTGTTAGACGATTTTGCCCATCCATGCGTGCTGATGGAAAAAAAGCGCGTGCCAGACGGTGCAGGCGGGTACATCGTGGAGTGGACAGAGGGCGCGGAGTTTATCAACTATCAGGCGCTGGACACCTCTATGGAGGCCCGGAGAGCGGAAAAGGAGGGCGTGACAAGCCTCTACTCCGCGCTGGTGGACAAGGCCGTGCCTATTGAGTACAACGACGTATTCAAGGACAAGACCACCGGGGAGACGTACCGCGTGACCTCCAACCCAGAGGATAAGCAGGCCCCTCGTTCCTCCACGCTGCCGCTAAAATACTTCACTGCGGAGAGGTGGACGCTAACCACATGATAGTGAATGTTCTCGGAACAGAATACACCATCGAAATCAAGAAGTACGCCGAAGATGAAGCATTTGAGCGGCGCAGCATTGATGGGTATTGTGATTGGCTAACAAAGAAAATTGTGGTTTGCGATATGTCCACGTACAAAGGATGGGAGCATGAGACAAAAGAAACCATTTCCGCCTCTGAGAAAAAAACGCTCCGCCATGAAATAGTCCATGCGTTCTTTGATGAAAGTGGGCTTGGAAGCAACACATTTTTTGTTGATGGGCCGTGGGCCACTAATGAGGAAATGGTGGATTGGATAGCAGTACAGGGCCCGAAAATCTATAAGGCATGGCAGGAGGCAGGGGCAGTATGACAAAAAATAAAGCCCTGTATGCCTGGTTCAATGAGTTTATGCCGTTTTACCGGGCCAGCTCTGTGACTGACGACGTGTTAATGCCCTACGGCACCTACGAATATACCGACGGAGCCTTTGACGCCGGGGAAATCGGCCTGACGGTCAATCTGTGGTTTAGGACAGAGAGCGAGGCAATCCCAGACGAAAAGGCGCAGGAATTGTCCAAGCGCATTGGTTACGGCGGCGTGTACATCCCCTGTGATGAAGGATATATTTGGCTGAAACGGGGCTCTCCATGGTGCCAGAGCCTCACATATGAGGAAGATCCCGCAATTAAACGAAGATACATAAATATTACTGCTGAATATCTGACATTCAGCTAGAAAGGAGGCCCACATGGGCAAATTTACTGTAATCCCGCAAAGCACATTCGAGGAAATGCAGCTTGACGCGGGCGTGATTTTGAAGAAGTTCACCCCAGCGACACCGACGGCTCCGGCAGATGAAGATATTGTATGCCCGACCACCGGCGGCATCAATATTTCCTGTGTTCCTACTTACTCCGACTTGGGGGAGGATGTGGACAATTGCCCGGTCAACACCAAAGAATTGAAGCATCTGGACGGTTGGGAGTGCAAAGTGTCGTTCACCTCCCTGGGTACATCCACGGCTAGTATCAAGCTGGCCCTGGGCGCGGCTGACGTGACTGGAAATAAGATCGTGCCCCGGCGTGACCTGAAGCAGACGGACTTTTCCGACCTCTGGTGGGTAGGAGACCGAGCGGACGGCGGAATGGTGGCCGTGTGCCTGAAAAACGCCCTGTCCACTGGCGGATTTACCCTCCAGACCACCAAGAACGGCAAGGGACAGGTAAGTGTGGAGCTGACCGGCCATGTGTCCATCGACGCGCAGGACACCATGCCTATGGAGTTTTACAGCGCCGCACCTTCGGAGGCTTGATAACACATGAAATTATCTGAACTGACCACCGAACAGGCGGCGGACGTACTGTGTGAACTGACGCCCTATATCGCCAACATCACTGGGGACAAGGCCCTTCTGGACGAGCTTGGCAAGAAGTTTGACAGCAAAGGCAAGAGCGTGGCGGAGCTGTACACCTATGCGACGAAGAAATGCGCTACTTTGGCCCCTGTGCTACTGAAAGACCATAGAGCTGATGTGTTTGGAATCCTTGCCATTCTGAACGGAACGACAGCCGAATCGGTGGCAAAGCAAAATATTCTGACTACCATTTTGCAGATCCGCACTGTGTTCAAGGACAAGGAACTGCTTGATTTTTTCGGATCGTTTGGGCAGGAGGACGAGAGCGAGTAATCCTCTGCCTGCTAGCCGTGCGGGGCATGGGGGTGCGGACCATCCTGGCGGCACTCCCTGCCCTCATCAATCAGGCGGAAAAAGAACAAGCGTACCGGGTTTATGTAACAGACGCCTTGAAAATCATCGGGGAAAACACGGCGAAATACGCTGGCGGTTCTTATATGAAGGTCAGATACCTGGATGTTGAAAACCCAAAACCGGAGGAAACCAGAACACCGGAAGAAGTAATTGCACACATGAAACAAAAAATCGCCTCTGTCTAAGAGTTGACAGGGAAGGGCTAAGTGGTGCCGTGAAAGGAGGCGGCACTCATTAACCTATTTGATTTATTCGCAAAAATCAGCCTGGACACCGGGGACTATGAAAAGGGTCTTGAAGATGCAAGCGGTAAAACGTCGTCCTTTGCGGATAAGCTGAAAAATGGCCTTGCAACAGCGGCAAAGGTTGGAGCGGCCGCTTTGACTGCTGCTGCATCTGGTGTTGCATTTCTTACAAAAAGTTCGCTTGAACAATACGCTGAATATGAGCAGCTTGTGGGTGGCGTTGATACGCTGTTTAAGCAGTCGGCTGATATTGTTCAGCAGTACGCCGATAACGCCTACAAAACGGCAGGCATGTCGGCAAATGAGTACATGGACACCGTGACTAGCTTTTCCGCCTCACTCCTGCAAGGTTTAGGTGGTGATACCGCAAAGGCGGCGGAGGTGGCGAACCAGGCCATCACTGACATGTCCGACAACGCTAACAAGATGGGCACAAGCATGCAGATGATCCAGAACGCCTATCAAGGGTTTGCCAAGCAGAACTATACCATGTTGGATAACCTAAAGTTAGGCTATGGTGGCACTCAGGAAGAGATGGCCCGGCTTATTAACGATTCTGGGGTTTTGGGCGATGCGTTTGTCGCCACGGCCAACAATATCAATGAAGTGTCATTTGACAAAATCATTGAGGCCATCCATGTTGTGCAGACCAACATGGGGGTTACGGGCACCACAGCGGCGGAGGCGGCCAGCACCATTGAAGGCAGTGTTGCCTCGGCAAAATCGGCGTGGACAAACCTTATAACAGGCATTGCGGACGAAAACGCCGATCTTGATACACTGATCGGGAATTTTGTGACAAGCGCTGAGACAGTGGCGGGGAATGTTGTCCCTCGTATCACACAGATTTTGTCTGGTATGGGGACAGCTATTGAGCAATTGGCTCCCATTCTTGCGGCAGAGGTACCAACGCTCATTGCTTCCGTCCTCCCGTCCATCGTGAACGGCGGGGCGCAACTACTTGTTGGACTTGTGACAGGGCTCGTCAGTGCTCTTCCGCAACTGGTGGCAGCAGTTCCGGGGATTATTGATACGATGATCACAAGCATATCAGAGGCGCTTCCACAAATCCTAAATGTGGGAGTGCAGCTTCTTGATCAGTTGACCACCGGTATTGAGACGGGTCTGCCCGATATGGTGTCCCGCATTCCAGAAATCATCACACAATTTCTGAATTACATCACAGAGCAGCTCCCAACGGTTCTTGACAAGGGTGCGGAACTGCTGAACAATCTCGTGAACGGCATCCTCGGGGCCATACCGGAAATGACTGCGGCCCTACCGGAAATCATCACCGCCTTTGTCCAGTTCATCACGGACAACCTCCCGACGATTATTGAATCGGGAATCAACATCCTTTTAAACCTAGTTTCCGGCATCATCGGCGCAATTCCGGATCTTGTCGCATCCATCCCGCAAATCATCAGCGCAATAACGACGGGCATTGCCAGGGCGCTACCCAAAATCATCCAGTCCGGCGTTTCGCTGCTCCAGAAATTTATTGAAGGCATCCTTTCCAATATTCCCGCGCTGGTGGCCGCTCTTCCCCAGATCATCAGCGCCATTGTGGAGGGCATCGGGGCGCTGATTGGCGGCATTGTTGACGTGGGCAAGAGCATTGTGGAGGGGATCTGGAAGGGCATCCAGGAAATGGCTGGATGGATTTACGACAAGGTTACAGGGTTCTTTTCCGGCATTGTGGACGGTGTGAAGGACTTCCTTGGAATCCACTCTCCCTCTACGGTGTTTGCCGACATGGGCAAAAATATGGCCCTGGGGTTGGGGCAGGGCTGGGACAATGAATATGACCGTATCCGCCGGGATATCGAGGGTGGTATGGACTTCGGCACCGCAAGCGTGGACTTTGCGTCGTCCGGGTTGGGTGTGGCGTCCGCTGGTATGGTCAACGGAGTTTCAGCATCTGTGCAGGGAGCAGGGATGTCTGGAGGGAGTATTACAGTTAATCTAATGATGCCTGACGGCACCAAATTCGCCTCCTATCTGCTTGGCCCCCTGTCTAACTACGCAAAGGCAAACGGTACGCCAATTCTCCACCCAACGTAAGGCGGTGAAAACACGTGAATCAACTTGTATTGGATACCACAGGCACACCAGTTACCTTGCCGGAAAGCCAAAAGGGCGGCTATATCGCAGAGTTAAAACCGCTTTCCGTAGATGTGGAGATGGTCACCGGCAGGATTGTAAGAGAACTGCGCGGGAATGTATGGGTTTTGCGCTACCAATATGGATATTTCACGGATCAAATGAGGAACTCCGTGCTTTCCGCATGCGAAAAAGGGAGAGGACAGGCCATTACATGTTTGTTCCTTCCCCCGCACTCTGAACAGATGATCACATCAAAATTCATGGTAACAGAGCTGACCTATCCAAAATTTATGTGGAGCCGTCAAGTTATGGGTGAAATTGTTGACGAAGATGGAGAGCCCATAGAAACCCTTGTTCCCGTCCCAATGTGGGGTGATTTCTCGGTAGAACTAAGGGAGGTGAAACCCAGTGATTAGTTCGACCACAGCGTATCAGGCAGCGATTGTGGGCGACACCAGACGGATCTATTTACAAGCAGTCATAGATATTATTGACCCGGATATTACCTATGGCACAGTATCCAGCTCCGGCATGGCTAACGTATGCAAGTCGGAGCAAATTCACGACAAGGAGATGGAGATTGTTCCATACGCTACGCTTGAGGCTAACCGCTGGGCACTCAACGGGCAGTTCAAGCTGTTTCCACTCCATGGGGCCGATCATATCGGCTTCCTGGGGGATACCCTGTCCGGCGCGGATGGGGTGTTTTCCCCCGCGGTGTGGGTAGAGGAGCATTTTTCCAATGTCTCCATCCTTCAGGCGTGCTCCATCTACTTCCCATCAGCGGATTGGGACGGAGTGCCCGCCGACTTTACTGTGGAGGTCATGCAGGGCAGAACGGCCTACTACACCAAGACAGTGACCGGCAATACTGCGTCCAGCATTGCATTGGACGGATTCACCGTTAACAACCCGGACGCTATTCGGGTGACGGTGACCAAATGGTCGAAAGAAAACCGCCGTATACGGATACCTGAAATTATTCCGGGCCTGTATGAGAAGTGGACAGGAAATGAGATTGCCGTGTTTTCTCTTAAGCACCAGGGGGACGTATCCTGTATGACACTACCGTATGGCACATGTACCATCAAAATGGACAACTTGAGCCGCCGCTTTGAGCCGCGAAGCAAAAATGGCGTATTCCAATCCATCGAAGAGCGCCAGGGCATCCCGGTCTCTATAGGAGTACGGCTTTCGGACGACACGGTAGAGTACAAGCCAGCCGGCGTGTTTTATCAGTACTCCGGCGGCTGGAAAACCGGCGACAACGGCCTGACCATGCAGTGGGATCTGGTCGATATTGTTGGCCTTTTGGCTGATCGTGAGTTTATCCCGCCGTCCATCCTGCCTACCACCCTGTCTGGCTGGATTTCCGCCCTAGTGGCCCAGATGGGAGAAAATTTCGCGGGCATGTACGCGGTAGACCCAAACTACGCAAGCGCGGAGGCAAGCGTCCGCGCGGCTGACGATTTGGTTGGTATGACATGCGGGGATATTTTGAGATATGTCTGCATGGCGACGGGCACGTGGCCCAGGGCGGACGCAGAGACCGGATACCTGACCGCCGAACCCATGTGGAACCAGGGGAGTAAAATCACCCTGGACAACCTAGTTGATTATCCGACCATGAAAGCCAACACCGATATTGCCGCCTTGTTTTTTACGCTGAACGATGGGAATGACACCCAGTATGTGGTATCCGGAAACTCCACTGCCTCAAACGAGACAAAATCCATACAAAATCCGTTTATTAAGACGCAATCCCAGGCGCTGACTGCTGCGCGGGCAATCCTGTCCACCTACGGTGGGAACAAACTAGAGATTGTAGGCCGTGGAGACCCGGCCTCTGAAATTGGGGATGTGGATACGGTCTGGTTGAATGAGAGCACTGCAACCACGGGCCGCAGAATACAGCAGGACTTATCTCTCCAGGATGGAGTCCTCCGCAATTGCTCTAGTGTGCTGCTCCAGGCTGATGGAATCTTTCTTTATGATGGCATGGAGGTGATCACCTCCAGCGGCGTGTGGACAGCACCAGCCGGGGCCACACAGCTACGGATTATCCTGGTAGGCAAGGGGGAGGACGGAGGCCATGGAGAGCCTGGCACCATGGGCAGGCAGGAATCGGAAGACGGATATGGAGATAGTGAGCGTGGTGAATACGGCGCAGATGGTTCGGACGGCGTGGGTGGAAAGGTGTGGACAGCTACCATCGACATCAATCCACAACAGTCATTTGAGGTGTCTTTTGATGGTTTTAATACCATTTTTGGCCCTTACTCTAGCGCAAACGGTAATACATACCCACAGGGTTACTCTGATGTAGCCAGCGGCGAATCATACGCCCGCACCGGCGTAGCGTCACCTAAGCCAGGCAGCGGAGATGGCGGAGCCGGAGGAAAGGGTGGAGCTCCAGGCTATGGCGTGTATAAGCATTACACGTGGGAGGGCGGCGGCGCTACTACGTTTAAGGTGTATGCCGAGCCAGAGCCTGGGAAACCCGGAGTGGCAGGGGCACAGGGCTGTGCCGTTATCTATTGGGACAAGGAGGGGTGAGTATGTCCGAAACATGGACGCCGCTGGTTATTTCGGCCAGTTTTGCACCCAACCCCGTATCAGTTGGGCTACCCACCGTCCTGTCTGTCGTAGTCATCGACGCCCAGGGCGGAGAGCGGGAGGACCTCTGGCACAGTGGCGAGGTCCAGGCTGGGGAGGTGTAGTGCGTGGCGATTACCCAGGTGCGGGCGCAGTTCAATGGTCAGTGGTACATGCTGACCTACAACGAAGACGCCAGAGCCTATCAGACGACTATCACGCCGGACACATTCTCCGGCGGTCAGCCGGATGGGTATTACGACGTAACGGTAGAGGCTACCAACGACAGCGGCGTGGTGGTGACTACAGACGGGGACAATCTGCCGGGCCTCCAGTTGGTGGTGCGGGAGACCATCCCGCCCATCCTGACCCTGGTATCCCCGGAGGCGGGCTATGTGACCACTAACACGCCTGCGGTGACGTGGACCGCCCAGGACAACGATGGCGGCTCCGGTATCGACCCGGACAGCGCCATAGTGAAGCTGGACGGGAAGGCAGTTCCGGCGGAGCAGGTGTCCGTCACGGCGGGCACAGGCGGGACGTATACCATCACCTATACGCCAGGGACTGCTCTGGCGGAGGGGCCGCACACCGTCCAGGCGGGCATCAGCGACAACGATGGGAACGCAGCTACGATGGAGGCAAACTACATTGTAGATACCGTACCGCCTGTGCTGTCCGCGTTGCTGTCCTTCGAGGAGGTGGTAACGGATGCCTATACGGTTACCATTACGGGGCAAACCAACGATGCCACCGCTCCTCCAGTGACCATGACAGTGATGGACAACGGGGCTGTGGCGGGACACCCGGCCGTTGGGCCGGATGGACGATTTTCCATCCTCCTGAATCTGGAGGTTGGGGAGAACAACGTCACGGTCGTTTCCAAGGACGGGGCGGGGCTGACTACCACGGCCAGCTATTACATCATCCGCATGGTTACCGACCGTACACAGGCCGATGTGGACGCCCTAAACGACCGTGGGACATACAACGCCTCTGATCTCAACCGGGTCAATACGGCCATGGCTTATCTGAACGGGTGGCTTTCGGATGCGGGATACGTCACCGGATATGTCGGCCAGGGTATTGCCTGGGCTATAGATGACATCCCGCTACAGGCACAGATGGCGGACTACCTGTCCAACGTTGGGGCGATCGGTGGCACGTTCTCCCTTGCCAACGCCCCAGCGCTCCCGGCCTCGATGGAGCTTCTGACCCATGAAGGGGCCAATCACATTGAGCGGGTTTTGGTGCTGACGGACCAGATCCGCGCTCGTTTGAAGCGGTCGCCATTTGTGAGCGGCGAAATATTTTGTGGTGAGGTGTAACAATGCAAGATGGAATTATTGCTGGAAACGGAAGCAGCCGGTATTTGAAAACGGTGGCGGCAGCGCTTTCCCTGTATCCTAGCTATGAGGATTTTATCACGGCGCTGATCGCCGGGACATTTCCCATTGACCTGAACGGGATCAATGAGGCAGGGTGGTCGCGGCAGGGGACACCCCTGAACAAAGGAACCCTGTTAAGCGACACCACAGAAACCAAGATATGGGGTTCAGCCGGGAACCATACAGTTGACCAGGCGCTCGGTCAGATACTTGGCTCAATCGGATATACTCTGATAAAGGAATATACATCACCAGGGAGCTACACCCATACGTTCGACCGCAAATATACAGATGTTTTTGTGGTTGTGGTTGGTGGCGGCGGAGGCGGTGGCGTTGGTGGAATGGGCAAAACCGGCCAGCAAAGCGGCAGAGGCAATGGCGGCGGCGGCGGAGGAGGAGGAGAGGTGATTGTTGCTCACTTTTTGGATACAGATAAAATCAAAAATAAGAGTATTATTATTGGCGCAGGAGGGAACGGAGGGATGGCAGTGAGCCCAAACGGTGGAAACGAAATCGTTTCACAAAACAACGGGCTCAATGGAGACAGTACCAGTGCTTTCGGGCTTGTAGCACTGGGCGGAAAAGGTGCAAAAGGCGAGAATTTTGGCCTGCCAGGTAATTCTGTTGGTACTTCTTATGATGTACCTGGGGCTGGAGGGAATTATACCCAGCCAGGAGAAAATGGCCGGTATGTAGATATCATTGGGATATATATGGCCGGTGGTGGTGGCGGTGGTGCCAATGGAGAAAATATTCCAAACAAGGAAAGAGGAGCAAGCGGAGGGGCTACCGGTGGAGGCGATGGAGGAGACGGGGCCAGCCAGTCTGCAAATGGAACCGATGGTAAAAATGGCAGCAAAGGCGGCGGTGGCGGTGGTGCTGGCGGCGGCTGCAATTACTCTTCCAATCAAAAGAGATCCGGAACTGGCGGACAAGGTGGGCATGGATATGTGGCGATTTACGGTAGGGGGTAATTTTTAATGAAAACGGTCTATCTGAACGAGGATAACACTATCCGAGAAATCATCCCGGAATATGCACTTCCGCCGGAGAAGTGGTATAGCGAGGCATTTGCACGGCGCTGTGTAGAGGTACAGGACGATGTAGAGCAGGGGTGGCGCTACAACCCCGAAACAGGACAGGCCACCCCGGACACAAGACAGCCGGGGCCTGAATCGCCCTCGGCAGAGGACATCACACTGGACATGCTGGCCGAGCACGAGGCGCGGCTGTGTATGCTGGAGCTGACCACTACCGCCACCATCTAAGAAAGGAGACACTATGACAACCGTATACAATCTCTGCAAGATGCTCATTGACCGGGGCCGCACCGACGGCCTCCAGGACAAGATGGATGTCTACCTGGCCGCCGACCGACTCACCCCCGAGGAGTACCAAGAGCTGGCCGCTCAACTGACCAAATAGAAAGCCGCCCTGTCTGGGCGGCAGAGGTCAATCCTTTGGAGCAAAGCGGGAGGGTGCTTCCAGCGGCTTCCCGGTGCGCCAATCACGGTTGGGGTCGTGTGCAGCCCAAGCCTCTGCGCCGCACGTCTCACATTTCTGCCCCTCCCACAGCCATTCGCGCTGACCATTGACCCATGTGGATGGGCACACAGCTCCGCACTTGGAGCAGATTACAACAATATTCATAAGGCACCTCCCGATAAAAAGATCGTGGCGGGGAACCATCTACAGAAATCGTTAGGATGGATTTCGTGTTGTTGATGGAAAGGAGTTTGCCAGCCGCCACGGCTGAAAAAAGTATACCACAAAACAAAAATGAAAGGAAGTACAACAATGAAAAACATCAACTGGAACGAGCTCACCCCCGCCTGCTACGCGATCGCCAACGCCAACGATGTGGATGTGGGTGTAGGCGGCAGCATGGTGCAGGACAACATCCGCCACGGCAGGGCGGAGCATCCCGGAGCGGAAAATCTGCCCGCGGCCTTTCGGCCTGACTGGGCAGCACTGGGCGCCGACGCAGATCTGGCCGCGGAGAACGACGAATTTAACGCCTGGATCAGAAAGCGCCGGAGTAACGTCAAGGCCCTGGCCGCCCTGTGGAATGCAAAGGACTATCAGGGCATGATTGAGCTGATGGAGAACGCCGCCGACCCCGGCCCCATCAACGGTGAGAAGCTCGAAAACCATGAGTAAGTACATAGCGGTCATCACCAGGGCGGACATCACCCGCGCCGCCCT
>OWID01000123.1_pt1 | contig 39619 bp, 34 predicted proteins | sample 1732661 | NCBI WGS metagenome assembly OWID01 (sample SAMN05065739, study PRJEB22554) | human gut metagenome | biome: ENVO:2100002; feature: ENVO:00000062; material: ENVO:00002003 | host: Homo sapiens | place: USA
AGCGCCACCTTGCCAAGGTGGAGGTAGCGAGTTCGAGCCTCGTTGCCCGCTCCAGTCCGATGCCCACACGAAAGTGTGGGCATCGGAATCTAAAAAAAGTGTGGACTTTTTCGAGAAGTTCGCATATAATATAGAAAAGACGGTGACATAGCCAAGTGGTAAGGCAAGGGTCTGCAAAACCCTGATTCCCCGGTTCAAATCCGGGTGTCACCTCCAAAAAGAAACACCAGCCGATAGGCTGGTGTTTCTTTTTTTGTTTGAAAATACCAGATTATCCGGCAAAAGAAAAACTGCTTCTGCCAGGCGGCAGAGACTTTCTAACTGGCCTGCCCAGGATTCAGGAGCAAGGCAGATGCAACCGGCACATTGTTTTTCCCTTTAAAAAGGCATATAGTTTAAATTGGAAAATCTTGCTGTATTTTAGCATACGCATGGGAAAGGGAGGACGTTTTATGGAAAAGAATGCGTTGAAAGAGCGAGGCCGGGGCGTGCCCCGGCAGGGCGGGATGCTGAAAGCATCGGCCATCCTTCTGATGGCGGGACCGGTGGTCAATCAGCTGCTGGCCTTGTTGATGGAGGATTACTATATCCAGATCCCTTACTTTTGGGTTCTGCTGACGATTGTAGGCGGTGTTCTGCTTTTGACAGCCAAGGGCAAAAAGGCAAACTGGATGATCGGCGGCGCGCTGGCGCTGCTGGGTGCTGCTACGGTGACCTACCAGGCGGTACTGCTGGTGCCTCTGGCGGCCTGGGTGATCTCGGTACAGGGCGTATCCTGGAACATGATCCCGGCATTTTTGCCGGACCGATTCCGGATGCCGCTTTTGAATCTGGTGGCCACGGTACTGGCGGTGCTGGGCGGCATCCTGTGTCTGCAGAATATCCGCTCCCTTCCCATCCGGCTGCTTCCCATGGCTCTGGCGGCGGTTGGAGCGATCCTGCTGTGCGGCAATGTGGAGGCGGAGACGTTTATGCCCGCTTCGCCGGAGGAACGGGCACAGATGGTGCCGGACGTGCGCTACCGCTCCGTCCCCGCTGCCGGCGGCCTGTGCCTGGCAGGCGCGCTGCTGGTGCTGGCGGACGGCCTGATGGAGATCGTCGATCTTTTTATGATGATGGGCTCGTTTGAAGTGTCCCTGCTGCGGCTGCTCTGGCCGCTGCTGGTAGCGGCGGCGGGCGTGCTGCTGGTGCGCGGCGACCGGGACAAGCATATCCTGCCGGCTTCTGTGCTGCTGCTGATCTGTCAGCTTCGGACGCTGCTCGTGCTGCGGCAGATGGCTTTGTATTCTGACAGTGAACTGGGCAGCCAGACTCCCATGGCAGCGCTGCTGTTTGCAGCGGAGCTGATGATGCTGCTGGGAGCTGTGGGATTTACCTGGAACCGCCCGGTGGGAAAGCGGACGGTTCCGCTGATCAGTGCCATCGCCGCGGCTCTGGCTGCTGCCAACGGGATCTGGGCGGAAGCCATTCAGATTGGCATTCTCGTGGAATATTTCCAGGCGGGCGGTCAGGGGAACCCGAGCCTCTTTAAAAACCTGATCACGGCGATCCTGCTGCCCCTGGGACTGCTCCTGGTGAACCTGGCCATGGAGGGCCGGGAGGCGCCGCCTAAGGCCTGGAAGGTGGACGGCGACAAGTACCGCCGGGGCTTTTCCAGCTTTGTCCACGGCTTTTACAGTGATGTGGGCGGCAAGATCCAGCTGGTGGCCAAGATCTGCGGACTGATCTATCTGATCGTAGGATTGCTGGGCGTGGTAGTGATGGCGCTGAGCGTGGTGCTTTTGCTGCTGCAGCTGTTCGGATTGATCCCGCCTTACTTCAGCGCCGTATCGCTGCTCCTCAGCGGTCTGATCGCGGTGGTGAGTTCCCTGATCCTGGCGGCGGGCACCTGGCCCCTGTTTGCCTTTGGCCAGATCACTGCGGACGTGCACGCCATCCGCAAGGAGGGCGTGGCCTCTAAAACCGAGGGCACGGCTGTGTCGGTGTCTGATCGCAGCGCGGACCCTGCCAACCCCGACGAGCTGCCGGAGCTTTGATGGGAGGGGCACCATGACTGATCGCTATATCCGGCGCTTTGCGTTGCCGCCGCGGCTGTATACAGACGGCGCGCCGGTGGTGCTGGCAGCCGGCGTACTGCTGGAGGACACCAGGTCGCCCCGGCTGGTGGCCCAGCTGAAGTGGAAAAGCGTTGACCCACGTACGGTTACCGCGCTGACGGTATCGGTCCGCTGCCCGGACGCAGGCGGGATGGACACGGCCTTTAAATACCAGGATTTGCAGGCGGTCCGGGGCCAGGCATTCGGACAGTATACGGCTGTGGTGCTGCCCTGGAGCGATGCCCAAAGCATGGAGGTCCGGGCGGTATCTGTCATGTTTGGGGACGGAACGGTCTGGACCGCGCCGGAGGACGCCCGGTGGGAGAGCCTGCCGGCCTTTACTGCTTTGGATGAAGCGGTGGGGGATGCGTCGCTGCTGGCGCTGAGCCGGGGACTCCCCAGGAGCCGGTATGCCTATTGGAGCGGCCAGGGCCTTTGGTACTGCGCCTGCGGCGGCGTGAACCGCGACGAGGAGACAACGTGTCATCGCTGTGGCTGCCAGAGGGAGACTGCCACGCGTCTGGCCACCGCCGCGGGCCTTACGGCGGTGCGTCAGGCACAGCTGGACGAGGCGGCCCGTCAGGCCCAGGAACGGGCCCAACGGGCAGAAGAGGCCCGGCAGCAGGCACAAGCGCGCCGGGAGGCGGCCCGGCAGCGGATGGAGGAAGTCCGCGCCCGGCTCCACACGGAAAAGACGGCGCCTGTCGCTGGAGCGGAAGCTGCTGCCTCCGGTCAGACTGACGGACAGGCGGCAAAGCCCGGCGCAGGGAAAAAACGCGGCAAGATGGCGGCGGTCCTTGCCGTCGCGGTGGTGGTCATCGCGGCCGCTGCGTTCCTGCTGCCTAAACTGGGCGGCGGCAGTCTCCCCGGCATTGGCGCGGAGGAGCTGCATGTGACCGCCCCCGGCGACGGAGAGACGGTGACCTTTACCGTGGAAGAGAACGACGAGGGCGTGTGCATCGTCACGCCGGAGCTGGTGCAAGCCCAGTTCCCCCAGGCGGAGTACTTCAACCTGGAGGGCGTTCCCAACATGGGCGGAGACATCGACACCTACCTCATCGACAGCTTCCAGATGGCCCAGCTGGTCACCAGCCGGGGCCAGCAGGGCTCCCAGGGGGAGTGGGGCAGCTTTAATGCCAACGTTGATCCGGACAGTCCGCTGTGCCTGCTGCTCTTTGACAGCAACACCCACCTGATGGGCCATGCCGTAGGCGTGCCGGAAAAGGCGGGCAGCGGAACGTGGCAGCTGCAGGTGACTTTCTGCGACTACGACTTCACGGCCCTTTATGAAGAGCAGACGGCCCTGTTCGACGCCCAGCGGGACGAGACCTTTGCAAACTACATCGCCCCGGAGGACATCGAGGACTCCGGTGCCAAATACTTCCTCACCGGATACAATACCGGCCGGGGCCCCACGCTGCTGCCCGGCGATTCCCAGGCATATCACCTGTGGGCGGAGTACACATCCCCGTATGTGGAAAAGTACAGCCGGGAAATGGACCGGCTCCATTTCCGGCTCCCCCGGGATGACCGGTGGCGCTGCTTTTTGCTGCTGGACGGCGACCATCAGCTGCTGGGCTACACCATGATGGACTCCACCGGCAGCGGTGGGCAGGTCAGTGGGGACGGCGATATCACCCCCACCGGCTCCGTGGAGCTGATCCTGGAGGAAAAGAGCGACGGAAACTGTGAGATCACGGAGGAGCTGCTGCGCCAGGTGGTGCCGGAGACGTCCTTTTTTACCTTTGAGGGCTACGTGCCGGACCTGGGCGGCGATGTAAAGGCATATGTGACTGACAGCCTCCACATGGCCTGGCTGGTGACCTCCGGCGGTACGGCAAACGGCGGGTACCTGTCCGCCACCTGGAATCTCTCGGAGGACCATATCTTCACGCTGCTACTCTACCGGGATCTGACCACCCTGTGCGGCTACTTTATTGGCGCCCCGGAGGACCTGGGCGGCGGGAAGTGGCGCATGGAGATCACCCTGTGCGACTACGATTTCACCGACCTTTATGCACAGCAGTCCGCGGGCTACACGGTCTCACCCCAGCTGCCGGAGATCTCCCAGTACGACCTGGCCTCCTGCCGCGCGGCCTTTTACATCGAGCCGGTTTCCCAGCTCTCCGGCAGCGACGACTTCACCAACCGGGTGCGGCTCCAGAGCCTGTGGAGCCGGGCCACCTCGCCCTACATCAGCCGGTTCTGCGCGCCCATCTCCGATTTGCCCAACAGCGCCCGGTACGCCGCGGCAGAGTGGCCCCGGGTCTATCTGCTGCTGGACGACACCATGCAGTACATGGGCTATGTGACCGTTACGGACGGGGAGCGGGTAAAGGATCTGGAATTTCCCCGCCCCTCCGGCGTCCGCACCGGCGCGTCGCTGGACCTGACGGCGGACGGAGAGTACTGAACCGTGACGCTGGAGCAGGTGCAGCAGGTGGTGCCCCAGGCCAAGTTCATGGAGTTTCGGGGAAGCCCTGACCTGGGCAGCGTGGAGGAGTATCTGAAAGTCAGCGACCAGGTGTCCTGGCTGGTGGCCTCTGACGGAGAGCGGTCCATGAATCAGACCTCCGGGCGGTTTTCCATTCAGGGTGGCCGGGCTCCCTTCCGGGTGCTGCTTTTGTATAGTGACGAGACCACCCTGTGCGGCTATTCTTTCGGCCAGCCCCTCTATATGGGCGGGGACAGCTGGCGCATGGAGATCACGCTTTGCGACTACGACTTCTCCGGGTTTTATGAGCAGCAGAAAAACGACTTCTCCCAGGCGACGCTGCCGGAGTACATTGCCCCGGAGCAGGTGGAGCGCAGCGGTGCGGTGTGGTGCATCGATAACTTCTATTTAAACAACAATGATGACTTCTGCCAGGCGGTGCAGCAATACGGCCTTTGGAGCCGGGAGCAGTCCGTGGGGAAGGAGCGGTTCTGCAAGCCGGTGGAGGATCTGGATGTGCTGATACCGTCGGAGCGCTCCGACGGAAAGACCACCTATGCCTATGTGCTGCTGGATAAGCAGTATGACATAGTGGGCTACACCATTCTGACCAACTGAAAAAATGCCCGGGCCTCATAGGCCCGGGCATTTTCTATGCAGATCAAAGCGTACCGTCCTTGGGGGCGTCATGGTCGGATGCATGGTCCTTTCGCCTCAGGGAGGGAAGTCGGACACCCCGCTTCTTCAAACGGCGCACCACCACGATGGCCGCCACGGCCAGGATCACCAGCCACACCCAGCTGTATACCAGCGCCACCAGCAGGTCCTCTGCGGCGGTAAGGAAGCTGCGGCACCCGGAGGTGAATGCGGCGGCCAGCCGTCCGCCCAGGGTGGCGGTGGGCTCTTCCACGTTGGAGAGCTTGCCCACCTCCTGCAGGGAGATGTTGACGGTGGCGTAGTCCACCTGGGTGTCATAGTGCTGCAGTGTGCCGGAGAGGCTGTCGATCATCTGCTCCGTCTCGGAGATGGCGGACTCGATGGTGATGATATCCTCCATCTTCTCCGCCTGAGCCAGCAGGCTCTGGAGCCGCTCCAGCTTGATCTGCTGGGTCTCCAGCCGCCCGGCGGTGTCGTAATAGGCCTCGGTCACATCGTCCACGTACTCCTGGGTGTAGAGCAGGTGGCACAGCTCCCCCGCCTGGGTGAGAAAATCCCGGTACTTTTCCACCGGCACCCGCACGGTCAGGTCCGCGTAACGGTAGGAGCTGGATTGATTGCTGACGGACGAAGACGACACCCAGCCGCCGCTGCTGTCCACCAACTCCGTCAGGGAGGAGACGGCTTCGTCAAAGCCGGTGGTCTCCAGCTGCAGCGTGGCAGTGTAGATGCGCTTGGAGCCCTGCACCGCGCTGCTCGTTTCCCCGCTGCCCTCTGCGGCGGGCATCATGCTGCCGTTGCCGGTGCCGTAATCTGCCGCTGCGTCCATACTGTAGCTTTCCGCCGGGGCTTCTGCCACGGCTGTCTCCTCCGGCATGGAGGCGGCGGACTTGCTGCCGCAGCCACTGAGCAGCCCCACGGCCAGCACCAGAACGAGCCCCCAGACAAAACCCTTCTTTTTCATGGTGAATCCTCCTTTTTATGGTGTGGAAAGACCCTTTCAACAGTAGAGACGGGAATGGTGGAAAATGGTTCCGTCCGTTGGCGGCGCGGACAAACTTTTTTGGAAGCGGTTGCCTTTTTCCATGGTTCGCAGTACAATGAGAACGCAAATGTTACCTCATAGGGGAATACATCATTTGGAGGAGATCGTCATGACATACAAAGAAGTACTCGATCAGGCCCGCACCTGCATGGGCCCCTACTGCAAGTCCTGCCCCACCTGCAACGGTCTGGCCTGCAAGAATACCGTGCCCGGCCCCGGCGCCAAGGGCATCGGCACCGGCTTCATCCGTAACTATCAGAAGTGGCAGGAGCTGTGTGTGAACATGGACACCATCTGCGAGAATAAGCCGGTGGACACCTCCTTCACTCTGTTCGGTCAGAAAGTGGACATCCCCGTGTTCGCAGCTCCTGTGGGCGCCGTCACCAAGCACTACGGTGACAAGTACGATGACCTGCAGTACAACGACATCCTGGTGCCCGCCTGCGCGGAGGCCGGCATCGCCGCCTTCACCGGTGACGGCACCGATCCCGCCGTTATGGAGGGCACGGCCAAGGCCCTCATCAAGACCCACGGATGCGGCGTGCCCACCATCAAGCCCTGGAACATGGAGACCGTGAAGGAAAAGCTGGATCTGGTCAAGACCGCCGATCCCTTCGCCATTGCCATGGACATCGACGCTGCGGGCCTGCCCTTCCTGCAGAACATGACCCCGCCCGCCGGCAGCAAGACCGTGGACGAGCTCAAGCAGATCGTGGCCTGGGCGGAGAAGCCCTTCATCCTCAAGGGCATCATGACCGTTGCCGGTGCCAAGAAGGCTCTGGAGGCCGGCGCCAGCGCCATCGTGGTGTCCAACCACGGCGGCCGCGTACTGGATCAGTGCCCTGCCACCGCTGAGGTGCTGCCCGCCATCGTGGACGCTGTGGGCGACAAGATGACCATTCTGGTGGACGGCGGCATCCGTACCGGTATGGACGTGTTCAAGGCTCTGGCTCTGGGCGCCGACGCGGTGCTCATTGCCCGTCCCTTCGTGAACATGGTCTACGGCGGCGGCGCTGAGGGCGTGAAGATCTATGTAGAAAAGCTCAAGGCCGAGCTGGCCGACACCATGGCCATGTGCGGTGCCCACTGCCTGGCGGACATCAACCGCTCCATGATCTACGGCTACTGATAAAATCTCCGTTTAACAGAAAAACCGCCCTGCGCCTTTCGGCGCAGGGCGGTTTTTGCGCAAAAAGGCGGGGCCACATGAGCGGCCCCGCTAAATTGGATCTTACAAAATGGGAGACTGGAGGTTTTCGTCCCGGATACCGTGCTTTTCCACATACCCGGTGAGCATCAGCGTCAGCGCGCCGTCGCCGGTGACGTTGCAGGCGGTGCCGAAGCTGTCCTGCAGGGCGAAGATAGCCAGCATCAGGGCAGTACCGGCGTCGTCAAAGAGCAGGATGCCGGTAATGAGGCCCAGAGAGGCCATGACCGTACCGCCGGGGACGCCGGGGGCGCCGATGGCGAAGATGCCCAGCAGCAGGCAGAAGAGGATCATGGTGCCGATGCTGGGCAGGGAGCCATAGAGCAGCAGGGAGATGGTCATGACGAAGAACACCTCCGTCAGCACGGAGCCGCACAGGTGGATGTTGGCGAACAGGGGGATGCCGAAGCTGACCATGTCCTCCCGCAGCACCTTGCTCTTGCCGGCACAGCGCAGGGCGACTGCCAGCGTGGCCGCGCTGGACATGGTGCCCACGGCGGTCAGGTAGGCGGGACCGTAGTGACGAACCACTTCCCAGGGGTTCTTGCCGGAATAGGCGCCAGCCAGCAGATACAGCACCGCCAGCCAGATGTAGTGACCGGCCATGACGATGAGGATGATCTGCAGGAAAGCGGGCAGCTGACGGGTGATCATGCCCTCATAGCTGAGGTTGCAGAAGGTGGTGGCAATATAGAAGGGCAGAACGGGGATGATGACCTTGCTGACGATGCTCAGCACCACGGCCTGGAACTCGGCCAGAAGGTCGATGATGTGCTGGGACTTGGTCCAGGTGGCCGCCAGGCCCAGCAGCACGGACAGCACCAGGGCGCTCATGACGCTCATGATCTGGGGAATGTCCAGCTGGAACACCACGTCAGGCAGATCCTTCAGACCCGCCACGCTGGTGTCGATGGACAGGTGGGGGATCAGGGCATAGCCTGCGCCCATGCTCATGAAAGCCGCGCAGATGGAGGAGATATAGGCGATGATCACAGCCACGCCCAGAAGACGGGAGGCGTTGGCGCCCAGCTTGGTGATGGAGGGCGCGATAAAGCCGATGATGATCAGCGGCACGCAGAAGTTGATGAGCTGACCCATGATGTACTGCAGCGTGACGACGACCTTCATGACGCTCTCCGAAAAGACGGCACCGCATGCCACGCCCACGAAAATTCCAAGGATCAATCGGAACGGTAGACTGCCAAAGAGCTTTTTCATACAAACGTTACCCCTCTCAAATACACATTGTTGCGCGCCGAAGCGGCGCGGCGGAGTCCGGCCCCTTTTCCCTCCTTCCGTTTTCCCGGCATCGCCGTGCCGGGCCTTTACCCTATCATACTCCCCACGGGAGGGAGAGTCAACGTCCTTTCCCGGGCGGGGGAGCTTCCCACCGCGTGGAGGAAGGGCGGCAGACGGTTTTTAACGGCGGCTGAACAAAGGTGCGGCCGGGCCTGCCGGGCTTGAAAAAGCGCCGATGGGATGATATGATGTCGAATTATGGAAAAAAACGTCTCCGGGCATACTGCGTGGCCGGATGGAAAGGGGGAGGGCCCATGAAGAAAGTGGAGGAGCTGGACGCGGCGCGGGTATGGTCCATGCTGGCGGTCATCGCCATTCATGTGACAGCCCCCTACATCGGGGCAGACAGTGATTTTTTGCTGGGCGGCATGAACCTGGCGTATATCATCAACCAGGCGGCCCGGTTTGCTGTGCCGCTGTTCGTGCTGCTCTCCGGCGCGTCCCTGGGGCTGGGAAAAGCCCTGCCCGCCGGGCAATTTTACCGGCGGCGGGTGGTGAAGCTGGGCATCCCCTATGTGTGCTGGACGATGGTCTATACCCTGTGGGAGCACCAGAGTCTGGCGCCCGGTGCCCTGGTGCGCCGCTTCTTGCTGGGACAGGCAGCGCCCCACCTGTACTTTGTGATCATTATCTTCCAGCTGTACCTTCTCTATCCGCTGCTGCGGCGGTGGATGGAGCGGTCGGCATCATGGTGCCTGCTGGGGGCATTCCTTATTACCTACGGGGTGGAGAAGCTGATCGTGGTGCAGCGGGCGGGCTTTTCCGTGATCCCCGATTTCCTGCGGCCCTATCTGTGGCAGCTGTTTCCCACGTGGATTTTTTACTTCGTGCTGGGCATGGCGGCCACCCGGGAAAACCTTGGCCGCCTGCAGCAGTTTGCGGCCCGGCACAGAGCGGTCATTGCCGCGGTAGCCGTGGTGTTTACGGGGCTGTATGTGCTGGAGAGCAAGGCTACCGGGGACATTGAGGCCATCAAGAGCCCTCTGAACGTCCATGTGCCGCTGGTACTGCTGGCGGTATTCGCCCTGTGGCCGCCCCTGGCGGCCAGGCTGAAGTGGCTGCGGCCGGTCACGGCATTTCTGGCCCGTCACTCCATGACGGTGTACTTTGGCCATGTGTGGATCCTCTCCATGCTGCGCGACCGCCCGGAGTTTGTCGGCATGCGGGGCATGCTGCTGCTTCTGGTGGAGGTGACGGTGCTGGCCATACCCCTTGCCTGGTGCGTGGACACAGTGGTCGGAGCGGTGGGTTCCGTACTGCACCGGCGGGAAAAGGCTGCTGTATCATAAAAAAGACCCCCGCGGCAGATGCCGCGGGGGCTTTTTTATTCTCTGGTAAAAACATGGATGCGAAACTCCGTGCGGACAGTGAGGGTTTCCAGCACAGAAAGGCGTGCCGTCCCCGCCTGGGGCGTTTTCCAGAAGTAAGGGGTCATCTGGAACAGGGCGTGGATGTCCTCCTGGGAGGGAAGGGTGATGGTGTCCGAAACCGGCACGATCTCCCGGTAGGCAAAGCCGGGATAGGGCGTCTCCTTTTCCTCGTTGGGATAGGGGGAGTCATAGAGCACCTGCTTCATCTCCCAAAGATGCATAGCACCGGGCACCACGTAGAAGAAGGCGCCGCCAGGACGAAGCACCCGGGAAAACTCCTCCAGCGCCAGAGGGGAAAAGCAGTTGATCAGAAGATCCACCGACTGGTCTGCCACCGGCAGGTGGTAGGAGGAGGCTACGGCGAATTCGATGTCCTTTTCCGCCTTGGCGGCGTAGCGCAGGATGAATTTGGAGATATCGATGCCCGCGGCCCGGGGCTGCTTGCCTGCAGTCCGCAGGGCCCGGTATATGCCGCCGGTATAGTACCCCTCGCCGCAGCCTGCGTCCAGCACGGCGGGAGCGGAGCCGGTATAGCGCACGGCCAGATCGCACAGGGCGTCCCGCAAAGGCGCGTAGTAGCCCTGCTGCAAAAAGGCCCGGCGGGCCGCCGCCATGCCCTTGTCGTCGCCGGGGGCGGCGGAGTGCTTGCGGTTGGGCGGCAGCAGGTGGGTGTAGCCCTCCCGGGCGGTATCGAAGCTGTGGCCCTTGCCGCAGCGCAGGGCGCCGCCGACTTGCTCCAGCGGCGCGCCGCACACGGGACAGCAGAAAAAGCTCATAGGTCAAGCCCCCTGGTCACGTCGTTGATCCACTTGCGGCTGCGCAGGCGGATGATGCCCCAGGGGCACTTGAAGAAGTTCTCCGCGTACAGGCCCAGGCATACGAAGATCATGGGCGCATCCAGCACCAGGGCCGTCAGGGCCGCCAGGGGCACCGCAGCCAGCCACAGAGGTACCAGGTCGATGATGGAGGCCATGGAGGCATCGCCGCCGGCACGGAGCACGCCGGTGATGTTGGAAATATCAAAGGATTTGAGGGGCATGGTCAGAAGGTACACCACGCACATGGTGGCCGCTGCCTCCGTGGCGATGGGGGACAGGGAGAACAGGGGATAGAGATAGGGGATAAACAGTGTGGGCAGTGTCACGGCCAGCACGCCGCCGATGAGGATACCAAGTCCCAGGGCCACCAGCAGGAGGCACCAGCTCAGATCGTACACCTCGTCGCGGGAGGCGCCCTCGCCGATGCGCTTACCGATGATGACGGCGGTGGCGCCGGCAAGGCCAAAGCAGGCCACGGTGGAGAACTTATCGATGTTGCCCATGATGGCGTAGGCGGCCAGCATGTCGGCGCTGATGGCCATGTGGCCCATGATGACGGTCATCATGGTGGTGCCAAGGCCCCAGAACGTCTCATTGATGAGCACGGGCGTGGCGTACTTGACATAGATGCGCACAGTAGCGCGGCCCGGGCAGAGCAGGGCACGGGGCATCAGGGGCACCCGGCGGCTGCGGGCGGCATAGACCACCACGATCAAAAACTCCACGATGCGGGAGGTCAGGGTGGCGATGGCGGCGCCAGTGACGCCCAGAGCGGGGGCACCGAAGTTGCCGAAAATGAAGCAGTAGTTCAAAAAGGTGTTCAGCAGCATGGACGTGGCGAACACCAGCATGCCGAACAGGGGATTTTCCGCGCTGCGCTGCATACTCACATACACGCTGCTGACGGCGTTGAAAATGTAGGAGATGCCCACGATGCGAAGATAGGGCGTGCCCTCGGTGATGAGCACGGCGTTGTCCGTCACCATGGACAGCACCGCCTCCGGGAAGAAGAACAGCACGGCAGCGGCGCAGGCGGCGATGGTGAAGCCGGCGTACATGGCGATGCCCATGCAGCGGTTGATGGCGTGCATGTCCCCCTTGCCCCAGAACTGGCTGACCAGGATGGTCAGGCCGCTCATGAGGCCGAAGATGATGACCTGCACCAAAAAGATGGGCGCGTTGGCGGCGGTGACGGCAGAGAGCTGGGTGTCGCCCAGCAGGCCCACCATGAAGGTGTCCACAAAGCCCAGGGAGGTGGTGATAAGGTTTTGCAAAATCAGCGGCAGCGCCAGCAGAAAGAGCCTCTTATAGAAAAGAGGCGGGCGGCGGAGATAACGTAACATGGGTTCCGATTCCTTTTCTCTATATCAAAATATCAAAACAGATGCGCCCTGCTTACAGCATGGGCATGCGGGTATCGTGGTGGCGCCGGAGGGCGTCGGCACAGGCGTCGATGTCGGCGGTGGTGGTCTCCGGCCCGAAGCTCAGTCGGATAACGCTGCCGGCCACCTTTTTGGGCAGCTTCAGCGCGGCCACCACATGGCTGGGCTTGCCCTTGTGGCAGGCGGAGCCGGCGGAGATGCAGATGCCCTGGCTGCCCAGGTCGTTGACCATGTTCTGGCTGGGCCAGCCCACCATGGAAAGGGAGAGAATGTGGGGGGCTTCTCCCTGACCGATCAGCTGTACATCCGGCAGCTGGGCCAGCTTCTCCCGGGCATAGTCCCGGATCTGGGCCATATGGTCGGGATGCTCCTTGATAAACGCCTGCCGCAGCTCCACCGCCTTGGCAAAGCCGGCAATCTGGGCGGTGGCCTCCGTGCCGGAGCGCAGGCCGCTCTCCTGGCCGCCGCCGGGCAGCAGGGGACGGGGATTGCGGACCCTGGGCCCGATGTACAGCGCACCGATGCCCTTGGGCCCGCCGATCTTATGGGCGGAGATGGTAATGAAGTCTGCCCCCAGGGACTTGGGGGTGAAGGGGACCTTCAAAAAGCCCTGGACCGCGTCGGTATGCAGCAGGGTTTTCGGATTCTTGGCGGAAAGGCCGCGGGCGATCTCAGCGATGGGATACACGCAGCCAAGCTCATTGTTCACCAGCATGCAGGAGACCAGGGCCGTGTCCGGCCGGACGGCGTCCAGCACGGCTTCGGCGCTGATGCGGCCCGTGCCGGGCTCGGGGGCGACATACGTCACCTCCCAGCCCTCCTGGGCCATCCACCGGCAGCTCTCCAGCACGGCGCTGTGCTCCACGGCGGTGGTGACGATGTGCTTGCCTACCCGGCGGTTCTGCCAGCACCCGGCATGGATGGCCCAGGCGTCGCCCTCGGTGCCGCAGGAGGTGAAGTACAGCTCTCCCGGCCGGCAGCCAAGGGCACCGGCTACCACGGACCGCCAGGACTCCACCCGCCGCTTCATCTCCAGTCCCATGGGGTACTGGGCGCTGGGATTTCCGAACTGCGTGCGCAGCACCGCGCACATCTCATCCGCCACGGCCGCCGGGATGGGCGTGGTGGCGGCGTGATCCAGATAAATCATGCTGCATGCTCCTTTCATTGGGGCTTGCCCAACGGAGAAAATCAAAGTATAATCAATAAGAAACAGTTTTACCATTATATAGAGAATTCCAGGAAAGTGCAAGGAGATTCCATGAAAGTTGCCTTTTACACCCTTGGGTGCAAGATGAACCAATATGAGACCCAGGCCATGGAGCAGCTGCTGCGCCAGCGGGGCCACCAGGTGGTGGATTTTTCCGGCGAGGCGGACGCCTATGTGGTCAATACCTGCTCCGTCACCGCCGTCAGCGACCAGAAGTCCCGCAAGGTGCTCCACCGGGTACGCCGGGAGCACCCCGGCGCACTGCTGGCCGTGTGCGGCTGCTATCCCCAGACCCACCAGGAGGACATGGCCGCGCTGGATGTGGACCTGATCTCCGGCACCGGCGACCGGGCGGGCTTTCTGGATCTTTTGGAGGAGGCGGCCCGGGAACGGCGCCTCATCGAATCCATCGACCGCTCCTTTGACCGGCGCACCTTTGAGGTGCTGCCTGCCGGCGGCGGGGAAAACCGCACCCGCGCCATGCTGAAGGTGGAGGACGGGTGTGTGAACTTCTGCTCGTACTGCATCATCCCCTACGCAAGAGGGCCCGTGCGCTCGGCGCCCCTGGACGTGGTGGTGGAGCAGGCCCGCGCCCTGGCGGATCAGGGCTACCGGGAGATCGTCATCACCGGCATTGAGATCTCTTCCTGGGGCCAGGACCTCAAGTGCGGCAAGAGCCTTATTGACCTTCTGGAGGCTGTGGCTGCGGCAGTGGGCGATGTGCGGCTGCGGCTGGGCAGTCTGGAGCCCCGCACCGTTACGGAGGAGTTCTGCCGCCGGGCGGCGGCCATCCCCACCCTCTGTCCCCAGTTCCACCTGTCCATGCAGAGCGGGTGCGACGCCACCCTCAAGCGCATGAACCGCAAGTACGACACGGCCCGGTATCTTCAGTCCGTGGAGCTTCTGAACCGCCATTTCCACCGCCCCGCCGTCACCACGGATATGATCGTGGGCTTCCCCGGCGAGACGGAGGAGGAGTTTTCCACCACGCTGGACTTTATCCGCAAGTGCGGCTTTGCCCAGATGCACCTGTTCCCCTACTCCATCCGCCCCGGCACCCCGGCGGCCAGGATGGAGCAGGTGAGCGCCCAGGTAAAGGAAGAGCGGGCCCGCCGGGCGGCGGAGGTGGCTGCCGGGATGCACCGGGACTACCTGAAAGGCTGCGTGGGCGAAGTGTATCCGGTGCTCTTTGAGCAGCCCAAGGACGGCCGCTACGCCGGACACGCACCCAACTACATGGAGGTGCTGGCGGAGGGCGAGGATCTGCACAATGAAGTGCGCTCCGTCCGCATCACCGGCACCGACGGGCGGGTGCTGTTTGGAACGATCGAGGAGTGAGGCCGTTGAAAAGCCACTTTTTTGCCTATATATTCCGTATGCGCTTCATCCAGCGCTGGGCGCTCATGCGCAACACCGCGCCGGAGAACGTCCAGGAGCACAGCCACCAGGTGGCGGTGCTGGCCCATGCCCTGGCGGTGATCCGCAACGAGTGCTTCGGCGGCAATGTGGACGCCGGGGCGGTGGCGGTGGCGGCGCTCTATCATGATGCCGGGGAGATCTTCACCGGCGATATGCCCACCCCCATCAAGTACATGAATCCCGCCATCCGTACGGCCTACAAGGATGTGGAGGCCCATGCGGCCCGGCGGCTTCTGGACATGGTGCCGCCGGCACTGCGGGGGGCCTACGCCCCGGTGCTGGAAGAGCGGGACAGCGAGACGGCGGCGCTGGTAAAGGCGGCGGACAAGCTCTCGGCATATATCAAGTGCCTGGAGGAGCTGAAAGCGGGCAACGGAGAGTTTCGCCAGGCGGCGGAGCAGACCCGCGCGGCCCTGGAGAGCTATGGCCTGCCGGAAGTACAGTATTTTATGGACACGTTCCTGGACAGTTTCTCCCTGACACTGGACCAGCTGAAGTGACCGGGGAAGGAGACGGACATGGAATCCCATTTTGAAAAGCTATTGGAGACCCGGGCGGCTCTGGAGTGCGCCCTGGTATATCTGGCGGCCCAGAAAGCCGTGGCGGCGGACGGGGACAAGCTCCGCCAGCCCCTCAGCTACGCCATTGCCCGGGAGGTGGACTACCAGCTGGAGCGGGACTTTGACTTCCATCTGGCGGTGGCGGACATTGCCGACAACGAGTATCTGCGCCGGAGCCTCCAGAGCCTCATGGTGCAGATCACTGAGTACTTAAGCCGCAACCGGGCCCTTTTGCCGGAGGTGGACGACCAGTCCGCCATCCAGCACTGGAACATCATGGTGGCGATCCTTGCCAACGAGCCGGAGCGGGCGGAGCAGGCCATGCGCTCCCACATGCAGTACGTGACCCGGCTCTATACCCGGGAACTGAACCGGGGACACCTGTAAGAAAAAGCACCGTGCATCGGAAGATGCGCGGTGCTTTTTGTATGAAGTTCACGCGGCCTTTTTGGGGGAGAGGACATGGAGCGCCAGTCCCACCGCAAGGCCCAGGCAGGCGGGAATGACCCAGCCCATGCCCTGGGAGAAGAAGGGCAGCACCCGGGATGCGGGCTCCAGGATGGCCTGGGCGTGGAGCACCTCCTGGGCGCCGGCGGGCAGGGAGCGGAGAAAGTCCAGGGCGGCGGCCAGGGCGGTGGGCACCGTCACCGCCACGAACACCCGGCGGTCATAGCCGAACCACCGGCCAAAGAGGCCCAGCAGCGTCAGCGTGATGGTCAGGGGATAGAGGAACATCAAAACCGGCAGGGACAGCAGGATGATCTGGCTGAGGCCGAAGTTGGCCACGGCGAAGGAGAACAGGCAGAACACCACCGCATAGGTCTTGTAGCTGAAGGTGCGGGGGAACAGCTCTTCAAAGGTGGCGGCGCAGGAGGTGATGAGGCCGATGGCGGTCTTGAGGCAGGCGAACGTCACCGTCACACCCAGCAGCACGCCGCCGAAGGAGCCGAAGTAGTGGGTGGCGATCCGGTAGAGGGCCTCGCCGCCATCAACGCAAATGCCGTACACCGCCCGGGACTGGGCGCCCACCACGGCGAGCATCACGTAGATGCCGGCCATGAGCAGGGAGCTGAAAAAGCCCGCCTTCACCGTGCAGATGGAGGTGGCGCCGGGGGACTGAACGCCAAGGCGGCGGATGGCGGTGATAAGCACGATGCCGAACGCCAGGGCCGCCGGGGCGTCCATGGTGTTGTAGCCGTCCAAAAAGCCCTGGAAGAAGCTGCCCGCGGCGTAGGCGCCGGTGGGCTCCGAGGCGCTGACGGCGCTCATGGGCTGCACCAGCGCGGTGACAGTGAGGATGGCCAGAAACAGCAAGAACAGAGGATTGAGGATTTTGCCCACCCAGGTGAGGATGCCGGAGGGGCGCAGGGAGAAGTACAGCACGATCAAAAAGAACAGCGCCGAGAAGATGCACAGTGCCAGCTGGGTGTGCTCCTGGGGCAGCAGGGGCTGGATGCCCACGGAGAAAGAGACCGTGGCCGTACGGGGAATGGCGAACAGCGGCCCGATGGTCAGGTACAGCAGGCAGGTGAAAAAGTAGCTGTATTTGCGGCCCACCAGAGAGCTCAGCTCAAAAAGGCCGTCGCTGCGGGAGGCACCCAGGGCGGCGATGCCCAGAAGGGGCAGACCTACGCCGGTGAGACAGAAGCCGGCGGCGGCAGCCCATACGGCGGAGCCGGACTGCTGCCCCATGTGGACGGGGAAGATCAGGTTGCCGGCCCCGAAAAACAGGCCGAAGAGCATGGAGGAAAGGAAAAGGTACTCTTTTGCGGTGAGTTTTCTGTCCATGTGGATCTCCTCTCAATTTTTTCTTTAGTTCAGGCTGTCGCCCTTCTGGGTGAAAAGCCGCTTCACCTGCTCTGCCGTAGCGGGACAGGTGGAAAGCTTGGGATCGCGGGAGAGCAGCTGCTCTGCGGCGGCCTGGGCCTGGCGCAGAAGCTGGGTATCGCAGCCAATGTCGGCCACCCGCAGCCCCGGCAGGCCGTGCTGGCGCTGACCGAAGAAGTCGCCGGGGCCCCGCAGCCGCAGGTCCTCCTCAGCGATGCGGAAGCCGTCGTTGGTTTTCGTCATGACCTTGAGCCGCTGGCGGGTCTCCTCGTTTTTGTTGTCCGAGATCAGAATGCAGTAGGACTGGTGGCTGCCCCGGCCTACCCGGCCCCGCAGCTGGTGGAGCTGGCTGAGACCGAACCGTTCGGCGTTTTCCACCACCATGACGGCGGCATTGGGCACGTCTACGCCTACTTCAATGACGGTGGTGGACACCAGAATGTCTGCCTCACCGGCGGAAAAAGCCGACATGACCTTCTCTTTTTCCTTGGGCTTCATCTTTCCGTGGACCACCGCGATGCGAAGATCCGGGAATACCTCTTGGCGGAGCTTCTGGGCGTAGGCGGTGACGGCCTTGCGCTCGTCGCCGGGCTCGTCCGCCTCTTCCACCATGGGACAAACGATGTAGGCCTGCCGCCCCTCGGCCACCTGCTTGCGCAAAAAGGCGTAGATCCGGGGACGGTAGCTGCCGGGGACGGAGAAGGTCTCCACGGCCTTGCGGCCGGGGGGCAGCTGGTCGATGATGGACACGTCCAGGTCGCCGTACAGGATCAGGGCCAGGGTCCTTGGGATGGGGGTGGCGGACATAACCAGCGTGTGGGGATGGGTGCCCTTGGCGGCCAGGGAGGCCCGCTGGGCCACGCCGAAGCGGTGCTGCTCGTCCGTGACCACCAGGCCCAGGTCGGAAAACTCCACGCCCTGAGACAAAAGCGCGTGGGTGCCGATCACAAAGCCGATCTCCCCGGCGGCCAGCTGGGCTCCGACGGAACGCTTGACCTTAGCGGAGGTGGAGCCGGTCAGCAGCGCGCAGCGGACGCCCAGTCCCTCCAGCAGGGGGGCAAGGCCCTCGTAGTGCTGCTGGGCCAGGATCTCCGTGGGAGCCATCAGTGCCGCCTGGCGGCCGCCCTTGACCATGAAATAGGCACAGGCGGCGGCCACCATGGTCTTGCCGGAGCCCACGTCGCCCTGGCAGAGCCGGTTCATGGGCCGGCCGGAGCGCATGTCGGTCAGGGCTTCGTCCACGCAGCGGCGCTGGGCATCGGTGAGCGTAAAGGGCAGGGCGGCGTAAAAAGGCGCCATGTCCACCGCCGGACAGGGGGGGATCTCCACCACCTCCCGCCGGCTGCGCAGCTGGGCAAGGCCCAGAGAGAAGAGGAACAGCTCCTCGAAAGCCAGCCGCCTGCGGGCCAGCTCCAGCGCCTCCGGCGAGGCAGGGAAATGGATGTTTTCGTAAGCAAAGCCGATGCGGCAGAGCTGGTGGGACTGCCGCACGTCGTCTGGCAGGGCGTCGGGCAAAATGGCGGCGCAGGCGTCCAGCCCCTGGCGGATGGACCGGGAGAGCATCAGCTGGCTGACCCCGGCGGTCAGGGGATAGATGGGTACGATGCGCCCGGTCTGCTCCCGGCGGCCAATGGGCTCCACCACCGGGGAGGCCATCTGCTTGCGAAGCAGGTTCCCCTCCGCCCGGCCGTAGAAAAGATACGTCTCGCCCTGATGGAGGTTATCTTTGAGCCAGGTCTGGTTGAAGAAGGTCACATCCAGTACGCCGCTTTCGTCCACGGCCCGGACCTTGATGAGGTCCATCCCCTTGCGGATGTGGGACAGCGTAGGCGCTGAGGCCACCATGGCCTCTACGCAGGCGCTCTCGCCGGATTCCAGATCGGCGATGCGGCGGACGGCGCTGCGGTCCTCATAGCGCCGGGGAAACCAGGAGATGAGCTCGCCCAGGGTGGTGATGCCCAGCTTTTCAAGGCTCTTGGCTCGGGCCGGGCCCACGCCGTGGATATATTGTACGCTGGTGTCCAGATCCGCCATGGGGGGCCTCCTCTCCTGCAGGAATAGACAACTATTATATAATTAATTTTGCAGAAAGACAACGTGTCTTTTTCCGGAGGACAAAATGGAAGAAGAAAAAGATTGTAACAAACCGGCGCCCTGCGCGTCTATTGCATGAGGAGGTGAGCGGGTGGAGGAATTCGAGGCGGTATACCGCCAATACTTTGCGGATGTGTACCGCTATGCATTGGCCCTGAGCCGGGATGCCCATACGGCGGAGGAAGTGACCCAGGAGACGTTTTTCAAAGCGCTGACCGCCATTGACAGCTTCCGGGGACAGTGCCCCCTGCGGGTGTGGCTGTGCCGCATCGCCCGCAACCAGTATCTGACGCTGTGCCGGGAGCGGGCCAAATACACGGAGGACACCAGGGAGCGGGGAGACGGCGGCATCGAAGAGGATTTTGCCCGGCAGGAGACGGCCCGGCAGCTGCACCGGCTGCTTCACGACCTGCCGGAGCCCTACAAGGAGGTATTCTCCCTGCGGACGTTTGGGGAACTGCCCTTTTCCCAGATCGGGGAATTATTCGGAAAGACGGAGAGTTGGGCACGAGTGACCTATTTCCGTGCCCGCGGAAAATTGAAGGAGGGATTGGATGGACTGTGAGATCATACGGGACCTGCTGCCTCTTTACCACGACGGAGCCTGCTCCCAGGCCAGCCGGGCGGCAGTGGAGGCGCATCTGAAAACGTGCCCGGCCTGCCAGGCGGAATTGAGAGACATGGACGCGCCCTTACCGGAGGCGGAGCCCCTTGTCCCTGACGAGGCATCGCCGGTGCGGGCCATTTCCCGGGAGTGGAAAAAGGACCGGCGTCGGGCTTGGTGGAAAGGGGCGCTCGTCGCGGCGGCGGTGTGCGCGGTGCTGGCGGGACTGTGGGCGGCGGCCACGCAGCTGTACCTGTTCCCGGTAGACCCGGAGAAGATGGAGATCACCAATGTCCGGCAATTGTCGGACGGGCGGGTGCTGTATCACTTCTATATCGATGATGAACTGGCTCTGCGCGTGATTCGGTTTGAGTACGACGAGGAGGGAAATAAGTACTATATTCCGGTTCGTGCGCTGGTCACGGAGAAACGATGGGAGGGCGATTCCCCCGCAGACAATGAGAAGTGTCTGGATGTGGCGGAAGAAGTCGCCTGGGCAGAGGAACAGGGAGTTGAACGGGAGATCACCCGCGTTTGGTATGGCCGGGGCGAGAATGCCATTTTGCTCTGGGAAGAGGGCATGGACCTGCCCGCCGCTTCCGAGGCCGACGAAGCTGCCTGGGGCTATGAGCCAGGCAGCGCCGCCTATTGGGCAGAACGTAATGGAGAAGCAGACCCTGCTTTGCAGAAATAACCGCATCAAAAAGAGCCTGCCGGCATTGCCGGCAGGCTCTTTTTGACGCTTATATTAAATCTTTTGATTGACATACTCCACAAAACGGAACGTGAGGCCGTTTTCCTCCACCGGCTCGCTCTCGTGCTCCACTTCCCAGCCGGGAAGCTTATCCAGGTTGGGGAAGAACGTGTCGGGGTCATCTGCCTGGGCGTCTACCTTGGTCAGATACACCCGCTTGCACCGCTCCAGCAGCGCGGTGTACACGCTGCCGCCGCCGATGACCCAGATCTGATCGGGCGGTGTGTCCCCTGCGGCATCCAGGGCTTCCGCCAGGCTGGACACTACCACGGCGCCCTCTACCTGGAGATCTTTCCGCCGGGTGATGACGATGTTTTTCCGCTTGGGTAGGGGGCGGCCGCCAGGGAAGGACTCCAGCGTCTTGCGGCCCAGGATCACAGCGCCGCCCATGGTCAGCGAGCGGAAACGCTTCATGTCCGTGGGCAGGGAAAAGAGCAGTCCGCCGTCCCGGCCAATGGCCCAGCTGCGGTCTGCAACAACAATGGCGTTCATGAAACGACCTCCTCAGATGGCAATGGGGATCTTGTCCTCAAAGGGCGCAGGGGTGTAGCCCTCCAGAGAGAAGTGCGCCGGTGTGAAGGCATAGAAGTCCCGGACGGACGGGTCCATGGTAAAGCGGGGCGCCTGGGCGGGCGTCTGGGTGAGCATCTTTTCCACGATGGGCACGTGCCGGTCATAGATGTGGGCATCGGCGATGACGTGCACCAGCTCGCCGGGCACCAGACCGCTGACCTGGGCGAACATGTGCACCAGCATGGCGTACTGCACCACGTTCCAGTTGTTGGCGGCCAGCATGTCCTGACTGCGCTGGTTCAAAATGGCGTTGAGCACGTTGCCGGAGACGTTGAACGTCATGGAGTAGGCACAGGGGTAGAGGTTCATCTCATGGAGGTCCTCGAAGTTATAGAGGTTGGTCATGATGCGGCGGGAGGCAGGGTTGTGGGAAAGGTCGTAGAGTACCCGATCCACCTGGTCCATGTCGCCCTCCGGGTAGTGGTGCTTGACGGAGAGCTGATAGCCGTAGGCCTTGCCGATGGAGCCGCTCTCATCCGCCCACTGGTCCCAGATGTGGGCGTCCAGATCGTGGATGTTGTTGGACTTTTTCTGCCAGATCCACAAGAGCTCCTTCAGCGCCGTTTTCCAGTAGGTGCGGCGGATGGTGAGGATGGGGAACTCGGCTTGCAGGTCGTAGCGGTTGACGATGCCGAACTTTTTTACGGTGTGGGCGGGGGTGCCGTCCTCCCACCGGGGACGCACCGGCAGGTCTGTGTCCCAGACACCGTGGTCCAGAATGTCCCGGCAGTTTTGGATAAACAGCTTGTCAGCAAGGCTCATGGACTGAAACCTCCTTGATTTTTTCATTCCATCTGAGTATAGCAGACTTTCACATGGGTGTACATGGGTGCACACAACAAATTTTGAGGGCCCGGAAAAAAAGGTTTTACGAAAGAAACGGTAAAATATTTGTATGGTTTGTGTGAAATCCCGGTTGTGAAATTGCAAAAAGTGCGGTAAGATAAGCCAGTTCAAAAAGGGGGCGAGCGCTGTGATCGAATATGGCGAGGTGGGAAAGCGGGGCTATCTCCACGAGGACTTCCGGCTGTTCCATCTGAAAGACACCCGCGCCCAGAAGGTGGATTACCACTACCACGAGTTTGACAAGCTCATTTTACTGCTGGGCGGCAAGGTCACCTACGTGGTGGAGGGCGTCACCTACTTCCTCCAGCCCTGGGACGTGTTGCTGGTGCAGCACAACATGATCCACCGCCCCGTGATCGACCCGTCGGAGCCCTATGAGCGGGTGGTGATCTGGCTGGGCCGGGAGTGGCTGCGCAGCCGCAGCGACCCGGGCGAGGAGCTGGACACCTGCTTTGAAACGGCCCGGCAGCGGGGCTTCCACCTGCTGCGCTTCAGTGCGGAGCGGCGGCTGCAGTACATGCAGCTTTTCCAGCAGCTGGAGCAGTCCCTCCACTCCGGGGAGTTCGGCGCCTCCCGCATGGCGGATACCCTCTGCCAGCAGCTGCTCATCGCCGTCAACCGGGACATCCTCCGGGACCGCACGGCCCAGGAGCAGCGGGACAGTTACCGGGTGGACCCCAAGATGGATGAGGTGCTGCACTACATTGCCGAGCATCTGACGGAGGAGCTTTCCGTGGACATTCTGGCCGGAAAGTTCTATCTCAGCCGCTATTACCTGATGCACCGGTTCAAGGCGGTCACCGGCTACACGGTGCATCAATATATCACCCAGAAGCGGCTGCTGCGGGCGGGGGAGCTGATCCGCACCGGCGTGCCGGTGATGAAGGCGGCGGAGCAGGCGGGCTTTTCCGAGTATTCCACGTTCCTGCGGGCGTTCCAGAATACGTTCCACATGAGTCCGCGGGAGTTCCGATGAGGTCAGAAGAAGCCGAATACTATATCTAAGATGAGAGAAGCGAGTACATGGAAAACACACAATTGACGGTGGAATTTACAAAGCAGGACCTGCGGAAGCTGATCATCCCCCTGGTGATCGAACAGCTCTTGGCCATCACGGTGGGCCTGTGCGACTCGGTGATGGTATCCCAGGTGGGCGAGGCGGCTATCTCCGCCGTCTCCCTGGTGGATACGGTGAACGTGCTGCTAGTCAACGCGTTTTCCGCGCTGGCCACCGGCGGCGCCGTCATTGCCGGACAGTATCTGGGACGGCGGGAGCAGGGCAAGGCGGGCCACGCAGGCGAGCAGCTGCTGCTGTTCATGACGGAGGTTTCCCTGGCTATCATGGTGCTGTTCTATCTGTGCAAGGGCTTTGTACTGGGTGTGGTATTCGGTCAGGTGGAGCCGGATGTGGCCGCTTACGCCAACACCTATTACATGATCGTGGAGGCGTCCATTCCGTTTTTGGCGGTCTATAACGCCGGCGCGGCGCTGTTCCGGGTCATGGGCAACTCCAAGATCTCCATGTGGGTGTCCCTTGGCATGAATGTGGTGAATGTGGCGGGCAACGCCATTTTGATCTTCGGCCTGCACCGGGGCGTGGAGGGCGTGGCCATCCCCACGCTGGTGTCCCGGATGGTGGCCGCGGCGGCCATGCTGATCCTGCTGCGGCGCAAGAACCTGCCCATGCATGTGGAGCGTCTGAGCTTGCGCCACGACCGGTATGTGATCAAGAACATCCTGCGCTTCGGCGTGCCCAACGGACTGGAGAGCGGCATGTTCCAGCTGGGCAAGATCCTGCTTCTTTCCACCGTGTCCGTGCTGGGTACTGCCTCCGTGGCTGCCAACGCCATCGGCAACACCCTGGCTACGTTCCAGTGTGTGCCCGGCAATGCGCTGGGCCTTGCCATGGTGACGGTGGTGTCCCGGTGCATGGGCGCGGGCAGCTATACCCAGGCCCGTTACTACACGAAAAAGCTGCTGGTGAAAACCTATATCTATATGGCCCTTACCATTGCGCTGTCTTTGGTGCTGCTGCCGCTGGTCCTGCAGCTGTACAGCGTTTCCCCGGAGGCCACGGACTATGCCCGCACCATCGTCTGGATGCATGGCGTGATGGGTACGCTGCTGTGGCCGGCAGCGTTCACGCTGCCCCAGGCCCTGCGTGCGGCAGGCGATACCCGGTTCACTCTGGTGGTGTCCAGCGTGTCTATGTGGACCATGCGGGTGGGCTTCGGCGTTCTGCTGGGCCGCTATTGGGGCTTCGGTGTGCTGGGTATCTGGATGGCCATGTTCATCGACTGGCTGGTTCGGATCCTGTTTTTCGCGCCCCGGTTCCATGGCCACAAGTGGGAGTCCATGGGTCTGCGGGACTGAGGTCCGTCATAATATCTCAAAACGAAAGAAAGCGTTCCGCATACTGCGGAACGCTTTCTTTATTGCTCCGGCTTTACCTGGAAGGAAAGGCGGTATTTCCGAGGCGGCATGCCCACGAACTTGGAAAATTGCAGATCGAAATAATTCTGGGTATCGTAGCCTACCATCTCTGCGATGCGGGAGATGGGCAGGTCCGTGGAGATGAGCAGGTTCTGGGCCTCGCCGATGCGGCGGCGGAGCAGATACTGCCGGGGCGCGATGCCGCAGGACTCCTTGAAAGCGTGGGCCAGGTAGTAGGGGCTCACATGGAGGGCCTGGCCGATCTGCTGCAATGTCAGCGGCTCGGTGTAGTGCTGATCGATATATTCCTTGACCCGCAGGCCCAGAGCCCCCTGCTCAGTTTCGATGCTCTGGCGGTGGGGCGCGGTGCCGGTCAGGTGGAGGATGCGGCCCAGCAGCGACAGCAGCAGGTGGTGGCAGAAGGCCTCGCAGCCTGCGGCGTCGGCGGAGAGGTAGCGGTACATCATGTCGTAAAGGGTCCACAGGTCGTCGCACTCCGCGCCCACGTGGTAGACGGCGGGAGCGTCGTCGGGAACGATGGCGCCCGGCCGGAGGGACGGCAGGCGCAGCCCCGCAAAGGCCACGCAGCAGCTGTCGATGGCGCTGTCAGCGGCGGGAGAGAGCTCATCGTGGACCACGCCGCTGTTGAACAGCAGCAGATCGCCGCTTTGCACGTCGTAGGTCTGCTCCCCGATGAGGAAGCGGCCGTTGCCGCTGCGGATGAGCATGGCCTCCGTAAAATCCGGGTGGGCGTGCAGCAGGCGGGGACGGGCCTGGTCAAAGGGCGTGCGGCGGCTGATATAGAGAAGCCTGGGCATATTTTCCGGTGTGAATACGGTTTGAAAGTCCCGCTTGACGAAGCACTGTACCTGCAGGTCGGGCATAGCAAAGCTCCTTTTCGATGAGAGTGGGCGGCCACCGCAAGATTTTATAAAAAGCAAAAGCTGGCGGTCCGGCCGGGATGGCAGAGGGCGCAGACCCCCGGCGCAAAAGAGAAGTGAAATGTTATTTTACACAAAAAATCAATATATTTTTTGACGAAATAAGCAGGTAAACGATTTTTTGCAAGTTGGCAAGAAGTTCAATGTCTTTGCCCCGGGACTGTGGTATCATACAGACAACATCAAGGAAGAAGGAGGTGCCCGATATGCTGTACGCGATTGTTTCTCTGGTCGTACTGGGTGGCGCCATGGCTGTCAGCAGATAACCAATCTGTTGTCAGCCTAAAAAGCTGAATGATTCAAGGAGGCTCTCATGAAGAGAGCCTCCTTTTTATTTTTACCGGGCGGCCAGACGCAAAATGGACTCCATCTCGTCGGGGCCGATCTTCACGAAGCCGCCGAAGGGGAAGCCGCCCGGCTTTTCGGCCCGGTGGGCCACCATGGCGGGGATGTCCTTGGGATCAGCGCCGATCTCGGCAAAGGTGGTGGGCATGCCCAGGGAGCGGAAGAAGGCCCGCAGGCGCTCTACACCCTCCCGGGCGGTGCGCTCGGGGCAGGCAAAGTCCATCTCGCAGCCGAACACGCACTGGGCAAACTGGGCAAAGCGCATGGGGTTATGGGGCAGGACGTACTCCATCCACGCGGGCATCACCACCGCGAGGCCTGCGCCGTGGGCGCAGTCATAGAAGGCGGAGAGCTCATGCTCCATCTGGTGGCTGGCCCAGTCCTGGTCCCGGCCCACGCCGCAGGAGTTGTTGTGGGCCAGCATGCCGGTCCACATGAGGTCTGCACGGGCGGCGTAGTCGTCCGGGTTGGCAATGGCCCGGGGGGCGGCGTCCACCACGGTGCGCATGAGAGCTTCACACAGGCGGTCCGTCAGGGCCACGTCGGCGGTGTTGGTGAAGTAGCGCTCACAGATGTGGGCCAGCATGTCCACAGCGCCGCTGGCGGTCTGGTAGGCGGGCAGGGAGCAGGTGTAGCGGGGGTTGAGGATGGAGAACTTGGGGCGGATGGCGTCGCTCTTGGGGCAGCCCCACTTGAGGTTGCCGGCCTCCTGGGTGATGACGCAGCTGTCGCTGCCCTCGCTGCCGGCGGCGGAAATGGTCAGCACCGTGCCCACGGGGAGGGAGGTGGTGATGGGAGCCTTGCCGGTGAAGAAGTCCCAGAAGTCTCCGTCGTAACCCACGCCCATGCCGATGGCCTTGGCAGTGTCGATGACGCTGCCGCCGCCCAGGGCCAGCAGGAAGTCCACGCCCTCCTTGCGGCAAAGCTCGATGCCTTCATACACCTTGCCGCTGCGGGGGTTGGCCTGGATGCCGGACAGCTCCACATAGGAAATCTCAGCCTGATTCAGGGAGGAGGTGACGGCGTCATAGGCGCCGTTTTTCTTCACGGAGCCGCCGCCGTAGACCAGCAGCACCTTGCTGCCGCCGAACCGGCGCACCAGCGCGCCGGTGTTTTTCTCCTCCCCGTCGCCAAAGGCAAAGAGGGTGGGAGCATAGAAGGTAAAGTTATTCATGGATGTACTTCCTTTCCTAAGATGATCTCAGCAAAAAAATTCAATAGCCCCGTGTACGGTCCACCACATGGGCCAGGGGCTTCCCCGTGGCATAGCGGGCCAGATCCTCGCAGAACATGTCCACGGTCTTGTCGCAGGTGTAGCCCAGGGACATGTTGCCGGCCACATGGGGCGTGAGCACCAGGTTCTTGGCGTCCCACAGGGGATGGTCCTCCGGCAGGGGCTCGGGCATCATCACGTCCAGGGCGGCGCCGGCAATGCGCTCGGTGTTCAGTGCCTCCACCAGGGCGTCCTGGTCGATGGCGCTGCCGCGGCCCACGTTGATGACAAAGGCGTCCCGGGGCAGCAGCTCCAGCCGTGCCCGGGAGAGGATGCCCACCGTCTCCGGCGTGGAGGGCAGGGACATGACCAGCACATGGGCGTCGGGCAGCACCGTGTCCAGGTCGGAGATGGGCACCACCCGGTCATAGACCTCGTCCGGGCAGCGGCCGGAGCGGTTCACGCCGGTGATGGAGGCGGCGCCCAGGGCGCGGAGCTTGCGGGCAAAGGTGGTGCCGATGTCCCCGGTGCCCAGCAGGGTGAAGTGGCTGCCGCGGATAGAGCGGACGCGCAGTTGGTTGGACCAGCCACGGCGCTGCACCACCTGGGCATACTCCGGCATCCGCCGCATGAGCATGATCGTCACCATGAGCAGATGCTCGGAGATGGTGACGCCGTAGGCACCGGCGGAGTTGGTGAGCAGGCAGTCGGGATTGGCGAAGATGCCGTCGTTTTTGCAGTAGGGGTCCGCACCGGCAAAGGAGCAGCAGTACCACTGCAGCGAGGCGGGGGCGGCACGGAGCAGCTCGGGAGAGTGGGCGAAGAGCACCTCGCAGTGCTGCACGCAGGCGCGGGCCTCGTCGAACTGGTCCAGGGTGAAGAAGTGGGGGGTGAAGCCAGCGGCCTGGGCCGCAGCGCGGATGGTCTGCTTGTGGGCATCCGTCAGAAATTCCAGATAGATGCAGATGTCACGGGACATAGGAAGCCCTCCTTATTTTTATGGGAAAATATCGTGTTTTTTTACAGTGCTTGTTCTGCCAGGCAGGCACAGACCTGCTCTGCGGCGCGCATGCCGTCGGCCGCGGCGGAGAGGATACCTCCGGCGTATCCGGCGCCCTCACCGCAGGGGTACAGCCCCCGCAGGGCGGACTGGTACGTCTCATCCCGGGGGATGCGGACGGGGGAGGAGGAGCGGCTTTCCACAGCGGTGAGCACGGCGTCCGGGTCGTCATAGCCCCGGAGCTTCCGGCCCAGCACCGGCAGTGCCTGGGCCAGGGTGTCCGCCACGAAGGGCGGCAGGCACTGGTGCAGGTCCGTCCAGGTGACGCCGGGGCGGTAGCTGGGCTTCACCCGGCCGGGCCCCTTGGAGGGACGTCCGGCCAGGAAGTCCTCCACCCGCTGGGCGGGCGCCCGGTAATCGCCGCCGCCCAGAGAGAAGGCGGCCTCCTCCAGCTTTCGTTGGAATACAACGCCGGCCAGGGGGTCGTCTCCGCCGAAATCCTCCGGCGTCACGTTCACCAAAAATCCGCCGTTGATGTTCTCCTTGTCCCGGGCAAAGGCGCTCATGCCGTTGGTGACCACCCGGCCCTCTTCCGATGCAGCAGCTACCACCTCGCCGCCGGGGCAGACGCAGAACGAGAAGGCGGAGCGGCCGTTTTCCAGGTGGCAGGAGAGCTTGTAGCTGGCGGCGGGGAGACTGGGATGCCCGGCATAGCGCTTATATTGGGCGGCGTCGCAGTCGCTTTGCCGGTGCTCGATGCGCACGCCCACGGCAAAGGGCTTGGCCTCCATGGGAACGCCCAGGTCCCGCAGCATGAAAAACGTGTCCCGGGCGGAGTGTCCGGGGCAGAGGACCAGCTGGCGGCAGGGGATGGTCTCCGTGCCGGCGGGAGACTCCACGGTGATGCGGTCCACCGCGCCGCCGGCCGTCTGGATGCCGGTCAGGCGGTGCTCGAAGCGGATGTCCGCCCCCAGAGACAAAAGCTCCTGCCTTAGACCCATCAGGGCGATGTGGAGATAATCGGTGCCCACATGGGGCTTGGCGTCGATGAGGATGTCCTCCGGGGCGCCGCATTCCACCAGTGTCTCCAGAATGAAGCGGTGGCGCACGTCCCGGGTGCCGGTGTTGAGCTTGCCGTCAGAAAAGGCACCGGCGCCGCCCTCGCCGAACTGCACGTTGGAGCGGAGGTCCAGCGCGCCGGTGCGCCAGAACCGCTCCACGTCCTCCTTGCGCTGCTCCACGCTGCGTCCCCGCTCCAGCAGAATGGGCTTCAGGCCCGCCCGGGCCAGCACCAGCGCGGCAAACAGTCCCGCAGGTCCAGCGCCTACCACCACAGGGGGGATCTGGGGCGGAGACTGGGGCACGGGCAGCGTATAGGAGATCTGCCGCTCGATCCGGGAGACCTTCTTGCTGTGGCAGCGCTTCATGACGCCCGGCTCATCCCGCACAGAGGCGACCACCGTATAAACAAGGCGTACATCCTCCCGGGCGTCCACACTGCGCCGGATGATCCGCAGGTCCTTGAGTTCCTTTTCTCGTACCTTTAAAATACGGGCGGCTTCCCGGGTCAGCACGTCCATGCCGTCCCCGGGAGCAAGTTTGATATTTTCGATCTTCAGCATGGCGCACTTCCCTTTCGCCGGAATTTTCATCCTGAATATCATACCACAGTTCCCGGCACCGGAAAACACCTTTTTCACCTGGGGGGACAAGCGTTCAAAGTTCCTTAAAAATGTTTTCAGGCAGTTTTAAGCTTGCGGCCCTATACTCAAGCCAGACAAACGGAAAGAGAGAATTTAAAAACTGTGCAAACTCTCTTCATGAATCGGACATGATTTCCTGTTATTCTCAGTTCTATTCCGAGAGAAAACGGGATACATAATAGGAGGAATCGATTATGTATAACGATGAGAAGAATCTGTATCATTACACCTACCGCAAGGACGGCAGCGAGCAGCCGGGAGAAAACCTGGTGAATCCGCAGAGCGTCCCCGGCAGTGACAACGAGCATCGTGAAAACGTGCAGGAGATGAAACCGGTGAAAAAAAATCGCCTTGGGATGAAGATCGCGGCGCTGTGCCTTTGCTGCGCGCTGCTGGGCGGCGCCGTAGGCGGCGGTGTTGCCTGGATGGCCGGCGGCAGCTCCACCAGCATCAGCGTATCCAGCCGGCCCGCCACGGAGGTGGCCATCAAGACCGTGGACGGCAAGACGGAAATGACCGACGCGGAGGTCTATGCCGCCAATGTCAACAGTGTGGTGTCCATCAACACCACCGGAACCGCGGGCACCAACTTCTTCGGTCAGCCGGTCCAGACGGCCTCTGCAGGCTCCGGCTTCGTACTGACCAAGGACGGCTATATCGTCACCAACTACCATGTGGTGGAGGGCGCCGATACCGTGACGGTCACCATGTACAACGGCGACGAGTATGACGCCAAGTATGTGGGCGGCGACGAGGACTATGATATCGCCGTCATCAAGGTGGAGGCGGAGGATCTCCAGGCTGTCACCGTGGGCGACAGCGACACGCTGAACGTGGGCGACCACGTGCTGGCGGTGGGCAACCCCCTGGGTGAGCTGACCTTCTCCATGTCCGGCGGCATGGTCTCCAGCGTGAACCGGGCCATCAACGTCTCCGGCACGCCCTTCAACATGATCCAGACGGACGCCTCCATCAACCCCGGCAACTCCGGCGGCCCGCTGTTCAACAGCTACGGCGAGGTGGTGGGCATCGTGTCCGCCAAGTACTCCAGCGCTTCCAATGAAGAGTCCGTGGAGGGCCTGGGCTTTGCCATCCCCATCAACGACGTGATCGCCATGATCCAGGACATCATGACCAACGGCTATGTGACTAACAAGCCCTACCTGGGCATCACCGGCGGCTCCATGACTGAGCAGATGGCCGCCCAGTTCCGCTATGACATCGATTCCGGCGTGTTCGTCTACTCTGTGGAAGAGGGCGGCGCCGCCGACAAGGCAGGCCTCCAGATGGGCGACGTCATCGTCAAGGTGGGCGACAAGGACATCACGTCCATGGAGGACCTGAACGTGGTGAAGAAGCAGTACTCCGCCGGTGATACCGCCACCTTCACGGTCTACCGTGACGGTCAGGAGATGACGGTGGAGGTCACCTGGGACGCGGTCCCGGCCCAGGAGCAGACTGATACCAGCGCCCAGGCGGAGCAGAATGCGGACGACAGCTACGAGGGCATGGACCCCTACGACCTGTTTGACTATTTCTTCGGCGGCCGTTACAACTGACCAAAGGCATCTTCCTATCCGCTGATGGCGGTCTCGCGGCAGACGCTGCGGAAATGCAAAACCGCCTGTGCGACGGTGGGACGGGAAGTTTCGAAATATCACAAGGCACATCTGTAACCAGATGTGCCTTGTTTTCGTCTATACTATGTGTTATCATGCTGCATCAAATATACAAATTGCATTGCAGCGGTGTGCAGGCAGACCCCGCCTTGAGAATTTTTCCGGGGGAGATCCGTGTCCTGCCGGGAACGCTAAGAAAAAAGACGGGGAGGAGATCAACATGCGATCCGTACGGAAATGGGCGGCGGTGCTGGCGCTGGTATTGGCGGTGAACCTGGCACTTCCGGCGCGGGCGGGCGCTGCCAAGCTGGTGGCCATCACCTTTGACGACGGCCCCAACAAGACCTGGACGCCCAAGGTGGTGGAGGCGCTGGACCGCCGGGGCGTCAAGGGGACGTTTTTCATGGTGGGCGGCTGGGTGGCCACCAAGGAGGAGCTGGTGCAGCAGATGGCCCGGTCAGGCCATCAGATTGCAAACCACACCTGGGAGCATCTGAATCTGAAGGATCTGAGCGGGGAAGATGTGAAATACCAGGTGGAAAAGAGCCGGGAAAAGCTCGCGGAGGTCACGGGACAGAGTAAGTTTTTGGTGCGTACCCCCTTCGGCGTGCGCACGGAGAAGGTGCGCGCCCAGCTCAATGCGCCGCTGATCCTGTGGAGCCAGGACCCGGCCAAGGGCAAGCAGGTGTCCGGGGAGAAGATGGCCCGCTCGGTCATCAGCTCCATCCGGGACGGGGACATCATTCTGCTGCACGACAGCACGGAGGCAAACCTGGACGCTGCCTGCCGCATCATTGACGCCCTCCAGCCCAAGGGGTACGACTTTGTGACGGTGGATGAGCTGTTCCGGCTGAGGGGCGTGACACCGCAGAACGGCCAGATCTATAAAAGCGTGCCGCCCCAGGCCGATCCCCAGGCCTACGACGAGGGCCGCCTGAAAGAGCACTGGGCCTATTCTTCCATCTGCACGATGGAAGAAACGGGCATCATGACCGGGGACAGCGGCGGCTGGCACCCCAACCGCTATCTGACCCGGGCCGCCGCTGCGGAGATTTTGTGGCGGACGGCAGGCTGTCCCGCACCTGCGTCGTCGGCCTCGTTCCGGGATGTTTCCCGGCAGGCCTGGTATGCCCAGGCTGTGGACTGGGCGGCGGAGACCGGCGTTGCAAAGGGAACAGGGCGGGGCCTATACTCCCCCTCGGCGCTGGTGAGCCGCCAGCAGTTTTATGTGATGCTGGACCGGCTGCTCCAGGCGCAGAAGACCGCCTGGTCCACGGGTTCCGGCCAGGCCTATGAGGACAGCTTCCGCATCAGCAGCTGGGCCCGGGGCGCGGTGGGGGAGATCACCGGCATGGGTTTTTCCTCTGCCAATGACCGGGAGCTGTTCCGGCCCGGCGATCCGGCCACCCGGGCGGAGGCGGCGGAGCTTCTGGCCTGGTATCTGACTCTGGAATAAAAACATGGAAACCTCCGCGCCGAAAACGGCGCGGAGGTTTTTGCGTGCGGGAACATTATGCCTCTTCCGACTCCGGCAGGCGGAAAATCGCCTCCACCGGGGTGCCCAGCAGCCTGCCAAGGCGCATGGCAAGACCCAGTGTGGGATCGTATTTGTCGTTTTCGATGGCGTTGATGGTCTGACGGGTGACGCCCAGGGCCCGGGCCAGATCCTCCTGGGTCAATCCCGCCGCCTTGCGCAGTGCGCGGATGTTGTTTTCCATCAGAGAGCCAGCTCCAAGATGCTCCCCAGCAGCCAGATGGACAGCAGTCCCCAAACGGCCAGGAAAGCAATGGTTTTCCACAGGGTGCCCTCCGCTTCCTCGTCTCCGGTCTTGGCCCGGCAGATCAGGACTGCTGCGTCGTGGACGGCCTCCTGGGAGATCAGGAGGAAAGACGGCAGTTGGATGCGCTCGAAAACCTCCTGCCAGGAAAGACCGGTTTTTAAGCCCCAGAGCGCCGTTCCTGCGCACCAGAGGAACAAAACGGCCTCACTGTACCGATAGGCCCACCGGGCAGCCGTCCGCTCGATGTGAAGCTCCATTTCGTCCATCTTCTTCATATCCGCACCACCTTCAAAATGTCAAACCTTCTTTACATTTTGAAACTATACCCGCGTGCTCCAAATGTCAAGAATGTTTTACAGTTTCTTTTCCTTGCACTTTGCTGTGGAAAATGATACAATACAGAGTCGAAAATACGGCAAAGGAGTTTTGCTTTTTATGAAATTAGGTATCGTGGGACTGCCCAACGTGGGAAAATCCACCCTGTTCAACGCCATTACCAATGCCGGCGCTGAGAGCGCCAACTATCCCTTCTGCACCATCGACCCCAACGTGGGCATGGTGGCCGTGCCTGACGAGCGGCTGGACAAGCTGGCCGAGATGTACGAGCCGGACAAAAAGACCCCTGCCGTCATCGAGTTTGTGGACATTGCGGGTCTGGTGAAGGGCGCCAGCCAGGGCGCGGGCCTGGGCAATAAGTTCCTGGCCAACATCCGGGAGACGGACGCCATCGTCCATGTGGTGCGCTGCTTTGACGACGAGAACATCATGCACGTGGTGGCCGACGCGGGTACCAATGTGCCTGTGGATCCCAAGGGCGACATCGAGACGATTGACCTGGAGCTCATCATGGCGGACCTGGAGATGGTGAACCGCCGCATCGACCGGGCCACCAAGGCCGCCAAGGGCGACAAGAAGTTCCTCCACGAGGTGGAGGTATTCAAGGGCCTGGCCGAGCACCTGAACAACGGCAAGTCCGCCCGTACCTACGAGTGCTCCCCGGAGGACATGGCCCTCATCGCCACCTCCGACCTGCTGAGCCTCAAGCCCATCATCTACGCCGCCAACACCGACGAGGAGGGCTTTGCCCATCTGGAGGACAACGCCTATTATCAGCTGGTCAAGGGCATTGCCGACGCTGAGGGCGCCCAGGTGCTGCCCATCTGCGCCAAGCTGGAGCAGGACATCGCTGAGCTGGAGGGCGAGGAGAAGCAGATGTTCCTAGAGGAGCTGGGCGTGGAAGAGTCCGGTCTGGACCGTCTCATCAAGTGCTCCTACGCCCTGCTGGGCCTCATCTCCTTTCTGACCTACGGCAAGGACGAGTGCCGCGCCTGGACCATCAAGAAGGGCACCAAGGCACCCCAGGCCGCCGGCAAGATCCACACCGACATCGAGCGGGGCTTCATCCGCGCGGAGGTCATCGCCTTTGAGGACATGATGCAGTGCGGCAGCGTGAACGCCGCCCGGGAAAAGGGTCTGCTGCGCAGCGAGGGCAAGGAATACGTGGTGCAGGACGGCGACATGATCTACTTCCGCTTCAACGTCTGATCCGCATCCAAACAAAAAAGAGAACTCCCCCGAGGCACAAGCCTCGGGGGAGTTTTTTGCGTTCTTATTCGTGGATCTTCAGCTCCAGCACGTCGGGCCGGGCATAGTGGCCGCAGCCGTCGAACTCCATGCGGCTGGCGGGAACCTGCTCCATGTCCAGATCGGCGTAGATGATGGCCTCCTTGTCCCAAACAGGCTCGGTCACATAGTGGCCGTAAGGGTCCACCACGCAGCTGCCGCCCCGGCAGACGATGTCGTTGAGCCGGGCGATCTCCTCCGGGCAGTGCAGATCCTTGGGATACATGTCCCGGGTGAAGTACATGTCGCAGTTGATGAAGAAGCAGTGGCCCTCGATGGCGATGTGGCGGATGGTGGCCTGCCACTCTTCGTTGTCGTTGGTGTTGGGGGAGAGGTAGAGGGTCACACCCTTTTCGTACAGGGCCACCCGTGCCAGGGGCATGTAGCTCTCCCAGCAGATCATGCTGCCCATGGGGCCCCAGGGCGTCTGGGCCATGGGGAAGTAATCCCGGTTGGCGTCGCCCCACACCACCCGCTCGGCGCCGGTGGGCTTGAGCTTGCGGTGAACGGTGACCAGCTCGCCCTCGGGGGAGAACACCAGGTTGGTGTTGTACAGGGTGGCGGACAGGGCGTCCCGTTCGCTGACGCCGATGCTCACCCAGGCGTTTGCGGCCTTGGCCGCCTGGCCCAGGCGCTCCGTCTCCGGGCCGGGCACCAGAATAGAATTGTCGTAGTAGACCTTCCAGTCCTTGCGGCCGTCGGCGTTGCGGCTGCCCACGGTGAAGCCGAAGGTCATGCCGTAGGGATAGCCGGGGATGAACAGCTCAGGGAAGACGATCAGCTCGGCGCCGTGGCCGGCGGCCTCGGCGATCAGGCCCAGGGCCTTGTCCGTACAGGCGTCCTTGCAGAACATAACGGGGGCGGCCTGCACCACCGCGATCTTGCACACGGGTTTCATGTCTTTCATGGAGGGGCTCCTTTCTTTCGCCCGGCGCCCGGGCGCGGTGTGATTTGATGCCGGACAGTTCCGGCGGATGTTCAATCCTATCCTACCTGATTCGGCCTGCCGGCGCAAGAGGGGCGTGCAGGCTTTTCCAGGAAAAGAGGAAAATAAAAAATATGAAAGATTTAATTCTATATTGACTTTCATAAAATTAAAGCTTATATTAATTTTATGAAAGGCGGTGGAACGATGACATCGATTCCGGAGTGGATGGAGGGACTGGAGGACGAGGACCTGTCCTTCATCAAGAAGTTTGTGCTTGCGTCAGGCTCCCTCAAGGAGGTGGCGTCGGTCTACGGGGTCAGTTATCCCACGGTGCGGCTGCGGCTGGACCGGCTCATTCAGAAGATCCATCTGGCGGAGTCGGCAGAGCCGGACGCGTATGTAGCGCTGGTCAAGCGCCTGGCCGTGGACGACAAGCTGGATGTGGAGACGGCGAAGCTCCTGATCGGGGCCTATCGAAAGACAAAGGAGGAACATTGAGATGGCGATTGCGTCGAGAGCGACGATCCTGCTGGTGGTAGTAATGCTGGTATTTGTGGTGGGCGGCATTTTCCTGGAGGTCTTTCTGGCCCGGAGAAAAGCCAAGTGGCCCGGGCTGGTGCTGCCGGCGCTGACGTTTTTATATGCCCTGGCCATGGCGCTGAATATAACGCCTGTGGGAGACCGTTTCCCGTGGGCGGCTTTGCTGGGCACACTGGTGCTGGGCAATATCCCCACGGTCATCCTGCTGGCCATCTACTTTGCCTGCCGGGAAAAGCAGGGGCGGGACAGGGAACAGGACAAAATGCGCATTGAGGATCTTTGATCCGGGCTGCTTTGAAAAAGAGGCGCTTCCGTCGGAAGCGCCTCTTTTTGATTTACCAGACTGCGACCTGGCCGTCGCTGCGGGGCTCGCTGGCACCGCACAGGACGCCCTCGTCGTTGCGCCAGATGATCTCGCCGCGGCCGAAGCCGATGGGGTCGGCCTTGACCACGATGTCGTGGCCGGCCCGCTGGAGGGCCTGGGCCAGATCATTGGGGAAGGACTGCTCCACCTCGATGGTGTTGCCGCCCACCCACTGCCAGCGGGGATGGTCCAGCGCCGCCTGGGGGTTCATGCCGTATTCCACGGTGTTGAGCACCACCTGCAGATGGCCCTGGGGCTGCATGAAGCCGCCCATGACGCCGAAGGGACCGATGGGCTTGCCGTCCTTGGCAAGGAAGCCGGGGATGATGGTGTGATAGGGCCGCTTGCCGGGGGCCACGCAGTTGTCGCTGGTGGGGTCCATGGAGAAGTTGTTGCCACGGTTCTGCATGGCGATGCCGGTGCCCGGAACCACCACGCCGGAGCCGAAGCCCATGTAGTTGGACTGGATGTAGGAGATCATGTTACCCTCGCCGTCGGCGGCGCACATGTACACCGTGCCGCCCCGGATGGGATCGCCGGGTTCCGGCAGCCGGGCGCGGTCACCGATGCAGGCGCGGCGCTGGGCGGCGTAGTCGTCGCTGAGGAGCCGCTCCACGGGCACGGTCATGTAGTCGGGATCGGCCACATAGCGGCGGGCGTCCGCAAAGGCCAGCTTCATGGCCTCCAGCTGCAGGTGGGTGCTGCGGAAAGAATCCACGGGGCCCAGGTCCAGCTCCTTGAGGATGTTCAGCGCCATGAGGGTGGAGATACCGTGGCCGTTGGGCGGGATCTCGTAGACGTCGTAGCCCTTGTAGTTGACGGAGATGGGCTCCACCCACTGGGGCTGGTAGGCCGCCAGGTCCTCCTTGCGCAGGAAGCTGTCGAACTGGCGGAAGTAGGCGTCGATTTTGTCGGCCAGGGCGCCACGGTAGAAGCTCTCGGCATTGGTGGCGCCGATCTCCCGGAGCGTTGCGGCGTGGTCCTTCAGAACCAGCACGTCGCCGGGGCCCAGGCACTTGCCGCCGGGCAGGAAGGTATCGAACCAACCCTGGACGCTCTTGTCGGTCTCAATGGCCTTGCTGAACTTGGCAAGGTTTCTGGGCCAGCCGCTGCCCACGGCGGGCTGGAGCACATAGCCCTCTTCGGCGTACCGGGCGGCAGGCTCCATCACCTGAGAAAGGGGCAGGCGGCCGAAGCGCTTGGAAAGGGCGGCCCAGCCGGCGGGGGTGCCGGGCACGGTGACCGGCAGCATGCCCAGCACGGGCATTTCCTTGAAGCCCCTGGACTGGAGCGCCTCCAGCGTCATGGCGGCGGGCGCGGGGCCGCTGGCATTGAGGCCGTAGAGCTTGTCCTTCACCCACACCAGGGCGAAGGCGTCGGAGCCGATGCCGTTGGCGGTGGGCTCCACCACCGTCAGTGCGGCGGCGGTGGCGATCATGGCGTCGATGGCGTTGCCGCCCTGCTTGAGGATCTCCAGACCCGCCTGGGCGGCCAGGGGGTTGGCGGTGGCCACCATGCCCCGCCGGCCGTAGACTACGCTGCGGCGGGAGGCATAGGGGTAAGACATGGCGTCAAAGGAGAAATTCATAAAAAACAGGCTCCTTTCTCACAGAATGGAGGCGAAGATGCCTGCCACGATGATGGAGAGGGTGGTAACGGAGGCCAGGCCGGCCACCACGAAGCGGGGCATGATCTTGCCCAGGATGTACTCCTTCTCCTCCTCGTTCTCGGCCAGTGCCAGAGCCACCTCGTTGGAGATGAGGTAGGTGGAGGGGAAGCCCAGCATCTGGCACATGGCGATGCCGAAGGACAGGCTCCGGGAGCCCATGATCTTCCAGCAGGGCAGCACGCACATGATGATGAGGGAGGCCACGATGGTGGCGGCGAAGATGATCACCACGTAGAATGCCAGCGTGGCGATGTCGCCTACGGAGATGTTGGCCAGGGCGGGGATGATGGCGGCAAACACCACCATGGTGATCAGGCCCGAGGCCTTGCCCTTGTCCAGCACCTTTTCGGGGATCAGACCCGTCTCACACAGCACAACGGACAGCACCAGAGCGATGATGGAGTAGTTGATGGGGGTGATGGTGCCCAGCCACACGGAGATGAAGCCGCCGAACACGGTGATGAAGATGCAGGTGTTGGAGGTGTAGAAGCGGTCGTGCTTCTGGCAGAACTTCACCTTCTGCTTGCCGTCCTTGGGAGCGGGCGCAGCGGAGAGGGTGATGCCCTGGGCCTTCTTCTCCCGGTACTCGGCCAGCAGGTGACGGGCCTCGATGAGGCCGCAGCGGGAGACGATGGGCGTGCCTACGAACTTCTGCACGGCGAACACCACGGCGGGCAGCATGGCGGCCAGGGTCAGACCCTTGGCCACGGCAGCGTCGGTCATGATCTGGGTGGCCACCAGGGCGCCGTTGATGACGGGGATGCTCACCAGGGCGGCGTCACGGCCGATCAGGGGGATCACCAGCAGGATGCCGATGACGGCGGCGGCCATGCCGATGATGGAGGTGACCACGGTGCGCCACTCATCCAGCAGCTGGCGCAGGTTGATCATGGTGCCCATGTGGAACACCAGCATGGGGGTGGCCCAGCTGGCGGCGGCGGTCAGGCCGGCCTGGTCGATGATGTCGGCGGGGACGATCTTGAACAGGAACAGCAGCAAAAAGCTGATCAATACCACGAAAATGGATGAGAGCTTTGCCTTGGTCCAGATACCAAGCCAGTCACCGATGACGAACAAACCCAGTACAATGGAAAAATAAAGCATATACCCAAGCATATATTTCCCTCCCGTATTTATTTTTTTGATAATGGGTTATCGTTGATAATAAGATGCCGGAGAGAAAAAATCCAATAGTCCCTGCTGATAATTGATAAACTGTCTCTTATACACATCTGACGCTGCCGACGACTAGTCGAGTGTAGATC
>OWID01000124.1_pt1 | contig 39606 bp, 35 predicted proteins | sample 1732661 | NCBI WGS metagenome assembly OWID01 (sample SAMN05065739, study PRJEB22554) | human gut metagenome | biome: ENVO:2100002; feature: ENVO:00000062; material: ENVO:00002003 | host: Homo sapiens | place: USA
GGGCTCGGAGATGTGTATAAGAGACAGAAAAGAATGTTGTCAGGAAAGAAAATTTGAGATAGAATCTATCAGATAAAATGCGGTGAAAGGCGGGATACTGCAGATGAAGGCCACCCTCATTCTGGCAAATGGCAGCATTTTTGAGGGACAGAGCATCGGCTCTACAGAGGACTGTGTCTGTGAGATGGTGTTCAATACCTCCATGGTGGGCTACCAGGAAATTTTGACGGACCCTTCCTACGCCGGACAGGGCATCGTGATGTCCTATCCGCTCATTGGCAACTATGGCGTGAACAGCGAGGACAACGAGTCTTCCCGGCCCTGGGGAGAGGCATTTGTCGTTCGCCACCTCTCCCGGCGGGGCAGTAATTTCCGCTGCGAAGGTGATTTGGACGATTATTTAAAAGAACATGGGATCACGGGCATCCAAGGCGTGGATACGCGCGCTATTACCCGTATTCTCCGCAGTCAGGGTACCATGAATGGTATGATCACCTGTGCGGAGGATTTTTGTATCCAGGATGTTTTGAAAACGGTGGAGGCATATCGGGTCAAGGGTACGGTGGAGAGAGTCACCAGGAAAGCGGTGCAGGTCTATCCTCCGCTTATCCGCCAGAAACTGCGGGTGGCGCTGATGGATTTCGGTGTGAAGGAAAATATGATCCGCTGCCTCCAGAGCCGTGGCTGTGAGGTGACGGTGTTTCCGGCCCACACCACCGCCCAGGAGATCCTGGCGGGAAGATACGACGGCGTGATGCTCTCCAACGGACCGGGGGACCCCTCGGACAACGTGGCCATCATCCAGGAGATTCGGGACCTCTATGACGCCGGGATTCCCATTTTCGCCGTATGTCTGGGACATCAGCTCATGGCGCTGGCCACCGGCGCTTCCACCAGGAAGATGCGCTTCGGCCACCGGGGCGCCAATCATCCGGTGAAGGACCTGGACGCCGGCCGGGTGTTCATCACCTCTCAGAACCACGGCTATGTGGTCTGCGCCGAGAGCGTCAGCCCGGAGGTGGCCGCAGTCTCTCACGTCAACGTAAACGAGGGCAGTGTGGAGGGACTCCGGTACAAGAACGGGAATGTCTATACCGTCCAGTTCCACCCCGAGGCCTCGCCCGGCCCCAAAGATACGGAATACCTCTTTGACCGATTTATCCGCCGGATGGAAGGAGGCGCCTGGTAATGCCGAAGAACCAAAATATCAAGAAGGTACTGGTGCTGGGCTCGGGCCCCATCGTGATCGGACAGGCCGCCGAATTTGACTACGCGGGCACTCAGGCCTGCAGGGCCCTCAAGGAGGAGGGCGTGGAGGTGGTGCTGGTCAACTCAAACCCGGCCACCATCATGACTGATAAGGACATTGCGGACCATGTCTATATTGAACCTCTGAACATCGCTTCGGTGACCCAGGTCATTCAGATAGAGCGGCCTGACTCCATCCTGCCCACACTGGGCGGACAGACGGGCCTCAACCTTGCCATGAATCTCCATGAGCAGGGGATTTTAGAGGAGTACAACGTCCGGCTTCTGGGGACTTCCCCGGAGTCTATCCGCAAGGCGGAGGACCGTCAGGGCTTCAAGGACGCCATGGAGGAGTTGGGCCAGCCCTGCGTGACTTCCGATGTGGTGGAGTCTGTGGAGGACGCCGTGGGTTTTGCAAACTCCATCGGTTATCCTGTGATCGTCCGTCCGGCTTATACGCTGGGCGGCACCGGCGGCGGCATCGCATACGACGAGCCCTCTCTGCGGGAGATCGCGGACCGGGGCATCCATATGTCCCGGGTGGGACAGGTCCTGATCGAACGGTCCATCGCCGGGTGGAAGGAGATCGAATTCGAGGTCATGCGGGACTCCGCGGGCAATGTGATCCAGATCTGCTCCATGGAGAACATCGACCCCGTGGGCGTACACACCGGCGACTCCATCGTGGTGGCGCCCACCCAGACACTGGCCAACAAGGAGTATCAAATGCTCCGCACCGCCTCTCTGGACATCATCTCCGCCCTGAGGATCGAGGGGGGCTGTAATGTCCAACTGGCGCTGAACCCAGATTCCTACGAATATGCGGTCATCGAGGTGAATCCCCGGGTGAGCCGCTCCTCCGCGCTGGCATCCAAGGCCACCGGCTATCCCATTGCCAAGGTGGCGGCCAAGATCGCGCTTGGGTATACCCTGGACGAAATCCCCAATGCGGTGACGGGGAAAACCACCGCCTGCTTCGAGCCCACGCTGGACTACTGTGTGCTGAAGATCCCGCGCCTGCCCTTTGACAAGTTCACCACCGCCAGCCGCACCCTGGGCACCCAGATGAAGGCCACCGGCGAGGTCATGGCCATCGGCAACTCCTTCGAGGGGGCGCTGATGAAGGCCATCCGCTCCCTGGAGCTGCCGGTGAAGTCCCTCCGCCTGCCGGGGCTGGCCGAGCTGTATACTGAGGAGATCGAGGACCGCCTGGTGAACATCGACGACCAGCGGCTCTTTGTGGTGGCCGAGGCCCTGCGCCGGGGCTTCTCGCCGGAGAAGATCAACAAGATCACCAAGTACGACCTGTGGTTCCTCGACCGCTTCCAGAACATCGTGGACATGGAGGACGCCCTGGATCACGGCCGCCTGGACGGCGACACCCTGCGCCGGGCCAAGGAGATGGGCTTCTCCGACGCGTGGATCGCCGCCCTCTCCGGCCGGGAGCAGAAGGAGATCAAGGCCCTGCGGGAGTCCTTCGGCATCCGCCCGGCCTTCAAGATGGTGGACACCTGCGCCGCCGAGTTCGAGGCCCAGACCCCCTATTACTACTCCACCTACGACCAGGAGAACGAGGCCGCCGGGGACAGCCGGGCGGATGATGGCGCGGAGAAACGGAAGGTGCTGGTGCTGGGCTCCGGCCCCATCCGCATCGGTCAGGGCATTGAGTTCGACTACTGTTCGGTCCACTCGGTCTGGGCCTTCAAGCGTCTGGGCTATGAGACCATCATCATCAACAACAACCCGGAGACCGTGTCCACCGACTTCGATGTGGCGGATAAGCTCTACTTTGAGCCGCTGACCGCCGAGGACGTGCAGGCGGTGGTGGAGCTGGAGAAGCCCTGGGGCGCGGTGGTGCAGTTCGGCGGCCAGACCGCCATCAAGCTGGCCCAGGCCCTCACCGACATGGGCGTGCCCATCCTGGGCACCTCCGCCGATGGCGTGGACGCCGCCGAGGATCGGGAGCGGTTTGACGAGATTTTGAACCAGTGCGGCATCCCCCGGGCCGCCGGCCGCACGGTGTTCACCACCGAGCAGGCCCTGGCCGCCGCCCACGACGTGGGCTATCCCGTGCTGGTGCGCCCCTCCTACGTGCTGGGCGGCCAGGGCATGGAGATCGCCTACAACGACCGCAACATCACCGAGTTCATGCGCATCATCAACCAGGTGGAGCAGGAGCACCCCATCCTGGTGGACAAGTACCTCATGGGCCGCGAGGTGGAGGTGGACGGTGTCTTCGACGGGGAGGAGCTGCTCATCCCCGGCATCATGGAGCACATTGAGCGGGCCGGCGTCCACTCTGGCGACTCCATCTCGGTCTATCCCCCCATCCACATCGAGGACAGGCACAAGCAGACCATCCTGAAGTACACCTATGACCTGTCCCGCGCCCTGGGCGTGGTGGGCCTGGTCAACATCCAGTTCGTCATCTATGACGACCAGGTGTATGTCATCGAGGTCAATCCACGCTCCTCCCGTACCATCCCCTATATCTCCAAGGTCACCGGCGTGCCCATCATCGACCTGGCCACCAGGGTGATGCTGGGGCAGAAGCTGCGCGACCTGGGCTACGGCACGGGCATCTACCGGGAGGCGGACTACTACGCCGTCAAGATGCCGGTGTTCTCCTTCGAGAAGCTCACCGACGTGGACACCGGCCTGGGCCCCGAGATGAAGTCCACCGGCGAGTGCCTGGGCCTGGCCGAGTCCTTCCCCCAGGCGCTGCTCAAGGCCTTCAAGGGGGCCGGTATGAAGGCCCCCAAGAAGGGCGGGCGCATCATCGTTACCGTCAAGGACGAGGACAAGGACGAGATGATTGGCATCGCCAGGGGCTTCTATGATATGGGCATTGAGCTTCTCGCCACCAGTGGCACCTGCAAGGCGCTCAACGAGGCGGGCATACCCGCCCGCTGGGTGGCCCGCGTGTCAGAGGCCCACCCCAACATCCTGGACATGATCGCCTCCGGCACCGTGGATCTGGTCATCAACACCCCCACCCGCGGCCGCCGCCACGATACCGACGGCTTCAAGATCCGCCGCTCTACCGTGGAGCACTCCGTGGCCTGCATCACCGCCATCGACACCGCCCGGGCCATGCTCACCGTCCGCACCCAGGGCCGGGCCGCTGAGCTGCGCCCCATCGACATCACTGAAATCTGAGGGGAGGAAACCGCCATGCGTCTGCACCGCCTTCGCTTTGATATCTGGCTCTGCCTGCTGGTGGCCTATCTGGTGTCCCTGGGCACGGGGGCCGCAGCCTCCGCCCTCAGCGCGGCCACGTATGACGGCTATGCAGAGGTTCACTCCGCTGCTCCTGGACAGGCGGGCAGTCCTGCCGGGCCAGAGGTTCCCCGGGCACAGAGTATCGCGGAGCTGCTGGAGCTGGATACCTTCACAGTACTCTCCCAAGGTATTGCCTACCGCAACGAGGGAGCGGGCTATTTTGAGGGCAGCTATCTCTATAATTTGGCCCTCCCCTCCGGGGAACGGGTGGCTGCCCGCATCCATACTGAGAGCGTGCAGGATGGAGAGAAGTTCGCATCCGGGGAGGTTGTCCTCCCGGTGGGCCGGGTGATTTGGGCCGACCTGGAGGAGGACCCCGCCTTCCTGGAGCAAATCACCTCCGGCTATCCCCTGGACCGCACCGACTTCTACGTGGACATGGCCGGAGAAGCGGTACGCTACAGTCAGGAGGAGCGGACGGAAAATCATGTTATAGTGGTTCAATTGGTTACCGTTCTGGTCTGCTTCCCACTGCTCCATGCCCTGGGCTCCCGCAGCGGGATTTTCCCCGCCTTCTTTCCCACCGTGCGGAGGGAAAAGGCGGGGCGGAATTGACCCGGCCAGCCGGGAACCTTTTTCCAGTCCCTTCGTCTAAATGAATATCAACGACAGGAGGGAAATGCTATGAAACGACTGCTGACTTTATCCCTGGCAGCCCTGCTGGCTGCCGGTCTCACCGCCTGCGGGGCGGGGGAGGAGCGCGGCGTTCCAGACGCCAAGCCGGTGCTCTACCTCTACCCGGAGGAGGAGACGGAGGTGACTGTGACCCTGGACTTTGACGGGACGCTCACCTCCACCTACCCGGACTACGGGGATGGCTGGACGGTGACGGCCCGGCCCGGCGGCACCCTCACCGATCCGGCCACGGGCCGGGAATACTACTGCCTGTTCTGGGAGGGAATTACCGAGGCGGAGTACGACTTCTCCACCGGCTTCTGCGTGGCGGGGGAGGACACTGCGGCCTTCCTGGAGGACGCCCTGGACAGGCTGGGCCTGACCGAGCGGGAGGCTGACGAATTCATCATCTACTGGCTGCCAAAGCTGGAAGGCAACCCCTACAATCTGCTCTCCTTCCAGACCGACGCCTACACCGATTCCGCAGCCCTGACCATCGACCCGGCCCCCGACACCCTGATCCGGGTGTTCCTGGCGTGGAAGGGCCTGGACGCGCCGGTGGAGGTGGAGCCCCAGAAGCTGACCGCGCCGGAGCGCGCTGGCTTCACCGCCGTGGAGTGGGGCGGCGCGGAGGTAGTGCAATGAAGAAGCTGCTGTTGATGCTTGCGCTCACTTTGCTGGCGGCGGGACTGGCTGGGTGCGGCAATTCCAGTGGAAATGTTGCGGTGCCGGAAAAGCCGGTGCTCTACCTCTACCCGGAGGAGGAGATGGAGGTGACCGTCACTCTGGACTTTGATGGGACGCTGACCTCAACCTATCCTGCGTACGGCGATGGGTGGACAGTGACGGCCCGGCCCGACGGCACCCTCACCAATCCGGCCACGGGGCGGGAGTACTACTGCCTGTTCTGGGAGGGGATCACCGAGGCGGAGTATGACTTTTCCGCCGGCTTCTGCGTGGCAGGGGAGGACACTGCGGCCTTCCTGGAGGACGCCCTGGACAGGCTGGGCCTGACCGAGCGGGAGGCTGACGAATTCATCATCTACTGGCTGCCAAAGCTGGAGGGCAATCCCTACAATCTGCTCTCCTTCCAGACCGAGGCCTACACCGACTCCGCCGGGCTGACCATCGACCCGGCCCCCGATACCCTGATCCGGGTGTTCCTGGCGTGGAAGGGGCTGGACGCGCCGGTGGAGGTGGAGCCCCAGACGTTAACCGCCCAGGCGCGCACCGGCTTCACCGCCGTGGAGTGGGGCGGCGCGGAAGTGGATTGAAGACTGCGCTGAAAAGCCGCCGGACCTGACCGGGTCCGGCGGCTTTTTTACGGAATGCTTGCGCTTTAGGCCGGAATATGGTATCCTAAACTGTAAAAATATCGCCGGGCCTATGGGCATGGCGTGAGAGAAAACGAGAGAAAGAAGGCAAGATGATGTCCCATCAGACCGTGATTGTCCTGGATTTCGGCGGCCAGTACAACCAGCTCATCGCCCGCCGGGTGCGCGAGTGCGGTGTCTATTGCGAGGTCAAGCCCTACACGACCCCGCTGGAGCAACTCCGCGCTATGGAGCCCATCGGCTTCATCTTCACCGGCGGCCCCAACTCCGTCTATGAGGCGGGCGCGCCCAAGGCTGATCCGGCCATCTTTGAGCTGGGTGTGCCGGTGCTGGGCATCTGCTATGGCTGCCAGTTCATGGCCCACGCCCTGGGCGGCCAGGTCACCGAGGCCCACGAGGACACCGCCCGGGAGTACGGCAAGACCGAGACCTATTACGACACCGCCTGCAAGCTCTTCAAGGGCCTGCCGGAGCGGGGCATCTCCTGGATGAGCCACGGGGACTACATGGCCAAGGTGCCCGAGGGCTTCGCCCTCACCGCCCACTCCGACGCCTGCCCCAACGTGGCCATTGCCGACGAGAAGCGGGGCTTTTACGGGGTGCAGTACCACCCTGAGGTCAACCACACCGAGCACGGCGTGGACATGATCCGCAACTTCCTCTATGAGGTCTGCGGCGCCAAGGGCGACTGGACCATGGGCGACTACAAGGAGAGCTCCATCAAGGCCATCCGGGAGAAGGTGGGCGGCGGCAAGGTGCTGCTGGCCCTGTCCGGCGGCGTGGATTCCTCCGTGGCCGCCGCACTGCTGGCCGAGGCGGTGGGCAGCCAGCTCACCTGTGTGTTCGTGGACCACGGCCTGATGCGCAAGAACGAGGGCGACGAGGTGGAGGCCGCCTTCTCCAAGTGGGACATCCACTTCGTCCGGGTGGACGCTGAGGCCCGCTTCCTGGAGAAGCTCTCCGGCGTCAGCGAGCCGGAGCGCAAGCGCAAAATCATCGGGGAGGAGTTCATCCGCGTCTTTGAGGAGGAGGCCAAGAAGATCGGCCGGGTGGACTATCTGGTGCAGGGCACCATCTACCCCGACGTGATCGAGTCCGGCGCCGGCGACGCCGCCGTAATCAAGAGCCACCACAACGTGGGCGGCCTGCCCGACTATGTGGACTTCAAGGAGATCATCGAGCCCCTGCGCCTGCTCTTCAAGGACGAGGTGCGGCAGTTAGGCCGCGAGCTGGGCCTGCCTGAATACCTAGTCATGCGCCAGCCCTTCCCCGGTCCCGGCCTGGCCATCCGGGTCATCGGCGATCTGACCAAGGAGAAGCTGGACACCCTCCGGGATGCCGACGCCATCTACCGGGAGGAGATCGCCGCCGCCGGCGAGGACAAGAACATCAACCAGTACTTTGCCGTCCTCACCAATACCCGCTCCGTGGGCGTCATGGGCGACGGCCGCACCTACGATTACACCCTGGCGCTCCGCGCCGTCACCACCAGCGACTTCATGACTGCCGACTGGGCCCGCATCCCCTACGATGTGCTGGACAAGATCTCCACCCGCATCGTCAACGAGGTGAAGGGCATCAATCGTATCGTCTACGATATCACCTCCAAGCCCCCCGCCACCATCGAGTGGGAATGATTTCAGAGGCCCGAAAAAGCCCGGAATGACTGGGTTTTCTAAGGTTTGATGCCCTCCGTGGCAACGAAATGGCAACATTTTTTCATTATTCATAAAAAGAGAGCTAACTGATTTTGATTAGTCAGTTAGCTCTCTTTTTCTTTTTATTATTGTCCTGTGCAACAAACGACCTCTCCCGTGGCCTACAAGTGAGAGGTTCAAACGAGATCCTGGGGCGGCGTCTTCACATAGTTCTGGGTCTTGTCAAACTCCGGGTAGTGGTAGCGCCACTTGTCGTAATCTTCCTTGGATATCTCTCCAGCCTCCAGCATAGCAGCGGCCTGCTGCCAAGAACAGAGCATTTCGTGCAACTGGGCAGCATCCTTGTTCTTCCGAACATCGACCTTCAAGCAGACTTCCCCGTCTATCTCGCTGACCTTGAGCCCGTAGTTGTCCTCCAGGGTAAACAGGGTGTGCATCAGCCCCACATAGGAGTCTATGTCCGGAACGGAGAGCGCATGGGGCGAGACATCCAGTACCTGGGCCAGGGCAGCAGTCAGGTCTGCCTTTGGGGTTCTTGATCCTGTTTCATACTGCGCCAGGCGCACATCAGCGGACTTCTCCGGGAAGCCCAGCGCCATACCGAGATATTTCTGCGTCATCCCCCGCAGGAGACGGAAAAAGTGAATCCGTTCGCCAATCGCCATATCGTCAACTCCAATCGTTGCTTGTCCTTAGGAAAAGCGTAGCAGAAATGCTTAGTAAAGTCAAGAGGATCCTAAACAATTTTATTTAATTTATTTTGCGCACTCCAATTGACACAAGCTATTCTGCTTAATATAATGGCAATAGACTAAGCATAATAGCTTAGAATCAATAAACAAAAAAGAACTGCCGCAATCTTTGGTTATACATCCGGGAAAAAAGTAGCGGACGAAAGTGAGGAGGCATTTATGGAACACAATATCCATCCGCAGCAGCCATCAACGAAGAAAGGAAGGTATTTTCAATGCAGGCACAAAACTTTATGCGCGTGGAGGAAGTGGCCCAGGAGCTGGGCATCTCCAAGTCCCACGCCTACAAGGTGATCCACAAGCTCAACGCCGAACTCCGTGAGAAGGGCTATCTGACCATCTCCGGGCGGGTCAATCGGAACTTTTTCATGGAGAAGTTTTGCTATGGCAAGACGGGAAAGGAGGGCTAATCATGGCAGTCTATAAGGAAGAAAAGACAAACACCTGGCGGGCAGTCTACCGGTACACTGACTGGAATGGCGAGCGCAAGCAGACCCAAAAGTGGGGCTTCAAGACCAAGCGAGAGGCGCAGGCCTGGGAGCGGGAACAGCTCAACAAGACCAGCGCTGATCTGGGCATGACCTTCAAGAGTTTCGTGGACCTCTACACGGCGGATATGAAAACCCGGCTCAAGGAGAACACCTGGGCTACCAAGGACCACATCATCCGAACTAAGCTGCTGCCCTACTTCGGCAGGCTGAAAATGTGTAACATCACCGCCCAGCAGATCATTACCTGGCAGAACGAGATGCTGAACCATAAGGACGAGAACGGCAAGCCCTACTCGCCGGTGTACCTGAAAACGGTCCACAATCAGCTCAGTGCCATCTTCAAACACGCGGTTCGGTACTACAACCTCCGGGAGAATCCCTGCAAGAAGGCGGGCAGCATGGGCAAAAAGAAAAACCGAGAGATGATGTTCTGGACCAAGGAGCAGTATCTGAAATTTGCCGAGGTGATGATGGACAAGCCGCTATCCTTCTACGCCTTTGAGATGCTCTACTGGTGCGGTATCCGGGAGGGGGAGCTGCTGGCTCTGACCCCAGCGGATTTTGACTTTGAGAAGCGCACTGTGTCCATCAACAAGTCTTACCAGCGGCTGAACGGCCAGGATCTGATTACCACCCCCAAAACGGAAAAGAGTAACCAGGTCATTACCATGCCGCAGTTTCTGTCCGAGGAAATCCAGGATTACATCAAGATGCTCTACGGGATCGGGCCGGATGACCGAATGTTCACTGTCACCAAGAGCTATCTCCACCGGGAGATGGACCGGGGAGCCAAAGAGGCGGGAGTGCCGCGCATCAGAATCCACGATATCCGTCATAGCGCGGTTTCACTTCTGATCGATATGGGCTTCTCCGCCACGGCTATCGCGGACCGGGTGGGACATGAGAGCATCGATATCACTTACAACTATGCGCATCTGTTTCCGTCTAAGCAGGCGGAGATGGCAGATAAATTGAACATGGAAAGGAGCAATTAAAAATGTCAGCAAAGAATTTGGACAATCACAACCGTTGGAGGAACAAGACCGTGGCTTTTCGGGTCTCTCCGGAGGAGGACACCCAGATCGAGACGGCAGTCAAGCTCACCGGATTGACCAAGCAGGATTACATCATCCGGCGGCTGCTGGAACGGGATGTCGTGGTCCAGGGCAACCCCAGGGTCTACAAGGCCCTGCGGGACCAGCTGGCCGCTGTGTTGGACGAGCTGCGCCGGATCGAGGCCGGGCAGGACGTGAACGACGAGCTGCTGGACACCATCCGTATGATCGCCATCATTATGAACGGGATGCAGGAGGACTTTGCCTATGACCGATGATAAAAAGAAAATGACCGCCCATGGTTCATCTGTTGGCGCAGATGATGGGCAGTCAATCTCTCAAAATTCCAAGACCACTATTACCAGACCCGGACGAAAAAAGCAATTCCCCGGAAAGAGATTTGGAGGAACTTTACCGGAAAATGCGCCGCATGAGCGACCCGGCATACCTGCATACTGTGACCCTGGACGAGCTGATGGACAATGTGTTCGAGGGGAAATCCGCAGTGATTGAAAACCTGCTCTATACAGGAGCGTACATCCTTGCCGGAGCGCCCAAAATCGGCAAGTCCTTCCTGGTGGCACAGATCGCCCACCATGTCAGTACCGGGCAGGACTTGTGGGGCTACAAGACCCATCAGGGGACTGTTCTCTACCTGGCGTTGGAAGATGACGAGAGCCGTTTACAACGCCGGATGTTCCGAATGTTCGGAGTGGAGGGGACAAGCTCCCTCCACTTCGCCACCAACGCTAAAATGATCGGCGGCGGCCTGGATGAACAGCTGGAAAAGTTCGTTCGGGAACACAGCGATACCAAGCTGATTATCGTGGATACCCTGCAAAAAGTCCGGGAAGCGGTGAGCGACAGTTACAGCTACTCCAGCGACTATGAGGTAATCGGCAAGCTGAAACAATTTGCAGATCGGTATGGTGTCTGCGTCCTAATCGTCCACCACACCAGAAAGCAACCTGCGGGAGATAGCTTTGAGATGATTTCCGGCACAACCGGCTTATTGGGCTGTGCAGATGGGGCGCTCCTGATGCAGAAAGAAAAGCGGACAGATAGCAAGGCCACTCTGGAAGTGGTAGGCAGAGACCAGCCGGATCAGCGGCTGTATCTGAGCAAGGACCAAGAGAGCCTTGTTTGGAGCCTTGATCATGCGGAGAATGAGCTTTGGAAGCAGCCCCCGGACCCCGTACTGGAAGCTGTGGCAAAGATCGTATCTACTGAAAACCGGGAGTGGGAAGGCAGTCCCACCGAGCTGGCCCAGGCGATTCAAGCGCATATGGCGGTAAACCGGCTCACCAAGCATCTGAATGTGAATGCCAGCCGCTTGCTGGAAGAACATCAGGTGAAGTACGAGAACAAAACCAAGCACGCCGGGCGGCGTATCCGGCTGACTTACATGGTGGTGGAAGCACCTGCATTTGAAGTAATCGGGTAAAGCGCGACGCTCGCAACGGTCGCGACGGTGTTTTGAGGGGTACTCCCAGCACCGTTGCGACCGTCGCAACCGTCGCAGAAAGGAAAAACGGGGTGGTATTTTGCCACCCCGGCTTCCAAGGGACATAGCAAAAAGGGGTGAGCAATTCACGCACCCCTATGCTCCGAAACGGGGCACCGGGTATAGACAAAAAAGCGTTCGCAGAACGCGTAGCCACAGAATGAAATTCTGTGTTCAAAAAGGGGTTTGGGGGCACTGCCCTCAACAAGCAGACGGCAGGAAAGGTGAGTGTGTATTAACACTCGCATTGCTTGCCGGATTTGTGTGTGGCTATCCACACGCATTGCTTGCGGATAACTAAAACAACCGAAACGGCCTTTGTGCCGCTGCGGAAAACTATAAGTATTGGGAGGTAACGACTATGAGAAACATTCTGTCCTGTGAGTTCAACCTGGACACCGCCTGCGTGGAGCTGCGCATGGGAGATGGAACTCTACTCTCTATTGATTGCACGGCCGTGGAGAACGAGGTAGCAAACAGTATGTACCAGCGGTCAGAACTGGACTGGCTAATCTACAACGATCCGCTGGCCTATGCTGAGCTAATTTTGAATGGTGAGGCAGAACTATATCTAAAGGCTGTGACAAAGAAAGCTCCCTTGGACTGAATCTCCAATTAAGAAAAAGAAACCCGTCTGCATTCATACTACCTATATGGATGCGGACGGGTTATTTTTATTGAATTTCCTGTTCCAAATGCCGGAACAGTTCAGAATTGAAGAAATCCTCAATCGTGATTCCCAGACCATCGCAGAGCTTCTTGATTGTAGAAACAGTGGCGCTGCGGTTCCGACCACTAATGATGTTGTTTACTGTGGATTGGGTCACACCGCTCATGCTACAGAGCTTGTTGATGGAAATATCGCGCTCGCTGCACAGCTCCAAAATACGCTCCTTAACAGCTTCACCGATGTTCATGGGTATCACCTCTCTTCACTGATGATGATACCCGGTTCCTCTTGAAAAGATTAACTCTTTTGAGTTAATATAACTCAAAAGAGTTGGAGGTTATAAGGTGGGCATGAACAGCTGTTTTTTCATCGGACACCGGGAGGCATCGGAAGAAATTTATCCGGCATTGTATGCGGCCGTGGAGCAGCACATTGTTGAATATGGTGTCAAAGAATTTATCGTCGGCCACTACGGTGGATTTGACCGCCTTGCAGCGTCAGCAGTCAAGGCCGCAAAGCATTTTCACGCAGAAGTGAAGCTCACGTTACTGCTGCCGTATCATCCGGCGGAGCAGCCCATTCCAACACCCGATGGATTTGATGGAACATTCTATCCGCCAGGGATGGAATGCGTTCCGCGCAAGGCTGCAATTATAAGAGCAAACCGCTATGTTGTAGATCATGTAGACTATCTCATTGCCTATGTCTGGCACCCTGCCAGCAATGCGCGGGCGCTGGTGGAGTACGCAAAAAGTCGACAAAAGAATCTTTCCCTTTTCATAACAATGTTAAGATGTCAAGGTTAGATAAGAATTGAGTTTTTCGCGAAAAAATGATAAACTAAATAAAACCATTTAATTTTTGACATGAGAGGTTTAAGCTGATATGGCTGTCTGCTATGACAAACTGTTCCATTTAATGATTGATAGAAAAATTACAAATTCCCAGCTTAAGGAAAAAGCTGGTTTTAGCGCGAATATAATCACTCGTCTCAAAAAGAACGAATACATTTCATTGGATAGTATTGAACGCATCTGTAAAGTGCTGGATTGTGGTGTTGATGATATCCTTGAATTTGATTTTTCTGCATCAAATGTATCGGAGCAGAATTGCTCGACGTGCCTTCCGGAGGAACGCAATAATGGAGAACATTAAAGAGTTTGTTAAATCTACAAAGGTAGTAAGTCGCATTTTTATGGCAATCTGGCTATTTATGTGTATGCTGATTACATTATCTTTTTTAGTGGGAAGTTCCAAAGAAAACATTGTTTCCGATATTGCATTCCTAATTGTTTGTTATATCCTTTTTTCTGCTATGTTCCTTATCCCTGCAATTACGATTACACAAGCGCAGCGTGCAAAAGTGAGCAAAGTAGATACCCGCTATTCTGAAAAATCGTATTGGGTTACACTTTTGTTGGCAGTTTTCCTCGGAACACTTGGTGTGCATCGCTTCTATACAGGAAAAAAAGCAACAGGAGTACTTTACCTTTTCACATTAGGAGGAGTAGGGATCGGATGGATGGTAGATATCATTCTAGTGGCAACAGGTATGTTTCTTGATAAAGAGGGACATATCATTCAACGGTCGGAGCATAGGAAACAAGAGCCCAATATTAGGCCACAGTCTGTAGAAGTAAGTGAGGTGCCAAAGGACTCCGAAAAATTGCAGGAAACAGCAGAAAACCAAACTGTGAAGTCAACTTTGTTTTCGGACATCGTAGTTCCTGGAGATACTGAGAAAAAGCAGGAGATTCCTGTAAGGCCTTCCCGACAAGATACATTTTGCGAAAGGCCTTCTTTTTCGGTTACAATTTCAGCAATAAAAACAGGAGAGAACGAAGTATCGCTATATACCACAAGATCATATTCTGACAATTCTTCTACAAAATTTTTTAGAGATATGAAAAAGTATGCTGATACGGTTGGACAAAAAGCAGAGTTTGTTCCATTCATGCAGTATTGGCCTACTTATGACAGTATGGATCGCCGCCAGCGTGCGTGGTATTTTTATTGGCGTACCCAAGTGCGGGACGGTGAATATCCAGATACTGACCTATCCTATATTTTCGTGCACATATACGAGCTTTTAAGCGGCTGTGGATGGAAGCAAGCGTCCGATGGATATAACCAGCTCATGTCCCTCTGGATGTCTTATCGAGAGCGATTCCCCAAACTGGATCATTATCTTTTTGGGTGGATTTTCGATTTTGCCAAGCTTCATCAGCTTGATTTTACCATGCCAAAAATATGTGATTTACAATTACCAAGTCAGGCTGTGATCAGGGACCTTTTACTTGACCAACATAGCAATGAGCAACCATTGAGACTGCCGTTCCCTCTAATTTGTTCTCTGTGCGACTATTCGATAATGGGTAGTAAATTTTATAAAGATGGGCATCAGCAGTTAATGCAGGAGGCCATACCAAGAGTGGTGGCTCTGGCAGATGCAGTACTGTTAAAAGAGAAAGGACGAGGTATCTTTGCTATATATGGTCCAAATCGTCCTAGAAAACAAAGTTATTATGCGTTTCAAAGCGCAGTATGCCCGGAGGCCAATAAGCGAATTGATCTTTCTGTAAAAGCATATAGCGTGAGCACAAGATTACGAAATTACGTGAATCAACTTGTGCGTTACAGTGAAAATGTTCTCAGAAGTTTATATGGGTATCGAGGACGGCTGCGTGGTGTAGAACTAGAATCTGAATTGTCCAGTCTGGTAGAAAGCTTTTTGAAGAAAGAATATACGCCAAAGAAGAATACAGAAAAAGCGCCGCCAAAACAAGTTGAGGTAAAATTAGACTTTGACAGCATTGCAAGCCTGAGGGCGCAGTCTGATGCTGTGCGAGATGCTCTTGAAGTGGCAGATGAAGGAACGCAAAAAGAGCTGCTGACAGAGCTGCCGGAGATTTCCGCAATGTTTACAAAGCTCTCAAAGCCGGCCCAAAAATTTCTCTTGTCGCTTAAGGCAACAGGATGGGAGAGTTCTGCAAATACGGAGGCAAGCACTTTTATCGAGGAAATTAATTCTGCGGCAGCGCATTTCATCGCACGGGCCTTGATTGTGACTGAGGCTGGACGGTATATTGTCGAAGATGACTACCGCGATGAACTGGATTACATTTATGAAAATACGCCGGAGTCAGAACCTGCTGCGGAACAGGAATCGGAAGCAGAAACAGAGATACGGAACGCTAAGTTGGATGAAATTGGTTTGCCGGAAGACCTGAAAGAATTTTTGGAAGCGTTGACAGATATCCAAAGACAAGCCCTGCAAGCGATTTTGTTTTCCGATGATCCACAAGAAAAGCTAGCAAAGCTGGCAGAAGAAGCTATGTCCATGCCTGAAATCTTGATTGATGAGATCAACGATGTGGCAACACAGTTTCTCGATGATATTTTGATCGATACGTTTGACGACACACCGACTGTTTTGGAGCAATATGCCGACGAACTGAAGCGTGCCGTAGAACTACTGGGGGTAGAGTGATGGCAGCAACAATCAATCGCCGTGAAGCGGCAGCCTTAATTAATTCATTGACGGCAGGTGTTGTCCCGAGAATCGGATTGCGTCATATCGCAGTAGGCAGGCAACTGGAGGTAAACGCCTTTTTGCAGGACCTGTCCACGGTAGAGGACGGTGGAGCCGCTTTTCGCTTTGTGTGTGGACAATATGGCAGCGGAAAGAGTTTTTTGCTGCAAATGATCCGTAATAACGCAATGGAGCGTTCTTTTGTGGTTATGGACGCAGATTTGTCTCCGGAGCGCCGTCTCACCGGAACAAAAGGACAGGGGCTGGCAACATACAAAGAACTTATGCAGCACCTGTCTACCCGCACACGTCCAGAGGGCGGTGCATTGGAATCGATTCTGCAAAAATGGATCTCTGCTATGCAGTCAAGCATAGCAAGGCAAAATGACCTGAAGCCCGGAGACCCAGCACTCGTTGATGCTGTCAGTGCAGGCATCGCAGAGGTGCTCTCGGAATTATCTGAAATGGCCTACGGTTTTGCATTCGCTACGGTCATTGATGCTTACTGGAGAGGTATGAAAACCGGTGACGATGGGCTGAAACAGGCATCGCTTCGCTGGATTCGTGGTGAATATGCCAACAAAACGGAGGCGCGCCGAGACCTGCCTGTTGACAGCATTATTGACGATCAGAACTGGTATGAGTTTTTGAAGCTGTTTGCTCTGTTTGTTTATAAGGCTGGTTATAAAGGACTGCTTGTTTTCCTTGATGAAGGTGTTAATCTCTATAAAATCACAAATAAACAGGCTCGAGACAGTAACTATGAGAAGGTCCTGACCATTTTCAATGATACCATGCAAGGTAAAGCACGCTATATTGGCGTGTTTATGAGCGGAACCCCACAATTTATCTATGATGAACGCAGAGGATTATTCAGCTATGAAGCCCTTCGCTCACGCCTTTCAGACAATCGATTTAGTACCCAGGGATTTGTGGATTACACAAGTCCTGTCATTAAACTGAACCAGCTTTCATCGGAAGAAATCTATCTGTTGCTTGAGCGCCTTTGCCAACTGCATAGCTCCTATTATGATTATGAATGCAAGCTTGGAGCGGACGAATTGACCGCATTTCTGAACACGGTACTCACGCGCTTAGGGGCGGATCAGCTGCTGACCCCCCGTGAGGTTACGAGAGATTTCCTGGGTTTGCTGAATATCCTTCACCAAAATCCGGGTGCCACATTCGAGGGATTAATCCATACGCAGGAATTTCAGGTAAAGAGCGCAGAAAAAGATCCGGAACAAATTGACGATGCGGCAGAAGATCTGTTTGCCGAATTTGACATATGAGTAATAGTGCATTTGAGCGGTATGCTCCCTTTATTCAAGAATACATATACCGGAAAAGATGGACGGACTTGCGGGAAGTACAGGTAGAAGCTTGCGATGCCATTATGGACACCAATAAGCATGTTATCGTTGCCTCCGGAACTGCTTCTGGCAAGACAGAAGCTGCATTTTTTCCAATCCTGACTCTATTGGAGAAAAATCCATCTACTTCCGTTGGGGTAATGTATATCGGCCCACTAAAAGCATTGATTAACGATCAATTCGAGCGGTTGAATGAGCTGCTTGATGATCGTGAGATTCCCGTGTGGCCCTGGCATGGGGATATATCGCAGTCAACCAAGAGGAAGGCACTGCAAGTAGCGCAAGGAATTTTGCAGATTACGCCTGAGTCACTGGAGGCACTGCTGATGCGCCGCCCAGGAGATGCTTGCCGCTTATTTTCGGACCTGCGCTTTATTGTCATAGATGAGATTCATGCACTGATGGGAGAGGACCGGGGCCTTCAGGTACTGTGTCTGATCGCAAGGCTTGAAAAACTGACTGGATGTCGCCCGCGCAGAATCGGGTTGTCCGCAACTTTGAACGATTACCGGCCTGCTATGGCATACCTGTCTGCGGGGAGTTCTGTAGGTGCTATAGCGGTAGGCATTACAAGCCATAAGCGTACGATTTCGCTGTGTGTAGAGAGCTTTCCTGTCGCGGAAGATGAAAAGCAGGCAGAGCAGGATCTCCAAAAATATTATGAATTCTTGTATGACAACTGTCACACAAAAAAGTGCCTGGTTTTTGCGAACAGCCGTGGAAATGTAGAAGATGTGATTGCACACATGAAATATATCGCAAAGCAGCGAGGTGAGCGAGATGTATTTTATGTGCATCACGGAAGTGTGTCTGCCTCGTTGCGTCAGGAAGCGGAACATGCTCTAAGAGATCATGCAGGGCCTACTGTTGCTGCCGCGACCCTTACCTTGGAATTGGGTATCGACATCGGCGATTTGGATTCTACGATTCAAGTAGGCGCGCCTTACGCCTGTTCCAGCTTTGTTCAGCGCCTTGGCCGTTCTGGGCGGAGAACAGGGAAGTCACAGATGATGTTTCTGAATTTATATGAACCGTCATGTAAAAATCCCTATGAGGTACTGCCGTGGGATTTGCTCCGCTCTATTGCAATTATCCAACTATACCTTGAAGAACGATGGGTGGAGCCATTTATCCAAAAGAAGAAGCCATTTAGCCTACTAGCACATCAAACGCTGAGTACGCTTATGACCTATGGAGAACTTTCTCCGGCAGAACTTGCCAGAAAGGTTTTGCTGCTTCCCGCTTTTCGAGATACAGTTTCAGCAGGTGAATATCAGGACCTACTGCGATATATGCTGCAGGAGGAATACATACAGCGGATTGAAGGCGGCGGCTTAATTGTGGGATTGAAGGGGGAAAAAATCACAAATCATTTTTCCTTCTATGCTGTTTTTCAAGACGAAGAAACCTATCATGTGATGTCAAAAGATGGGGAAGTAGGTACTCTGACAAATTGCCCGGCAGTGGATGAGGTCTTTGTCTTGGCTGGCCGATCTTGGCGAGTAGTTTCCATTGATGAAGAGCGAAAAATTATCTATGTTGCTCGCACGAAAAGTAATCGGATTCCCGCATGGATGGGGACTGGCGGAGACATTCATGGTAAGATCGTAGAGCGGATGAAAAGAGTCTTGCAGGAAGATACAATATATACTTATTTGCAGCCAAACGCACAGCGATTGCTTTCTGACACGCGAAAGTATGCGAGAGAAAACGGACTTCTCAATAGCAAAGTGTTGCCCTGCAGTGAAAACAGCTTTTTCATTTGCCCATGGTGTGGAACCAGAGAAATCAGGACAATGGCTAAACTTTTTTCTTGTGGATTAAAGCAAACTCTTGATATATACGCTGTGGCTAGTTCCTACTATTATCTGCAAATTACAAGTGGGCTCAGTCTTGATGAATTTTTGTTTCGATGCAGTAACTTGAGTATTAATTTAGACGATCCGGATGTTGTACTTCCGCAAAAGCAAACGCCTAAAATAGATAAATATGATCCGATGGTACCAGAGGCTCTCTTGAGAAGTGCATTCCTCTATAATCAAATGGATGTGCCATCAGCTATTGGTATTTTGCAGGAAATTGAAACGACAGCGAGATCCGAAAAAGTGCATCTAAATGATTGACGCCCTCGAATGGCCCCAAAATGTCCATTTGATAGAAAACTTCTTATATGTTATAATTAAACTATAGGATAAAGGTTGAACGATACATTCCTGGCAACACCATGGCAACAAAAAATCAGATAGCCTCTACTATCTGAATAATGAAAAGAATACCAATAATCTGAGCTAAAACACATAAGCAAATTTGTTTAGAAAACTTCTGACAGGAGCGAATGGGAATAAGCAAAAAGTGGATATGAGGGCCCGCAAAGGCGCATAAACACTGGGTTTTTGATTTTCAAATTCCCCATTTGATAGCAGATTGATAGCACTCGTCAAATCCCGATTTATTGCGTTTGAAAAGAAAAATCGGGTGGCTTGCGAGTAGCCTGAAAATCCTCATCTTTTTATTCATAAGTAAAAGGTCTAACTGATTTTTGTTGATCAGTTAGACCTTTTTTATTTTGCCCTCATTTATCTGAATTATCTGATTTTGCGCAACAAACGGCCTTTCCCGTGGCCTACAAGTGAGAGGGTTAGATCAGACCCTCCGGCGGCATCTTGGCGCGGACTTGGCTGCTGTCGTACTCCGGGTAATGGTAACGCCAGCGGTCGTACTCCTCCTGAGAGATCTCTCCGGCCTCCAACTTGGCGGCCTGTTCCCGCCAGGTCCAGAGCATCTCGTGCAGTCGGGCGGCATTCTTGTTTTTGCGAAAATCCACCTGCAAGGCAAGCTCACCGTCCTGCTCCGTGACCTTCAGCCCGTAGTTATCCTCCAGGGTAAACAGCGTGTGAATCAGCCCTACATAGGAGTCTATGTCCGGGACAGAGAGCGCATGGGGAGAGACATCCAGCACTTCAGCCAGGGCAGCGGTCAGATCTGCCTTTGGGGTTCTTGATCCTGTTTCGTACTGTGCAAGGCGCACATCAGCAGACTTCTCTGGGAAGCCCAGTGACATGCCGAGATATTTTTGTGTCATCCCCCGCAGGAGACGGAAAAAGTGAATTCGTTCACCAATCGCCATATCATCAACTCCAATCTATGATTGTCCTTATTTGAAACATAGCATATTTGCTTAGTTTTGCCAAGATAATCTAAGCAAATTTATTTAATAATATTTCTTTCAAAACACTTGAACTAAGCTTATATGTATAGTATTGTAAAAGCACTAAGCTAATAAGTTTAGATAATATGGCGAATCAAATGGACCATCAGATTTTTGGTTGCGAAACCGAGAAAAAGTGGCAGTAGCAAGTGAGGAGGTCTCTATGAAAAACAAAATTAGCAGGCAGAAACGATCAACAAAGAAAGGATGGTATTTACTATGGCTAATCAGATTTTTATGCGTGTCAACGAAGTGGCAGAGGAGTTGGGGATCTCCATCCCCTTTGCCTATAGGATCATTCGACAGATGAATGAGGAACTGGCTAAAACCGGCTGCATCACCATTGCCGGGCGAATTGACCGAAAGTTTTTCCACGAGAAATTCTACGGTACAAGATCTGAGACAGAAAGGAAGGAGAACTAATTATGGCAGCGTTCAAAAATAAGGACAATGGTACCTGGTATGTTCAATTCCGCTACACCGATTGGAAGGGTGAACGCCAGCAGAAGCTCAAGCGCGGCTTTGCTACCAAGCGAGAAGCGCTGGAATGGGAACGGGAGTTCCTGATGGAAAAACAGGCTGATGTGAACATGACCTTTGAGAGCTTCGTTGCTCTCTATGAGAAGGACATTAAACCTAAGCTGAAACTCAATACCTGGCTCACCAAGGAGAGTATCATCAAGAAAAAGATCCTCCCCTATTTTGCAAATCGAAAACTCTCGGAGATCACGGCAAAGGACATTATCCGTTGGCAAAATGAAATTCGGGAGTTGAGGGACTGCCACGGCAAACCTCTGTCGAAAACTTACCTGAAGACAGTTCACAATCAACTTAGTGCCATTTTCAACCATGCTGCCCGGTTTTACGGCCTGAACCTCAACCCAGCCCGGCAGGCAGGAAACATGGGAGCGGAGGAACGAAAGGAGATGCTGTTCTGGACCCGGGAGGAGTACACCCGCTTTTCTGAATCCATGATGGACAAGCCGTTGTCCTTCTACGCCTTTGAGGTCCTGTACTGGTGCGGTGTCCGTGAGGGAGAGCTGCTAGCCCTGACCCCGGCAGATTTTGATTTTGAAAAGCGCACCGTCACCATCAATAAATCTTACCAGCGGCTCAATAAGAAGGATGTGATCACTACGCCTAAAACACCCAAGAGTAACCGCGTGATCCAGATGCCGCAGTTCCTCTGTGATGAGTTGCAGGACTACCTCAAGCAGCTCTATGGAGTGGAGCCGGACAGCCGGATGTTCCCCATCAGCAAAAGCTATCTTCACCGGGAAATGGACCGTGGCTGTAAGCAAACTGGGGTAAAACGCATTCGCATACACGATTTGAGGCACAGCCACATCAGTTTGTTGATCGATATGGGCTTTACTGCCCTGGCTATTGCAGAGTGTGTGGGGCATGAGAGTATCGACATCACCTACCGCTATGCCCATCTCTTCCCCACCCGACAGGTGGAGATGGCTGACAAGTTGGATTTGCTGAAAAATGAGAAGGGAGTGTAAGAAGATGTCTAAGAAGAACTATGACAACCACAACCGCTGGAGAAACAAGACGGTAGCTTTCCGAGTGTCAGCGGAAGAAGATCTCCAACTGGAAACATTGGTGAAACTCACCGGCCTGACCAAGCAGGATTACATTATCCGTCGGCTATTGGAACGAGATGTGGTGGTGCAGGGTAACCCAAAGGTTTACAAAGCCCTGCGGGATCAGTTGTCTGCTGTGCTGGACGAACTGCACCGGATCGAGGCTGGACAGGGTGTGAACGACGAGCTGCTGGACACGATCCGAATGATCACAACCATTATGAACGGGATGCAGGAGGAATTCGCCTATGACCGATGAGAAAAAGAAAATGACCGCCCAGGGCTCATCTGTTGGCGCAGATGATGGGCAGTCAATCTCTCAAATCACTGAAAATAGTATACCCACTTTCGGGCAAAAAAGCAACGATGAAATTGTAAACTCCCAGGACAGTCTGGAAGAAATGTACCGCAAGATACAGCGTATGACAGACCCCCGATATCTGCATACGCTCACCATGACAGAGCTGTTCCAAACCACCTATAAGAGTAGGCCTCCGGTGGTGGAAGGCCTGCTTTACGCAGGGGCATATATCCTTGCCGGAGCGCCCAAAATCGGCAAGTCCTTCCTGGTTGCTCAGATTGCCTACCATGTCAGTACCGGGCAGGATTTGTGGGGATATAAGGTCCATCAGGGGACGGTACTTTACCTTGCGCTGGAAGATGATTTTCAGCGTATCCAGAGCCGGATGTTTATGATGTACGGCGTGAACGATACCCCCAACCTCCACTTCGCCACCGCCGCCGGAAAGATTGGGAATGGGTTGGATGAACAGCTGAAGAATTTCGTGCAGGAGCACCCGGATACCAATCTCATTATCATTGACACTATGCAGAAGATCCGTGAGGTAGGCGGCGAAGCGTACAGTTATGCCAGCGACTATGAGATCATCGGCAGAATCAAGCAGTTTGCTGATCAGCAAGGGATCTGTGTTCTGACCGTCCACCACACCCGGAAGCAGCAGGCAGACGATTCCTTTGAGACGATTTCCGGCACCACTGGGCTGCTGGGCTGTGCAGATGGTTCGCTGCTGATGCAGAAGAAAAAACGCACGGAGCTGGACGCTACCATCAAAGTTGTAGGGCGGGATCAGCCGGATCAGATCCTTTACTTAAAAAAGGACCCGCAGACCCAGATCTGGAATCTGGAACGCATGGAAAACGAACTGTATAAAGAACCGCCGGACCCCGTGCTGGATGCGGTTGCGAAGTTGGTTTCCCTTGAGTGCCGGGAGTGGATTGGCTCTCCATCCGAACTGGTTGAAGCCCTCCAAACGGGAATGGCCTCCAATGCCCTCACTAAGTACCTGAATGTCAAGGCAGGCAGGCTGCTGGAGGAATACCATGTTGGCTATGAAAATAAGGCCAAACACTCCGGTCGGCAAGTGAAATTGACATATATGCTGGTAGAATCAACCGCCTGTGAAGTAACCGAAGAATAAGGGGCGCGACGATAGCGACGGTCGCGACGGTGAAAATGATACCGTCAAAAACACCGTCGCAACCGTCGCGGAAAGGAAATGAATATGAAAAGTGTACAAATTCCCTATGATCTTTTTGTAGCTTTGGTGGAGTATCATCTGGCCTATGACGATGATTATGCCGAGGAAATTCATCAGGGGTTGGAGCAAAAGTTGGATGCGATGGTGCGGCATGAACTGTATGCAAAATATAAGACTGCGCCCACCGCAGAAGAACGGGAGCAGGCCCGGCAGGCATACCTGGATAAGCGTGGAGTATTCCCAGATTTTCGGTGGTAACAGGTGCTTACCTTCAAACTAATCTCGCGGATGAAATTAGCACCAAAGTCAATCTTCTCCCCTGTTGGCTTGGACAGGAGCGTGTCACGCTCCTGTTTTTTTGTTGGCAGAAGGAATGGCTGACGGCAGTTTGGGCAAAGAAATTCCGCTAAAAAGCAGCTCTGATGAGGTGGTGTTTTGCCACCCCATTATCCCAAAGGGTGCCCCATTTTAGGGCATCCTTTGCCTTCACATTGTTCCATGACATCTGAAAGGAGACGCCGTTTTGGCGTACCCTTTCAAAGCGTTCGCAGAACGCGCAGCCACAGAATGAAATTCTGTGTTCAAAAGGGGATTGGGGGCGCTGCCCTCAACAAGCAGGCGGCAGGAAATGTGAGTGTGTATTAACACTCGCATTGCTTGCCAAATTCTAAAATTAACGAAACAGACATTGTGCCGCTGCGGAAAATCAACCGAAATTTAAGCATCAGGAGGTAACGACTATGGGAAAGATTTTGTCCTGTGAATTCAACCTGGACACCGCCTGCGTGGAGCTGCGCCTGGATGATGGGACACTGATTTCCATCGACTGCACTGCTGTGGAAAATGAGGTAGCCAACAGTATGTATCAACGGTCAGAACTAGACTGGTTGATCTATAACAATCCGCTGGCCTATGCTGAGCTGATTTTGAATGGTGACCCAGAACTATATCTCAAGGCCGTGACAAAGAAAGCCCCGTTAGATTGACGGAAGAGAAGATAACTCAAAGTTGAGTTTTTCACGAAAGCGTGATAAAATAAATCCAAGCATTTCTTGCTTTGGAGGAACTAAAATGGCGATTTGTTATGATCGGTTATTTCATTTGATGATTGATAAAAAGATAAGCAATGCACAGCTAAAAGAGCGGGCCGGTTTTAGTGCCAATATTATCACCCGCCTAAAGCGAAACGAGTATGTTTCCATCGAAAGTATAGAACGGATCTGCCGCGTGATGGAGTGCGGCGTGGACGATATTTTGGAGTTTGTTCCAGAGGAAAAATAAAGGAACTTTTTCGGTAACATAATTTGAGAATTCTGAAGAAAAGTGTTTTCACACGCAATCTCTCTTGAATATAAATCGCAAAATGGCAAGGATGGTGAGCCCCAATGAAAAGTAATTTTGATTTTCTAGACAATGAGTTTCCGGTATTGGCCCAATTCGGGAAAAAGGCAGAATTATATCTTTATTCAGACTCAAACTCCTGCCTAATGAAATTAGGAATGATTGGTGAAACGGTCGTAAATTTGATGTTTACTTATGACCGAATCACTCTTCCTGCTGAGAATACAGCTGTCAACCGAATTGCGGTGCTTTTTCGTGAAGGTTTATTGACGCAAGATCTTGTGGACATTCTTCATGCCCTGCGAAAGGTGCGTAACAAAGCAGTGCATGAGAACTACACCTCTGTTGCGGACGGAAAAGTTCTGCTTCAAATGGCACACAGCTTATGCGAATGGTTCATGCAGACCTACGGCGACTGGAATTATAAAAACAAGCCATTTATATTGCCTTCTGATTTACCTGTGGAAGCAAGTACAGACACAGGTGCAGAGCAAGAGCATGAGAAGCAGCTATCTAAGGAAGCAGAGGAAAAGGCTGCTGCTTCGGACTCGGTTGCAAAAGAAAAGCGCCGACAGCAAGCGGCTAAGGCAGCAAGCCAGAGACAAAAGACAGAAGCGGAAACGCGCTACATGATTGACCAGCAGCTCCGTCAGGTGGGCTGGGAGGCTGATACCGAGAACCTGCGTTTTTCAAAAGGAACTCGCCCTGTCAAAGGTAGGAACCTCGCTATTGCCGAGTGGCCTACGGATTCTACGGTTGGGAATCATGGTCGTGCTGATTATGCCCTTTTTATTGGTCTGCAATTTGTGGGAATTATTGAAGCAAAAGCGGAACACAAGGACATTCCTTCTGTAATTGATTATCAAGGGAAAGACTATCCTCGTAATATTCGTGCTGAAGATGCCATGTACCAGGTCGGAACCTGGGGCAGCTATAAAGTGCCGTTTACTTTTGCAACCAATGGCAGACCGTATCTGGAACAGTATAAAACAAAGTCTGGTATCTGGTTTCTGGATTTGCGCCAGACTTCCAATGTGCCAAAGGCTCTGCGGGGATGGATGAGTCCCGACAATATTCTGGAGCTGTTAAGCAAGGACATCAATGCCGGCAATCGGGCCCTGGAGCAAATGCCTTTTGATTTGCTGCGGGATAAAGACGGACTGAACCTCCGTGATTATCAGCTGCGGGCCATTCAGGCGGCGGAACAGGCCATCATGGACGGAAAAAATACAGCTCTTCTGGCCATGGCCACCGGAACCGGAAAGACTCGAACCGTGCTGGGTATGATCTATCGGTTCTTGAAGACAGGCCGTTTCAAGCGTATCCTTTTCCTGGTGGACCGCACCGCTCTCGGAGAGCAGGCATTGGATGTATTCAAAGAGGTCAAGTTGGAGGATCTAATGCCCCTGGCCGACATCTATAATATCAAAGGGCTGGAAGATAAAGAGATTGAGCGGGAGACCCGCATCCAGGTGGCTACCGTACAGGGAATGGTAAAGCGTATCCTCTACAACGATGGAGATACCATGCCCGCGGTCAATGACTATGACCTGATTATTATAGACGAGGCCCACCGAGGATACCTTTTAGATAAGGAAATGGGCGATACCGAACTTCTCTATCGAGATCAGCGAGATTATCAAAGTAAATACCGCAGTGTGATTGAGTATTTCGATGCGGTGAAAATTGCTCTGACCGCTACCCCGGCTCTCCAGACAACCGAGATTTTTGGCCAGCCGGTTTTCAAGTATACTTACCGTGAAGCAGTCATCGAGGGCTATCTGGTGGATCACGATGCCCCCCATAATCTCCACACAAAACTGCGGGATGAGGGTATCCACTATCAGTCCGGCGATACCGTAACAATTTACGACCCGGTAACTGGGGAAATCACCAACAGCGAACAGCTCAGCGATGAACTGAACTTTGATGTGGAGCAGTTCAATCGTAAGGTTATTACCCGCCCCTTTAACGAGGCAGTGCTAGCTGAGATTGCCAAAGATATCGATCCGGAAAATCCGGAGGAACAGGGCAAAACGCTTATCTATGCTGTGGATGACCAGCATGCCGACATGATAGTAGATATCCTCAAGAACATCTACTCGGAATACGGCGTGGATAATGACGCTATTATGAAGATCACCGGCAGCGTGGGCGGCGGCAACCCCAAAAAGGTACAAGAAGCCATCAAGCGGTTTAAGAATGAGCGGTATCCCAGCATTGCTGTCACCGTGGATCTGCTCACCACCGGTATCGATGTGCCGGAGATCACCAATCTGGTGTTCCTGCGCCGGGTGAAATCCCGCATTTTGTTTGAACAGATGATGGGCCGCGCCACCCGCCTGTGTCCCAAGATCCATAAGACCCACTTTGAGATTTATGACCCTGTTGGCGTTTATGAATCGTTGGAAGCAGTCAATACCATGAAGCCGGTGGTAGCCAATCCATCTGCATCCTTCGGACAATTGCTGGACGGTCTGGAGGTTCTGGAAGATGAAAAGCAGATTGAGTACCAGATTGACCAGATCATCGCTAAACTCCAGCGGAAAAAGCGGAAACTAGACAGCAAAACAATGGAGCATTTCGTGAGCATGACCGGCGGCGTAGACCCTACCCAGTTTATTCAGCAGCTGGAGCAGGAGCCACCGCAGCAGGCCCGTAATCGCATTTTGGCCCATCGCGATCTCTTTGAACTGCTTGGGGAAACCCGGGCCAACGGCGGACGCCCGGTGGTCATCTCCGATGCGCCGGATGAGCTGGTCAGCCATACTCGTGGCTATGGTACCGGCAGCCGCCCGGAAGACTATCTGGACGCCTTCGCCGACTATGTCAAGACCCACCTGAATGAGGTGGCGGCGCTGAATATCATCTGCACCCGACCGAAGGAACTGACCCGGGCAAGTCTGAAAGATCTTCGCCTGACACTGGATCGGGAGGGTTTCACCACCCAGCAGCTCAACACTGCCATTTCGGAATTGACCAACGAGGAGATGGCGGCGGACATCATCAGTCTGATTCGCCGGTATGCCATCGGATCCACTCTCATCAGTCACGAGGCCCGTATTCGCCGGGCGGTGGATAAACTGAAAAAAGCCCATAAATTCACTGCGATTGAGCAAAAGTGGATTGGCCGCATCGAAAAGTATCTCATGGAAGAATCGGTGCTCAATGTAGGCGTGTTTGATGAGGATACCCGGTTCAGAAGTGAGGGCGGCTTCAAGAAAATCGACCGAATTTTTCAAAATAAATTAGAAAGCATCGTGCTGGAGCTCAACGAGTATCTGTATGATGACGGAGGAAAAATTGCATGACTACACAGGAAATCGTATCCAAGCTCTGGAATCTCTGCAATGTTCTGCGGGATGACGGCATTACCTATCACCAGTATGTCACCGAGCTTACTTACATTTTGTTTTTGAAGATGGCAAAGGAAACCGGCGCGGAAAGCCAGATTCCTGCTGCCTACCGCTGGGACGAGCTCACCGCCAAAAGCGGCATTGAGCTGAAAAAGTTCTATAAAGAACTGCTCACTCATCTGGGCGAAAACTGCACCGGCCGGGTGCGGGAAATTTACCAGGGCTCTGCCACCAACATCGACGAGCCCAAGAACCTGGAAAAAATCATCACTACCATTGATGGCCTGGACTGGTATTCCGCCCGGGAAGAAGGGCTGGGCAACTTGTACGAAGGACTGTTGGAGAAAAACGCCAACGAGAAAAAGTCCGGCGCAGGCCAGTACTTTACCCCTCGCGTCCTCATTGATGTGATGACCCGGCTGATGAAGCCTCAGCCCGGCGAGCGGTGCAACGACCCTGCCTGCGGCACCTTTGGCTTTATGATTGCCGCCCATCAGTATGTCAAAGAGTACACCGATGATTTCTACGATCTGGACGCCGATCAGGCCAAGTTCGAGCGGGAGGAAGCCTTCACCGGCTGCGAGCTGGTTCACGACACTCATCGCCTGGCTTTGATGAACGCCATGCTCCACGACATCGATGGTCAAATTCTGCTGGCCGACACCCTCTCTAATCAGGGTAAAGCCCTCCACGACTTTGACCTGATGCTTACCAATCCGCCCTTCGGCACCAAGAAGGGCGGCGAGCGTGCCACCCGAGATGACTTCACTTTTCCCACCAGCAACAAGCAGCTCAACTTCCTCCAGCACATCTACCGCAGCCTCAAAGCCAACGGTAAGGCCCGGGCCGCCGTGGTGCTGCCGGACAATGTGCTTTTTGCCGACGGTGACGGCGAGAAGATCCGCTGCGACCTGATGGACAAGTGTGATCTGCACACCATTCTTCGCCTGCCCACCGGCATTTTCTACGCCCAGGGCGTGAAAACCAATGTGCTGTTCTTCACCCGGGGCAAGAGCGACAAGGGCAACACCAAAGAGGTGTGGTTCTATGACCTGCGCACCAATATGCCCAGCTTTGGCAAGACCACCCCGCTGAAAACCGAGCATTTTGCGGACTTTGAGAAGGCTTACGAGGCTGAGGATCGCCATGCCGTGGAGGACGAGCGGTGGAGTGTGTTCACCCGGGAGCAGATTGCCGAAAAGGGCAACAGTCTCGATCTGGGTTTGATCCGTGACGATTCCGTTTTGGACTACAACGACCTGCCCGACCCGGCGGAGAGTGCGGAGGAGGCTGCCGCCAATCTGGAGGAAGCGGTTGACCTGCTGATGAGCGTGGTGAAGGAGTTGCGGGCTCTGGAGGTGCAGGACTGATGGCAAGAGGAAAGAAAAAAGAAACCCTGACACCCGAAGAACGCTTACAGGCGGCATTGGTACCGGAGAGTGAACAGCCGTACAAGGTGCCGGGGAATTGGTGCTGGACATATCTCACCAAAGGTGCAGCTGAATGTCTTGATTCATTCAGAAAACCGATTAACGCATCTGAGCGGGCTAATAGAGCAGGTGATATTCCCTATTATGGGGCAACAGGACAAGTGGGATGGATCGATGATTTTCTTACCAACGAACAATTAGTATTGGTTGGCGAAGATGGTGCACCTTTTCTGGACCTCATTAAAGATAAAGCCTATATAATTGAGGGAAAGGCATGGGTCAACAATCACGCACATATTTTACGGTCTCGCTTCGGAACTGTTGGCAACTTGTTTTTGATGCACTATCTTAATGTTTTTAATTACAACGATTTTGTGAACGGAACCACTCGTTTAAAGTTAACACAAGGGAGTATGGACACAATGCCAGTCCCAATTCCTCCCCTTACTGAGCAACAGCGCATTGTTAACCGCATAGAAAGCCTGTTCGCCAAGCTGGATGAGGCCAAGCAAAAAGCGCAGGATGCACTGGACAGCTTTGAAACCCGCAAAGCTGCCATTCTCCACAAAGCCTTCACCGGTGAACTCACCGCCCAGTGGAGAAAAGAACACGGCGTAGGGATGGAGAGTTGGGAGCAGATTCAATTTGGTGATCTTACATCAGACATTCGTCTTGGGCTTGTACGCAGTAAGGTAGAGCAAAACTACGAAAACCAATATCCGTATTTAAAAATGAACAATATTACATCTGATGGTACGATTGATATTGCAGATATAGTTTGCATTGATGCTACAGAAGCTGAAGTGAAATTATTTGCATTGCATTGTGGCGATTTTCTTTTTAATACAAGAAACAGCTATGAATTGGTAGGGAAAAATGCGGTATGGAATATTGATTATCAAAAAAATGTGTTGTTTAACAACAATATTATGCGAGTTAGATTCAAAGATGGAATAAATCCATTTTTAATCAGTTTCTATCTTAATTCAGAAGAAGGCAAACTAAAATTAGATAAGTGTAAGAAGAACACTACAAATATTGCTGCCATTTATGCTAAAAATCTTAATCAAATTCAAATTCCTATAATGAGTGAAGGTGAACAGAGTGAAATTGTCCGTATTCTTGACAACCTTCTCTCCAAAGAGCAACAGGCCAAAGAAGCCGCTGAAGAGGTGTTGGAGCAGATAGACCTCATCAAGAAAGCCATCCTATCCCGCGCCTTCCGCGGCGAACTAGGCACCAATGACCCCGGTGAGGAGAGCGCGGTGGAGCTGCTAAAACAGGTATTATAAACTGAAAGGTGGTGTGAAAACTTGCCCCAAAATGTGACACAATATGACTTATTGATATCTTGTCCTGGCGATATAAAAGAAGAAATTAAAGTCATCAACAGAACCGTGCAGAAATTCAATGATCAATTTTCTGACACACTGGGCATTAGTATCAGAACGCGGCATTGGAGTAAAAATTCCTATCCCCAATCAGGAGGAAAACCGCAAGCACTGCTGAATGAGCAGTTTGTCAAAAAATGTGATGCAGCAGTTGCATTGTTTTGGACCCGATTTGGAACACCTACGGATGAATATGGTTCCGGCACAGAGGAAGAAATTGAAATTATGCTGGATGCGGGAAAACAAGTCTTTCTATATTTCTCTGATAAGCCGATTCCTCCATCAGAAACAGATTGGGAAGGGTATCAAAAAGTACAGGCTTTCAAACAAAAATACAACGGAATCTATTTTAGCTATTGTACAGCCGAAGACTTTGAAAGCTCGTTTTATGCACATTTAACCCAATATTTTCTTTCGGAAAAAGCAGTTGCCGATGCCAAGTTTCAACGAAAATCGCAACTTGTTCTGCGTGGAATAGATGTGGATGGACATTTGTGTGAAATGCCTACTGTCCTTGATTTTAAGTTTAATACTTCAAAAGACTCAAAGACACGACTTGAGGAAATTAAAGGGTTATATCGAAAAATTGACTCTATGCACATGGGTCAGCGGTTGCCTGTAGAAAAGGACGAAAGTGACCTGTCTCCATGGAATGCTCTTGCTTATATGAGCAGTTCTCTTTTTCCGCCAGTTACGATCGATCAAAAAATTCAGGAGGCAATTGTAGCAACTGCTAAAGCCCTTGAAATTTCGTTATCCAATGATTTTTTTCATCTTGGGAATTTATCCAAAAATATTACAAGCGTCTCTTTGATGGGGGGATGCAGTTATACCGGAACCAAAGATGAGGAACTTAAATATGAGCTGATTATAGAACTGCATGAGTCAATTTCTGAGTTTATCAATTGGTCGAAAATTGAAGACGCTTATGCTGGCCTAACTTGTATTCAGCTTGCGATAGAAAATAGCGGAACTGCAGTTGACGAAGATATTGAAGTGGAATTGCGATTTAATAATAATATATTGCTGCCGTTGGATAAATTACCCGAGATTCAAGATGAATACGCAATAGAATATCTGTTGGATAAGTGTGATCTTGAAGCTTTATTATCTATTCCTCCAACAGCACAGTACAAAGCGTATGAAGACTCTCAAAAACTCGGTTCACATATAGGTACGGGCCAAAATATTCGTCCTTTTGATTCTTTCATGGGTAGGGATTATCAGGAAGATTATCAAGATGACATTGCCGATATATACTGTTATGAAATATTTGCGGAGAAAGACCAGTGTATTATGAAAGTCAAATTTGACTATATTAAGCACCATACGGTCATAGCATTCCCGACCCCGATCTTCCTACAACAGGTGCCGACCGAGATCGAATATACGATTACATCTCAAAATTCTCCTGACATCCTTTCGGGAAAGATTCTTGTGCAGACAATAGAGAAGAAAGATTGAGATAGCATTTTTAATGAAATTATGTTATAATACCATTAAACCACCCAATCATCCGTCGCAAGCAATACCCCTGATAGGATGGCCCAGATAGATTTTTGATAGCAAAAGTCCGAATAGACCTTAGGATAAGGATAATCTGCATTAAATAAAACAACGACGAATTAAATTCCCTATACAAAAAAGTTTAGAAATGGATTTAACTCGGCGAGTGGGAATGAGGAGATTTCATTCTGTCTCTGCTCTTGCAGTGCTTTAGCCGGGGAAACGGTGCTTTTAAGAAAAAATTTTTCGTATCTGATAATACTTTCCCAATTCACACCTCTTGGATTTCAGTCAGATCATCACAGGTCTTTAAGTGCAACGCATAGCCTATTAATAACAAAAGGTCTTACCGATTTTTGCAAATCGGTAAGACCTTTTTATGTTTTATGATGGATTCTTTCATAATTCCAAACGAAAAACCAGTAACAGATCAGCGGCCAAATTTCTGATAAAGGAAAACTACCTAGTCTCTGCTACGGGTTCCTATGCTATTTGTTCCCGTTAAGTTGCCACTGGGCACTGTGGCTCTGTAGCTCCACCATACGGCGGTAGAGTCCTCCTTTTTCCATCAGCTCCGCAGGCGTGCCCTGCTCGGCCACCCGGCCATTTTCCAGCACCACGATGTGGTCCGCCCCGGCCACGGTGCGCATCCGGTGGGCGATGACCAGCACCGTCTTGCCTGCCAGCAGGCGGGAGAGGGCGCCCTGCACCTTGGTCTCGTTCTCTACATCCAGGCTGGCGGTGGCCTCGTCCAGCAGGACGATGGGGGCGTTCTTCAAGAGCGCCCGGGCAATGGAGATGCGCTGCCGCTCCCCGCCGGAGAGCTTCGCCCCGTTTTCTCCGATGGGGGTGTCGTATCCCTGGGGCAGACGGCGGATGAACTCCCCACAGTTGGCGGCCTCCGCCGCGGTCCGCACCTCCTGATCGGTGGCTCCTCGCTTGCCCAGGCGGATGTTCTCCATCACGGTATCGTCAAAGAGCACCACATCCTGGAACACCATGGAGTAGTCGGTCAGCAGCGCCTCCGGGTCCACGGTGGAGATGTCCACGCCTCCTACCCTGATGGTGCCCTCCGTAACATCCCACAGCCGGGCGGCCAGCCGGGCGCAGGTGCTCTTGCCGGAGCCGGAGGGCCCCACCAGAGCGGTCACTTCACCCTCCCGGGCGGTAAAGCTCACACCGTCCAGTACCTTCTTCTTGTCGTAGGCGAAGCCCACATGGTCGAACACAATGTCGTGGCCCTTGGGCTGGAACACCTCGGCCCCCTCTGCGGTGGGCGTATCATAAATCTCGTTCATGCGGTCGGCGGACACCTGGGACACGAACAGTTCTGCGATGAGGGCCAGGCTCTGGTCGAAGGGGGCGTACACACGGGTGATGACCAGCAGGAACAAAAACAGCAGCATGAAGTCGATCTGCCCGGAGAGGATCAGGCTGGCCCCCGCCAGGATGGTGGTGGCTACCCCCAGGCGCATGATGACGCTGGCCGCATTGACAAAGATGCCGGTGCCCAGCTCGCCCTGGATGGTGACCTTCTCATGGTCGTCGATCTTCTGGTTGAGCCCGGCCAGATAGCGCGCCTCCTGGTTGGTGGCGCGGATTTCCCGGACATTTTCCAACGCCTCCTGGATGCCGTCGGAGACACGGACCGCGGCCTGTTTCGTCCGTTCCGAGGCGCGGGCCGAGATCTTCCGGGTGCCGAACAGCAGGCCGAAGGCCACCGGCACCCCCCACAGGCAGGCGATGGTCAGCCGCCAGTCATATACCAGCAGGCACACCGCGATAATGGCCGTGGAGATGTAGGCCCCGTACAGGTACCCCAGCACATGGGACCAGACGTGCTCCATGCGGTTCACATCACCCATGAGGGTCTCGGTCAGGTCCGCCAGATCCCGCTTGCCGAAGTAGCCCAAGGGCAGCTTGCGCAGCCGCTCCGCCAGGCTGAGACGGGTGGACTTCACCTCGTTATAGACTAGGCCGTAAGTGGCGTGGTACTGCTGCAGGTGGGTCACGAAGGACAGAATGACAAACGCGATTACCAGCCCAAGAAAGAGCGCCGGGCCGGGCAGCGGCGCTCCGTCCGTCAGGGTTCCCATCAGGCCGTACATCAACAGGTACAGGATGCCCATGCCGCCCATGACGACCAGATTGACAATGACCGTCCAGAAGGCGCCCTTTTTGGTGTTTTTCACGCCCTGGTCGGTGAGGGCGTATTTGCGCTGAAAGCTTTTGCTGAACATCTTCTTCACCCCTCTCTCACTGCTCGCTGGTGATCTTCCACTGGACCGCTTGGTTGTAGTCCGCCCACATCCGGGCATAGAGCCCGCCGGCGGCGGTCAGCTCCTGATGGGAGCCCTGCTCCACGATGCGGCCCTCCTCCAACACCAGAATCTTGTCCGCGCCCACAACGGTGGACAGGCGGTGGGCGATCATGATAACGGTGCGGCCCCGGGTCAGCTCGGAGAACGCCTTTTGGATCAGCGCCTCGTTCTCGGGGTCCGCGAAGGCGGTCGCCTCGTCAAGGACCACGATGGGCGCGTCCTTTAAGATGGCCCTGGCCAGGGCGATGCGCTGCTGCTCGCCGCCGGAGAGATAGGTCCCCTCGGAGCCGATCAGGGTGTCCATGCCTTGGGGCAGCTTCTCCAGAATGTCCCCGCACTGGGCGGCCATCAGCGCCGCGCGCACCTGCTCCCGGGTGGCGTCGGGGCGGGCGGCCCGGACATTTTCCAAGATAGAGGCTTTGAACAGGCGGCTGTTCTGGAACACAAAGGCGATCTGGTCCATGAGCACATGGGGGTCGATCTGCCGCACATCCACGCCGCCCACCTTCACCGCGCCGGAGGCGGCGTCCCAGAAACGGGGGATCAGGCTGGCGGCGGTGGTTTTGCCGCCGCCGGAGGGCCCCACCAGGGCCACAGTCTGTCCCGGCTCCGCTGTGAAGGAGACATGGGAGAGGGCGGGCGTCTCCGCACCGTCGTAGGTAAAGCTCACATCCTCAAATTCCACACGGCTGCTCTGGGGGGACTTGGGATGCTCCGGCACTTTCAGCTCGGGAGCGCCCATGACCTGATCAATGCGGCCCAGAGCGGTGCCGGCCAGCATGATGCCCGATGCGGCAAACATGATTTTGGCAAGGGCTGTGGAGATGATGGCGGAGAACACCGCGTAAAAGGCGAAGTTCGTGACAAACCCCGCAAAGTCGCCCCCGGCCAGGGCACCCGGCGCCAGGAACAGGGCCGCCGGAACCAGGAACACAAAGGCCCCCTCGGTGAAGGTCAGGTTGACGGATTGGGGTGTCCGGCAAATATCCGCCTGGTAGTGCTCGGCCTTGGTGCTGTAGTCCTCAATAGCCTCCTGGAACGCCTTGAAGGAGTAGACGGTCTGCTGGAAGATCTTGACCACCGGGATGCCACGGACATACTCGGTGCCCGCTTTGGTGATGCGGTCCAGGGCTGCCTGATACTCTGCCAGAATCTTGGCGTTTTTGCCGCCCATCATGGAGAACATGGCCACAATGGAGATCACCGCTGCCAGCAGGCAGGCCGCCCCCATCCGCCAGTCAAAGACGAGCATCATCACCAGCATGGCGGCGAACAGAGTGATGGTGCCCACGATGTCCGCCAGGTTGTGGGCCAGCAGGGTCTCCGTGTCGGCCGCCGCCGCGTCCAGCCGCCCGCGGATGAGGCCGGAGGCGTTGGAGTCAAAAAAACCCAGCGGGGCCTTCATCACATGGGCCACGCCCTGCTTGCGGATGTTGGACGCCGTGCGGAAGGCCGCCAGATGGGTACACATCAATCCCGCGAAGTACAGGATGATGCCGGCCACCGCAAAGGCGAACGCCAGCCAGCCGTATTGGGCGACGCTCTGCGCCTCCGTCCAGTCCGGCGCCACCGCGATCAGATCCCGGGCCGCCAGCCAGATGCAGATGTAGGGCGCCATGCTCAGCAGCATGGACACCGCCGACAGGGCCAGCCCCAGGAAGGTCAGCCCTTTGTGGCTGCCCGCGTAGTCCAGCAGGACGGCCACATCGCTCTTTCTCTTCTGCTTCATGAAAAAACCTCCTCTTGAAGTTAGTATAAACTAACTATATTTCAAAAAGATAGGGGATTATTCCCCCATCAGTTTTGACCAACCAGCGGTGTAAAACGCCCGCAACTGATCCACATCCCGCATCGCCTGATCCCGGGGCATATCGTGAACCACGATCTCAAAGATGCCATTGAACATCCCGCTGGCGATGATATGGCACAGGGATTTGTCCAGCACCGGGATGTCCCGGCTCAGGCGGCGGAGCACCTCCATGTAGCGTTGGGTGTACTCCACCTCTACCTCCACCATGTTATGGACGAAGTGCTCATAGCTGGTCCCCTCCGCACAGCAGAGCAGCAGCTTCACCGGCTCCCGGTGGGCGCAGATATAGTCCACCATCCAGTCCACACATCTACCGGACTCCAGGCCCATGTGCTCCGGCTGCTCCTTTTCCGGCAGTTCGGCAAAGGTAGTCTGTGCTTCCATAAAGCGGCCCATGAGGGCCGCGGCGTGGGGCTCCACGATAGAGTTGAACAGGGCCTCCTTGCTGGAAAAGTAGCCGTAAAAGGCCCCAGTGGTCACCCCGGCGTTCTTTACAATCTGCCGCAGGGAGGCTCCCAGAAATCCCTTGTCCAGAAATTCCGCCAAAGCCGCCTGCTGAATTTTTTCCAGTGTAGCAGTGGACCGCTCCTCCATTCAAACTTCACCGCCTTATAACAGTGTTATATAACGGTGTTATTATACCATTGAGCGGAAAAGGTGTCAACTTATCTGAAAATACTTTTTGTGATCATATCAGCTACAAAGTTGTAGGCGAACCGGCCCGCCGCTGTACTGTGACAGGACACAAGGTATACGGCATCGGGCACAGTGTGCCGCTTGTTCTATATAGTTACGAAGAGTTCTCTGTCCGCTCTGCCGATGTTCTGCTGGAAAGGGATTTGACATACAGAGTTTTTATACAGCCTTTGTTTTCGGAGGCAGAGCAGTATGGCTATCCTGCTGGGATGGCTTTTGCTTAAAAATTGAGGGTTGACGAGTGAAGAAAAGCCATATAAAATAATATCAAAAATATTTGATATGAAGAGGGCTTTATGGAAAGAGATTATAGGGCGGCGGCTCGGGTATTCAAGGCGTTGTGCGATCCCAAGCGCTTGGCCATTTTGGAGGAGCTGCGCGGCGGGGAAAAGTGCGCCTGTGTCTTGCAGGAGCCCATGGAGCTGACCCAGTCCGGGCTATCCTACCACATGAAGGTGCTGTGCGAGTCCGGCTTGGTGGAGAGCCGGCAGGAGGGCAAGTGGACCCACTACCAGCTGAGCAGGACGGGCAGGAAGTGCGCGGTGAAGCTGCTGCTGGAGCTGACTACGCCGGTTACAGAACAGGGGACACCGCTTGAATAGCGGGAGCGGAACGCGCCGTCACAGTAGATGGCGTGTTTTCCAGCAAAGCATCAAAAAAACTTGATCTATAATACATAAAGGGAGGCGGAACGATATGGAGTTATGGAGCCTGTTTCAGGAGCAGATTTTGGGCATGAGGTGGCTGAACGAGTGGCTCGGACGCGGCCTGTCCGCGCTGGGCCTGGATATCCATGGACGGCTCGGCGGCAGTGTACAGTTTTTCCTGTATGACAGCTTGAAAATTACAGTACTGCTCTGTGTTCTGATTTTTTCTATTTCCTATATACAGAGCTATTTCCCACCGGAGCGGAGCAAGCACATTTTGGGCCGGCTCCACGGCGTGGGCGCCAATCTGGTGTCCGCCCTGCTGGGGACGGTGACGCCCTTCTGCTCCTGCTCGTCCATCCCGCTGTTCATCGGTTTTACCAGCGCGGGGCTGCCCCTGGGCGTCACCTTTTCCTTTCTGATCTCCTCGCCGATGGTGGACTTGGGCAGTCTGGTGCTGCTGATGAGCATCTTTGGGACTAAGGTGGCCATTTTCTATGTGGTGGTAGGGCTGGCGCTTGCCGTGGCGGGCGGTACACTTCTGGAGCGGCTGCACATGGAGAAGCATGTTGAGCAATTCGTCTTTTCGGCCGGCAGTATAGACATTGAGTCGCCCGAGCTGACAAGGCGAGAGCGGGTGCGGTACGCAAGGGAGCAGGCTGTGTCCACCTTCAAGAAAGTAGCCCCCTACATCCTGGTGGGCGTGGGGCTCGGCGCGGTGATCCACAACTGGATACCCGAGTCATGGATTGAGACTGTTCTGGGCGGCAGCAATCCCTTCGGCGTTGTCCTGGCCGTGCTGGTGGGCGTCCCGATGTATGCGGACATTTTCGGTACGATCCCGGTGGCGGAGGCCTTGCTCGCCAAGGGCGCGCAGCTCGGTACGGTCCTGGCCTTCATGATGGCGGTCACCACGCTGAGCCTGCCCTCGATGATCATGCTCCGCAAGGCGGTGAAGCCCAGACTGCTGGGGCTGTTTATCGCCATCTGCACAAGCGGTATTATCCTCATCGGCTATCTGTTCAACGTGTTCCAATTCTATCTGATTTCCATTTAGGAGGTAACGAAACATGGGACTGTTCGGAAAAAAGAAAAAGGGTACGCCCCCGCCCTGCTGTGGCCGTACCCCTGAAACGGCGGTGCGGGTGGGAGCGGACAAGACCGCCGCCAGCGTCAAGGTGCTGGGCTCCGGGTGCGCCAGGTGCAGCGCCCTGGAAGCGGCCGTCCGTGCGGCTTTGGCGGAGCTTGGGGCTGTCTCTTATACACATCTCCGAGCCCACGAGACCGGAGCCTATCTC
>OWID01000128.1_pt1 | contig 37644 bp, 44 predicted proteins | sample 1732661 | NCBI WGS metagenome assembly OWID01 (sample SAMN05065739, study PRJEB22554) | human gut metagenome | biome: ENVO:2100002; feature: ENVO:00000062; material: ENVO:00002003 | host: Homo sapiens | place: USA
GGTAGATCCCGGTGGATTCAAGGAAGCAGCGGCTTTCAAGAGAATACATCTCCTGTGCTTCCTTTATTTTTGAGACGGCAAGCTCACGGGACTGCGGATCAGAATGAATGATCTTAAAAGGCTTACCAGTGAGGATGCCATTGGGGAGCATGATGGACATCCAGGTGAAATCTGCGCCGACATCAAGCCCGACTGAGAGGCAGGGGATGCTTTCGAACATCTCCAGAACTTTATGATAGTGCATGGTAATATCCTTTCCGGCAGGCATCCATTTCCAAAGGGTGGATACACAACCTAGCGGCTTATACAGGTATAGCCTGAGGCTTCCCAACCAGCCAAAACATAAATCACCACCGAAAGGATTGACAGACTTTCTAAGAGGTATCGCCAGCCAGAAGGCCGGCTCCCAAGGAGGAAACGTCAATGATCCTGCCTTCAGTGATTATACCTCTATATTTCGTCTGGTGCATTAAGGAAACCTCAGACACGGTAAATAAAGTTGTCCTATAACTTCTGATGGAGGGGGAACTCCTCCTTCCGTTATATCTATATAGATTTATTAGATTGGACTTTGTAACTATTAACCAGTAGTCGTTCTTGACTACACCATTATTATACTAGGAGGTACTCCCATGAATGAACTTCTAGTTGATAGACTAAAATCTGCAAGAATTGCAAGCGGATTAAAACAGCAAGATGTCGCTGAAAAAATGGGGATAAAGGCGAACACAATAAGTAATTGGGAAAAAGGAAGAACCGAACCCGATATAGATTCTTTTGTAAAATTATGCGATATCTATAAAATTGACTGCGCCTCCCTATTATCTGACGTATATGCTTTCGATAGAATAGGAACGGATATATCCCTTACTGAATATGACCACATCAAAAAATACCGTGACCTTGACGACCAAGGAAAAGAGCATGTTGATTCCGTATTGGACTGGGAAACTGAGCGGACAGTAACCATCCGCGACCTTAAATCCAAAGCAGGAATTATTACAAACAGGGAAATGCAGGAGATATGGGACGAAATCCCGAAAACGCCGGAAGAACTTGAACGGATGTACCCTCTTGTGAAGCATTCAGTCCGCAAAAAAGATATTGGGTGACCTTGTTTCAAGGCACCCAGTTATCCCGAAATTAAAATTTTTAGTCTTAACTTATAAACAGTATCAATTGTGTCTCGCCAATGAAGCCTACATTGTAGTAAATGGTATGTATGGGTTTAAAGTAAATAGCATAAACGTTTTTCTTTTTACATTTTATATATCCACTTCTCATAGCTAGCACTCCTATCTTCTGTTTGGGAAAGACTGGATGCGTATCTATTATAACTGGAGGATATTGGCAACTGTACCCGGTACATACTGGAAATTATTTGGGAAGGATTATAACTAAATAGATATGCATACATAGGCCGTTGCGGTATTGTCCACCGAAGCGGCTTATATAAATTATCGAAAGGAGAAATAGTATGGCAAGTATACAAAAGCGTGGGAATAGTTACAGAATCAGTGTAAGCAATGGCTACACATCAGGTGGAAAGAAAATAGTAGAAACAGCCACGTGGACGCCTGAACCAGGAATGAAATCAAAAGAAATAGAAAAAGCCCTGAATGAATTTGTTGTAGATTTTGAGCGCGATGTCAAATCGGGAAAAAACATAAAAGGGGCACGGATGACATTGAAGGAATTGTCCAAAAGCTATCTGGATGATGTGAAGCCTCCTGTTCTGGCCCGTACAACTTATGCGGACTACAAAAAACGTCTGGAACTGCGGCTAATACCTGCTTTGGGCCACATCGAAATAGGAAACATCCGTCAGAAGGACATTAACGATTACAAAAAAATGTTACATGAAACCTATATTAGCTCAAGCACAAAAAAGCCACTCTCGGAAGCATCTATCACCAAAGACTGCCTTATTGTAAGTGCAATGCTTAGTTATGCAGTATCTCAAGGTCTGTTGGAAATGAATATTCTAATCTATTCAGGAAAGGTTACGGGGCGCAGGAAGCCACGCAAAGAGGTTAAGCCAAAGTATTTTACCGTTGAGCAATTAATACGCTTTATTGATGCCCTGGAAACGCCTATAGATGTGGTTCACGAGGAGCACACTACTACGATCAGAGGGAAAACATATGCAGTCAAGCCCTACACGCAAACATTTCGCGTAAAGCTAAAATGGAAACTGTATTTTTATATCGCTATGTTTGCAGGAGACCGCCGCGGGGAAAATATATCCCTCACCTGGAATGATTTGAACATGGACACCAGGGAAATAAGGTTGAGTACATCAACCGATTACGTGGATGGAACCATGGAACTGAAAGACACCAAAACCCATAACGAGCGTGAAAATACCCTTCCCTCCTATGTAATTGAAATTGCCAAAGCCTGGAAGTCAGAACAGATGCAGGAATCCATGAAGCTGGGCGACAAATGGAAGGGGTACCACGGGAAAGACTATGATAAGAATTTCATATTCACACAACGTGATGGAACACAAATGCATATATGCAGTCCCGCCGGGGAGTACAAAAGAATCATCCGGCTATACAACCAATATATTGCCGATTCTCCTGAAAAGAAAATCCCTGAAAATGTACCGCCTCATGGGCTGCGGCACAGTGTCGCAGCTATATTGATAGCCAATAATGTAGATGCCCGAACCGTCGCCGGCATATTGGGGCATGCCGACCCAACTACCACGCTTAATATATATTCCTATTTTTTTAAGAACAAAGGCAAGGAGGCCGCGGGAATCATGGAGGAAACATTATTATCTGCAAGACTTGTAGTAACCAAATAGTAACCAAAAAATATTTATGTTAACTATATGATGTGAAATAAAAAAGAAAAACCCTTGATTTACAAGGGTTTCAATAGAGCTCCCGGCCGGACTTGAACCGGCGACCCACGCATTACGAATGGACTTTTATTCCTTATAAATCAAGGTTTTCAACGTTTTTTCGTCATTTCTTGGTTACTGTTATGTTGTTTTATGTGGCTATTTTATGGTAAAAACACGTCTTTTGTGGTGTCGTAGTAACCAAATAGTAACCAATTATCAGGGCGGGCCCGGCCATTCCGATACCCACCTGTTTCTTTCAAGTCCTGTTACCCGCAGTTATAGAAAAACATTTAAGTTAGAGAAGAAAGGAAAAAAGATGAACCGCGTCATGCTCAGATAACCGAAAATGCAAAATATCAGGAGACCCGTAAAATGGCGGAAATGATAATCGATGTGGATATATCAGCCATGTGGTTTTTGACATAGAGATCGTCAGATACCTAATGCCGGCTAATGTAGGAAACAGGGCGGAGCCATGGGGAAGCTGCCGCCCTACTGATTAATGAGCATATTTATATAACGTTTTTCAGTCGATTTGTGACGCAAAAGCGCACAAAAGCCACCCAGCGTAAGGGATACTGAGCGGCTTTGCATGAATACTCTTTCTGATACGCCAGAAAGATATATGAATTAATACGAGCGAATTTATTATATCATTTCTGCGACCTTCTGGCAAGAGGTGTGTTTAAAAAATAGACGGCGTGAAGCGCCTTTAGAAGTAAGGCGGCCCAAACGGACCGCCTTTTTCTTACCACTTCAACTGACCATGTCAACCTGACACGGTCTATCCCGCCAACATCTTCACCGAGTTCTCCTGAATAAAGTTCTTGATCTGCTCATATCCCCAACCGCAGCTTATCAGGCTGCTCACCAACATTTCCATAGACTCAATCTGTTTAAGCTCATCAGCCGTCACATAATCCCGGATACTTTCCTTTCCCTTAACCTCATACTGTTCCTGTAGTTCCTTCATGGTCTTTCCAAAAATAGTCTGATAAATAAACTTTGTGTAATTAGGATATATAAATTTCTTATGAGGGCTGTCGGCTACCTTCATTTTGATTGTATCTGTAAGAATATGGCGAACGATTACTCCTTTATCCCGTTCGATCTGCCATTGCTGACGCTCTGTATAGATTCGTTTGAGTTCAGCTTCCATGGCATTAAAAGCCTTGATATAATCCAGTTTCCACTTTAACGCTTTTTCGCCGGTGAAGCCCATCGCAAGTAAAGAAAATCCGTCTCTATCCATTTCGTACATGGGGTATTCTTTTCCGCGGCTCTTATATGTTGTCTCTTTAAAAAAACTGGCGGCTGAATTTTCAGCCGTGAGATTCTCAATTGCCTGAATGACATTTTTATGTTCCTTCTCAAAATGCTCCGCTACTTTAAGACTTGTTGTTACTAATTTTTCCTCATATCTCTTACCAGTAATTTCTACTAACATAAAATTCATCCTTTCTCTGATTTTATTTTTGGAAAATAGAAAAGCCACGGGATTCCTCCCATAGCTTCAGTCGCATCATTATTCTGTTGTTTGCTATTCCACCCACTGCACCTCAAGATTGCCCTGTGCAAGGTTGTTCGTTACCATCAGCGCCCCGTATGTCGCCATATCAGCCATTGATGGGTTAAGCATATAGACCAGGCCGCCAATCACAGTGTATCCAGTAACCATGTTCCCGGAATCGTCCACGTAGAACCATTTATTCTTATATTTGATCCACCGCGCCTTCTGCAACTCGCCGTTAATCGTAAAATGCCAGTTCCCGGCGCCGTCCTCAAAACTCTTTACATCGTCCTCCTGGCCGCGGATCCGCAGGCAGAAGTCCGTCCATAACTCCGGATTATCCATCATCTTACGAGGGCACCATTTCCGTTTGGCGTCATAGTGCCGGATCACTCGATCAGCAGGGATCCCCGTCTCCTCAATCAGATACCGTACCAGATCCACGCAGTTAAGCCGCGCCTTATTGTAGTCGCTGTCAGGATTAACGCAGATCTCGATGTTGATCGTGTTGTTGTTATTGACTCCAGCCACCAATGGAGTGCCGTACTGCTTGCCGACCGCCCATGCGCCGTCTGTATGGTTGAGAGTCTGGTAGATCGCCACATCGTCAACGTAGTAGTGGACGGACGTGGCGATGTTGCCGTTGACGTGTGCTCTGGCGTGAGATTCGGCTCCGGCCCCTTTGTTGAAATTATCAGTCTCATGGATTACGATGTACTTTGGGTGATTCTGGCTTGCATAGCAATTGATCTGTTTGATTTGTTTTGTAATAGGTAACATAGTTAGCCTCCAATCTAAAAAAGGGCCCAGCCCCCCCAGGCCCATAAAAGTTGTGATATTACAACCGTTGCGATATCGCAAGCAGCTTATTTTGTCAGCTGCTTGTACGCCTGGTTGATACCGGTAGCCGCAAGCCCCGATACAGTTCCAACCGCCGCCGCGTTGATGATGTCCGCCGCCGGGAAGTCGGGCATCGTGTACATGCCTGCAACGCCCAGGATTGCCCCAATAACGCCGCAAATTACCGGCAGCCACTTATTGTCTACCGCCGTCGCTTTCACCGCCATAGCGGCCAAATAGCACAACGCTGTGATACCTGCTACACTTGCAATTCCTAAATCCATAATTACCCCTCTCTTTCCAGATCCCCAATTCTGTGATTGACGACCTTAATCTGCTCCTGCATCACGGCCTGAGCCTCCTCTAACTTATAGGTCCGCTCAATTACCGTGTTATGCCTGTCCACTTTTTTCTCTAACTGCTCTAACCGGTAGGCGGTCAGCTTCGCAGACGCAAACACACCGGCAAATGTACCGATTGCACTGCCTCCCAGGCCGATCAGAGCCACCATTACATCTGTAGGCATATATAAGCCCTCCCGTCAGTTATTCCGGATTTTCTTTCAACCACGCTTCTGTCTTGGGCCGCCAAAAGTTTGGTACTTCATCGATCGTGATAATACCTCGCCTGATCCGTGTTCCGTAAAATGCTCCCATTAAACCGTACCTCCTTCTGCTAGTGTTCCAACCACTTTACCAAGATCATCAATTGCCCCGTCCTGCACCGCCTTACCTTCCTCCAGCGCGTCCAGGCGCTTTTCCTCATCCGTTTTCTCGCGGAGGCTATAAGTTGTAAGCACCGTACCATCTGCGGCCACCATGGACGTTTCAGATACAAGTACAAGGTCAGTATAATTACCTACCACTAACCCATCACCGTTCTTAATCTGCACTGCGGTGAGATTGTCATGAGTCAGCGCCTCCCAGGTCGTTACCATGGCCGCCCGGTTTGCCGCCGCCACCTGTATGGATCCCAGGCTTGCGCCTGCCTCCAACTCGATAATAGTTCCATTTTTTAAGATCATAGTGTCTTTCACCATGTACCTCCATTCTGAAATATACGACCCTCACGGGTTAGGTTGACGAGTTTCTTATTCGTGCAAATTAGTGATATGTCCCCCGGATTACTCCGGGGGCTGGCCCGCCTTAGTATGCATTGTCAATAGGCCTGGCGGGATCTGTTAAATAGTGATTTAACGGCAATGGTTATTGGTAACAAAAAAATTACGTGGAACACATATTGCGTGGTAACCACAGACGAGAATGGAAATTGTAATATACCATTTGGTTATACCTTTGCAGATACCGATATCTGTGTAATACCTATGGTAGCGTATTCATATGAGCAATGCTCGGCCAGTGTACGCGGAGTTAATACTACCGGATTTTCAGTGTCCGTAAACGTAGCCGGGCAACATTGGACGAATAAGGAGATCACACTAATCTGGGTCGCCATCGGCAACAAATGATCATTTAAGTTGTGGTGGTAGTAAGGTATCCTATGAGATTATTATCCACATACATTTTTACACGGCCATTAGCAATCGTAAAAGTGACCGGATTAGTGGGACATGTCGATACATACCCAACCTGATTACTATCAATATGGGCAAGAATCTGTCCGCTGACATTTTCTAGCGATATGGGATTATTCCGGCTGGTAACGACGATTCCCGACGCGGCCGAACCAGTATATAATTTGGATTTGAGTTGAGTATTTCCATTTGTAACCTCACCTAAATCACTATTTTGCTTATCAAGCTGATCTTTTAAAATTTTTCCAAAACGTGCATCCAGTGCATAGCCTTCTTCCGTGCAGAGGCCATCATTTATCAACTTTCCCACCGTAATAAGACCGTTTCTTATATTATTAAAATCCTCACAGAATTTCTTTAATGTCCCAAATAAGTTTCTCAGTTTCTTTCCATTTCCTATAACAGGAAATTCATCTGTTACGGCATCAAAGGTATTTACCGTTCGGTCGGAAGCGTCTCCGCTCGCTGCCTCATGTGCCGCCTCTCCCTGTGCCTTTGCATAGTCACCCTGTGTCTGTGCATACGCAGCTTTTTCATTTGCCAATGTTGCTTTTCCATTTGCATTACCTGCTGCCGTATTGGCTGCCTGGGTTGCCGTATCTGCATTTATTTTCGCTGCATTGGCCGCCTGTGCCGCAACGTTTGCCGCTTCTGCTGCCGCTTTCGCCTGTTCCTTGGCTGTGTTTACGGTTTCTGCGGCAGAGTTTGCACTCTGGGCCGCATTGTTCGCTGCTTCCGCTTTGCTGTCCGCATTCGTAGCAGCTGTATCTGCTCTCGATTTAGCCGCATTCGCTGCTTCCGCTGCCGATTCCGCATTTGTCTTTGCTGCATTGGCTGCCTGTGCTGCAAGATTCGCCGTTTCCGCTTTACTGGAGGCGTTCGCAGCTGCCGTATCCGCTCTTGACTTGGCCGCATTCGCTGCTTCCGCTGCTGCTTGCGCCTGTTCCTTCACTGTATTTATAGTTCCTGCGGCGGCATTTGCCCCCTGAGCTGCTGTATTCGCATTAATCACTGCCTGCTCTACCGTTCCGGCCGCCGTGTTCGCCCTGTCTATGGCCTCCTCTACACCTACGGCCGCCTGATTGGCTCTCGTGATTGCCGCTTCCACTCCTGTAGCGGCTTGATTAGCTCTTGTGGCGGCCGCATCCGCCTGATTCGCGGAGAGCGTCGCCCGGTCTGCTGCCTGACCGGTTTCGCTTATTTTCTCCTCAATCTTTTTTTCCAACTGCTCCAGCTCTGTTAAGCCTCCACTGTATGTACCGGGTGTATTTACTGTATCACCAACATAAAATGCGCCCTTGTTTGTCGCCCATTTTACCTCCCCGTCGCCGTTAAAACCACGCAGGGATATCCATACCGTTCCAATGTCACGCAAAGCATTGTCCGATACACTCCAGCTTAATAGAATGCCCTGATCGCTAACGGTTTTATCGATAATACAGGTATCCTTTTGTTCTCCTTTATATTCCAGATCCAGGCGAAAGGTTAAATCACTGATATCAATTCCACGATGCAGCCGGTCAATATAGAATAACTTTACTTCCGAGTTATTATCATAGGTTGTTCCTATCTGCCTTTCATCAATAGGGATTATCAGCTCTCTCCCGCTTACAGTAATCATACCTTATACCCCTCTTTTATTCTGAGTATTCTGCCTCTTTCATAATTTTTCCTGCCTCGGAGACCTGGTCCTCCGAGTTTTTCAGTACCTCATATACTGATCTCGGCATTTCTACCTCTTCTCCGCGTTTTACCAGATACCCCACACCATTTACCCCTACAAACACGGGAGCACTATATTTATCATTGTCTTTAAACAGGCGGAACTTTACCAGATCTCGCGTATCTCCGGAGGCTTCCCTTCCTCCTGCTTCCATGTTCTCTTTTACAGTCCCGTTCTCTTTTATAGCCTCATTCTTTTCTGCTCTCGCTGCCATATTTCTTCCTCCTTTAGTTTGCTTTATGATCGTTAAATGTCGATGCACTCTCAATTCTTATCATATACTGCTGCGACAGGATTTCAGTTACTTTCATCGCTTTCCACCCGATTGTTGCCCTCTGGTTTAACGGATCAGCAGTTCCTCCGGATCCCAGCTGTTTAATAATTGTCTGCAAACCTCCGCCTTCTACTTTTGTTGTTCCATAGGCGTTGGCTCCCATCACAAGAGTGGAGTAGACGTCCACGTTTTCTTTTCCGGCACTTGCAAATTTCTTCGCCTCCGTCGTTTCTACAAAGCGCACCCCGTCCAGCTCTCCGATTTCTCCTTTATAGATTCTTTCAGGGTTTTTATATTTCACGACACTGATAAAATCCGGATCGTTTTTGATATCATACGCGCAATCAGGATGAATAATCGCGAAGTAGCTTCCATCGATTTTAGGAGCATTCTGCACTCTTAAAAATCTGGCTGCAAGTTTAATCGCCTTTACAGTCAGTTTCATTTCAGATGTTATTTCCGTTCGTACGCTCACCTGTCCTTCTGCATACTGGACATTGGTTCCCGCATTTAATACTTCCCTTGAAATCGTATCCAGGGTCTCCCCAGCTTGCGCCCCAATTAGGTTACCGGCTTCGATAATATTATTATCTATGGAGGTCATGGTCAGTACATCAGACAGGGATACATAATCTCCGTACTGCTTTACCTCCGCCTCCAGATTGGTAACGCTCAGTTTCTTTCCATTCGGTGTCACTCCCTCAGTTAATGGAGTCAGTGCTTTCCCAAGAGCATCGTATTTTCTGAATTCGATTTTCTTTCCTCCGTTTTTGGGAATATCTCTTTCCTGTGCAAACTGATCATGCACCAGGTTTGGTTCTGCGTTTCTTAACAGATTTTTGTCATAGAACGTTTTCATCTCTACGGATAATCCACCATCCGTGGTAACGTTTGTATTCATAGATGTTTCAAAAAGTCTCAAATTTATTTTATATTTCTGCATGGTTTTTCCTCCTACTATCAGTGATTCTTTTTCTGCAATATTCACTTGCCGGCCCCGCTTGTCCCCTATAAGCTTATAATTTCTCCGCTTCTGGCTCTCTTAATCAGTTCAAGCATCTCCTCATTGCTCATTTTGCTTACATCTATTTTCGATGTTGAAGCCGCATTTCCTGCAATCTGGTTTTCGGTTGGCCGGGAATACCCGGACCGTATGGTGTCTGCCACCTGCTTCTTCGTACTTTTTTCAGTCTGTACCATGATTCCGCTGACGATCTCATCATGATGGACTGCTTTATAAGCGCCTTCCACATCCCATCCGGCGCCTAAAAGCTGAATAAAGCCCGGATTCTGTAACTCTTTTTCCATATTAAATTCTGGAAAATGCTTTCTGCATTCTCCCGCTTCCCGGTCCCATCTCGCCCAGGCCAGATCTCTTTGACGGATCTGTTCGCTCCTTCGCTGCATCTCGATTAATTGGCTGTTTTCTGCCTTCATTTTTAGCATATTTTTGTACTGCTCGACTGACAGCCCTTCTTTTAATGCTGCTGATTCGTAGAAGTCATTATCATCTTCTATCGCCTTGATAATATCTTCCACATTCCCGCTCTTCACTCCGAAATGCTCCGAAAGAAGGTTTATAAGCGGTACATACTCGGTAAGCTGTCTGTTCAGCCTTACGGCCTCTGCATCTCTTAATGATACTGCTTCATGAATCCTGGAATCAAAAAGATCCTTGTATTCGCCTTCAATCAAGGTTTCAAATTCCTTCTGCCTCTCTTTCGGTGTCTTTTGATTCTTGTTTCCTTCCTCTCCGACTCCCTGCGCTTCTTCCTGACCTTCCCCTGCTTCCCCTTCTGTCACTGTGGCAGAGCCTTCACTCACCGTGCCTTCGGCTCCTCCCGCTCCTTCTCCATCAAACAGGTTTAAGGTCATCACTGTTCTATGCTTCATATAGTCTCCTTTCTGTTCTGTTTCCTGTAGCTTATCATATCTGCATTTTCTTTTCCCCCACCCTCATTTGCTTATCGTTACAAATGCCGGATACTCTTCATTCAGCATTTGAAATCCGGTAAAAATCGTATGAATTGTGGTTTTTAGTTCATCCTGTCTCTCCCGTTTCGCCTTCACACGAATCCTGATATCCCCTGATTCACATTGGCTATCCATCAGATCCAATTTTCCTAAACTCCCCATGATTCTTATGGTTTCCAGCAAAGTACACGCAAGGGTGGAAATAGCTGCACACACCACGTCACAGCCTTGCGGAAGATGATTTGCAGCACCATATCCCGCATGTCCTCTGATGCTAATTACATATCCTGCCTTTTCTTGATATTCCATTCTTATCACTGTCATTTATTCTCCGATCTGCGTAGCCTGCCTTGTCTTTTCCCGACTGTCTTGTACCCTCTTATTTTCTTTTTTCACCCCTTCCCCCAGGCTATTCACTTCCTGGCTCCTCGTATCCCCTGCGTCAGAAACAGAAGGCATCTCTCCCGTCCCTAATACGGCCGGAAGAACTGTTTGCAGCCGGTTATCCCCTGTAGACTGGGCGATGACTCCGGCCATCTGCTGCACTGCCATCTTCAGCTGTTGTACCTGGTCATACAGAGTTTTATTTTCGGAAACCTTTTTTATTACCTCTTCTTTTCTGTCAAAATCCATAATGGTTAATACTGCCAGTGCCTGGTCCGCATTCTCCGGATTGAAGATCCCCATTCCATATAATTCTTTTGCAAGTTCATTGGCTGCAATCCTGCTGTATGGACTAGCCTTCTGTGCCGATACCTTAATATCAAAGACTGGCTTTCGAATCATGATCGTCTGATCCATGAATACCTGCGTTTGTGACTGAATCATTCCATTATCAAATGTAATGTAGTTTCCTGTTCCGTTCGGTTCCGTAATGCGGTAACATCTGGGCATATCATAAAACTGGCGAATCAGTTCAATCACCATGATCACAACCTGACTGTATGCGGCATACGTCCCATGAATCATATCACGGCTTAACTTGCTTCCGGCTTCTTGCAATGCCGCGATTGCGGAAGCTGCCGTCACTCCCGATGTGGTGCTCCCCTGTGAGAAATCACGGTTCCCTGAGGTCTCTTTGATTTCCTCCACCTTATCCTGCCTGGCTGTTATTACAATATCAGACATTTTAGGAGGCTCTATTTGCCTCAAATTCCTTTCATCTACATCTGAGGTCGTATGTACAAGATCCTTTGAGATATCCGTAAATTCCTCTTCATTAATTCCCGCTGCATCCTTTATGAAATATCTTGGTCTGTTTAAAACCGCATTTTTTAGGATCACCTGATCCAGCTTATCCACATATTCTTGTGGATTTACCATAATATCTATGTATCCGAAACCAACCGGCATTCCTTTCTCTGGGAAAAGGCGGTCAAATACAAAAGGATACATACTATGGTCATACCAGCCCCTGTCCTTCAGTTCTGGATCATTTTCCGAAGCGTATAATAAAACTCCCGGCACAAACTTGCAGTAATGCAGAACTTCCTTGATTACCTTCTCCCCTTCAGTTTCTACCCATGTACGTTTTTTATAATACCAGTCAATCACCTGAACTTTTTCCGTTGTGTCTATATTGCTTTCATAGATATATTCCGGCTTATAAATAATCTGCTGTCCCAGAAGCTGTTCTTTCAATTCCGGATACTCATTAATCAGATCATCTCGGTCACGCAAATCCACAGAAAAAAGATTCTTGGATTTTTGAATATCTTCTATACCTGGCTGCCAGTGTATATTTAATACGTCAACTTTCTTTATCTCGATATCCCCAAGGCCATGTTCCTTTTCCTTGTTCCAGAATACCCCATAGATTCCTGTTCCTATCTTGGACTTATCCCAGCAGCAATCGGAATATGCCTCTTCAAAATGATTCTGCTCTAACACCTTCGGCACTACCTGTGTCAAGATATTTGTAGCCTGCTCATCTGACTTCTCACGGGGAAGAATGGCAGGACACGGGATATTGTCCATGAAATCCGCGTGCTTATTAATAATGGAATTAAACATCCAACCACTTACTGGTTTTGGATCATTCCGGTTCTCTTTACCAGTTTCAAACCTCTCCCAATGATTGCTTTTCCACCACTCCTCCGCATTAATAATCTTTGTCGTATAATTTGCTTTTGCATCCTTATATTTCAGCATCGTCTCTAATGCTTCTTCTATTTCTTTTTTTCCAATTGCTTCTTTCCTGATCTCCTCTGCTTCCATCTCATCACCTATACTCTCATTACTTGATATGTTTTTTCCCGTTCTTCTTTGTATAAATCAAGAGGGTCCTCCAACTGGACCGTTTTTTTCACCGGATTACGGCGTGCAATCATATGTTCCATAAGAAAATATCGGCATTCATCATAGATATGATCTTCCTGTGTCGTATCAATATCCTCTACATTCTTATCATCATATACCAGCTGCGGTATCGTCCTGATAAATTCTTTGCAATTCCGGAATACATAGAACATGGACCGTCCGCCTTCATCAAACGCCAGGCGGTAGTGATACTGCATTTTACCGGCGATTCTATGGTTATCACCAGGGGACCAGTAGACCCCTTCCTTTTCCATAATATCGGCAATGGATTCCCCACGGCTCCTGTCAAAGATGGAAGGGTCCGCTATCCCTACGATTTTTCTTCCTTTCAAATTTTCATCCGTCTCTTCGATTTCCTTAATTCTCCTTGCCTGCTCAGCCGGATCGATCTTGATTCCCTTATTACATTCCCCGGCTACGCATCCATATAACTCCCTGATCCGGTAGATACATCCTTTATAGTCAATAGCGTACCAGCCGACCGAAAACGGTTTTGCATACCCGAAATCATAGCTTCTTCCAATCACCCATCCGTCTGGGATCCGGAACGGCGCAATCACATGGGTGTTCTGCTGTGTATCGTAGTTTTCCGGATCGTCTTTCCATTCTGTAAATACCTGACCCTCAAATGAGTTCCAGTCACCATAAAGCAGCGCATTTCGTTCTGCTTCTGGAAGCATCGCCAGGGAAGCGATATAATCCGGGTTGTTTTCCAGCAAAATCGGATTATCAAATACAGAACTTGGAATAAAAATACGATCTCTTACCATTTCTATGTTCTTTCCTCCAGGCCCTTTTATGCTTACCTTCTGTACCATTCTCGTTTCTGGCTTGGCTGGCGTGATAAACCGGGCCTTTACCCATGGATGACCTGGTCCTCCCGGGTTGGCCGTCGCACGGATATAACACCTGAGTCCAGGTCCGGATGATCTCGCACGGGAAAAGAGATATTCATATTCCTCCTCAGCAAAATGTGTTAATTCATCAAATCCTACAAAATCAAAATGGCGTCCCTGATATTTCAGTTTGTCTTTTGTATGCTGCATATTTCCAAAATAGATGATTGCTCCACTCGGAAACCTCCATGCATGTTTCACCTCATTATACTTTGCTTTGGGGTATGCGTTCTGATACAGTTCGTGAGACCGCCCGATTAAATCTTCCAGTTCCGGGATTGTTTTTCTGAAAATAATAGCCCTGTAATATGGCACATGAACTTGCCTTAATGCCTCCGCAATCAAATAATCCGATTTTCCTCCCCCTGCTGCGCCTCCGTACAGAGCTTCAAACTCCGTTCTTGACATCATTAGCTGCTGCCTTCCCTGCGGAGCCCATATGATTTTATTCTCCTCTATCTTCTTCATTCTCTATCCTTTCTTTCAATTCCTGTATCTGTGTGGATGTCAAAACAACCACACCGGTACCGTCTTCATTCTCCCCGTCTTTTTCAATCACTTTTTCTTTCCACTCATCCGGCTTCCTGTTTTTCAGCCAAAACATGATAGCTTTTATATCCGGTTCGATATATTTTGTTTCCTCTGCATATTCAATAACCTCTTCCTCCCGTTCCTTTCTTCCTGTCTCATCGTAATAGGTTTTTTTCAGCTTAACCGGCTTTTTTACGGTCACTTCATATCCCTGGGTCTTTTGAAACAGGCTGTGTTCTACCAATGCATTAGAAAAATCCTTTCCGGCATACAGGGCTTCTGACACGGATTCATATTTTTTCTTCCATGCGGCCAGGGTAGACCGGCTGATCCCGATCCGGTCTGCAATTTCCTCATCGTTATACCCAGCCCTGGCCCATGCAGTCAGAACGGATAAATTCTCTTTATTTTGTGTCCATTCCTTCCACTGCTGCCTAGCCATGTCTTACCCCCTCTCTTTGGAGTGTAGCATAAGCACCATTCCTTTTCCCCCACCCTCATTTTACTGTCCAGTTTTGTCCGGTTTTGTATGGTTTTTTCAACCGTCTTTTGATTAAAAAATGGTCTTTCTTCTAACAGATACGCGCGCGCGCGTGTGCGCGCGTATCTGTCTTGTTTTCCAGTAATCGATGCACCTATGACGCGAAAGCTGAAAAAGCGGGGAGATTTTCCCCGCTTATCGTTTACACGCTTTACCTGCTGCTATTCTCTATTTTTCCCTCCAGTTCCGAAAATCGTAACCTTGGTAAAGATACTCCCCGTTTACCTTAAATAGCTTCACCTTTGCCATAATTTTTGCTTTTTCAGCCGCATTGCCCTGCTGCCACAGCGGCTTATACTTTCCAGTTAATACCTGACGGATTTCTGATACCGCTTCTTTTTTCGTCTTCCCTTTCTCCATTTTCTCCTTCAGGATCTCCCCTGCAACAGTCTCGAAGGCCTTTTCTGTTTTCATGTCCGTACCATCAAACAGATCAGCAGCGTTCTTTAGCTCTGACAGCGTATATTTGCTTACATAAGAGCCTTCCCCGGAATCCAGGATATCATCATAAAGCGCTTCCTGCTCTGTCTTCCGTTCTATTTCCGGATCGGTTTCCGCCTCTTTTCCTCCGGAAAGCTGCCTCACCCGCTTTTCTATCACTGACTTAATCAGCTTATCTGCATACCCGGCTTTTTTCAGATTATCATAGGCCTCCTCATAAGCAAAAACATCCATTTTCATCAACGCTTCCGCTGCACGGTCTACATCCGGATCTACCATGGTATCATTGATCAATTCTGATTTCACTATCGTATTCAATTTACGGGAAATTGATTCGTTATCAATTCCAGCCTGGTTCAAATCCTCCTTGATCTCCTTCGCAAGTCCTGCATTTCCTCCCTCATACGCTTCCAGCATAATCTTTGCATACCGTTTCAGGTTTTCTTTATTTCTAATTTCATATTTCTGTTTTGTCCATTCGTAATCTGCTTTTCCATCCATTGCGTTTACCGCCGTATTGATCAATCCTTCTGCTTCCCGCATAATACTTTTTATTGGAATTCCAGTTAATTTGCTGCATGCCTGCGCAGTGTATAGGATTACATATTGCGGGGTCAGTTTGCTGTCCCCCTGATACAGCTTTTCTATTTTATCCAATGCATATTTAATATCTTGGAATGCCGACAAGTCTGCCCTTCCAGGGGTATATCCCTGTATAATTGAGGTCACATCTTTCACATACGGGATATAAGTCAGCGGATTCATTCCATCAATAAAATTACTTCTTACATTCTCCTGGTATTTTTCAATCCACTTTTTATCTTTATCATCGTCCCTCATGGCATCAATGACCGCTGCTGCCGCTGCTGTCATAAAATTACTGGCTGTAAATACCCCTGCTGCTCTAACCATACGCTTCTTGGCTCCCGTTTTCTTCTGGACAACTGCTGCCTCCGCACGGTAAAGCATATTATAATTTTTCAACGGTTCTGCCATAAAACTGGTTGCCATTTTATTAAATCCGTTTTCGCTCCTCATGATCTGTGTCCGATGCAAAACAGAATCTGCCACCTGCGTTTTATCTATAATTTCGCTAAACCGCTCTCCAACCTGCTCATAGAATTCTTCCGTTCCTTTCTTAAGTTCCGGGTGCCGATCCATGCACTCATACTCACACGCCCTCCACAACCGGTTCCATGCAATTTTATCTCCTTTCTCTGCCAGCATCATCGTTGCATTCACAAAACGCTGTTTTCTACTGTCTGTACCCATGATGATATCTTTCATCTGTCTTGATACCTCCATGCGGTAAAATCCCCATTCTTTCCACTGTGCAATTGGGGCATATTGGCAGATCTTTTCCCATTGTTCCTTTTCCGTAATCGTCGCCATACCACGCGCCAGGTACTTTGGATCAATCTCCATCGCTGCCCTTACATATGCGGTTGGCTGCTGGATTGCAACTCTTAAGTTCCCGGCTACAGAAGCTGCTTTCATATTTGACATGAATTTTTCACCAATACTCCGATCCTGATGCACGCTTCCATTGATATCCTCAATCAGCTTTACAATGTAGTTTCCTCCTTCTTTTCCAAATTTACGGTCAATCGCTTCTTTGATTGTGGAGCCATTCAACCCGCGCATATCCATATAGTTATAGACCTTATGCAGATCGGACAGCGGCACAACATAAGCATGATAGCTACTCATCTGATCCGCTTGTCGGGTAAATACATCAAAGATATCCTCTATAATCAGCGGATTATGAGCATGTTCGATGACGCTTTTTGTCATCCCTAAATGTTTAATACTCTGGTTTTCTTCCGTTCCTTCTTTAGACACCAGATAATTTTTATCCGCTTTAATCGGGAAATAGTCCTTGGCCGTAAATTTTTCATATCCATACAGCTCCATTGATACTTCATTTCCCCATGCTGCGATCTCTTTTCCCATGAAACGCTGCATCCCGTCTGCTAACGCCTTTTGTTCCGCTGTCAGGGTATTCGTAATGTGCATGACGTCCGCTTCTGTCACTTTAATCGATCTTCTGCTCTTTTCCCGTTTTGCCGGCTCTATCCCTTCCTTTCCGACTTTCATTCCCCGGTCCCGTGACTGTGGTTTAATTCCTCCCTGACGGTCATACAAATGGCCTCTCGCCTGATTTCTCTTATTCAACTCGTAGAGAGACATAATCTGTGGGATTGTCAGGCTTATCGTTCCTCCTGTTACCTTAAATTTCACCGGCTCCGCATCCTTCCCCGCAATTTTTCGGATCTCCTGCTGCGAAATTCCTGTTTCATTCATCAGGTTTTTTATATAATCATGTGTCGTTTTCATCAATAACGTTTTCTTGTCAAACCCTTTTCTAAGCGAATCATAGGTACTTTTCATTCCGTCTCCCATGATTCCAAACATCGTCAAGGGATCAAGCATATCATAATTAAAAAGCTTGTCTGCTGTTCCCATGAATACTCCTGTATATTCTGTCTTGTCTTTCATGGAATCAAGCTCATGAAACACCTCTTCGGCCAGTAAGCTTACCTGTCTTGATTTCTTATTGCTTTTTAGCTCATTCACTTCTGTCAGTGCCTTTTTCATGGATATTACAACCTTTTGCAGCTCCTCCATGGAATATGCATCTAAGTCATCCAGCTTTTCTACATGTTCCACTTTCTTTGTCAGTTCCTCGAATCTGCCTATCAAATCTGGGTCCATGTCGATATAATGACTTTTCCCTGCATCATCAATCATCATTCCACTGTCACGAATTGATGCCATGGCACGTTTCGTTTTTTCCCACTCTCTGGATCGGTTTACAAGAGGGTCATCGGAAGAATAATCAATGCTGCTCAAAAATCCGGCTACGATACCTCTCAGTTCCTGGGGAACGTGTTTCGTATCATTTGGTTTCAGCAGCCACGTCTTCATCGTATTTACTTCCTTGATAATACGCTTCTTTGCGGTCCTGATTCGTTCTGATTCCCTGCGCTGCTGCATCTTCTGTGAAAATTTCTGCTGCTGTACAATCAATTCCTGCTTATGAGCGTCCCTTATTGCACGCATTTCCCGCTTCTGCTCCCCTATCACTGCCTCATACTGGGCGATCCGGCTTTGCTTAAAATGATCCAGTCTCTTTTTATATTCCCGCTTTACCCGTTCTATCTCAGCTGCTTTTTTATCCGCAAAGGTCGGCTTCGGGTTTCTTACATCGAAATAACTATTGATCAGTTCCTGTCCCACCAGATACGCCATTTCGTCCATATTTGCGTGATATGGGTTCACAATCTGTTCCTGTGTCAGATCCACCACGTTTCCAATCTGCTTCAAACGGTCTGCCGGATGGGTGATGCTCCGGTCAAACAATTCCGGATGCTGGTCAGACAGTTCCTCATAGAAACTATCGATTGATATCCCTTCTTTTCCCAGTTTCATTTTTCCGAAATACCGTTTTCGAAACCCGTTATAATCCCCATCTTCCATGAAATCCGCTTTATCCTGATCCGTTATCTTTATTTTTGTTTCACGGATCTGCTTTCTCAAATCCTTGTATGCCTGTGTCAGTCCCTCTTCCACCTGTCTGGATTGTTTCAACACACTTCTGGCAATATCCGCCGCGACTTCCGCAACCTCTCTTCCATCGATCTGATCAGAACTTCTTATTATTTCGTAGAATTTTGTGAGGTTTCTTTCCAGCATTTCTACGTTGGCCGTACTCTGATAGGTTTTCACTACGTTCCTGGCTATCTTTTTAATGTCTTCCTGACGCATTTCTTCTTTTCCGGTTAATTCAAATTCTTTCTGCATCAGCCGGATTCCCTCACGAAGATCTTCATTTTCATAGAGTAGTTCTAAATAGACCCCCTGATAATCCTCAATATCTTCCAGCTGATAACGCAATTTCTGATATTCTGTTTCTTCCTGGCTTATTCCCTCCTTTTCCATTCCTGACTGATATCTGTCTCCTGCCTCTTCTAACGCTGCCATCCATATATTCCTGGCATTGGTATAGCTCTCCACGTTCTCTTCAAGTCCTTTTGCTGCCTTTCTCACACTTCCCGTTTTCATAAGGCTCTTTAATGCATCCACAATATCATTAAGAAAGGCCAGAATCTTTTCCCCCAATGTCCGGTTCCTATGGACAATCTCATTTACGTAGTCCGGATCATTGAAAAATTTTTCTGTTGCATCTGCCACGATTTCGTCTATAATTTCCGCTCTCGAAAGCCGTTTTCCTGCCCGTTCATAGCTTCTGCTGTAAGACTCCATTAAATCTTCAAAAGACACGTTCTCGGCCTGCGTCAGGGCTTTGACAGCGATATCCTGATATGGAGTATACAGATCAGGGGAATACTCCTGAATAAAGTGAGTTAATTCATGGGAAATGGAAGCATTAAAATTCTTTGAGTTGATCGAAATTTTCACTTTTCCTTTTTCATACGATGCAGCAGCACCGCTCCCTACATCATCAACCAATACAAAAGATAGTCCAGTTCGCTTTCCAAACGCCTCAGCTGCCTTTTTCTGCGCCTCTGTAGCTTCCACCGCTGCTTCCACCAGCCCTCCGGTCTTCGGTTCCTTCTGAACCATGTTTCTGATTTCCCCCGTCTCAGGATCATATCCGATTTCAATGTTCCGGTCCTGAGCCCCCGCTTTATATGCTTCAGCTGCCTGATCCGGCGTAAGAACTGTGGAAAACATTGTTTTCGCATCCTGCATGTCCATGTTATAGCGGCCGGCATTATAGTATCTTGAAAATGCCTTATAGTATGCCTCAATCCCTGCGTTTCCATCGTATGATTCCTTGAATGCTTTTTTCCCTTTCGCCCCGTATACTTCTGCCCACGGTTCCAAAATGTCATAACTGGATTCAGTTCCCCGGCTTTCCATAGGAACAGGATTTTGGATCCGTTCCGGCTCAATCCATGGTCTTTCGTTCTCTGTTTCCAGTTCCTTCACTGGTCCCTGAACTGATTTTTGTACTGGTTCCATAACAGGATCCTGGTCCGAATTGATTTTATCTACCTTTCGGTCTGATTCATAAGAATGATCCATGCCGGTTTCAGTCCCGGTTTCAAACATGCCATGATGCTCCGCAAGCTCAGAAATATATTCATTCAGTGCTCTATCATAAGCTCCTTTTTTCCGGTTGGTAATAAATTCCCCTTGTCTCTGGCGCGCAGCATATTCCTCGGCCGTCTTTTGCAGCTCAGTCGCTCTCTGGTAATCCTGATAGGAATTAAAATGTTCTTCGTCCGTATCAATTGAACCGGCATAGTCCCGGTAATCCGGGTGAAGTGTCTTTCCCACCGATGCATCCGCACGGTAGGAATTCATTCCATTCAATGCCATGGTTCCTCCTCCCATCATTCCACCGGAGACAGCTCCTCCCAGACCCGCCAACCCAATATTTTTTAAAATATCGGTAAATGCCCGAGCGCGGGCCTCTTTCTCTGTCATGCCATTTTTACGATACTGATCCAGGGCCATATGATAATTCGAGAGCTCTCCCATTACCATCTCATCCGTTAAAGAATTGGCAATTTCGGTAAATGCTTCTTCTGATCCTTCTGTAAAAGATTGCTTTGCCAGGTTTTTTAGAAATTCCCGCATGGACTTTACAGGAGCTGTTTTTAATTGTTCCAGGCCTTCTAACGAAAACTTTTCAAAAAATGCTTCGGCGCCTGCTGCAAATGTGGCATTCAAGAGTGCCTGGCTGTCACTCCCTCCCCTCTCAAGTGAATCCAATAACGTTCCCGATCCGGCCCCTCCTGCCGCAACCGCCAGGCCTGCATTCCCCAGCGGTAATCTTAACGCAGTCTGGCCAATCGACAGACCTGTATCAATCATGAAGTCTCCCAGACTTCCCGTATTTTCTTTTATTCCTTCCCGCGCCGCTCTTTCCATGTATGCCGGACTAAAAGAGAGATCATATGGATCAAGTTCTTTTCCATCCGCATTCTTTTTCAGAGCCTTTACATAACCGGCTGGCGTCATGAGTGAAATCCCAAGATTCGCAATTGCTCCCTGAATCGGATGTTCTTTTGAGTAATTCCGTATTTGCGGATCAGCTGCATGGATGCTTCGCTGATTCAGTTCATCGGAAATCGATTCCAGATAGCGTCTTCCGGCATCCTTTCCCTCTTTTCCAACCTTATAATTATAAATAGCTTTTTCGTCATCTGTCATGTATGCAAGATTATGCTGTCTTTCCTGCAAAAGTCCAAGTGCTTCTCTGTAAAGATCAAATGTGCTTTTCCCTTCCTTACTGCTAAAAAGCGGGCTGATCTCCTCACCCGCTTTTGATATCTCCTGAAAATCAGGCCTGCTCATCACTGTACGGTTGGCATACTCCGGTATATGGGCCAGGTTCCATAGATGGTTATAATCCTGCTGCATCGTCCCAGGCAGATTCTCTTTTCTTTTGGTATCTTCCGGCACTGTCTTCTTACGCCTGTTCTCCTCCATGTCTGCCTGCGGCCCTGCTGCATACGGCATCGATGTATTCCTGCTTTCTCCTGTAAGGTAACTGGGAAGATATGCAGCACCATACCTTGGCGGATCCATTTTATTTCCCATGGCATTTGCCAGTTCACGATCTTTTCTCCATGCGTCAGCCTCCTCTGTAGTCCTTCCACGGTATCGGCTTTCCGCATACTGTTCCGCCAGTTTATATAATTCCCCCGGGCTTCCCGCTTCCAACTCTTTTCCGAAATAGGAATACTGCCGGTTGTCTTTCATTTGTTTTGTTGCCTTATGAGGTTCATACCACTTGGGAGCTCTCTTTTCAAGAAGATCCTGTACTTTTTGGTTCATCGGGGATTCCCACTCATAATTCCCTTGATAAGGCCTATACTGCTGCGTTGAGAATTCTGCCTCCGGTTCGGATACCTGGCTGTATTCAGATTCTATCCCCTGTCTTTTTTTTAGCATTCTTCCCACTTTTTCATTCATTACAGCCATTTTACTTCCTCCCCATCATAGACAGCGCATACAGTAATTCATCATAGGCTGAATGATACTTATCACTGTCCCATTTTGATTCATCAATCAAACCGGCTTTCAGCAATTTATCCATTTCTGATTTTGCTGTTTTCAGATTCTTCTTCTGCGCAACGTTGTATAAATAATTTTGCGCTTCCGCTACGGTAAGTTTTTCTTCATCCCTTGCTTTGTTTTTTGAACCTGATGTTGGACTTGATGCCTTTTTCGCCGCGGCAATGGCCGCCTGCTGCTTCTGCCAGTCAAATTGCTGCTGCCAATGGGCATTCGCAATCGCATCCTGCTGCTTCTGGTATGCATACTGCTCCGCCCATTGCTGTGCTGCAAGATCAGTCTGATAGCTTCCAAAATCATTTGCATATTCCTGATTATACCTGTTGTTATAATAATCACGTTCATTCTGGTAATCTGATATCTCATCTCGATATTTACCATAATCCAGGCTGTCCTGATTATTCAGGATTCCCAGCTGGTTGTACAATTCATTCCCTTCATTCAGATACTTATTGTATAACCGGTCATAGATATCCATACTCCTATCATTCAGCTGGCTCAAATAATTGTCATATGCCTGCTGCCCAGCTGCTGCCGCATAGGTCGATCCATATCCCCCGGTAAGACCTGCCGCATTTCCTGTTGCGTCTCTCATCGCACGCTGCCCCTGCTGGATATAATTTTCTCTGTAATTCTTATACAAATCACTTTCATAAACGCTGTTTTCATCAAATTTCGGCCGGTTTAGTATGGTATCCAGGATCTCATCGATCTGCCCCTTATACTGGCTCTCATACGCTCCTGGTTTATTCCCTTCCACTCCTGTTAAGATATCTTTATAATGGTTGACGTTTTCTGACGGTGCATATTTCTGATAGTTATATCCGCTCAGATATGAGGCGGTGGTCTTGCTTTCCTTCTGGCCTTCTTGACTGGTTCCGCCTCCGCTGTTTCCTGTCCCTCCGGTTACCGGCCGGCCTTCCTGTAAATAGCGCAATAACTGGGTATTCTGTTGTGCTGTTCCACGGTACCCTTCTATTCCGTATTCCTTGGCGAGCTTCTCCCGCTCTGAATACGAACTGTTCTTTCCCGTCTTTTTTAAGTAATCTACAATGCTTCCAACTGCCATCTTGATTCCTCCTATCTCATTTTTGTGCTATATCCTACCACTTTTTCAATTCCTATTAATTTTACCCTTCCGCCTCCGCAAATCCGGAGCCGGTAACTCTGTGAACGTCTTGGTATGATCTGGATTTTCTGGCTCCCATACTGTTCCCGGTGTATTGTCTTCAATAATATCCAGTCTTCTGAATCATATTTGATCCAGATATCCGCCTCCGCACGTTCTTCCAGTTCCATGTGCAGAATCAGCCTTTTCAGTACTTTGTGTTCCAGGCTTCCTTCTGTCAATTCCCCTGTTTCCAGCTCCCATTCCACCCGCTCATCCCGGTCTCCCGTTACGGTAAACAGTTCTCCCTTGTGATTGATACAGTACAATTCCCCATTCCCTTTTGTGAAATACTGAATCCTGGTATCATCTTCTTTTATCCAGACTCCTAGTTTCATGTCATACACATACATGGTATCTATCCCGTTCTTGTCCTTTACCGACAGATAATACCGGTTATCGTATTCCCCTCCCGCCCCCTCCATGTAAACATTGTCTCCAAGCGCATCCGAAATGCGTTCCGGCTGTGCTCCATTAAAGATGCAGACTCCACTTCTTGTCGCATAAAATAACGTCTCATTTACAATTGCAATTGTTTTACTGCAATTTGCAGCAACTCCCTGTACCCCCGTTGTTACAACCTGATAATTTGATGGCTTACTCCCGTATATCTTATGTACAGCCTGTTCCTTAAAAAACATGACATATCCAAGATAGGAAACACAGCCTGTGAAATCTCCATCAGATCCGATTGTCGCTGCATAAGAATCAGTACTGATTCCTTCAAATGCATTCCAGTTTTTGGGATCCCCAAGTTTAGAGGCATAGATCTCATGATTTTGACTTGAACACCCCCATAACCGGTTATCATGTTCACATAGAAAATCCATATCCGGTACTTTCCGTTTTATGGTAATGCCCGTATTCTGTTCAAAAGGTTCTGTTAAATCCCCTATCAGCAGGATATAATCCTCTTCCTTATCCTGAATCACAAAGGTTTTATTGAATCCTTCCTTCGTACATCCGGTCATTTCAACCCCATCGAATTTTTCGAATGCCTTCCCAATCCCTGTACAGGATACTTTTATCATGGTCGATCCGGTCACAATTGGTTCAAACTTAGCCTTGCTGCTTTGACTCCATGTGGCTTCCAGTGGTTCCAGCTTTTTCGAGTCCGTGTTATAAACGATTTTATCCGGAAATACAATTAAGCAGGCCCCCATAGCGGTTATCACTTTATCGGTGTCACTTACATCAGCTACTTTTTCTCCATTGTAATATAGACCCGTTCCTTCTGCCGTAACGAGTCCATTTTTATAATACAGTCCATGTGGCTTTTCTATTGTCTTCTGTATTTTTCCCCGTTTTTTCCGTGTCGCTATCGCTGGATAGCACTCCGAGGACATGTTTTTCATATCTGCAAATTCATTGTCCCTGATCACAGTTCCTTTATTTATCCCCAGGAAAGAGGTAATCCGTATCTCTGACTCTCTGGGGCTCATAGTCAAAACTGGCAGTCTTCTCATAAGCCCTCCTTTAAATCCCTCTGAAACTATTTTTCTGCTTTGGAATATGGGTTCTTCGATACCACGCCGCGCAGCTGTCATATGCTGCATTAAACATAGCTACATCATTGTTATAGCGTTCTGTATCCTGATTGATAAAATCCATCTTTGCGTATACATAATTCAGATATACATCTTTAAAGTTATCTGCAAGGACCAGTTCTGTTCCCATATCATTTTTATAATCATACGGTTTCACATCTACTGAAACTCCATCAGCTCTATTAATAATCTCCTCTATGATCTGCCCTTCTACTTCATTGATCCAGTCTGTGATGATTTCTGTATCATACTGCTGCCCTTTGATTTTATTGACGGTTTCTATCACTTTCCCCAGTTTCATCCGATTCCTCCACTTCGTTTCCTTCATCAATGATGTTTCCTGCTGCAAACAATAGCTTTGCCTGCTCTATTCCCTCCACTTTTATCATGTTCAGTATCTTTACCAGCATAGTAATCTGCTCCATGGTAAAATATATTTTTTTCATGTCCCTAATTCTCCTAATCCACTCTTTTTATCCAATCGATGATATGATTGATTGCTGTTACGATCTGGGTATCCGTTGCCCCTGACGGAATCTTACTGTATCCGTATGTAACTCCAAGTGACAAATCTCCATAACTTCCCCGTATCGTAGGTCCATTCACAATTGATATGGAATTTACACTTAGGTTGCTTAAGCTTATACTGGATGGCACGAAATCTTTATAGATCTTAAATTTCCCTCCCACACTCTCGAATACCTTTGACCCTCCTATTTTCAGTAATGAGGCATCGATATCACCTGTTTTAATGTTGTTTCCATTAATCGTTGTGCTTCCTGATTGTTTTAAATCATTAAACGTAACATATCCAGTAAGTTCGATCTGTTCTGCAACAAGATTTGCCATGCGGCTCGTCAGGGTAAAATTAGAGGAGGATGATCCGGAAGCAATCACCCAGTTTATTTTCTTTGCGGTTTGTTCGACTGTACTGATATCTCCCTCTGCATTGCTGATCCGGCTTGTTAGGGAACTTGCGGTTTGTTTGACTGTACTGAGTTCTCCCTCTGCATTGCTGATCCGGCTTGTTAGGGAACTTGCGGTTTGCTGGACTGTACTGAGTTCTCCCTCTGCATTGCTGATCCGGCTTGTTAGAGAACTGGCGGTTTGCTTAACTGAACTGAGTTCTCCCTCTGCATTGCTGATCCGACTTGTTAGAGAACTAGCGGTTTGCTCCAAAACTGATATATTTCCTTCCGCATCCTTCATACTAATCAAAAGATTCTTTGCCGTAAGCTCCAGATATGCGATATTCTCACCGCTCTTTATGTATTTTCTCAGTGCATCCTCGCTATAATTCTCTTCTGGATCAAGATTACTAAAAATATATCTTAGTTCTTCATTCAGCATCAGCAGATATGATTTTATTTTTTTTATATCGTCTCCGCCTGTATATTCATTTCCCCGGTATACTCCCACGTTTTCATCTCCTTTTTTTATTTCATTATACCGGTTTTAGTCTTTCTTTTCCCCCTCGCTCATTTTTACCTCTTTTATTGTATTTTTCATAGATTGCTTTATAATATGGGCATTCTACATAGTCAAAAGAACAGCAAAACATATCCATGAATATCTGCTGTTCTTCCATCGTTTGAAATCTTAATTGATTTCTTATTGCGAATCCCATATCTTTTATATTTTCACATGTCACAGTATACTGCCATGGCCTTCTTCCTGCATGTGTTTCATAAAAAGGGCACATGATGCTGTGGTTTGGATTCGGCATTTTTATTCGTCCCTCCATTTTAAGCTGATATCATGCTGTGTTTTTACTCTACTATCCTCCTGATCTCCTCTACTACGTCACGGTATGCATGACAATACACCGGTGGAAATCCTTCCGGTGGTTCCATCTTGTCCACGCTTTCCCGTACCTCTGCCTGCCACATATGCAGATACTCATTCTCAAGCCGCAGATTCAATATTTCATTAGCTTGCTCCATTCGTTCCCGCTCTGCATCACCATCATTTGCCGCCATGCATAAGCTTATTGTTATCACAGCCACCGCACCGCCGACAAACAAAGCTATGACTATACCACATAAAACACCCATATCGTTCTCCTTTCGAAAATAATTGATTCAAATGACAGAATTTTTGTTGCAGAACTAACCGGAATAGCTGCATGGAGAAATGTTATCTGTAATTCTGACTATTTAAAAAATAATCTCTAGTGTTGCAAGGGCCACCGCTACGCGTGGCTCTTTTTGTTATATGTACCTCTGTTACGGTTTCATCTATAACATCTTGTATTTTTTCAATGGTATCTTGTATTGATGCACATTCTATACTAAATCCTTGAATACCTTCATCAACAATCACTCTCATATTCAACCTTCTTTCTTAAAAATCCTAATTTAGTTGTGTAACGTTACGTATCGTTACACATAAAAAACATTTCCAGCGCCTTGCGGATCACCCAGGAGATGGAGCGGTCCTCACGCTGGCAATAGGCCATAAGCCGCCTAAACTGTCCCGGCTCTATGCTTATATCCTGCCGTATGTATTTCTCTCCTTCTGCTTTCTTTGGTCTTGCCATGCCGGCCGCTCCTTTCTCTGTGTATTACTCCACAAACTATTCTTTATCTCGATTTAGGCGCCGAAATGCCTTTCGATAAAAGCATCATTCTCGGCTTTCTTTTTTTGATAATAGGCCCGGTACGTTAACATCGTTCCCGTGTCTACTTCGTCCGGAATATTATCGCCACCTTTATACTTCACCGCGCCCGTTAATCTGTAGCCGTGATACGGCGGTGGCACTTCATTCTCCCATGGAGGCATGAAGACGGCTCTTTCTGCTACTCCGATTCTCACAAGGTAATCCATGTACTTTTTTACTTGATACCGGCTCGTCCCCAGTATAGAAGCTATATTTACAAGGTTTATAATTCCACATAAAGGGCACATTATATCAAGATCACATGAAACAAGCACAAAAAATACCTTCCATTCATTAACTTTCTTATATCTCAATTTTCACACCTCTTAATGGTCTTACATGGCTACTCGCGCACGGCCTATGCTGCCGCCGTTTTCGCCACTGCCATTATTCTATTTTTTTGATAGTGCTCTCTCCGCTTCTTCTCTGTTTAAAAACCACTTCTCTCCAAAAAGAAAATCAAAGAAGGAATAGTTTTGATGGTTTTCTCTATCCATGCATATCATGTACAGCCCACCACCAGTGTATTTCCAGCCAATGCAAAAACATTCGGATACCCTCCCGGCGAACGTTCCATAAACTATATCGCCAACCTTGCATGGAAGTTTTACAAGCTGTTTCTGGTCTTCCAGTCGTCTATACTCCGCCAACTTCCGTATTTCGTCCGGTTCAAGGCCAACATCTTCATACTCCTTAAGCAGCCAATATATAGTCATGGCCTCCTGTCTAACCAATCTGGCATCTATTACAGTTCTCTTTATTCCGCCTTCAATCGGCTCATCCGGAATTGTAAACCTATCCATTATCCGTTCCTCCTTTAAATGATCGTTTTGTTAAGCAAACCGTAGTTGTTCGTGGCTGTCGTCGATCCTCATATTCGGCATTCTTTCGCCGACTTTGAGATACGGACAGTTTGCAGATACCAGTGCCTGCGCCATTATCGGCACCACGCTATTTCCGATCCGCGCCACCTGTTCCCCGACGGGGTACGGCTTGCCCTCTATGTCCCGGTTAAGTATGTAATCCTCTGGAAATCCCTGCATCCGCTTAAGCTCCTCTGGTTTCAGCATACGGAGGAAGATATCTTTCAAGATATACTGTTCTCCATCAATGTCAGTTACCACGTTTACGAGACCGAACCGGTCCTTTGTTGTGATGGTCCCCAGTGGCTTTCCTGCTTCCTGTCCGCAACCGCTACCGTAATACTTAATTAAAAATGCGGATATAAGCCCGAAATGCCCCGGTGAAGTGGTAATCGTATGTAAAGGCTCTTCGCAACTCTGACCGGTTCCGCTTTTATAAAATTTAGTAACAAATGCCGTAACCAGACCATACCGATTGCTGGTATCAATTGTCTTTATCGGCTCTGTCAGCAGTTGGCCGCGAGAATCTCCTTCCCGCGTTTCCCCGTGATACTGAATCATAAAGGAAACGGCGCTCTGATTGTTAACTATGTACGGTTGCGGATTGTTAACAACATACTTAACGTATCCGTTTGCTATCCGTTTCATGGTGGCATCTGCCAGAGGGCGGGGCCGGTCAAATATGGAACGTCCCAAATCCGACCAATCAATATAATCTCCGCATTCTAACCACTTCTGCCGGCCATCTGCTCCGTTCTTACTGTGTGTCGGCTCCGGCCATGTAATCCGCTTCCCATCTCTCCGGAAGATTGCATACCAACGCTTCCGTGTTGTCGGCGCTCCGTAATCTGCCGCTACCAGTTCCCGGCTGTCAAAATCATATCCCAATCGTTTCATGGCCGCTATGAATCGTTTGTAGTCCTCTCCGGCTCTTTCTTTTATTGGGTGCCCTGCCTCGTCTAGCGGTCCCCACTGCTGTATTTCCTCGACGTTTTCCATCAAGATAACATCGGGAAGAATTGCTTTAGCGTGCTTGTACACCGCCCATGGCAGAATTCTAAGCCCCTTGTTACGCGGCTGACCTCCTTTTGCCTTGCTATGACTGGTACAATCTGGAGAGGCCCACATAAGTGCTACATGGCGGCCAGCAACATACTTTTTAAGATCGACCTTAAATATATCCTCGGTCAGATGCAGCGTATCCGGATGATTGACTTTGTGCATCCGAATCGCCTGCGGATCATGATTGATAGCTATATCAACCGGCCGCCCCAGTGCCATTTCTATACCCACACTTGCCCCGCCGCCACCGGCAAAGCAATCTATAATCAAACCGCTCATGGTCTCACCTCCAGAAAGTCTTTTATGCTCATCTGCCCTGCAGGGGCAAAATTCATCCACAACACTTCACGCTTCTTTGATGCGATTTGGGAATAGCAGTCAGTTTCTACACGGTACCAATCGTGTAAGCTGTCATTATACAACTCGCTATCATATCCACTAATTAGTACCGGCCCCTTATGGGCGTGAAGTACTTCCAGTAATTCAGTTTGCGCCCCGTTGTCCATCTCATACCGGTACTGTTTCCCGTGCCTGGCCGATAAAACATATGGCGGGTCCGCATAGATCAATACATTGGAATGGTTGAAGCGTTTGATTAATTCCACGGCCGGCATGTTTTCAATTTGCACGCCTCGCAGCCTTTCAGCGGCCGCCATTATTTTCTCAGGCAGATTACACCAATCTTTCGCAGCATAGGCCCGCTCTCTGCCTTGTACGTCGTTCTTCCAGCCCACCTTTTCGCCATTGGTCCGGAACCCGTGTCCCATATTAAGCCGTATGTAGAAATTCACTGCCCGTCCAAAACTGTCCTCTGGTACCGATTCAAACGCTGAATCGTATACCTGCCTTGCGTAAGGCGTGTAATATATTTCCCGTGCTAGGCGCTCCGGGTCTTTCCTGATCCACTCAAACAAGTTTACAACGTTTCCGTCGAGGTCGTTTACAGTCTCGATATTGGACCGCGGCTTATTGAATAGCACTGCGCCGCTACCGAAAAACGGTTCAATGTAGCTGTGGTGCTGCGGAAAATAACTGATAATCCAATCCGCTATACTCCATTTACTGCCTGGGTATTTCATAATTGCTTTCATTTTCAAAAAAGGAACCCGGCGCGCCTGTTTTCCGGAAAGGTTCCAGCTCCTTTCTTAATCGGTCAAATATCAGTTTTGTGAATTAGTCATGGTTCTGAACATAGCTTGCGATACATGACATCTCACTTCATATTCCTGTCTTCTCTTGCACCGTTTGCAGGGTTTCGAACAATACGCCTTACGGCGGCAGATTGTACATTTTCCATCTAATAACCATTGCTCTGATCTATCCAAAATAGTCCTCCAGCTCTCAATAATAACAACGGCACCGCTTACAGTCGCTCTTCTGACACCGATCCATACGCCCAGGCCATAAAATTATTTTCCCATTCGCATGGCAACGCTTCTTCCGCTTTCTCTTCATGGTTTCTGTCCTCCAAATGTTAATATGCATGGTTTTGCGCCTTGCTGGACGCCCGGCGCCCACTAAATCCGTTATTTTCTGTAATCTGGGCTTAAGTTTACTTTTCCTGATATGTATTCCTATTTCCTTTAAAGCATGGCTCCTCTGTATCGCATACGCCTCCGTTCTGATCCATGTCACATTCTTCGAAGTAATACGGATCATTTGTCTTTGTCCAGTGGCGGTACTGTGGACAGCCATAGCATGGTGACTCTTTTTCAAGTAAGAATCTCGGTTCCAATCGTTCTTTTAAGCTCTCAAAATACTCACCTGCTGCCCTGGCTGCTTCCCGGCAATCATATCCATAACAGGTATGGCCCCTGCTGCCTTTACAGAATCTACAAGCATTATGATTCACCCATTCACGCTTATTTTCTTCCACCATTCCTCCTCTAAAGAACTGTTTAATTGATTAATGCTGCATAAAATCACCGGCTGCCTGATATATCTTTTGGGAAGAGGGGCTAAATGCCCCTCCAATGCCGTGACACATCGTTATCCGTTTATTCTTGCGATTACAAAAGACTTGTTTACAAGTTACAATAGACCGGTCTATGCTATACCAGGGCTGCGCATTCCCTGGCAATCTATATTAAGCCCCAACACCTAGATACTGGCTATGTATCTGCCTTAGATGATTTTTATTTGCGGCAGAATAGAAACTGATTGTTGTGGCAGGATTTTTATGTCCTAAAATCAACTGGATATCTTCAATGGAACATCCCTTCATTCGCAGCAGAGTTGCCATTGTTTTTCTGAATACGTGAGGGTAAATTCTCCGTTTTAAGCCTGATCTGTCTCCTATATTTTTTATGATCAGCCTTAAACCATCTTCCTTTACAGCATTAAACGGCCTTCTTACCCCGGCAAACAATGCCGGATTCCCGTCCCTGCGTTCTTTTAAATATTTTTGCAGGTGGACTCTTGCTACGTCCGTCAAAAATACCGTCCTGTACTCATCGGTTTTATGAGCGTAGATCAATATTTCTCCCTTTTCCCAGTCAATATCATCTCTCTGTATAAGCGGTACTTCTCCGATCCGCACACCAGTACTTAATAAAAATTCCATCAATGCCCTTTCCCGCTTGTCCTTACAGGCCACACGGATTTTTTCAATTTCTTCTCCTGATAAATAATCAATCGGTTTTCTATGTTCCTTTCGGATTGGTACGGCTTCTACCGGATTTGTTGTAATAATCCCATGCTTCCTAAACCATGTAAAAACTGCTGATAAAAAACGTCTTTCATTATTTACGGTCCTTGGTTTGTTTCCTTTTGCCTCATATCGGTCCAGATAAAACTTAATATCAATCGATGTGATGTGTCTTATATTCTTGTCTGTAACACAAAGCATATTGCGCATGGCTGAAGTGTACGCCTTTATCGTCTTTTCACTTAACCCGTCTTTACGCACGTTCGTTTCATAAAGATGCATTAAATAGACATTGTCATCCATCTCTGTAGATAACTCCGTTTCCTTTTTCATAATTTCCACGTAGTACAGCGCTTTGATTATGACGCTCTCAAGTATCCTCAGATTCTCAGTATTAATATGCGGTTCCATCTGCATTAAAATTTCATTGATAATTCTCTCCTTCATAAGCTTTCTCCTTCGTATGTTGCTTAAGAGGATCAAATATGATATAATCATCTTAAGCAGAGGCGGTAGAAAATAGCTTTGGTCGGCAGTTCTACCGCTGTTTTTATGCTCACATTTCAGATTATCAATTCCATTTACCGATACAATAGCTTTAAATACTTTTTTAAGGTTCTCTCCTTTCCTATTCCCTGTTAGCTGTATGATAAGGTCTCACGGTCCTATTGGGATAACTCAGGGCAATTCATGTCATGACCGGCTTCCGCTCTCTTCACCACTTTTTCCGATCTTTTGACTATTTTATCCGTTCTCTTCCTGCTTTAGTATGGCTCCATTAGGCACTGACATTTCAGTACCGGCGCACAGATTTATATACTCCTCAATAATTTTTACTGCATTATCAAATCCATAACATGTACACGTGAAGTGTCCTGCTGCCTGCATACCGTCCATCCATTCTCTCTGTGAGGGCTGTAATCTCCCCTTGTTATACTTAAGTTCTATATACAATCCAATATACCGCCCCCGCGGTACAGGAAGGTGCAGGTCAGGCACTCCGGCTTTCACTCCCTGACGTTTCAAGTTTACGGCCTCTGTCTTATTCCTGCTGCCTCCGTTCGGACAGTGATACAGCCATTTGAGGTCAGGATACTTTGGTTCATGATAATAGCACCATGAGATTACTTTTTCCTGCTCTGTCCCTTCACTGCGCAATACATTTCCTCTGTTCATTTGTCTTCCTCTCTCCATTCCAGTCCAGGCCCTTTCTCTGGAATAATATCTCTTCATATTTCATCGTTTTTAAAGGCAGTGTATCCGGTTGTTCCGTATATTTTACCTGTACCAGATTATCAAACTTCCTGACTACTGTTACCGGTTCCTGAACAGGTATGGATACCCGTTCATTTAAGATATCCCGGAATATCGTTCTATAAATCAGCCTGTCTCCTACTTTAACCGACTCCTTTAAGCGCTCGATGTCATATTTGTTAATCACTGCCTTAACATATCCTTTGGTCATAATCTCCCTCCTCCCCTTCATCAATTGGAAATGCTCCACACGGCTCCCAGTCTGTATCTACCGGATTGAGTTTAACCATTGTGTAACGCTGATATGGATATCCCAACTTATCAAACCCATTGTAGAGACTGTCTTTCTCTATGTAATAACCCTTACGGGGCTTCGGATTTATATCCCACCCTTTTTTAACCGGCACCATCCTGCGCTCCGGCTTCGGCATGATCAGGTTACGACTGCATGAATAATGCTGCTTACTCGGATTCCCCTCATCCCGGAATGTCTTTTCAGTTTCTTTGATCATGTACTCTGCCAGACGTTTATATTCCCCTTCTTCATACAGCGGTACAAACTGCCTGCGGCCATGATCTTTCCACAATTCCCTTGTAATTTCCAGAGTTGTCCTCTTGTTACTCTTCACATGGTTGATAATCAGATGATGATGAATTCTTTTGTGAAGATACTCTGTGACTTGTATGTATTTCAATTCAAATCCCATTTTCCTGTATTCTTTTCTCAATTTTGTAAGAAAATCACTTATATATTTTTTTGCCTGCACGCGATCCGGTTTGGGGTCCTTATAGGTTAGTATCAAATGCCAGTCTCCCGGTTTAAAGTTCGCATTTATTTTTATCGCTAGCTTACGGGCTGCCTGTCTCATATTCGCTTCCTGCATCTCTTCTTTGGTTTTCTTAACCTTTTTACCTCTTACCCCACTGTATCCCTTACGCTCTGATCTAGGGATACATTTTATAACTTCTATGGTTGCTCCTGCCTTATACTCTATTAATTTATATCTGTACATTTCTGTCTCCCATACTGCAAAGTTAGTCCTTTTAACGAGTGAGAAATGCGGTCAAATCCGCTTATTTACTTGACTTTCCAGTTCGTACAGATTATAATTAAATTGATCTTGTTCTGTACAAACAGACCGTCCTAACGGACAAGCGCATATAGTTATTCCCAAACTATATGCGCTTTTTTATTGTCAACGTACCTGTCCATCTTCTCACGTGGTTCCGGCCAGAACGCGCTTTACTTCCATCTGATCCTCAACCGACATATGGAAAAGCTTTCTCTGCTCGGCTTCCTTCTCCATTTCTCTAATACATTCATCACAGTACGGCATTTCTACCGGATCTAACGGGCAGCCGCACCGGCGGCAGTTATATCTGTGTCTCATCTCCTGATCACTCCTTTTAATAATTCAAATACCGCAATACCTGCCATAATGGCCACGATACACTCTCCCCCATACGCCACATACCCTCTTTCCAGATAGGCCAGCGGCGCCAGGAACGTATAGACGGCTGTCGACATAAGCACGGACAGCGTTACCCGTAAAAATCCGTAAACCCTCCCGGTTCTTTCAGCTTTCCTTTTACTCTTCCGTCTTCTCCTAACGCACACCACGGGCATGTATAACGTTTCATCTTCTCTGCCTGTAACGATACATTCCAGCGCAATCCGCACTTCCGGCAGACCTCCCAGCGTCCTTCTTTTATGCATTTTTCTTTCCTCCGCATGCTGTTTCTCTCTTATCCTAATATTTAATCCGGTATGTTTCCTGTTTTAGTGAAATAAATATATCTGGACATTTCCCTTGAAATCCACGTTATAATAGATGGTTTTCTCAGCCCTGTATATGGCTGCATACCGGTTGTCTTCACCCAGTTTTGCGTATTTAGTTTTCATTCTTTTGCTCTTCTGCGATCCATGTTTAAGCACTCTGCTTCTCACCTCTACCATTTTTCCCCTGTCGGGAACCGTGCTGACTGTCTTAGACATATGCTCTCCGCTCATCTCCTAAGAATTTGTTGATAAAATACTGCTGTCCTTTACCGGTGACTTTTGGTGTTCTGGTAGTCACATTACAGCCGTTTCCGTTCAGATGAGTACTCTCTTTGATTTCAAACAACCCCAACTCCATAGCCCGCTGTGTCGGCATATTCCAGTCTGCTCCCTTGCGCCTAATCAGATATCCATTATCACGGATCCAAGTAAAAAACCGCTGGGCACCCATATCTACACCATTCTGCTTTGTCTCCGGCGTTCCATTGCTGACTTGGGAATCTTGACATCCTCTTCCTCTTTAATCTGCGCAGCCACTTCCTCTGCCTCCTGCTCCATGGATTCCGTCCACCTTCTCAGGTATTCCGGTAACATGGTCTGGTTAATAAGGATACATCTTCCGCTTCTGGTTGATGGGATGATTCCGGCATTCACCAGGTTTCTGAAACGCCATTTTGTGATTCTGGTTTCTGGGTCTTGCTCCAATAAGTATTGGTAGCATTCGTTAATTCCTCGCATTTTTGGGATTTCGCACATCTATTTCACCTCCTACTCGTTGTATTGCTTTAAAATTTTGACAGGATTCATGTTGCGACGCTCTATGGATAAACCTGCGTTGTCTGTCTTGCATTTCTCTCCCCCTCCTTCTATAATGTACTTACAGGCCCCCTCCAGGGCTAAGTACATATAAGGATGGTAGCTGTATGCAACTGGCTGAACTTCATTATCAGATTCTTGATTACATTGAACAACACCCTTATTCCTCCGGTTCCGAATTGGAATCTGTATTCTCGGATAAAGGGATGCGAATTGAAAGTGCTTTATCTTTTCTCTCCTCTCAAAAACTGCTCCTTTTTACAACTGCTACCAACGACAAAATTTATGAGCAACATAAGGATGAAGAGATTCCTCATATTGAGGCTATGGGTTTTGACTTTAAGTGGCGTTTTTTTCTTTCCGAAAAAGGTCACATTACTTTAGAATCCCATAGAAAAGAAATGGAAGAGTTTCGCATTCTGAGACAGGAATTTCAAGTTGTCAAAGATGACAGTAAAACCGCCAAACTATCTGCTTTCTTTTCAAATGGTTTTGCATTAATTGCAATCATAATCAGCATCATTGCCTTGATTCGAAATTAATATTTTTCTCCTTGGCAGATGTTTTCTTTTAAGAATGCATCTGCTAATTTCAAAAATCATCCCAAAATTTTCACCAAAAGCACTGCAATACTAATTACAACTGCGATTCCAGATATCACTGCACTAATGAGTGCTTGTATTTTTGCTCCTCTCGCACATCTTGCTATTTCTTTTGCTTCTGCTATTAATTCTCTTCGCATTCTCTCCCGTGATCCCCTTGCTTCTTCATCTATTTCTTTCAGTATGTCATTCTCGTTCATTTTTCTCCTTTCTGGGGTTATCCCAATGAAATTGTATATCCTACTTCGTTATTCATTCGGCAGTTTTCCCGCAAAACTGCCTTTAGTATTGATAGCATTCGTTAATTCCTCGCATTTTTGGGATTTCGCACATTGCTTACGCTCCTTTCTCGTCTGGTAATCTGGGCTTTAAGAAGAAATTGGTGTCCACTCCAAGTACTCCGCAAATTATGGCGTACTCATCGAGAGATAATCTCCTTCCCCCATTCAATGCAAGATTTAGCTTTGATGTTTCAATTCCTGTTTCTCTGCTTACATGGGCTTGTGTTATCCCTCTTTTTTCAAGGTACTCTTTAATCATCACTCCAATATACAATTTTTATCACCTCCAAAAAATCAAGTTTTGTGATGTTACGTTCACTATAATCTCATTTTTGTGATTTGTCAATATGTTTTTATCGCATTTTTTGATTTTTCATTTACAAAATCTAAATAATGTGGTATTATACTAGTCCAGCTAAGACTGTCTCTTATACACATCTGACGCTGCCGACGACTAGTCGAGTGTAGATCT